>CAFBMR010000005.1_pt1 | contig 45110 bp, 26 predicted proteins | sample 7269021 | NCBI WGS metagenome assembly CAFBMR01 (sample SAMEA6814071, study PRJEB35770) | uncultured Actinomycetes bacterium | biome: Freshwater; feature: Freshwater reservoir; material: water | place: Czech Republic | collected 2017-05-23 | depth 30m m
TCCAGCGCTACGAGTACGGTGCCGAGATCGGATGGTGTGGTCGCCTGACAACGATGGGCCTCCATGGCCGCGTGATGAAAGCGATGATCACCGGTGACGGCGAAGCATGGTGCTGTCGCACCTGCACGCTTGTAGCAGTCGAATCCATTGCGGAAGAACCAGCAACGCTTTGCTTGGAGCAGGTTTCCGCCGATAGTCGCCACTTCGCGTACCTGCGCCGAGGCAATGGTCACCGCAGCATCGCGCAGTAGCTTCGGCACGGCGGGATCGTCGATCAATTCCTGCAGAGTCGTGGCAGCTCCGATCCTCACATCGCCCGCCGATTCCTCCGCGACTCCTGCCAGATCATGCGCGAGGCGAAGGGAGACCAGTCGTGTGTGTTGGCTAATGCCTTGCCGACGCTGAAGGTGCAAGTCTGTGCCCCCGCCAAGGACTGCCGTGTCGCTCTGCAGCGCGTCGAGCACATCGTTGGCAGAGGTGGGTGCGAGGACTTCGGCGATCTCTACTGGTTCGGTGAGGTTGGCAACCTTGTGGCCGAAGCGCTGGAGTATCGCCTGAAGCCCTAGCGGATACGCACTGCGAACTAGCGCGATCTGCCAGCGACTCGGTCGTCGCCAGATCTTCAGCCTGCGTGGCGGCTTACCATCGCGAATGCGCAGACCCGCTAGGACCTTGTCCGGCGTGAGCGGTAGTGAGTCGAAACGAATTCCGATCGCGTCGTAGATGGCGTTCAAGACGGCTGGCGCTGCGAGGCAGGTGGGAAGTTCGCCAACGCTCTTGGCACCGTATGGTCCGTTGTCCGTCTCTCCTTCGATAAGGATCGGACGCACCTGCGGCAAATCTGACGCGCGGGGCATGGCGTAGTTCAGGTACGTGGGATTCACGACCCTGCCACCGACGACGATGATCTCCTCACCAAGGACAGCTCCGAGCCCCATCACCGCACCACCGATGATCTGGCCTTCACACGCACTGGGGTTGATGGCCTTCCCAATGTCGTGCGCCGCGACGTAGTCGAGAATCGTGATCTTGCCCGTCGCAGGGTCGACTTCGACCTCGACTGCATGGGCTGCGAACGAAAACGTACCCGTGACATCGTTGAGGACCGGGTTTTCGGGGTCGAACGAAATGATGTGATCGACATAGGTGCTCTCGTGGGTGAGCTTGCCGTCGCAAAAATCCTCAGAGGCAGTGATGACTTCGGCGATAGTGAGGTCGCCGTTTACAGACCGGGCCCAACCATCTGACAACGTCACCGCTGCGCCGAGTTTGGCTTCGGCGAGAGTTCGTATGCGCTTTGCCATCTCCGAAGCCGTGAGCCGCACGGCATGGCCCGCGAAGTATGTGCCGCGTGATGCCCACTGCCCCAGTTCAAACGGGGACGCAGCTGTGTCCGCCAAAGCCACACGCACATCTTCGGGACGCAGCCCCAACTCCTCCGCGACAATTTGCGCGATGGCGGTTGCTTGATGTGTGCCAAAGTCAATCGAGCCGAATCGCACCTGGACCCGGCCATCGGCAAAGACATCGATCGCGGCGGCCGAGCGGTTGGCGTCAGGTCGACCACCATTATCACCGCTGCCGTGGATGCCCGCTGCAACACCGAGACCGCGATTGGGTGTGCGATCACTACGCTTCGCGGCCCACCCGATCGATTCGCGCACGGCTTCCAAACATGCAGGAAGTTCCGATGAACCGATCACACCTCCGCCGAGGGTCTTTTGCCCGCCGCGGTTGGCGTTGCGCAGGCGAAACTCGATCGGATCGACACCTTGTAGTTCTGCAAGTTGATCGACGAGGACTTCGGACGCCATCGCGACCTGCGGGTAGCCCAGTCCACGCATCTGACCGCCGGGAACAGTCGACGTATCTACGAGGGACGAATCCCAGCGAACCCCGACCGGTTGGTAGAGCCCCCCAAGCCCATGCAGGGCTACGTCCATGACGAACGGTCCCGTCAGGTTGTACGCGCCGTTCTCCATCGTGATGGTGCTATCGAATCCGAGAATACGTCCATCTTCCGACGCGTACCCCGTCATGGCTGTCGTAAATCCGTGGCGACTTCGTAGTGTGGCTATGTCATCTTCGCGCGTGTATGCCAACACCACGGGCCGACCACAACGCAGGCTCAGCATCGAAGCCAGCACCTCGTACTCACAAGTTCGTGAACGCGAGCCGAATGCGCCGCCGACCGCGGTCTCGCGACAGATCACTTGATCGGGATTTAGGTCGAGGAAGTTGGCCACGACCTCGCTGACAATTCGAGGGACCTGTGTCGTGGTCCACAGTTGTAAGCGCTTGGTCTCGGCATCCCAGGAGGCGATGGACGCAGACGGCTCCATCGGCAGTTGCGCGACGCGGGGGTAACGGAAGGTGCCGCTGGCTTCACTAAGCGCTGAAGTGCGGACGGCATCGAAATCGCCGTGAGTGCCTCGGCTGCGCACCGAGACATTGCGCGAACCAGCGTGACGTTCGTGCAGGCTCTCCGCACCTGGAGCCAACGCTTGATCGACCGTTGTCGGGGCAGCACGAACGCGATAGCGAACGTCGATGAGTCGTGCTGCCTGTCGTGCCGCTCGAGGTGTCTCCGCTGCAACGACAGCGATTTCCTCACCGATAAAGCGGACACGATCTCTCGCCAAAGGCCGGCGATCGCTAAACGGAAGTCCGGCGAAGTACATGTGCTCACCGAAGTCCGCAGCAGTGATGACGGCATGCACGCCAGGGGCAGCGACCGCACGAGACACATCGATCGACACGACATCGGCCAATGCATGCGGCGAACGATGGATGGCCGCCCACAGAGGTGGCGAATCCATTTCGCCAGCGAGTTGGTCAAGTGTGAAGCGCGAAACACCTGAAGTCTTGTCTCGCCAATCCACCGGCCACCAACGCGCCCCGATCTGAGTCACGGGGTGTCCTCATTCGCCCACAACCCCCGTCGACGCGCGCAAAGTTCGACGGCGTCGACAATTTGGGTGTAGCCCGTGCACCGGCAGATGTTTCCGCCCATGGCCTCCGTGACGCTTTGACGATTGAGTGACTCAGGTGTTGCACGCATGAGCAAAGCTTCAGCCCGGACGATTTGGCCCGAGGTGCAGAAACCGCACTGAAAGCCGTACGCCTGCGCGAAGCTTTCGCGTAGGTCCAGTGACGTCTCGGTGAGGCCCTCAATCGTTGTCACGTCAGACGCAACTTCCACGGCGAGGAGCATGCACGACATCACCGGCTTATTGCCCATCAGTACGGTGCACGCCCCGCATTCGCCTCGTCCGCACGACTCCTTTGTGCCGGTCAGCCCAAGTGTGTTTCGGAGGACCGAGAGGAGAGTGTCGCCGGGTGCGACAACGATTTGGCGTCGTTCACCATTGACAGTCAGATCTAGTTCCACGTCGGGCTGCCTAGTTGTCGTCAAGATGCGTGCCGGTGAGTCCAAACAGAACCTGTGCTGTGCCGTTGCGGATCATCTCGACATCATCCGCGTTCAGTTGCGTGGCATCGAGAGTCTGCACTGCTCGCTCTGCTGTCCAGAAGGGTTCATCGCTACCGAACATGATGCGATCAGCGCCGAAGGTCTCGACAGCCAGTCGGAGTGCCGCGGGCGAAACGCAGACACAGTCGACGTAGAGGCGGCGCAGATGCTCTGATGGTCGCCCCGGGAAAGGCAGTTGAATACCCATGAGCTCGAACTCATAGTCGAAGCGTCCTAGCAGAAGCGGAATCGTCGACCCGACATGCGGCAGGAGCAACTTTAGATCCGGATGACGGTCGTAGATGCCACTGATAACCAGGCGAGCAACACACGCAGTCGTGTCGAACAGGAATCCCAGTGTGGTCATCAGCCCCGCTGCATCAACGGCGGTTCGGTCGATAGGCAGCGTTGGGTGGATGACGAGCGTGACATCGTTTTCGGCGGCGGCTGCGAAGAGGACGTGGTATTCCGGTCCGTCGAGTGGTCGGCCTTCGGCGTTGGAGAGCAGCTGAGCGCCAGCAAGACCGATGCCCGCTGCGCGCACCAACTCATCTGCTGCCGCATCGGGATGCTGAAGCGGCAGCACCGCGAGACCTCGAAGCTTGCCGCCGGTGCTCTGGGACAGTGCAGCGAGCTCGTCGTTCGCGTCGCGTGCGACTGTGATGGCGTCTGCACGGGAAAGCCCAGCGACGCCGGGCGGTGGCACGCTGAGAAGTCTGGTGGTGATGCCCTGGATTTTCATACGAGCCAACTGGCCGTCTATATCGATTAGCCCAGGCAAGAGGGGATAGATCAGCCCGCTGCCGCAGTCCACAAGCGACTGTCCATCAAGCAGGCGGGGCGCCTCTGAGCGAAGTCGTAGCGCTTGGATGATGGCTTCTGGCAGGTGGTGGGCGTGAACATCAATGATCGGTGACTTATCTGTCGTCATGCCGATTCCTTGAGCTCTTGGGTCAAGGCGTGGGTATCCAGCTCTCTGTTGGTCACGTCGCCGAGTCTGTCATACAGATGACAGAGATTCCATGGTTCTATGGAAGCCGGTTCTGCATCAATCAACATCTTCTGGCTACGGCGATGTATACGTGTAGTTCGTTACAGACGTCACTGCTTCATTGCGATTCTCAAGCGGAGTGAACCTTGACGAATCATCACAGGCGCTTAGCCCTTGCCCAAGTTATCCGTGGATGTCCTTGACGAATCCCGCTGCTTCATTAATCACGGTGGACTGATGCGGTTGGAGCTCGTGCCCTGCGAATCCACCCACGATGGGCAGGAACGGATCCGGAACAGTCGTAACCCCTGCGAGCGTTTCGACAACAGCCAGCCCGCAGAAGGGTACGTATGCGGGGCTGTATCCACCTTCATGCGACATGGCAATTCGTCCATCGCAGGTGGCAGCCGCAACGTCCATCAGACGAGTGGTCATAGAGCGATAACCCGCTGAAGTAACCATCTGCCGCGACAGCGGATCCATCGCGCTGGCATCGAATCCGGATGCCACGAGGATGAGGTCGGGTCGGAAGGAAGTGATTGCCGGCGTCACCACTTCATCCATTGCAGACAGATATCCACCATCACCTGTGCCAGGAGGCAGCGGCACATTGAGCGCATAGCCGACTCCCGCGCCTTCGCCGCGCTCGTTCAGCGCGCCACTACCTGGCGGGAAGACGTTGTCCTGGTGTATCGAGATCGTCAGGACGTTGGGATTGCCATAGAACGCGGACTGAGTCCCGTTGCCGTGGTGGACGTCCCAGTCGAGAATCGCGATGCGCTCAACGCCGCGAGCAGCGATGGCGTGCGCAGCGGCAATAGCGAGATTGCTGAAGATGCAAAATCCCATGCCCATCGAACTAATGGCGTGGTGGCCAGGTGGGCGTACAAGTGCGTAGGCATTGGTCACCCGACCTTCCACAACTGCATCAACGGCTTCGATCACGCCGCCGGCCGCGAGTGCTGCGATCTCGTAGCCGCCCTTGCCGAACGGTGAGATTCCGTCTCCAGCGTCTCCACCCTTTGGCAGTTGGCTCTCGGACTTGATGCGGGCGATGTGCTCGGGTGTGTGAATCCGAAGCAGTTCATCCTCGGTGGCATGTCGTGGAGCGATACGGGTCAAGTGGTCAATGAGACCGGAGACCACGATGAGCTCATGCATTCGACGTTTGGTCTCGGCGTTCTCGAAGTGCTGGTACGGCTGGATCCCCGCTAGCGGATCCGAGCCGAACAGACCGGCGTTCGTTCCGGTGTCGTGCCACCCGTACACCTCGTGGTAGACGTATCCGGTCGTCATAGGTTCGCCCCTTCTCGTGGTGCCTATAGGCACGTGCCGTTGAGTTTGCGGAGAGAATAATGGGCCAGCCGCCCGTGTGTGGACCTTTTGCGGGTGTTTCTACCCGCGAAGGAGGCAACACGGCTCTGGTCGGCTTGTTTGGGGGACAATTTTCCAGCATCTTAGGTCAGTTAGTTCTGACTTTGAGATGGGTGATGCCCGCGCAATGTACAAGGTGTCCTGGCTCGTGGGGGGTAAGTGGACCAAGGCGGTTGCGGCAACCGGCTTCGCGCACACCATCACGAAGCTCAAGCCAGGCACGTACTCGGTGAAGGTCACCGTGACGACTAGCCAAGGCAGCGCGAGCGCGACCAAAGCAGGGATCGTCCTGAAGAAGTAGCCGGTCCCAGGGCTGGTTCGACGCCAGACTGACCGCAGGACCTCTAATTCTTGATTCAGTCCAGAATTAGAGATAGTCTGAAGTGGTGCCTCTCGACCTAGCCGATGACTTGCGTGCCCAGGGGTTGCAGGTGACCGCCCAGCGCCTCGCCGTTCTTGAGGCCGTACGGGCAAACTCCCACGCGAGTGCTGATTCGGTGTGGGAATTCGCGGTGACGCGCATCGGCTCGATTTCGCGGCAAGCCGTCTATGACGCGCTCGCGGCACTGACTGAGGCGGGGCTCGTCAGACGCATTCAACCGGCGGGCTCACCCGCGCGCTTTGAAGGTCGAGTGCACGACAATCACCATCACATGATCTGCCGTGAGTGTGGGCATCTCGTTGATGTTGATTGCGCGGCAGGCGCTGTCCCGTGTCTTACTCCGAGTGACTCGCACGGCTTCGAAGTAGACGAGGCCGAGGTCGTCTACTGGGGCCGCTGCGCAACGTGCAAAGACAACGGCGAGAGCCAAATTCCTGTTGCGGCGTTGACACTCACCGGCAAGAATTCCACGACCAAGACTTAATTTCGCATAGTTCGTTTTCACCATCACAACTCCAGGCAACGAAGAGAGGCAGATATGGCAAGCGAAGGAAAGTGCCCCGTGATGCACGGGTCCAGCTCGGGTGGTACCCAGAACAAAGACTGGTGGCCCGACGAGGTCAACTTGCGCGTCTTGGCACAGGCCGGCGGCTCGTCTGACCCGATGGGTGAGGACTTCGACTATGTCGCGGAGTTCAACACCATCGACTACCCAGCGCTCAAGGCCGATCTCACTGCCGTGATGACCGACTCACAGGAATGGTGGCCTGCTGACTACGGCCACTATGGCCCCTTCTTCATTCGCATGGCATGGCACAGCGCCGGCACCTATCGCATCAGCGATGGTCGCGGCGGTGGTGGCGCGGGCATGCAGCGCTTTGCGCCTCTGAACAGCTGGCCTGACAACGTCAACCTCGACAAGGCCCGTCGACTCCTCTGGCCGATCAAGCAGAAGTACGGCCGCAAGCTCTCATGGGCCGACCTGATGATCCTCGCGGGCAACGTGGCGCTTGAGTCCATGGGATTCAAGACTGGTGGATTCGCCGGTGGCCGCCCAGATGTCTACGAACCTGACGAGACGTACTGGGGTAGTGAAGTCGAGTGGTTGGCCGACAACCGCTACACCGGAGACCGCGATCTCGAAAACCCGCTCGGCGCTGTTCAGATGGGTCTGATCTATGTCAACCCACAGGGTCCCAATGGTGTCCCTGACCCGATGGCATCAGCCCGCGACGTGCGCGAAACGTTCGCTCGCATGGCAATGAACGATTACGAGACCGTCGCACTCGTTGCAGGTGGTCACACCTTCGGCAAGATGCACGGCATGGGTGATCCCGATAAGTACGTCGGACCCGAACCCGAAGGCGCGCCGATCCATCAGATGGGCCTTGGCTGGAAGAACAGCATGGGCACCGGCGATGGATACGACACCATCAGTTCCGGACACGAAGGCGCATGGACTCCTACGCCGATCACATGGGACATGAGCTACCTCGAGACTCTCTTCCGCTGGGAGTGGAAGCTCATGACCACACCGGCCGGTGCGCAAGACTGGATTCCCACGGAGGAGTCTGCTGCTTCGCTCGTTCCAGATGCACATGATCCCAGCAAACGTCACGCACCAGTGATGACGACCGCGGATCTTGCGCTTCGATTCGACCCGATTTACGAGCCGATCGCACGTCACTTCCTTGAGAACCCGGATGAGTTCGCCGACGCTTTCGCTAAGGCCTGGTTCAAGCTCACGCATCGCGATCTTGGCCCGAAGGTCCGCTATCACGGCGTCGAGGTGCCTGCAGAGGACTTCATCTGGCAGGACCCGATCCCCGCTGTCGACCATCCGTTGGTGGATGCCGCTGACATCGCATCGCTGAAGGAGAAGGTGCTCGCCTCCGGGCTCACCGTCTCCGAACTCGTTGCGACTGCTTGGGCATCTGCTGCCACGTTCCGCGGCACTGACAAGCGCGGCGGAGCAAACGGTGCACGCATTCGCCTTGAGCCACAGACTGGCTGGGAAGCCAATGATCCTGCGCAGTTGGCGAAGGTGCTCAACACACTCGAGGGCGTCAAGACTGCATTCGATGGCGCGGGCGCGAAGAAGGTCTCACTTGCTGACCTGATCGTCCTCGCCGGTGGTGCTGCAATCGAGAAGGCGGCAAAGGATGCGGGCGTAGCAGTGACGGTGCCCTTCACTCCGGGCCGTGCTGATGCATCCGCAGCGAAGACTGATGTCGAGTCGTTTGCCGTACTCGAGCCCACCTTCGATGGATTCCGCAACTACCTCGGCAAGGGCTTCACGTTGCCAGCAGAGAAGATGTTTGTGGAGCGTGCGGCGCTGCTGACACTCAGCACTCCGGAAGCCTCTGCGCTCGTCGGCGGTTTGCGAGCGCTGAACGCCAACACAAACCAGACACAGGTAGGCGTCTTGACCAATCGCCCAGGTGTGTTGACGAATGACTTCTTCGTCAACATCGCCGACATGGCGACTGTCTGGACTCCATCGCCAAGCGACGACAATCTCTTTGAGGGTCGCGATCGCAAGACGGGCGAACTGCGTTGGACAGCTAGCCGAGTTGATCTCGCATTCGGATCCAATTCGCAGTTGCGTGCGCAGACCGAGGTCTACGGCGCATCCGACGGAAACGCACAGTTCGTTGGTGACTTCGTCAAGGCGTGGGTCAAGGTCATGGAGCTTGATCGCTTCGACCTGCATCGCTAAAAGCAAACACAGTGGCGCCATACCCAATGGGTGTGGCGCCACTTTTGCGTAGTGGTGGGGTCAGGCCCAGAAGCGCGTGATGGGTTCACCGGAGAAGAATTCTGACAGCGAGCTGATCATTTCAGCGCCCGCATCGGTGCCCGTGCCCCATGGCGGATCAACGATCACGTGAATGAAGCCGAGCTTCTCCAGTGATTCGCGGACAATGTCGGCGACGAGATGCTGGGTGTCAGGCACGGAATGAAGTTTGAGGACCGGTCGCGCCACAGTGCCGAGTTCTGCGCACGACTCTCGGTAGATCTGCATAGATGCATTCATCGCCTCCGAATCCCAGATGTGCGCAGCAGAGATGGCCATCCAGCCGCCGGCTCTCGCTGCACGCTTGAGAGCGGGTGCGGCCATACCTCCTACGAGGATGGGCACCTCTTTGCCGTTCGCAGGGCGTGGGTGCAAGACGAGGTCCGGGTCAATCCGAATCTGTTCACCCTCGAATGCCTGAGGCCGGCCCGACCACGCGTCAGCCAACACCGCGAGCTGTTCCTCGAATCGCTTAGTGCGGCCCTTGAATGGATATCCGAACGCTTCCATCTCTGGGATATTCCAACCTGAACCAACGCCAAGAATGAAACGACCATTGCTGATGCGGTCGATGGTTGCGGCCTCTTTGGCAACCTGGAGGACATTGCGCTGGGGGAGAATCATGACTGCTGGACCGATGACGGCGGTCGTTGTTGCTGCAGCCATCGCTGCGCAACACAGCAGCGTCTCTAAGTAGTCGTCTGTGACATCCCACGTGAGGTGTCCGTCATCGCTGTAGGGGTAGTAGTCGATTGGCTTATCGACCATGAGCAGATGGTCGCTCGGCCATAGCCCTTCAGCGCCGGCCTGCTCCGCGATGAGCGCAACGTCAACGGGTTGAAGGCGGGAGGCGACTGCGCCGCCGTTGGGGATCATTGCACCGATACTCATTTTTCACTCCGATAGGTGGGAGAGCGGTTCCAACTTTTGGGGAGAATTCGGTAGGACCCTTCTGAGTATGGCGTACAACGCGACGCCGAAGAGGACTCCTGCGATAAATCCGCTTCCGCCTCCGTCGAATACATCGCGAGCGACGAAACCAAACCAGCCAAACGGAATTGGGTATTGCTCTGCTAACTGATTGCCGAGTGGAGTTGCAGTGAAGGGGAGAAGGAGCACAAAACCTGCCACAAAGGCGATGGCTGCCGCTTTGCTGGACTGAGCTGGGACCCGCCACGGCTGGCTATCGTGTCGACGCGACAGTAGTTCGACGATGGCAACTCCGAACCACGGGGCTGTGTAGTAGCCAGCAAACAACACGATATCGGAGGTCAATTCACCAAGACTCGTATGCATGCTGACGATCGCCAGTCCAAGACCTGCAGTTGCGACGATGAGCGAGCACGCAATTCGTGGCAGACGGACCCCCATTTGTCGCAGACTCAGTCCTGCGCTGAAGTCATTGAAGGCATTCGCGGTTGCAAGCGAGACGCCCAGCACCACAAGCGCAACCGCTGCGGCAGGTCCGGCACCCAGCAACTCTTGGACCCGACCCATGGGATTAGCCAATGCGATATCTGTTGAAACCCAGGCTCCGATTCCGCCGAGAACCAAAAGTGGGATCGTCATTCCGAGAAATACCCAAAGGAAGACTCCCCGGGCAGAAGTCCGCACTGGCAATACTCTCGACAAGTCGCACGCTTGCACAGTCCAAGCAATTGAACCGCTCAGGCCGAGAGCGACTGCGAGAAGGAACAACCCCAGCGGAAACCCGCTTTGCATAGCCGGCGCCGGATCGGGTGCGGTGCCGGCGACAGAGACAAGGAGCCAAATGCAAATAACCAGCATGACGGAACTGATGATCATGCCAAGAATCTTCATTAGCCGTACGCCGAAGATGACTACAACAACTTCTATGGCGACAACGGCGACCAGCGCGAGCGCGAAGGGAACTCCCAAAGAGTTTGCCAACGCGTTCACCCCGAAGAGATCGTTCAGGGCGTTGTAAGCAATCAAACTCGCGATGAGGAAGATCTGCGGCACAAAGTTCAATGCACCAAAGGCGAGGCGTCCGAGTGGCATCTGTGCCATGCCCGTTCGTGGGCCCCAGATTGAAATAAAGGCGACGGCAACGCAGCCGACGATCGTCCCCAGTGCGAGCCCGCCAAATCCGTATGCGAATCCAGGTCCCGCGGAGCCTCCTGCTGCCACCATTCCGGTGATGATCGTGCCAGGGGCCAGGAGTACGCCTGCCCACGTAGCTGCGAGAGTGCGCGGACTTCCTGCCCGGCGGGTCTCCGAGACCCGTTCCTCTTCGATAACTTCTGCATTCGGTGTCGAAACATCAGACATAGGTGACCTCGCTAGATCCTCATCATGACCGAACGGGAGCTCGCAAAAATCGCACTATCCCTCTCTTCATTGTGTCAGCAATCATGAATTTTCGGTGTGAACTCATGGCAGACTCCTGTCGTGGCTCTTGACCCGCAGGCTGCGGACCTGTGCGAACGCATCGCTAGGTCTGGCGGTGGACGATTCGCTGGCCGAACTGTGGCCGAGATTCGGCACTCGGGGCTCGACCCTTCCCAAATGTGGTCCCTTGAAGAAGACGTGTTGGCGGCTCTGACCACCCTGATTCATTCCGCCAATGCGCTGTCCGATCTTGAACTAGCCGCGGCGAAGGGGTGGACGCAAGGTCACGCTGACGAAGTCCTGACAGATTTGCTGCACGGAGGCTTCGCGCGGTTTCGTGCCCTTGCGGATGGCACCAAGGTGTGGCAGGCGAGTCTTAGCGGACATCGGCACCCGCACACCGGCATGTCGGACGTCCTTAAGCGACTCGAAGAGGAGCTTCCGCACACGGAGTCAGCTGTTGCTGGCCCGGATCACGAGGTCGCTGCAGGAGTCTCGCTTCGTCTCTATCGTCCTGAGCACATCGGGCCCGTCCCTGTTGCGATGTTCATACATGGTGGCGCTTTCGTCTCAGGCTCAGTTCAGATGTACGACGCCTTCTGCCACGCGATCGCCGAAATGTCTGGTGTGGCCATCGCAAGTGTGGAATACAGGTTGATTCCCGAGCATCCGTTTCCCACCCAACTAGAAGACTGCCTAGCTGCCTTGCAGTGGCTGCTTGAACATGGCCCGGAATTAGATCTAGCGACGGATCGCGTCGCAATCATGGGGGACTCAGCGGGAGGCTCACTCGCGGCCGCGACAGTCATGCAGGCACATGCGTCCCAGCTCGGCACGGTGTCATCGCTAGTGCTGCTCTATCCAGTACTAGATGCCACGATGACTTCGCCATCGATAATGGAAAATTCTGACGCACCACTATTCTCTGCCACGTGCGTTCAGTGGATGTACAACACTCTCGACGCTCCGCCCGATGACTGGCGGGCATCTCCGCTTCAATCTCCACACGTAAAGTTATGCCCACCGACATTCGTCATCACTGCTGAGTGCGATCCGGTGCGAGACGATGGTGCGCGATTTGTGGAGAGACTCGCTGAGCTAGACGTCGAGTCTCAACATGAGAAATGTGTAGGAATGATGCACGGATTCGCGATGTTTGCGCCCCTACTCCCCGAAGCCACCCGTGCGCGCAAACTCATAGCGGAAGAATTGCGCATCCGCTTAGGTGAGAGCTCACAGGGATAGTCCCGGTTGCACCCGATAGCCGGACGAGCAGTCAGTGGAAGATCTCGAGCAGTTTTTCTACCGGTTGGCCAGCCTCCGCCACGTGACGGAACTTCAATGTGGAATTGATGCTGTAAACGTTGCGGCGGCCGATGCGGGATCGTGACACGTAACCACCCACTTCGAGATCGGCGAGGATATTCATCACGCTTCGCTCGGTGATCCCGACCACTACAGCCAGATCGCGGACGCGGGCCTCGGAATTGTTGTGTAGGTGGATTAGCACGTGGGCATGGTTGGTCAGGAACGTCCACTCCGCAGCCATGGCACTTCCCTCCGACAACGCCACTCTAGTGCATGTAATGCATTTCATGTATTATACAGCACATGATACTTGAGGAGCTCCAGACCGCGCTGTCCATCGCAACCAAAAACCTGCTCTCGATCCCCGTTCTGGCGTTCGCCCTGGGTGTCCTCGCCTCTCGTCTTCGAAGCAATCTCAGGCTCCCCGAGCCCGTCTATCAAGCCGCTTCCATGATTCTTCTGCTCGCAATCGGGCTCAAGGGCGGCGTTGCCCTGCGTCAGGCCGATGCAGGTGAACTAGTGGTCCCCATTCTCGTCACGGTGGGCCTAGGAATCATTATCCCTTTGGGCGCATTCTTCGCGCTCAAACTCCTGACACCGCTTGGCCGTATGGATCGCGGATCAATGGCCGCTCATTACGGTTCGACTTCTCTCGTCACTTTTACCGCCGCACTTGTGCTCTTGGAATCAGTGGCCGTGAAGACCGAAGGTTATGTCGCAACTTTGCTCACGGTGATGGAGATTCCTGGCATCGTTGTTGGGCTCCTGCTAGCGACGGGCAGGTCGGGCGAGAAAAGTGCATCATGGCGACATGGTCTAGTAGAGGTACTCACCAGTAAATCGGTCCTCCTACTAGTTGGCGGCTTGGCGCTAGGTGCGGCTGCTGGCCCGGAAGGCTACACACGAGTGGAGCCCCTATTCGGCGGACTTTTCCAAGGGATTCTCACGCTGTTCCTACTGCATCTTGGCGCAATAGTCGGAACACATCTCGCTCAGGTGAAGTCTGCAGGTTGGGGACTTCTCATCTTCGCGATCGGGTTCCCGATAGTCGCTGGTGTGCTTGGTGTAGTGGTGGGCACGAGCATCGGCATGAATGTCGGCAGCTCCACAATTCTGGGAGTGCTGTGCGGAAGTGCTTCCTACATTGCAGCGCCAGCAGCGGTTCGGATCGCGCTCCCGGAGGCAAACGAAACCATTGCCCTCACGAGCAGCCTCGCCATCACTTTCCCGTTCAACCTGACGTTAGGCATCCCGCTGCTACTCGCTCTCGCGCAGCGTCTGGCAGGAATCCTTTAGGACTACGAGCCGCAACCTTGACGGTTTGGTTGTGAGAGCGCGGTATCAGACTCATCGATGGCGCGATTAACCTCTGCCAACGCGTCCGTATTCCACGTGAGCGCAGTTTGCCCGTCGATCTTGGCAAAATCTGACACAAAGATGCTGTGGGTCAAAGGTGCCGACCAGCATGAGCGGTGCGGCATGATCGCGTCCGAAACATTTGTCGCCCATGCGCTGTACTGCGAAGTGATGCCGTCGTACGGCCATATTGTGGGATCGCCACCCATGGCAGTGAAATACGTGCCTGCCATCAACGTCACCGGGATATTGTCAAGCGCATTGCCCTGCGCATTGTTCCAGCCGTCGGGACCATCGAGGTACTTCAAGGTGTCTTCACGGTTAAGACCCTTGTCGCCTTGTCCGGCGTATTTAATCCAGACAGTGTTGAAGTCAATGCAGAACTGCACGCCCATGCAATCGGCCAGGGTCATTTCGCCCCATGTGAATCGACCCGGCACGCTTGCTACGTGCGGAGCCCCCATCGCAACCAACGAGCGAATCGTGACCGGAGAATTCGTAGCCTTCAGGATGTTGATTGCGGCGCGACTCCACAGCCCTCCATTGGAGTGGCCCACAAGATCTACATCTGTGACGCCGTAGTCGGTGTAAAGGTAGTTGAGGAATCGCGCGAGACGCTCGCCGCCTGAGTCGATGTCACCGGCGGTCATGATGGTCATTACCTCGGGCAGGACCATGGGGCAGCCCTTGAACGGCGCGAACGACGCTGGGTCTGGCTCGGCGACTACGCCCCAGTCGTCCATAGCGGGTGCGGTGTAGACCTGCTTGCCTTGTGCGAGAAGGAAGTCGCGAAGAGCGGTGTCGGTGTTGCCTGCAGACATGAAGCCTTTGTCGCTAGAGCACGCCATCGTGGGAGTCGTAAACGGCGTGATCGTGCCGCCGCCAGAGACGATGACTACCGCGCGCGAGGGCACCGGCTTAGTTGTTGGGCTCGCACCACCCGCAGCACAAGCACTGAGAGTGAGTGCAACGGCGATGGCTGACACAGCAGCTAAGCGAGTGAAACGCATGCAAGTCTCCTAGCGGTTACTTGCATGCTATTCCACATCTCAGCCCTCGATACGTACGACTCCACCGATCACACCGGCGTATCCGACGCCACTAGGCGAGAGATACAACGATGCGTAACTGTTATTGAAGAAGACGCCCGTGCCCGTGAGGACGCTATAGACGATGCGTCCAGTGCGGTAGTCCAAAGCAGTCCAGTACCAGCGGTCGATTGTGCCGGGTCCAGCGGGCTTGGTGTAGGTGTACACGAGTCCGGTTTTGGCGGAGAACTTCGGGACCACCGAGGGGGCAGTCACCTTGTTGTTCGTCCACACGTTGACACATTCGCCAGCCGCAGTGACGTCGACTCGAGCCATACCTGGGGTCGAGGTCTTGCCCTTGGTGGTATCTGCGATGACCTTGTATCCGAAGTTATTCTCCGCGATAAGCGAGTCACCGATTGCGACGAGAGAATTCTCCGTGGCGCTTGCATCCTTGCCAAAGACGGGCGCTTGGCAGATCTTGCGGTTGCTGGCGTTAGGAGCTGTTCGGTAGACGACAACGTTCTCCGGATTGGCGTTGTCCACGATCGCAACTCGGCCACCAGACATCACCGTCGGTGTAGTGCCTGAGCCAGCGCTCTTCTGACTTGGCTTGGGCTCACCACCGGTGTTGTCGTACACAGCACGCCACGTGGTGACCGGTGTGCCGTCGGAGCCAGCATCGAAACGGTAGAGCGCAGCGGTGGAGACGATGTAGACGCCGCCATCTTTGTCCATGGCGAATGAGTTAGAGATGATCTCGCCCGGCAGGTTGATCCACTTCACGACCTCAGTCTTGGGATTAACGTTGCCGACTACCCCCGACTTGGTGGCGAACCACACATTGCCCGAAAAGTCAGGAAGTGCAGATTGAATCGAGTCCGTCGTGTCCATTGCTGAGGTGATGTCAATCTCTTTGACTACATTGAAGCCGCGGTCACCTGGCGTCAGGCTGTACGCGTAGTAGGTCAGGTGATGATCTGCGGTAGCGACGACAGCGCGATTGCGGTTGTCAAGATAGAAGTACGCCCCAGCGACCTCGGTGTAGTCACCTGAACTATCGGTCTCGGGGCCTGCTGGCAACTTCTCTCGCGCGATTATGCGCAGTGAGTCGGGGTGCATCATGGTGAGGAATGAACCCTTGGGGTTGATGCAGACCGCGACGAGACGTCCAAGGCTGTCGAACGTGATGCTTGCGCACTCACCGAGGGCGTTGACCGAGGTCACCTGCGTGTTGCGTCCCAGCGGGCCATCACCCGGGTAGGCGTCGGTCATCCACGTGTCGTTATGAATATTGCTCGTCCCATTGGGCGACATGTAGGGGTTATTGGACACCTTGGGCAGGGTCACCGGATTTGGCACCGCGGGCCTGCCGATGAACTTCTCGGCCTGGTCGTAACCGCGTCCCTGGGGGATAGCGGCGGGCCCCGGCGTGGGGGCGGGAGCTGCCTGGCTGAGGGCCGGCACTAGGAGGAGGGCGCCGATGGCGGCCGCTGACATGACTGTGGCTGTGAGGGTACGCATGACCCGAATCTATTGTCTCTCTATATATATGTCTCGTTGGGGGCCATGTTTTGACCAGTCATGAACAGGTGGGGATGAAAGGACCAGGCTCCCCTGCCCCCAGCACTTGAGTCCGAGCCCCGGGGTCACTAGCCTCAAAGGACTGCACCACCGGCATTGAGGAGCACCTGTCATGGCTACTGGTCCCACGAGTTCTTCTCGAATCCGGAAAATTGGCGTCGCTGTCGGTGGCCTTGCACTTGCGTGCGCCTCGATCGGAGCAGCTGTCACGCCTAGCTCGGCAGCACCTCGCGCCAACGACACCATCGTGGTCGTAGGTCAGAACGATCCTGCAGAGGACCGGGCCGCGGTGCAGCTTGGTCTTGCTGTCGCCGAACGTTCGAATGCCACTCGCTTGGTCCTGCGTGGAACCTTCGACTTTGGCGATTGCTCACTGTGCGTGATTGTCTCGAATTCCATCACGATCACCGGAGTCGGCGATCCGTCTGTCGCGAACCCCAAAGGCTCTGGCTTCACAAAGATTCACACCACGGGCGCCGCGCCGTTTGTGATCCTCGATAGCGAAGACACCGACGCGATCACCCTCAACCACTTGTGGATCGACGGCGCAAGCACTCTTGCCGTGATGCTCCTTCACGTACAAGGCACCTTCACGATGACGGATAGCCGTATCACTAATGTCGTTCCAGGCAAAGAGTTCCGATTCGCGATTGCCGCTGCGCAGATGGGTAGTCAGCCCGCGGGAAGTACGTCCAAGCTGAAGCAGCTGCTCGCGGCTGCCGGAGAAGATCCTGATGCGCCTGCGTTTACGGGCAAGGTTCTTCTTGACGGCAACTACATTGATCAGAACCTGCCGATGCGCGCTGGAGACGACAATGCATTCGCCACAGTCGGCTGTCACTTCAGCGCTATCACCATCACTAACAACTACCTGCGCGCTGGTGAGGCCGTCGAAATCGAAGGCTGCCACGGCACAGATGCGACATACACAATCTCGAAGAATGTCATCGTGCAGACACCTACCCCCTCTAACCTCTCTCAGTTCACAAGTTCACCGGGCTTTATACGAAATGGCGGGCATCCGGCCGCGATCAAGCCGGTGAATATCGAAGCGAAGAGCGTCATCATCACGGACAACCGAATCGACATTCGTCGTGGCTGGGCCTCGGGCTCATGCATCATGACTGGCAACAGCAACGAGTCGAGCTCGACATTGATTCAAGGCAATGTATGCGCGATGCACGGGCAGTTTGCCGCGATCCTCGGCGGTTGGGCTGGCACCCCCGGCTTCTTCGGGCCGTTCTACATGCGCAACACCACGATCGGTCAGAACGTCTTCAAGGGAACCGCCCTCTTGGGCTTGGCCCTGCTGGACTTCACGTTCCTTAATCAGGCCAGCATGGCCGAGGTCAATAAGGGACACAACAACGTGATGTACGACAACTCGTTCAAGCAGTTCATTGCGTCTCGTGCGATCGTCTACCTCGGAAGTAGCACTTATGACAACAGGTTGGCGGTCGGCGACATTGGTGCCATCGTCAATTTGGGTAAGGGCAACAGAGTCACTCGCACGTCTTAGTGATTTTTTTGCGTGAAGCCTAGGGCTTCGCGCACTGGTTTCCCGTGAGTGTTTCTACCCGCGGAATGCACTTGAGTGACGTTTTGCGGTTGCGATGTCGCTGGGCTTGCTGCGCTCGCAGTGGGCGTAGTTCCCTTCGTCGGCGTGCAGCCATGGGCGTGTGCGAGATTGAGGTCGGGGGCGGATCCTGGCAGCTCGACCGTCTAGGTGCTTCTGGCGCCCGCCTGATGGTGGCTCTCCCGCTGCGGCTCTCCGCAGCTAGTGCCACTGGAGTCTGACCGGTGGGGTGCTGAGTGGTTCTGAGAGGATTCGTGCATGCCGTCGCCTTGGGTTGAGTCGATAAAGCATTCGCTCTCAATCGACATCAGCAAGGTGCCGTATGCCTATCCGCTGCGTACCGCCACAATTTTTGCGATTTCTGGTGGTGCACAGGTCATCTCTGGCCACACAGCGATGCTCGTTCCGTCGTCTGTTGCAATTCTCTTCATCGGCTTGGTTGATGCCCCTGATCCAATGCGCACGCGATTCCATGTGTGGTGGCGCACGACTTTCGCTTTTGTGCTGAGCGTTTTGGTCTCGATCGTTGTCGCGCCCTACCCAGTCGTGCACGTGATCGCCACCGGCATTGTCGCTGCCATGTGTGGATATGTCGGAATCATCGGTATGCGCTGCGCGGTGGCGGGTCTGCTCACACTCGTGTTGTTCACGGTCTTCTCTGGAACACCCGAATATGGATTTAGTGTTATTGAGACTCCTCTTGCGGTGCTGTGTGCCTGCGCGTTCTATGGGCTTGTCGCCTGGGCAACAACTCCTCTCATGCACATGCGTCGACGTATTCCAATTTTCACACCGTTGCCGTGGCGGTCTGCACTCTTCACCCGGCACGGAATTAGCGATGGATTCGTCCGGCATGCGATTCGCCTGGCCGTCGCAATCATGATTGGCACAGTCCTTTCCGAGGTTCTGGACTTCCCGCACGCATATTGGATTCCCATGACCGTGGCGTGGGTTGCCAAGCCTGACCTCACCGGCACCGTGAGCAAAATTGTGTATCGAGTTTTAGGAACTCTCCTTGGCGTTCTTGTTGTGGCCGTGGTCTTCACCACTTTCCCAAATGTCACACCACTTGAATTGGGTATGGCGATTCTCGGATGTTTGCTCGTCAGCATGATGATTTGGGTCAATTACTCATTCAGCACGATCGGGATCACAATCTTTGTGATCAGTCTTTTCTCGATCGAAGGCGATCCGCTGTCGGACACCCTTCCCTGGCGCATCTCTGCCACGCTCATTGCCGGTGCGCTTGTGGCCGCGGCCAGCTACATCTGGCCCACTCGACCAGCTGCGCCCTAACTGCTGAGAGATGCTGTGATGAGGTCGGTGATCAACTTCTTGTCGACCTTCCAGCCGACCGGGACCTTGAGTGTCTTTTTGTTGACCTCGTAGGCCGTGAGCCGGTCGCCAAACTCCGCGAGGACATCAGCATTGAATGGCGCTAACAAGATGTGCTTGGTGTGCACCGAGACTCCAAAAACATAAGTGTCGTTGACCTTGACCATCGGATGGTTCCACGCGATGACCACCTCGGCCTTGGGCCACTTTGAGGTGATGGCTTTGAAGACGGCCAGTACCGTTGCACGCTTGGTCTCATCAAACGGGGCCAAGTAGCCTTCCACCGTGTGCACCCGCTTAGCGCTGGTGGATCCGCGGGTATACATGACGAGGGCATTTGCGTGGGCCTGGCTGAAGCCGTGTCCTTCCCGCAGAAAGGCGATCTGCTCGGGGTATTTCTGGCCTGTGACTGTCTCCATCTGCTCGAACCAGTAGGACATCGGCAATCCGTACTTCTTCTCGATCGCCGGGAAGTACGACTCCCGATCGCCACTTGGCTCGGCCATGTAGTCAAGTCTATGTCTGGCGATCGGACCCCGTGAGCGGCTAAAGTTTGACCAGTCGCAACCTAGGAGCCCCGCATGCGCCGTCTGCTGGCACCGCTAGCTGCTCTAGCGGCTGTGGTCTCGCCCTTGGCGATGGTTGGAGCGACTACTCCGGTGGAAGCGGTGGGTAGCCAAGTCGCCCTAGGAACTGGCACGGCAAAGGTCTTTGCGATTGATGGTCAACTCTATTACGCAAGCACGGGCACCTACACCCGCGCGTGGACGACCCCGGTGACTTCAATTCAGGTAGGCGATGTTCAGGTGCGGCGCTTTCTCCCCAAGTCTGGCGTCGACGCGACCTTCGCCCCGAACGTTTCGCTCGACATCACCACTAGTCCCCAGAGCGGCACTTTTCTCGGCGCTCCGAAAATTCTCCCGGTCAAGTCCGGGTTGCTCTTCTGCCGAGTGAACTCGTCTTCGGTTGACTCGGGTCGCAATTGGTGGCTCGAGACGGCCCTCTTTGATACGGCGAAGAACAGCTGGGGCTCTTTGCGCTACGTCAAGATCAATCCAGTGTTCGGCAGTGACGCCGGGTGCATTGGTGCGGCTGCGCATGGCGATGGATACACCGCAATTGTCGGGCGTGGCAATGGGTTCAGTCCGGGACAGTCGATGTATGCCGTCACGTATTCGATTGGGAGTACCCCGACCATTAGCCCTATCACCAACGGATTCGGTGCAGCGCTAGGTGATGGCGCAACTGGATACTCGGTAATTAGCGTCAATGCTGCGACGGGCATGACTGATCTCTACTTGGAAAAGAAGATTCCAGTTACATTCACTGTCTCGAATGTCTTGCGAGGTACACGTATAGTCAGAGTGTCGCGCTCTTATTTTGTGACATATGACGTGGCAAGAATGCTCTGGGATACCCCAGTTGAGACCTTCCGATCTCGGATGGACGCAGACGAGAACGTGGTTGGGGATGTTGAAGTTGGGGGCAATGCGGTGCTCGTTGCCGCTGACGGTAAGTCGATGACAGTGATCAATGGCTATAAGAGGATTCTGTCGGTTCCCCAACGCACCTCGGTTCCCGGCACTTCACTTTCTCGGATCGATCCAGCCAACCTCCGCTATCAGCGGATCTGGAACCTTGGTCTGTCGACCGCCGACCTAAAGCGCCCCGACTGGAGTGTGCCGGGTGGGTGGACGCTCACCTATAAGGACAACTCGGGAACCCATTCGGAAAAGGTGACTATCTTCGGGATTCGCACCGGCGCGTTATCCCTGTACACAGTGACGGGTCCCATCGTGCCTTTGGTTGGCAGTGCGACAAATATCCGCCTCTCCTTCACCGGCAACACCAACGATTGGGAAACGCACGAATTGAATTGGACCCGAACCGTAGAGACGGTCGAGATCGGCAACACGGCTCGTACCTTCGTCTCCGGCAAGTTGGGCTCCCCGGTGAAACTAGCGGGTGTGGAAACAGGTAACGGCTACAGGAATACCCAGGTATTTGCTACAGCAGTCATTGATGGCGTCCCGACCGTTATCAATCGTGAAGCTGGAGCTGCATCTGGTGCGGTGTATTCGGCACAAAGCCTGGTAGACGCCAAATGGAGCAAACCCCAGAGTGTCTTAGATCGGGTCGACACCTTTGCATTGGCTGACCCGATTCTCTTTATGCCGTATGGGACGAAGACAGCCCTAATCGGTATTCAGGGCCTCGACTACATCGCACCCCGTGCGAAGTTCACGGCAGGTGTCCTGCGACGAGTCTTCAGCAATGGTGTCTGGAGTGACCCAGAACTACTCAGTCGTTATGTTCCGCACGCTGAGATCGGTGTACCTGCCTACGCCAGCGTGATGGGTAGATCAGGCGAAGTGGATGTGCGCATTGCCACGGCCCATCCGACAGTCATCATTACCGGAGTGAGTTTCTCTGCCAGTCGGTTGCCAGGCAGTTCTTTCCCAAGCACAAATATCTACACGTTTTCCGGAGCAATCCCGGCGAGAGCACACGGCAGGGTCAACATTTGGGGCTGGCCCAACGCGTTGGACTGGGCGCTCTCAGGCTCAAGCCCGGTCATTAACGCGTCTGGTCGCACCATCAAACTGCCGAGTCTATTCGCGACACTTCCAGCAACTCCGGCTCCCACGACAACCGCCACGATGGAGTGGATCGATATGCTCATATCGACGTACGTCGTGAATCCGTAATTGCTGGCGCAGTTGTAGCTATTCCGACGGCGTATATCGGTATCCACAGAAACGGCAGACCTGCGCCTCGCGCTTGATGGTCTCGGCACAGTCCGGACATTTCTTTGTTGGAATTGCCGACTTGCCGAGGACCTTCTGCCAGAAGGACGGCTGTGTTGTGCCGTTCTCGATGTCGTCGATTGAGGCAATTGCATAGCGCGCCAGTTGCTCCGCACCCTCGCGGTCTTTGCCCGATGAGGCTTCCGCAATCTGAGTGCTGAGGTCTGCAGCCCGACGCAGCACTTCGACATCCTTACGGCGTAGTGCGTCGAGCACTACGTTCCAGGCAAGCCGTAGCGCCTTGCCGTTCTTGCCAGCAACCAACTCGGCCTCTGCGCGTTCGAGTTCGGAACTCACAGGGGCAGGCTACCGGCGCTTGCCGCCCTGTACGCGCTCACCCCGTCTGGACTCGGGATTTGGTGCCCAGGTTGGTAAAGCGATGTTTACTAGGCAGGGCCCTTCAGTCGCTCCGCGATAACTTCAGGGATCCGAATCGGGCGGCCCGAACTGGGATCAACAACGGCTAGTTGTGAGGTGGCTTCTGCGACTAGCTCGCCCGTCTCATCGAAGACTCGATATGCGAGCGTGTAGGTCGCGCGCGTCAACGAGGTGAGGCTGACTTCGATCATGATTGGCTCGCGTGAGTAGCTCAGCGGCTTGATGTGGTGAATTTCCTGCTTCACCACAATCTGGGCAAACTCTGCATTCACGATGCTGCCGATGTCGTTCATCTGGACGACGCGGGCCTCTTGGAGGTAGTCGTGGTAGACCACGTTGTTAACGTGGCCGAGCGGATCCAAATCGCTGAACCTGCGATAGACGGGGACTACAACCATGGGCCGAGTTTAGCGGGCGTGTAGCGTTTGGGGCATGGACGCCAAGCTTCGACGACAACTGCATTTCTCCATGGTGTTGCAGGGGTCGGCGGCCCTCATGCTGCTAGGCGCGTTTGCGCTGCGCGTTATCTACTCCGGACTCGACGTACTCGCCGTGGTTTTCTTGCTCGCCGGTGTGGGCGCAGGGGCATTCGCCGTGGTGTTGTTCAAAAAGGCCAGGCAACTTAGGTCTTCTGCCACAGACTAAGAGCCCCTAGCTTAGGTAGCAGACGCCATCGATCATGATGTGGCGCGGATTTGCGAGACAGGCAGCCTGCTCGGCGCTGATATCGCTGAACGTCACATTGAGGGTATGCAGCCCGGTCACATTGCGGAAGGTCCAAGAGCTGGGTGCGCTTGCTTGAACCTCACCATCGACCACGACGCGCAGCACTGAATTGCCGGTAGCCGGCGTGAACGTGAACGTGATGGAGGAGCCGCCTGAGACCGCCTGATCCCCACTTGGAGAGATGGTCCCACGGCCAGCTGTGCGCACCGTGATGTTCTGTGAGTCCGCGACGAAGCGAGCGGTGACGTCGATCGCTGACTTTACGTCTGTGTCCGTACGCGTCGCCGTGGTGATGCCGTCACTCCACGAGCTAAACCGATAGCCGTTGGTAGCGACTGCTGTGACCGCGGTCGCCGAGGTGCCCCACTTCACTTGTTGAGCAGTACTGCCAGTGATGGAACCACCTGAATTAGCGGAATACGCTAAATCAAATTTCTTTAATTCAAGTACTGCGGTGACACTCTTCCCCACCGCCGAGCTGTCAGATCTTGGATTTGAGACGACTCCATCGGACCATCTAGTAAATACGCAACAGTCTTTGGCAGTTACTTCGATAAGTGAAGACGCCTTTTCCCCACATTGCAGCTCCACATTGTATTCGGCCCACACCACCCCCGAAGGTTCGCGATAACTACCACCAGTGATTGTGCCCCTGTCTCGGTTAATCGAATATGTGTGGACGACAGTGTTGACGAAGAAAAATGCGTCTAACCATATGTCCCTAGTGACGGTTGTTTCCTTACGCATGGGGTCAAAAGATAAAGGGGTTTTACTATCGTGTTGCGTCCATACGCCTGAACTGCATCGATCTGGCACAAGAGTGACTGGCTGTGAGGATTGGCCGGCAGCCACGATTTGAAGGGCTGACCCTGTGATGGACCCGCCCGCCCCTTCTCGCTCTTAACGGAGTAGGTCACTTTGTATGTCGTGGACACTAGCGGGAGCACGGTTAGTGTGACTTGACTTGTTGTCGCTAAGAATCTATCTGTCGCTGACTGCGAAGCAGTGATCGTGCAGGTGCCCTCGGTCAGTGCTACCACCTGCGTCGAGCCCATAGGAATCGAGCAGACGTCCAAGGTCTGCGAAGCAAAGGAGATGGGAGCATCGCTGGTCGATGTTGCGGTCAATGCTTTGGAGAGCGTCTTCTCGATATTGCCGGGGCTCGTGAAGGTGATTGTCGCTGCGATCGGCTGAGCTGCCGAGCTCGATGCGGAAGAACTTGTTGAGGACGGACTAGGTGACGAACCGTCGTCCGCGCTACTGCACGCGACGAGGGCCAGGGAACAAGCGACCGCCACGGCGAGAACCGTCGAAACCTTGAACGATGTGAGTTTCACAGCAATCTCCTCAGGGCCGAATGTCCCCTGAGCGTAGAGCAATCTCTTCAGGTTTGTCCCCTCAACAGGTGAGTGGCGGACTTCGCCATTGGAGGCCGGCCGGATTGGTGAAAATCAGGGTCGATTCGGGATTGCCGTGCAGGGTCCAGTTGCTTTCGTGCACGAGGTGGTGATGGTGGTGACAGAGGCCAGCGAGGTTGTTGGTCGTTGTGGGACCGCCTCGGGCCCAGTGAATGACGTGGTGAATCTCGTGAATCGGACTGTGACATCCGGGGTATCTGCACACGCCACCATCGCGGGTGAGGACGTAGCGACGCAGCTTGGGAGAGATCGTCCGCACTGATGCGGAGATCGTGTCAATGCAGCCTCGTGGGTCAAGACTGATCAGACGTGTGGTCGCATCGCAGGAGATGCGTCGCGCGGTCTCTGCGGTGATCGGCGTGACGGGCTGCCCGGTGAAGCTCTCAATCCAGCCCGGGAGAGCGTCACTGTCGTCTCGCTCGCAGATGAGGGACTCAGTCGGGATAGTGATGTGTACGACCGGCCGCTCGCCATGCGAATCAGGCAGCCCATCTGCCCCAGCCACGCGTGAGGCAACGGCGACGATGTGGGCGAGGGCAGACATATTGCGCTGCGACAGGCTCGGCTTGTCGATGAGAAACCCCGGGGGAGTCTCACCCTTCGGCTCGCGAGTTGCCTCGCGGGCGGCCGCCAACGCGCTAAGTAGGGCTTCACCCACTTCGGGTGCGAGCAGTCCGTCAACGCGTACGTAGCCGTCCAGGCACCGGGAGACATGCAGGCCAGCGGAGTCACGCCGTTTTTGTGCGTCAGCGTCGTCCATGGCCTGCGGGTCTAGGGCATGCAGGTGTTCGAAGAGGATGCGGCCGAACTCTTCGGGCTCAACCCCGGAGGCCGCGTAGGCCAGGTCGGCCTCGATCGCCTTGAGCCCCTCGCGCAAGTGCGGGAAAGACTTGTGGGCATCGGTGAGCACGGCGACGTGGCCCCAAGTGACGGTGCCGTCCGCCCACGCGGCAGCCATCAAGGGGCAGGTTTCGCGCGCCTTGGATTGCACGATCAGGCGGCCGGATGCGGCTGCCCCTTCGCCGGTGCGGGCCCGAAGCCATGCCTTGGGCGTCGCAAAGCCTTCGTTGTTCCATTCGCCACTGGCAGCGTGCACTCCCACAACATCTGCCAAAGCAGCTTCAAGTCGGCGGCGCTCCGCGGCTAACGCAACGGCGACCTCGCCTGCGCCCAGACCAGTGGCGTTCGTGACTCCATCAGCGCCCACTGCAGCAAGTGCGACGACCTGGTCCAGCGCGACGGCAAGCGCATCAATTGCCTGATGCATCGACACACATGGCGCAACACGTGGTCGTGCATCGCGAGGGGTGACCTCGACGCGGCGACGCGAATTGCGACGTCGAGTGGGAGAAGCAACGGACATGAAATGGCACCTTCGAACGGGGTGGACAGCAACACAACGACCCGTAATTAAGAACCCAATGAGATTGACATCTCGGACATAAGCAACTCAAGAACATGCTCTCGATCGAGAGCTCCACCGTATGCAGAAATAATAAATGGCATGACTGACAATAGCAAGTATTTCAACAAACTTTTTTTACAAAAATGTGCAAAAAATTTTTACTGCGTATGCGATTTCTGCCAGAGCGTACGCAGTTGCGGAAGCCGTTCGATATCCACAGCTGCGGCCCAATCTGTGGATGCACGTGACTCCGTACGCCATGACCGAAGTGCTGCGCGAGCAAGATCTGGATTACGCCGAATTCGTCGCGCCATCTCCATTGCAGTTTCGAGTACCGACTCTTGCGGCACTGCTCGCCACGCCAGTCCAAGACGTACGGCGTCATCGCCATTGAGTTGCTCGCCGAATATCGAGAGAGCTGCGGCGGTGTCCTGACCGACGTAGCGCTCGAGCAGATGGAAGTGACCGCCGCCAGGATGAATGCCGATCCGCAGGAAGCCCGACATCAACTTCGCGTCATGCGCGACGACGCGCAGCGTCGCAGCCAGAGCCAGATTGAGTCCGGCACCAACGGCACCACCGTGTACGGCCGCGATGGTGGGAGTGGCAATCGAACCGAAGGTGACGAAGGAGTCGTAGATCGTGCGTAGGCCCGACCAGGAGTCCTCGCTGAAGGGCTCATCGCCCACGGCAGTCAGGGTCGCCAGGTCGCCACCAGAGCAGAAGTCGACGCCAGCGCCGTTCAAGACTGTCGCTGCTACCGAACGATCGGCGTCGATATCGCGAAGGACAGTAATGAACTCCTCGGCCATGGGCACGGTGAAGGCATTGCGGCGATCAGGTGCGTTCAAGGTGATTAGCGCGACGCCGTCGATCGCCTCGACTAGGACTTCATTACTCATCATGGGCTCCCTCATATTCAGGGGGAAAGCATCCCACCGCGATGGATCTCGGGCGGCTGTGGCCACTTTTAGTGAATCGACTAATCGCAAGTATTTCGTCGTGGATGTCGTGCTAGCACCATAAAATGGCCGCCGAGCCAAATCTGGAGTGACTGGCTGGTTGCGCACGGTTACCCTCAAGAGTCCCCTAACTGAGGTTATATGACGCACTTGCGAAAGATCGTCCCGATTGTGGCGGCCGCGAGCATCCTCGCGACCGGATTGCTTGGCGCGGAGGTCGCTTCCGCGAGCCCCGTCGAAGCCAATTCGCCCTCGACGGATTCAGGCTCGGTGCTTGCTCCGGCGCGCGTATCCGCGATCGCCGTACATAGAGGGACAGAGATCCACATTGAGCCGGCTGCTTCCCAGCCAGGTGCGCTTGATCCGACGAGCTACCAAATTGTGACGTGTGGCCCCTACGCGCCCAAGTCAGCACAACTCAATGCCGCGTTGGGCGATGTGTGTGTCGGTGACACCACTTACCAGGTGAAAGAAATCCCAGCCTCGATGACCACGGTCGTAGCGGATTGCAAGCCATCGCCCGAGTACTGGTGCGTGATCGCCGTTCGCGGCGTCAACGGCTCCCAGCTCTCAGAACCGAAGATCTCTGGTGCGGGTGGCGTAGCTCCGAACCCTCCGCGCGATCTGCTTGCTACTCCAGAAGCTGATGGTCGATCGATTCTGGTCTCTTGGTCCGCCGGTGCCCCAGCGAAACAGGCGAAGGGCATCCCAGCCATCGCGACAAGATACGAAGTGCTCATTGATGGCAGGGTTGTCGCTCGCGATCTACAGAAGACCGAATACCTCGGCCAGTGCGGTATTGCCCAAGAGTGCACCTACGCCGTTCGCGCTGTTAGTGCAGCGGGACGATCAAAGAGCGTTGTCGTGACTGCTGCCACTGCCGGCACCCAAGCACCGACTATAGATCCGTTGGGTGCAGGGCTCGTGGAGCCAGGCACAGCCCAAATTGTCGGTGCACGAGGCAACGGCCCGTCTGATGAGCGACCGGTACGCATCGACTTCGCGTCTGCGTTAACACCAAGTCTTGTGCGGTACTCCGCAGAGGCGACACTCACGGCGAATGGACGCTGGGTGCTGGTTGTTCCGGCCGACGTAGTCGCAGGCACGTACAACCTGACGGCCACGCAAGGAACATTTTCGACGTCCTTGTCTTCAGTGCACATTTCCGCGGATGTTCCATTGACCGCAAACGTGTCAGTCGTCGCTGGCGGCGTCGTTCTCACAGGCACAGCCGTGACATCAGAGATCGCCGGTCCGGTCACCATTACCGACAGCAAGTTCGGCACCGTCACGGTTGAAGTGAATGCTGCTGGTGGTTGGGCATACACAATCCCCATCTCCGCACAGGGACTCGGGTCGCATGCAGTCACCGTCACGCAGACGGTTCCGGGTGAGATGGGGCGCACTTCCGCTATCAACTATCGCGTTGAATCCCTGAGCGGTTGGACACCGCGTGCGGCGAAGGCACCAGCAAAGCCCGCAGCACCCACTGTAGTCGCGGGAGATTCATCTGCGGTCGTCTCGTGGAAGGCGCCGGCAGACAATGGATCGAAAATCACGAGCTACGTTGTTACATCAACCCCGGGCAGCAAGACCTGCACCTACACAGTTCCCAAGACGGGTACGTCACTTAATAAGTGCACCGTCGCGGGGCTGACTAACGCAACTTCCTACAAGTTCACGGTCAAGGCCATCAACGCCGGTGGCTCATCTCCGCTGTCGTCGGCCTCCGCTGCAATCACGCCGAAGGGTAAGCCGTTAGCGCCGGCGAAGCCGACAGCTCGCGTGATGGGTAGAACGATCGTGGTGTCGTGGACAGCCCCGAACGACCAGGGTTCTCCGATCACGAAATACACGGTCAAGCCTTCGAGTGGCACTCTGCCGTGCGTGTTCACACGCGCAACAGCAGTGACCTGCACGGTTGCTGCACCGCTGAGTGGCGTCGCATACACCTACCAGGTGTCGGCGACCAATGCGATTGGCACCTCTGCGCTCTCTCCCGCTTCAGCCGCAGTGACTTACGTGGCGGGAACTGCGCCGGGCGCACCAACGGCGGTCACCCTGATCTCTCGCGACGGCGCCATGAGCATCAAGTGGACTCCACCGGTGAGCGATGGGGGCAGCCCCATCACGTTGTACACCGCGACGGCAACCAGTGCACAAACGTTTGAAGGCGTAGCGCTGGGTGGGCCAGCAAAATCGTGCACGTACAATGCGACTGGTTCGTCCAATATGTGCTCGATAAGTGGTCTGACAAATGGAGATCACTACAAATTCACTGTGACTGCGACCAATGCCCTGGGTACGTCGGTGGCCTCGGGTGAGTCCGCGGATACTTTTGTTGGTGCGCCTATGACTCCGTTGATCTCAAGCGTGACACCAACCGATCATGGTGCAGTTGTCGACTTCCAGACTGTGGCGACGCCAGCAAACATGCTCGTACCGATTGGGGGAAAATACGAATGCATGGTCGTCGGGCATCCCGAAATCACGGCTTCCGGGAGCGACTACAACCACACATGTACTTTCTACTCGTTGGTGAACGGTACGAGTTATCGGTTTGTGGTCCGAGCTAGAGCAGATACCCCGATGTGGACGCCGTACTGGGCCTACAGCCAGTACTCAGAGCCGAGTGAACCGGTCACGCCGGTAGGTCAGCCATCCGCTCCTACATCGGTGCGCGCCTACTCATTCAATAGTGGCCTGTTGGTGTCCTGGGTGGCTCCAACGAATACTGGTGGATTACCCATCACGGCATATTCGGTCGTCGCCAAGCTACCGTCGGGGTCGACCGTATTATCTGAGAGATTCGCGAGTACGACTCGCGTTGTGTCACTTGATGGACTCGAAAATGGAATCCCCTACACGGTGACCGTGAAAGCTCTCAATGAGCAAGTTGCTGGTCGAGCCGCTGAGGCAACTGCAGGTGCGTGGTCAGCAAAACCGTCGGCGCCGCTCAATGTCACTGTGGTGTCATCGGGAAATCGCGAGGCCGTCCTGTCGTGGGATCCACCACTAGACCAACCGGTGCCGGTGACCTCCTACACCATAACCGCGACCAACTACTATATAACTTCGCAGACCCTCACGCAGACAACAAGCGGTGGGGGTCCTTATACGTTTACGGGCCTAACCAACGGCCTCACGTACACGTTCACCATTGTTGCTACGAACGACGCCGGAGATGGTCCCGCGTCTGCGGTGTCGGCGCAGGTAGTGCCAGCGACTGTCCCTGATGCACCGCCGGCATTTTTTGACGCCAATATTGGTGGATCAGTGGAGTACTACCCGTCTGCTTTGGCGGCGTTGTGGACTGAGCCGGTCTCGAATGGCGGTTCTCCAGTCACTGGCTATCGGATCACAGCCACCCCAGTCATTGGTGAGCCGGTGACAACGTTCATTACGGGTGGCTACTGTTCGTATTCCTCTTATTACTGGGGTTTCGTGTGCAGCGGAATGCTCACGGGTCTCTCAGCAGGAAAAACCTATTCGTTTTCGGTACGAGCCGTGAACGACGTAGGAGATTCCAGCCCCTTGGAACTCGGTGACTATGTAGTTCAGGGCCCACCATCAGCGCCGACCAATGTCGTGGTCACTCCGTTGAATCACGGACTGCGCATCACGTGGTCTGCTTCAACGTTGGGCGCCGGCTCAGACACCTACTACGAGGCTGTTCTCAATACCAATTTCCTGGGCTTCGAACAGTCTGGCTGCAAGCGGGTTTATGCGCCGGAGTCGGGCAATATGTCGTGCGATATTTTCGAAGCGACACCGGGGACGGCACTATCGAACGGGGTGGACTACCCGGTGGTAGTCGCTGTAGCGAATCCCTACGGGAGCAACAGCGTTTCTAGGACAGGCACGCCTGCCGCGCAGCGCCCTCAGCCGCCTACCGGAGTCGCCGCGTCGGCGAATGGCGCAGGGCAGATGCTCGTGACGTGGACAGCACCCTCGGATAACGGTGGAGCATCCGTTGCGGGCTATCGCGTAAGTGTTGTGGGCAATGGCGTGCTCGGGTGCACTCCGGCGGGTGCAGCTACGTCGTGCACCGTGAATGGCCTCACTTCTGGCACTACGTATTCATTCACGGTGACAGCGACAAACTCAGTCGGGTCGAGTGTGGCGTCAGATGCCTCAGCGGGAGTGGCAGCGACGGGTCGGCCAGATGCGCCCAGCATAAATTCCATCTCTGGCGTGGCTGGCGGATTCACCCTCTCGGTGACTCCCGGAAGTGAGCGTGGCTACGCTCCTGTGGCGTACCGCGTGCGTGCCACCGATGTGGCTAACGAGGCAACCGTGATCTATTACGCGTCGGCTGACGCGAACACGACCTTCACCGCTCCATCGGGCACGCTCGTCCTTGGCCACACCTACAACATGAGTGTGCAGGCGTGTAGCACACTCGGAATATATTTTGTGACCCCTTGTTCGTCTCCTGGCCAAAGCGCATGGGCAGAAGCATCCGTGGTGTTCGTGGCAGCCTATGTTCCGCTTGCGCCAACTGTTTTGACCGTAGTGGCGGGAGATGCCTCAGCGCGTTTGACTTACACCGCTCCGACTGGCTCCGGTGCCGCGATTACCGGATACACAGTGACGGTCAATGACACCACAGCTTCGACATCAACGACGGTGGCAGCAGGAACGACAACTGCCGATATCACGGGCCTTATCAATAACCATGCCTATACATTTTCTGTCACTGCATCTAATGCCGCCGGCACCTCAACTCCTTCGTCGACTACCGGTGCAGTAACACCAGAAGGTGCTCCCGGCGCTCCCAGCGATGTCATCGCGACGCGAGCAGGAAAGGGAGCCATTTCGGTGGCGTTCGTCGCGCCCACGGACGCAGGCGGCTCCGACATCACGGGCTATCGCGTTCGTGCCATCGACATTCTTGGAAATGTCTTCGCAAACACTGGAAGCAGTAGCCCAATCACGATTTCGGGTCTCACTAACGGCGCCATTTACGCCGTCTACGCTCAGGCAACGAAGTCTGTCGGGCGAATTCTGGGGTCAAGCGCTCGTGCGACTGAGGACATCATTCCACGCGGCGTTCCCGAAGCTCCATCATCGGTGTCGGCCACCAACTATGAAGATGGTCGATCGACAATCACCTTTTCCGCGGCAGAGTCCAATGCATCTCCAATCACGTCTTACACCGTCACCGCCACCGACTTCACGGTCCCAGGCACGCGGGTAGTCTCCGGTTCGGGAAGTCCCATTGATGTCACGGGGCTCACGAATGGCCACACCTATCGCTTCACCGTTTTTGCCACCAACGTGTATGGCAATGGCGCGGAACAGTCCAATGGCGTAAATATCTACCCCATCGGCAGGCCGACAGCACCAACAGTGACAGCCGTTACGGCGGACTCTTCAACGTCTGCAATGGTGGCGTTCCTTGCATCGTCGAGTAATGGCGGAAGTTCTATTACAAGTTATGTGGTCACCGCCACTTCGTTAACTAACGCGGCTCACAGTCTCATCACCTCAAATGTCGGAAGTCCGATATCCGTGACCGGTCTGACGGCGGGCGACAACTACACCTTCGCGGTTGCCGCCACCAACTACTCCACAAGTGGTGGCGCTCATGGCGGCGTGGGCGCATCTTCACCGCAAGTTGCGGCTCGGCCGGGTGTTCCAAGTTCACTAGTGGCTAGCTCCGGAGATTCGTCGGTGCAGGTCGAGTGGAGCCCACCGACCGCTGTCTTCGGCGAGACCCCCACGCTCTACCAAGCGACAGTGAGCCCAGGTGGACAGACGTGCACAACTACATCACTACCTGCTTGCACAGTGACAGGCTTGACTAACTACACCGACTACACGGTCTCTGTTGTCGCAATCACAGGCGGTGGTACTTCAGCTGCTACTTCTCCGGTGTCCTTTCGCCCCACGCCGAATGTTGGGTCCGCGACCTCAGTGCCGGGAGCGCCGACCAGTGTGAATGTCAACATCACGTCCGGATCAGCCGTGGTGTCGTGGACTCCTCCCACGGTCACCGGGGGTGCCATCGACCTATTCACCGCGACGGCTCAACCCGGTGGTGCGACCTGCAACTCTCAGCCGCGTGAAGTGGGTGGCAAGTTCAGTTGCAACCTCACCGGACTTGATGATTATGCGATCTATTCGATCACGGTTACGGCGACAAACTCCCTCGGCACGGGTGTCGCATCTGATGTGGTTCAAGCGACGATTTGTGGCGCTGTGTGGCCCCGTGGCCCCACGTGTTCCTCACTCTTCAACGCACCCCTCGGCGGCTTTCCGCTACGGGTAAGTGGCGGAGTCAAGGTGACGTGGCTGCCTAGGTCGGCTGACGAGCTGGGCGTGTCGACTGCCTTCGCATCACCCTCAGGCGCGTCGTGCACAAGCAATGCTGCTTCACCGTTGCTCGACAACTTGGGCCGCCGCTATTGCGTGATCCCTGGATCGTTTTCCTCGAGCGAGGTATTTCGAGTGCAGGGACCAAGTGGTAGCACGACACTGCCTAACTTGGCTGGTTTCGCGACTCTCTCCGTCCCGAGATATACACACGAACTTGATCCACGCGTGACGGGCACCTCGAATCTCGGCAGGGTCGACGTCCTGGCGGTACCAACAAGCTGTGTCGAATACTTCACTTGCGCAACCTCACGCCGATTCACTGGCACGGTTACGGCAGGGGCATTCGATATCGCCTTGGAAAATCTTCCAGACGGTACCTACTCGGTGTTTGTTGCTGACGAGGATCCGAGTGGTCCGCTGCCGGTGACTGCACCTGCAACGATGCTGATTGACCGCATCGATCCCACGCCCCTTTATGTTGTCGATCGTGGAGGTCGTGGCACGACCGGCACAGATAACCAGGCCACGCTGCGTGGTGAAGCCGAATGCGACATCACCACGAGTCTCAATATTGACTGGTACGCGGGTGATTCGGCGACCGGTGCACCGGTGTTCTCACAGAGTCCGAGCCGAGCTGCGACCTTGGTACCGGGGCGATGCTCCTACTCTTCCACGGCCCCCGGTTTAGCTGATGGTCAATACACAGTGGTCGTGCGAATGGTAGATCTAGCCGGCAATATCGCGGAGGACAACCTTGACTTCTACCTAGACACAATAGGGCCGAGCGTCTTAGTTACATCGCCCGCTGGCGATGAAGAAGTACCGGCCGGCATAACTGAGATAGCAGGTACGTCTCCGAGTGTATTCGGGGACCGCGATACGGTTGCAATCACGGCGACAAAAGGTTCGTTGACCTATCGCTCTGCACCGAGAGTCGTTGGTGATGCATTCACCACCCGAATGAATCTGCCATCCGGTGTGTGGACCGTGCGAGTCACTCGCTTTGATTCCGCCCAAAACTCCGCCACACAGACTCGCACGATCACGGTTGTGGATGCGGCTACCGATGTGTCTATCTCTTTGCCGACGAGCGGATCAGTTGTAGCAACATCGACAACGATCGCGGGCTGGGCTCGACCTGGCTCCACGGTGGTCGTGACAGCTGATGACACGACGCTGGGCACGATTGTGGCCGACACGCTCGGCTCTTGGTCGACCCCGGTGAGTTTGTCGGCAGGAGTGACATCGCTGAGGGCAGCGGTAGGGGCGGCAGGCACCGACGTCAGTGTGACGGTGGGAACTCCTTCGGCTGCCATGACTATCGCGAAGCCGGGGGTTGGTGGTCGCACTAATGGTCGTCCACTCTTCGGCACTGGCCCGGCGAACTCGATCGTCAATGTCACCGTCGATTCCCAGACTTTCCCAGTGACTGTTAATGCTTCTGGAGTCTGGACGCAGACACTAGGAACATTTTCTCCTGGAAGCCACACAGTCACGGCCACAGACGGTGCAACCACCGCCTCAACAATCATCTTCATTGACCGGACGGTGCCGACGCTCTCCGTGACAGCACCACTAGCTGGTTTGACTAGCGCGCAAGGTGTGACTCTCACCGGTGATGTGTCCTTGGGTGATCCGGGCGTAGTTCGACTAGATTTTTATCACGGGTCAGATTCGACATCCGCTGTGGCATTTTCCCAGAATCTCGCAATGGCGAATGGATACCTGCTCTCAGGATTCCCGAGTGGAGTCGATGACGGCCAGTGGACGCTTATTGCGTCACGTGTAGATGCGTACGGCAACGTCGGTGCGCTACAGCGCACCTTTACGTACGACTCCACCTCTCCTGCATTAACTACCAACGTGAAAGGGAGCATGCCGGCACCGCTCACTCTGGCTGGGGTCGCTGGAAGTGCAGAAGGTGATGGTCCAGTGACAATCACAGTAGATGGGGTTCTGTGGACGGGGTCGACCGGCGCCTATAACTACACACCCGCACCCGCGATCACGAGCGGTGATCACTCTGTGATCATTCGCCAAGTTGATGCCGCCGGCAACGTCTCTCTATTTTCTCAGTATGTAAATGTTGATGCGATTCCACCTGCGTTGACTGTCAATCCAATAGTCAACCCGAATCCGCATGAATACGTGGTGAGCGCGTCAGCACCTCGAGAAAATGATGGGCGAGTGATTATCTCCTTTACTCCAGATGATTCACCGGCGATGGTCTCAAGTTTCGATATCTATCCCAGCAACCAAGTGGTCTCTCACTACGCAAATTTGGAGTCTGGCTGGTGGACCGTGCGCGTGTCGCGGGCGGATCAGGCGGGTAACGAGACGGTGCACACGGAGCGGCTCCTCGTCGACACCGAGGCACCGCAACTAGACCTCACGTCACCAAGCGGGCGCACTAGCGACAGAACCCCAACAATTACCGGAACCACCTCGACGGAGTCCTATCGCTTGGACGCGATGCACGTCACATTCACGCGCTTGGGAGCGTCAACCCCGACACAGTCAGTCGACTTTTCTCCGGTGGCGGGCGAATTCTCAGTCACTCCCCCCGCACTGCCTGACGACACCTACACGGTCCGGGTTTCGCGTGAGGACCCGGTCTTCCCAGCCGTTGTCACACAAACGATCGTGATTGACACGACTGCTCCGAGTCTCAGCGTCACCGCGCCACCGGCTGAGCCAAGCGACATCCACTCGGTTAAGGCAGTGTGCGGAACCGCTGGCACAGCACCGGGGGATGACCCCACCGTGACGGTGACTTGGACAACTGTCTTCGACGGCTCGATCTTTGTGCAGACAGTGACGCCAAGTGCCGGTGCATTCTGCGCCTACCCGCAGCGTTCGGCTCTCTATGACGTTGTGGTTCGACAATCAGATTCTGTGGGAAACACCGCGACCTCTATCTCAGCCCGGTACTTCGTTGACATACAAGCTCCCGTGGTAAGTGTCGATGGAGTCGCGGGAGGAAGTCGTTATCTCCCGGCGCTTACTGGCCTTGCCGGATCATTGCCAGGCGATGCGACAGAGGTAACAGTTGTCTTGGCTCGTCGAGGAGATGGCTGCTACTGCACAACCGCGATTCGCACGGCGCAAGTAGTTGACGGTGTCTGGCGACTCCCGCTCCTAGATCTAACTTCTGATCTATGGAGCTATCGATCGGTGACTCAGTCTGATGCCGCTGGCAATAGCACCACCGTGACCTATCCCTCAGATCCATATGTCTATGGGTTCACGGTGGACAACTCGCCGATAGCTGTGCCAGTGGCATCACGGCGGGGAGACTCCATCCGTTTTGATGTCAATCAACCCTATGCGGCATACGCGACAACGATTCACATGAAGATTTATCGAGGTTCCACGGCTACTACGCCAGTCTATGCTGCTTCGCTCGGGCAGGGTTCTGGACCAAAGGGCTACGAAACTCTTTATCGTAACCATCCGTTCGCTTCGGACGTTTATTTCGGCAATGGCAACTACGTAGTGCAGTACGAGGTTCAAGACAGTGCGGGCCGCGTTGCCAAGTCAGCGGAAATCCCGGTGCGAATGTCGTGGGTCGTGCCACGAGTCACGGTGACCGCCGTTACGGCCGGAGATGTCTCAACTCCAGTCTCAACAGTCAAATTCGGGACGCCGCTCACAGTTTCGGGCACGGCTACGGTGAATGAAGTTGACCCATCGACCGTGAGTGTCATGGTCCGTCAGACCTCGGGCAACACTTCCTACCGCGATAGCGATGTCAGTGTTTCGTCCGCCGCCTTCTTTGCTACGGCAACTGTCGACGCCGCAGGGACTTGGTCAGTGCCATTGTCCACAAGGTTCCCTGTCGGGTCGTACTCGATTACGGTGAAGCAAGGCCTAGGGCAATCCATCGGAACAACATTCAGTGTGACCGGGGATGCACCTATCGTGGATTCAATAGTCATGCGGTCTGTCCGTGGTGTCGACAATCTTCTGTACCAGACAATATTTGTTCGAGGCCGCATTCCCACGGATCGAGCGGTCACGGGGCTGACAGCCCGGATCACGTCGCCTGCTCTATCGAATGCGCTCACGACGTGTACCGGGCTAGTACTAACCGGCTCCACGTGGACGTGCTCTTTCACGGGTATCACTGCTAACGCCTACTCCGATGCGTCTTACACAGTTGAAGCATCGGTCCTAACTGCGGTGAATTATGTGGCGTGCGTCCGGTTCGTGAGCCCTAGTTACCCCGACTGCGCTGAATTCCGGACAACCGAAACCACGCAGGCGAGTACCGGCTCCCGGACCGAGTTCCTCAAGTCGACCTACCCGGTCCCGACAATTTCGGCACCCGTGAATGCAAACACCTACGGCTCTCCAGTGGCAGTCACGGGCACTGTGTCCGTCAGCGCCGGAAACCTTCCTGGAGTCACGCTCAAGGTGTGGTCCGGGACTGAAGCTTCGGGTCTTCCCGCTCAAACACTGACTGGCACCGCGGTTTCTGGAACTTATTCGATCCCAGTCACTCTGACTGAAGGCACGTGGACGATTCAGGTTCAGCAGGTCGATAGTGAGTCTCATGTGGGGCTATCCCCGGCAGTAACTTTTGCCGTTGATACCAGCGCTCCGGTCATAACTTTGCAGTACCCCGTTTCAGGAGCTTCCGTGCCGAGCGCCTCGATTGGTGGCACGATCACGGGCGGCTACGGAGATGTGCCCTCGTTGTGTAGTACTAGTCCTTACACGTGCACCAGCCTTAGGGCGTGGCAACGAGATTTTGCCAGCAACCCATCCACTTCGGTGGGGACGGTCACCTACTACGCCGGTTCGAGTGCCAGTGGCACGGTTCTTCGCACCTCTCGAATCACCACGAATCCCACGCTCACTACTCCGGCACCTGACAACATCTTCCGAGATGTGCAGAATTTGTCCGCGGGCACCTACACCGCCGCGGTCGAAGCTTCAGATCAGTATGGAAATGTGGCGCGCCAGTCTGTGACATTCACAGTGCGAACTATGACGGCCCCGTTGGTTCCCACCATGACAGTGATGCTGAACGGCACTTCGCTAAACGCAGACCGCTCTGTAGGAGTCGGCAACTACCAGCGGTATGACATCGCTCTTACAGACTCACCGGTCTCTAGCCCGTATGCGACGGGTACGGTTAACGTTATGGATGGATCGACCGTCCTTGGAAGCGGCACTCTGGTGCGAGGCGCCGTCACGATCGTCATGGCGACGCCAGCTTTCGGGAATGTTGGCGCAATTCACGTTGAGTACGCTGGTGATACAAACCACAGACCAGTTTCTTCAGGTACACGATCCGTTACCGTAACTTTGAATACGCCACTTTGGGTCTATGCTTCTTACCAATTCGGGCGTTCGGCCGCGGGGACCATGTACGCATGGATCAGAGTGCTTTATGACGGTTTTGATTCCAGTGGTACATATCAGAATTTTCTCTGTCCTGGGCGGATAGATATCTACCGACAAGATGGAATCATGATCTCCGACGTCGGCGGGAGCATGGAGTCTGGTCGCGGACAGTGGATCTCGGGTCCTGGAGTCGCAGGTCCCCCACTGTCAGTCGACCTCGCTCAGTCAAATACGTGTGCTGCGCAACGTATGTATACCTCCGGGCCGAACCTCCCGGCGGCCGTTTTGCCACGAATGTCAGCAAGCGTCGTAACGCAATGGCCACTTGCAAATAAAGACTTTGAAATTCAGGTCGGTGCGGCCGAAGCTTGGGGTGGGATAGGTGGCGACATCAGCAATGCACTGATCACGGTGCTAGATGAGAATGGCACAGTCGTCTCGCAAGGATTGACATCCCTCGGTTACTACAACTTCGGCCGGCCGGCTGGACGAGCGGTAGTGAGAATCGCTACGCCGGGCACGCACAAGCTCACGGTGCGTGTGGGCGGAGGCCAGACGGGGTGGACTGAGCGCACGGTGGAGTTGACGGTCGTCGTTGACAGCGCAGAGGCGGCATTAAGCCTCTCTATCCCCACCTCGCGTCCGGGGGACAGGCCCACCGCAACGCTCGTGGTCGGGGGTCCAACGATGCGAGGTACGGGCACTTTCACGTCTTCGCTGCCGGGTGGAGCAGCTCACGCAGTCACTGTCTCGGAGACTCAGTGCGATGTCGCTAAGTGCTGGATTGCGGCGCCCATCCCGGAGGACATGATTGACCTGGGTACGAACGCTGTTATTCAAGCGAGTTTCACGTCAAGCACTTCAGGTCGCACGTACACGATAGACGCGACAATGCCGCGCACTCGATGGGCACCGGGGCTGGTCCTCACGGCCGGGGCTGGAGTGCCAGGTGGGGTCGGGGCTGTCGCAACAGCGAGTGGTCAAGTGACCGTCTCGTGGCAAGCTCCCGTGGTGGCAACTGCCACGATCACGGGATACCGCGTCGTCGCGACGCCTGGTGGTGCGAGTTGCGAAACCGCAACCGTCGCCCCGGCCGCCGCGCCAGCGACGTCCTGCGCGATAAACGGTCTGACTAATGACACGGATTACACCTTCGCGGTCAGCACTCTCACTACGTCGGGGCCAAGCGGCGCTGTGACGACTCAGGGCACGCCCAGCGCTTCGGTCTTCGTGCCGCCTCGCTCATTCGCACAGGTGAGTTCCGAGGGAACCTACCGCCGCAACTCCCTTGTACCCATCAAAGTGGTTATTCCATTTGAGGCGGGCGTTCCGTCTGGACTCAGATCTGGAACCGTGAACATCAATATCGAACAGCCAAACTGGTGCCGCGTATACCTCTACCCAAGGTCGTACCCATTTTTGTACTGTTTAGGAGCCTCACACCGTGTGACGGTGGATCTGGCAACGGGAGTCTCCTCAGACGCCCTAACGATCCGCGGCGCCGCACGTGCTGATATTGACCCTGCTAGCTATGCCGCCGCTGGATTAACACCCGCTCTCCTGACACCGACAACGCGCGTGACCTGGGTCGGCTCTCAAGCCATCGTGACTACCCAGATGTACATCGGGAGTGGCACCCAAGCTTATGGCACCCAATTCACGGTGACGGCGGACTTCGTGCCCACGGACCTCACCCGCGTCATCGGCGCAGCCACTTCACCAGGAATCGATAGCGTGTATTGGGGCGTCCCGAAGACAAATTTGACTCTTGAGAGTACGGGCTCTCCGGTCCTCAAAGTTCAGGTCTCGTCCGCCGTTTTGACTGGAGGCCTATGGGGCCCGGTGCGTGCGCCCAGGACCTCAATTTTGGGGCCGCAGTATTGGGTGTCTGATCCGACCGAGGAGTCGAGCGCCGACTGGAATGTCCGTCCGCCGCGTGTGGGCGAGACAGTGTTTGTGCGAGCGAGGGCTGACTACATATTCGGCGATGACATTGACCAACAGGTACGGCTGGGTCTGGCCGAATCAATTCCCGGAGGCGATCCGCTGTACGTGGATGCGTATGACGGGACAAACCACGATCGCCTATTAAGCACAAGAAGTGCGAAGCGAATGGACCCAAGGTCGGGGGTGATCGATTGGAAGATCCGGAATCTTGATTCGACTGAGCCCGTACCGAGCGGCGGTGGGGTCACCATCGGGACTCGTGAGATGGGCATCATCGCTGATGATGGCTCAATCTCGGCCTTCTCCCTCAATGTGGACCCTTGGCCGACAAGCCAGGTGAGTCAAGTGTCCCGATCAGGATCGAATATCGATGTTTTCACCAGTGCCCGCTGGCCCGGCTTAGCGCCAGAAGTCCAGACGTCGTTGTCGGACATCATGACAACAGTGAGCATCACGCACAATGGCGTGACGAAACCAATCGCCATTTGCTTCTATTCGAATGTCTGCCTGGATTCGGATGGCAACGGGACGAATTTCCTCCCGACCGCTGTGACGAATCTTGGCGCACGAATAGGACTCGTGATTGATGCGTCCTCAATCGGCTATACCTTGAGTGATGCAGACACAATCACAGTGTCGACAAGCGCGCCATGGGGCACTGCGATTACTTCGGCGGAGATGCCACTAGTGACACCCGCCATTGCCGTGAATACAACTGGCCCAACACAGTTGTCTGGCTACGGGAAGTGGCTCGGAGCCACAATCTGGGAGCCAGACTTGAGCGCTCCAGGTTTTGCTGGCTGGCTCGGCGGGTGGGATTTGGTTGAGGGCCTTGCGGCATTCACGTCGCTACAGCACGACTTCTTCATGGCTGTCTTCAATAGCGAGACGGTAGCGAGCGTATTTATGCAGTTGACGTCGGCTGCTCTATCGTTTGTGCCCGTATTCGGCACTGCTTATGCGGCGATGCAATGTGCGTCTTGGCAGTGTGTGGCCTTCTCGGTGGGAGCTTCTGCAGCTGGCGCTTTCGCGCCGAAGCTACTGAAGGGCATTTATGAGGGCTATAAGGCCGGAACCAAAGTGGGCGTATCTCGATTGGGTATGTTTGTCGGCCGCTTAGGCAATGGTGCAAACACACTCAAATCGCGCATTGTGAAAACGCTGCCGACTCGAATTCAGAACGCGATGAAGAGTGAAGCAACCCTACGAGGGACGATTATTAAGGGGACTCTCAAGGCCTTTGGCAAGATGAGCATAAAGGTTGGCGTGCAGGAGATCAATATCGCACGCGGGGCCGTAGATCGTCCTGGATCGCCCGATGTTGCATCTACAATCCAGCAACCAATGCCCGAACTGAATTCTCCGGTCAATAACGTTGCATTTCGGGCCAACCCGGCGCTAGCGGAACTCTTAGCGAATCAAGTAGCAGGTGCGCAGAACACGGCCGATGGAATTGTCATCGCAAATTGGGATGCGGCGATTGCGGCGGCCTACAAAATGGCTTCGGAATCAAATGTCCCTGCTGTGACAGATGTGGGTTACGGAGAGGGCATCGGGCGAGCATTCGCACATTCATTCGCCGCAGTAGCGAACATCGCAATCCCAAATCTAGCCACGGTGGACAAGGCGGCTTCTACTCTGACGATTGACGAGATGAACTACGCGTGGGGTGATGATCCGTGGAATTCCTCACTCTTCAACTTTGCCAAGTGCGATCTGAATATGAATTGTTCAGTGATTGAGGGCCTCTCGATTTTGCCTGTTAACGGCATGGTGATTATGTCGGGAATGTTCCCGTTGGAGAAGTCTTGGAAGCCTGCAGGTGCTTGGTTGCGCTATACGCTCAAGGTCGTACGGGCGGGAGTAGTGGAGACGTACGTGAGTTATGCGAACGTGCCATTCGGGGGGAGTTGGCAGGACTGTCAGTGCCAAGGCTGGGCCCATGTTGCTCCGCGTCTTGATCCAAGAGGAACCTGGGATACCCCCCAAGAGCCTTGGCGAGCGCCCGATTTTGATTCGGCAACCATGTGGTCCCCGACGACCCAGACACTGCGCGGCGGTTTTTAGTAGGGGATACTCGGCAAGTTCGTGTCCCCTGCCCCATGTGCGCCTCCGAGGAATCCAGCGGACAAAGGCCTAGCGTGCGTCTCAGCTGAACTTCAGCGGGCGGCCGCTGAGCTGACATCTGGAGGCATCACATGGGCAACGGACTCGCACGCAAACTGATCGCCGAACTTGTCGGCACTTTTCTGCTGGTCTTCCTCGCGGTTGGAGCCGCGGTCTTCGGCATCGCAGCAATGATCGGTAAGGACCATCAAGGCCCAGGTGCAGGCATCGTCGGAGTCGCGATGGCATTTGGTCTGGTGCTGTTGGGCATCGCCTATGCCTTTGGCCCCATCTCAGGTGCGCACGTAAACCCTGCCGTCACGCTCGCAATGCTGGTCGGGCGTCGGATGCCCGCGAAGGAAGCAGTCGGCTATTGGATCGTGCAATTCATCGGTGCCATCGCCGCAGGAGCCCTGCTCAAACTCTTCGTCTCATCCTTTGGTGTCACGGACTACACCGGTGGTCTCGGCACAAACTCCTACGACAACGGCGCGATCAATATGGGTGGTGCGTTCGTGCTCGAGGCGGTGCTCACGGCCGCGTTTGTGCTCGTGATCTTGCTAGTGACCGAGCGCATCGCTGCACCAGGTTTTGCTGGCATCGCGATTGGCCTCACGCTTACGCTCGTCCACCTTGTCGGCATTCCGCTGACCGGCACTTCAGTGAATCCGGCTCGTTCACTTGGGCCAGCCCTCTTCGAAGGCGGCACAGCGTTGTCTCAGCTGTGGCTCTTCATCGTGGCACCACTGGTTGGCGCACTTATCGCCGTGGTGTTGTGGAAGATCACCCGCAAGGACGAGGCTATGCCCGCGGCACAGGTCGCCGGTTCAGAGCGCGAGTAATTAAGCCGGGCGCTTGCCGCCGTAACGCTTCTTGCCATGCTGAAAGCCGTACGTCTTTGGCTTGTCACGACGTGAACCACCTGAGCGGGAAGGTTCTGGCTTTGGGTGCCACGGCACGCCGCTCGGTTCGCGTGAACCTGTGATCGACACGAGCTCCTTGGCGTGTGGCTCCACGCGTACGAATGCCGCATCAACGCCGGCCTTTTCGGTGAGCGACTTGACCACGTGCTTTTGCTTTGAGGTCGTGAGAGTCACCACGGTGCCTGACTCGCCTGCACGGGCTGTGCGACCAGCACGGTGCAAGTAGTCCTTCGGATCTGCCGGGGGATCGACGTGCACGACCAGCGAGATGTCATCAACGTGAATGCCACGAGCGGCAACGTCAGTGGCAACGAGTGTCAATGTCTCACCAGAGCGGAAGTCGTTGAGTGTGCGCGTGCGCACAGCCTGCGACTTGCCACCATGCAACGAACCGACTGGCACTCCCTGCAGCGCGAGCTTGTCCGCGAGGCGATCAGCACCGCGCTGAGTGCGGACGAAGAAGAGCGTGCGGCCATCGCGTGCGGCAATCTGGGCCGTGACGATGTCCTTGTGCTCGGGGTGCATGACCAGTACGTGATGGTCCATCGTCGTGACCGAGGCAGTCTCGGTGTTGACCGAGTGCTGAACCGGATCCTTCAAGTAGGACTTCACCAAACTCTGTACGCGCTTGTCGAGCGTTGCGCTGAAGAGAAGGCGTTGGCCCTTTGACGGAGTGGCGTTGAGGATCAGCTGAACTGCAGGTAGGAAGCCGAGGTCAACCATCTGATCAGCTTCGTCGAGGACGACAACTTCGACCGCGGAAAGGTCGGCTTCGCCCTTCTCCATCAAGTCCATGAGACGACCAGGCGTTGCAACAAGAATCGGCACGCCAGCGCGCAGGGCATCGATCTGCTTGCGATAGGGCATTCCGCCCGCAATGAGTTGGGAATTGAGGCCCACCTTGTGCGCGAGTGGCACGAGGGCGTCGTGGATCTGCATCGCAAGTTCGCGCGTGGGCGCAAGAACGAGAGCAAGTGGCTTGCGTGCCTTGGCCTTGCGACCGGCGAGGCGCGTGAGCACCGGCAGCCCAAAGGCGAGGGTCTTACCCGATCCGGTCTGCCCACGACCGAGCACATCGCGGCCTGCGATTGCGTCGGGAATGGTGGCGATCTGGATAGGGAAGGGAGAGGAAATGCCCTGTTTAGAGAGCATGCTGACGATTTCGGGGCTAACCCCGAGGGATTCGAACGACATATTCACACTTTCGAGA
>CAFBMR010000006.1_pt1 | contig 41905 bp, 39 predicted proteins | sample 7269021 | NCBI WGS metagenome assembly CAFBMR01 (sample SAMEA6814071, study PRJEB35770) | uncultured Actinomycetes bacterium | biome: Freshwater; feature: Freshwater reservoir; material: water | place: Czech Republic | collected 2017-05-23 | depth 30m m
CACCATCGCTGTCCTGAGTGACGCTGGCGAGACTACTGAGGTACGTCACAAGTGCTGAGGCGTCTGCAACTTCAAACTGTGGGGAGTTCATGGAGATCTCTCCAGAAGAGTCGCCGAATCCACGCGCCGTGTATGCCAGCACGACGAATCCTGCGTCTGCTAGAGACTGAGCGTCCTCGGCAACACTGGTCTTACTGCCGCCGAAACCGTGCGCGAGCAACACTGCAGGCGCCGGCGTGACGTTGGGCAGATAGAGCGACGAATCGAGAGATACAGGACTAGCGTCAGATGTTGATGTCGCTGCTCCATCGAGCATGAGAGCGATCGGCGCCTCGGCTGCTTGGGCCCACGGTGACCCGAGGATTACGGATATCGAGAGCACAGATACCGCTAGCCCCGCGCGGATGCCTACCCGGCGTGACTTGCCTTCGCTACTCGGTCGCACCCTCGTAACTTGACCTATCTCAGGGGCGCTAGAGCAACGGCCTCCTGAATCGAGACCTATCTCAGAGCTTCGACGGGGTGCTATCTGACTCAGGTCGGGCTGCATGCCATGCCTTTTTGTGCGAAAGCACAAGGATGCACGCGATCGCTCCTAGGGCGAAAACGATGCCTTGGACGCCGTAAACGAAGAACCTCGCCAAGGCGGGATCGCTCATCCAGTCAGTCACGGCTCTACTGAGATTCTTGACCGACCAGATCGAAATGCCGATGATGGTGATGATGACCGCAGGGCGACCAATGCGGAGTATCAAATGCTCTACGTGGTTGATCACTGAAATAGCAATGAGAACCGGGCCTACGACGCCGAGCACACCATCTACCTGATTATTTGGCGAAGAGCTCTGCTCGATGAAACTGATTCCATAAATCAGCATGCCCACGCCCAGAATGAGGAGCTGGAAGAAAGACGCATGGATTTCGGTGGCCGCTTTTCTGCCACCACGCTCTAGACGCCGCTCCTTGCGCAGCAGCACAAGGAATGTGCCGATTGCGCCAAGTGTCCACGCGACTCCCCAAGCGATATACGAATAGAGCAAGCCGCCTGGGGTGCCACGAACTTCTGGATTGATCACATAGGGAACCCAAACGGCCGAAGCCGCCACGATCGCGAGGTTGAAGCAAATAAGGGCTGGCAATCCAAAACGTAGCCGGTGGTGATCAAGGTGGTAGAGAATCGCGACTGCCAGAGACAGCGTCCCCAGAACCAACAGGATGAACTCGAACCTCCCATCCGGCGGCGCCCAACAGATGAGGGACTGGCCCACTGCGAGGGCAAGAAAGCCGATCGCTGCGAACCACACCGAAGTCCGGGTCACGTGGATGGGTTCCGCCTCACGCTCTGCACGCGACATCCGCAGAGTCCATGCAACGAGCTCATCCACCTGATCGGACATGTCACCGCTTCCTATCTCCTGTTGATACGTGGATATTCGGACATGACCGGCGCCCCGCGACGTGTGGAGCATCGCTGGGGCAATTTTTCTGAAGTCCTCGTGCGCCTCAGGTCAAAGCGATTTTCCGGCACATCCTGTTTCAGGCGAGCACATTGTCGAGAACGTGAATCACCCCATTGGAAGCGGCCACGTTCGCATCAATTACATTGGCTATCCGGCCCCTACCATCCTTGAGGCTGATTTTCTCGCCATCAACGATCACAGTCACATCAACACCCGCAAGTGTCTCTAACTTTTGGCCGTTCATGCCCGCAAGCTCAGCAGCAGAGAGCTTGCCTGACACCACGTGGTGGGTATTCGTATAGACCAGCATTTCGGGATTAGCGATAACTTCGCTGAGTAGGTCCTCCAGAGGGATACCTAATTCTGCAGCTACAGACTCGAAGGCTGCATCCGTGGGAGCGAAAACTGTGAACGGACCAGGACCTGACAAGGTTTCAATCTGCCCTCCAGCCGTCAGCATCTCAATCAGCGCGGTGAAGTTTCCAGCAGCAGCTAGATCTTCGACGATGTTCTTACTTGTCGATCCATCAAATGTTTCGTCGTAGTTCCTGAATTCAGAAGTTGTGGGCGCCGCCTCTTGGTCATTGCCGTCAAAATCGGGTAAAGCACCATCGAGCACACTGTCGATAACATGGATCACGCCGTTGGAGGCAGAGACGTCAACATCGATGACGTTGACCATTCGGCCAAAACCATCCTCGATGCTGACCTTTTCACCAGCAACAATGACGGTCCACTTCTCACCTGACAGTGTCTCTACATCCTTGCCATTGAGAGTCACCACTTCAGCGGCAGGGATATTGCCTGACACCACGTGGTAGAGGAGCATGTCGGTCAGCAACTTAGGATTTGCGATCAAGCCTTTGACCATCTCGTCCAGAGAGATCTCCTGTCCCGCAGCTACGGCCTCGAATGCCGCATCTGTGGGGGCAAACACCGTGAATGGACCCGGACCCGACAAAGTTTCCACGAGCCCTGTAGCCGTCAGTAACTGAGCCAGAACCGTAAAGCTGCCAGCGGAGATGGCCACATCAACAACGTTGCCTACAGCTGCACTCGAAGTGTCGGGGGTAGCGGTGGCCTGAGCGGTTGTGCTCGTTGACGCTCCGTTATTGCTACCGCATGCAGCAGTGGTGAGCAACAAGGTTGCGGCTACAACAGCCATACCAGCGTGGCGGATTGGTCGCTTCACTTTTGACCTCCAAGGCCAAGACTCAAAAATCGAAAAACCCCAACACGCGGGCTAGCGTCGGTGCGATCATGTCACACGAACGGGGTTTGATGAACCTTCAGCCAACTAGGGCCGGTAGGTGGCCCTCATAGGGTCGCTTAGTCCGTCAATGATCTGAACGGCATGGCGAGGACTTGGTGCGGTGTAACGCACCCCCGGAACCGGGTTATTGCCCGGGCCGCCGTCGTTATACAGCGGGGAATAACCGTTGCCCTTGGCCGGGATCTGTAGGACCTTGATGCGCTTGGCGGCCTTAATACTGCCTGTAAGAATGACGTCGATTTGATTCTCGCTGTCCTCTTGGTAGCAATCATCGTAGGAATCTTTCTTCACGCCAAGATCTGCCAAGCCCTGAATTCTGATCGGGTGCCCATCGACGTAATACGTAATGCCGGGCTCGATCAACGGAATACGCGTGCCGTCATCTTCAATGGCTACGAGACGGAAGTGCTTGCGGTAGTCACCGGGGTGCATACCGAAAATGCCATCCGGCGAGAAGGCCCCGCCAACGGTCAGCATGCGCATCCTGAACTGGGCCCGCTTCTCGCCGTACATCGAGATACCGTCATTGGGAAGTAGGCCGCGCTTGAGAGGGACCGGCCCGTTTTCGCCGAGGGTAGACATGCGCGTCATCTTGGCCGCGATGATCCGTGGTCCGGTCCACAGTGTTGGATCGTCGGGCTGATCGTCGTACGGCGTCTTGTCATTCGTGATCGTCATACCGACAGCACTGGCGAGTTTGCCGCCGGGGCCCACCAACTGCAGCGGGGTTGCATCACGCACAACCTCGACCTTGACCGGGTAACGCGATCGCTCGTCTGACTTCGGATAACGGTTGCCGAACTCACCATTGAGGATGAGGACTGAACGCTCGTTGTATTCAAAGTTGGGCACGATCCCAGCAGCGACGGGGTCGACAACGGTGCCATTGTTCAAGGTGATCTTAAAGTCGGTGCCATCGAGCGTGCTGGGACGCACCGGCCACGACGTCTGAACCTGCACCACATCTAGGAACTCGCCGTGAACACCGGTGACGGAGTAGTACTGCTCAGGTGAGACTGCCGTTGTGTGCGAAATCTGTGTGGGGGTGATGCTGCATGTGGTCACCACATTCCATGCGCCACCAGCTGCCTCCACGGCAGCCCGGGCGATATTGAAATCCGGATTATCAGCGTCGGGGATGCCGATGATGCCTTCGAAATTCAAGGTCAGTGACATGAGCCGCGGTTTTGTGTCCCACATATCGGCGCCAACGAGAATGTCGCGCTTCAAGATCGGTGCGATCGACGGCCCGTCATCAGCAGCCGACATCGCGAGGGTCTGGGCTGACGGGACGGACAGGGCGACGCAAAGTGAGAGCCCGAGTGCTGCTGAACCCCAACGTCTGGCGGTGGCACTTTGAATGCGTTGCTGGACGTGAGTCATACAGTCACACTATGGGCTAGGACGAGTTACATGCACCGCAACTGCAAATGATTGTCCGAAATTGGACAGGTAACTCAGCAATGGTGCCCCTGGATCCGCATTAGTGGGCTTTGGCGCACGTAGTAGTTGAACGCCTTACTGAGACGGCGTGGTCGCCTTTACCTCAAGGCGCTTGGAAATCGGCAATAGCGCAAGCATCATGAGCAACGTGAGTGCGATACCGACGAACGTACCCTTGAGCCGCTCAGTGGCGACAATGCCCACGTTTGTGTTGGCGCTGTTGAAGAGCACGACCGTTGGAGTGAGCGCCATGGCATACATCCAGTACGGACGATTCTGAAAAAGAAACAAGAGAATGATCATTCCGAAAATCGAACCAATCACATACAGAATCGGACCTGAAGGAAAGAAGACACCGATAACGACGGTTATGCAAAGACCAATGACGGTCCCAAATGCCCGCGCGCCGGCCTTCTTGAAGCCTGTACCAAAATACGGCTGGAAGACCACCAGAATCGTGAGGATGATCCAGGCGCCCGTCTGGCCAAGATTAAAATGCACAACGAGCCACGTGGCTACGCCGATAAGCACTGCAAACAAGATGCTGTAAACCAATACGCGAATGCGCTCAACATGGACCCGCTTGACGTGCGGGATCCACTTGCGCAGAGCGAAACTTACGATGATGGCCCATAGGCCCGCGCCCAAGGAAACGACACCAACGAGAATGGGAGTGGGAACCACCGAGTCAAATTGGTACGGAGTCGCCACCAGAAAACCCAGCGTGATCACAGTAACCGTCAGCGCGTTGTGCAGACCGGCTCGAGCGGCGTACGCCCGTAAGAAAGCTGCAATAGCGAGAACGATCGCCGCAAGCCAGGGACTCGGGCTCGCCCACGCTGCTAGGGCACAAAACACCGCGAACGGCCCAACGACGACGATCCCGCCACGCCATCCCGTGCCGGTGATGCAGGCGATAGTCAGCGCCATGCCGGGCAGGATTGCCGCGTTGGCCAGACTGGGCAAGCCAAGAAGTGCCAAGACGATGCATGGGCCCATGCCAGAGACAAGTACGAGTGCAAAAGCGGCGAAGACCTTCTTGGTCGTCTTGGCTGCGGAACTCATGGAAAGGCATCTTTCCACGGTTTCTCGCCATCGTGTGTAGGAGGTCACAGTAAGACAGCGAGTAGGACGGAGCGAAGCCCCATGTGAAGCTGCCTTAAGGGAACCCGTCGCGTGCGAGCGGTGCCTCCGTGACCCGCAGGTGCCCAGCCGTGCACCCGCTGTTCGCTCGCATATTCCTCTCCTCACTGCGCCAAAACGTCCCGAAAAACGCAGCGATGTGAAACCTTGAGGCAGTGATAGGGACGGGGTCGGATGTGGAGCCGAGTCCGGCACCGCGGGAGAAGGAGACTCGATGAAAACCGACATGTACTGCTACTTGGAGAATCGGCACCGCAAGTCGCTGCCGTCCAACGAGGCTTTTGACCGATGGCTCGACCCGGAGACCACCGCGGTCGTGAGCATCGACATGCATCGCGGACACATCGGGCCGGAGGACCAGGTCACTTGCCCCGCACCCCGGGCCCGCCAACGCATCCCCGCCCACAACCTCTTCCATCAGTTGTGTCGCGACATCGGCATACCGATCATCCACGTACAGCACTGGCAACGTCATGGCGGGATCGACGACCTGAACTCCAAAGCGCACAACCGCAAAGCGAACTGGCGTGTGCTCTACGAACTCTATCTGCCACCGAACCCCCTCATGGACGAGCACAGTTGGGAGGGCACGCCCTGGCTGGACCTGCTCGTCGAGAATGATCCCGAGACCGACTACTACATCCGCACCAAGAAGCGGCTGTCTGCGTTCTATCCGACCGACCTCGAGTTCCTGCTGCGCCAACTCGGCGTACACAACATCGTCATTACCGGGACCTACACCGATGCGTGCGATCTATCGACAGCGTTCGATGCCGCCAACCGCGACTACCGCGTCACCATTCCGCGCGATGTTGTGGCCGGATACAGCGAGGAGTTCGAGCACTACGCGCTCGCGATCGTCTCGCTGCACCTCGGCCTGGTCGTGGACTCGCCGGCCCTGCTGCGTGAGTGGTACGCGCGCAAGGATCGGGACCTGCCGACGTACCTGGACGGGGTGAGCGACATCGCCGAGGTGGCAGGGGAGATCCCGCCGGGTATTTGATGTGCAAGGTTCCGGAAGTCTGGGTTGCGAGCCGGGTGCGGGCCGCGACCGAACCCAATGCGTGAATCAGTGAGCTTTAGTGGGGATCTTCCGCAGCCGCATCGCTTGTGACACGTCGAGCACTAAAAGAAACGTCCCTTGGATCCCGATGGCGGCACCATCGCCAGCCCCCATCCGTAGTGAAGACATACCTCGCCGACTCCGAGCGGCGATGGCAATCCCACCAGCTATGTACCCCACGTCGGCCAATGCATTGATCACCAGCAAATTGCGCAGCTTTCGAATCTCGCGTTCCGCTTGATCATCGGACAGCACCCCACGATTGCGCCGCGTCATTAAGCCAACCCCAGCAATAGCTGCATCAACGGCACCCCACAGGGCGTTTTGCCTCCCGAATTCGCTCACCGAGGTGCTGTCCATCTTGCGACCGATCAACGCAAGCGGCATTCCCAGAGAGATGCTGGCTACTGACCATGCGACCAATGCCGTGGTCAGGGTTTTCTCAACGCGGACAAGCTGATGGTTGCTCATGGTTTCCATTGTTGATGCCACGCGATATGTCAGCGTGGCCACCCCGCCTGAGCCTGAGCTCAGCCTTCGAAGTCGCCGCCACGTCCGCTCTTCTTGTGCTTTTTCCCAGCGCGTTCGTAAGTGAGGATGAACACTCCTACAACAACGACAAAAAAGTTACGACGATGATGATGGACATAACAGCTATCCGAGGACTGCCCACACGACGAGGGCAAAGACTCCGATTGAAATCACGACAAGTGCGAGCGCTACCAGCGAGAGAAACCATCCCGATGCCGCAATCTTTTGGGACAGCTCCGAAGGCCGCTCAAGATTGCCGAGGTCGACGAACTGCGCCCCAAGACCCAGATGCAATAGGTGCCGGAGACGGCAGTGGTGGTGAGCCGGGCAAGGTACAGAAATGATTTTCCGCTGTAGGGCTCGTAGAAGGGTGTCCGCTCGCTCGGCCGCAGGACGACGTGGCTGCGCTTCGCAAGAGCGCTGAGGTCATCGGAACCCAGACACACATCTTCCTGGGCCTCTGGCGGCGCGATGGATCCGAGGTTGGCCTAATGCAGGGTCAGACTCCGCGCCATTCCCGAGAATCATTCGGTGCCGTTGCGTATCCCGCGCGCGTGCAACGTGAACCCGTCATGTGGCCTGCACTTGGATTTGATCGCGTCGACGGGAGCTCACTGTTTCAAGCACAAGGGTCAGAATGGTCGCGGTCAAGGTGATCGAGATCGCAACAATGATCGCGTCGTCGCCGACGAGGAGCCCGTGGACCAGCCACAGACTCATCCCCAGCGTCCTGATCGACAATGTGGCGCGCGAAACGTAACTCGGTGTCCCATTGCGCAGGGTGTTACTTGAGGTCCGCACTTGGAGCCATGGAACAGCACTTGCTGCCACGAAGTAGCCCACGACTATTGGAACTGGAACGACGAAGGCCAGACCGACCACGACGGCCACCAGCACCGCGATGAGCAGCAAGTCACGAATCAAGTTGCGCTGACGCGTGCGTGCAATAGCGACCAGCACCACGGCGACCACCGTCATCACACCGATATTGGCAAGAATGATCGGGTAGTTACCCATTCGCAAGCCGTAGCCCAGCCACGCACAGAAACTCACAAAGGTCAGCACCCACATTGTGACGTTGACCCCTTGATCGCTGTGCGATCTCCAGACCCTCACTGCCTGCGGCACATTGGTCACCAGCCCGACCACCCCGGCCACGTAGCCAATAGAAAGCGCTAGCGCACTCATCTCCATGGCGTCTCCCTCCGGCCGCTCCGGTTCAACGCGGCGTCGGCGCATTGAACTCAATCGATAGTTTTCGAACTATCGATGGCAATTGAAAGAGTGTACCGACGGGAATCATTAAGCACACATCACAAATTCATAACGAAACCTTGACGGTGGTTGATTATTGGTCACTAGTGGCCAATAATTCCTCTAACGCCATTTTGACGTGGGGGAATCGCCAGGAAGGTGGTTATTCCGTGTCATCGCTGGTGTCAGCATGCGTTGGCGGTCTGTTCATGTATCATGCACGACGTGGCTAAGAAGAAGAATCCTCAGAAGATAGAACCTTTGCATGATTCTGCAGATGCTTTCCTTGCCGTCTACTCCGCTTTGAGTGAGCCGTTGCGCGTTCGCATCCTGCACATGATGGTGCGCGTGAGCGGACAAGACTTTCCTTGCACCAAGCTGGACGAGACGCTCCCTGTAGGCAAATCAACAATCTCGTACCACATCGGCATCTTGCGCCGTGCTGGCCTGATCAGCGTGCGTAAAGAGGGTCGCAATTATTTCTACCAGGTCCGCGAGAGCACGTTGAACACCTACGCTCCGGAGTTCCTCGCCTACCTTCGCGGCACCGATTCACTGGATCTCGCTGCCTAACTAGTCTGTTTTCACCGCGTTACCATTGTGCCTGACAGGCTCTCGGAAGCACATGTCTCATCGCGTAAGGAATAATTTGATGAAACTAGCATTCTAGTACGGTAGATTTGCATAACGTTCTCGCAGACTCCGTCACCGAGGTGAGCATGTCCGTAGCGCTATGCACCATGGCCCACTCCCCATTGATGGGCTACAACGATCCAGGGCCCGAGGCCGCGCAAGAAATCGATCTGGCCTTTGCTGTCGCTCGCGATTTCATCGAAGATTTCGACCCCGAGGTAGTCGTCCTGTTTGCGCCCGACCACTACAACGGATTCCTCTACGACCTGATGCCTCCATTCTGCGTGGGCCTGAACGCGAGGTCAGTTGGGGACTACGCAACGCAGGCAGGCGAATTGGACGTAGACCGCGCCCTCGCCACATCCATCATCGAGGAAGCCCTCGCCTCCGATATCGATATCGCCTACTCCGAGCGCATGGTTGTCGATCATGGTGCCGCACAGGCACTGCAACTACTCCTCGGCGACATTGCCGCTCGGCCCGTGGTGCCGATCTTCATCAACTCCGTTGCCGAACCGCTGGGGCCACCACGACGGTCTCGGATACTCGGCGAAGCAGTCGGGCGAGCGGTCTCTGCCCTAGATGCACGCGTCCTTGTCGTCGGCTCCGGTGGGCTCTCGCACGACCCGCCCGTTCCACAACTCGCGAACGCCAGCCCCGAAGTCGCCGAGCGGCTCATTGCCGGACGACACCGAACCCCCCAGCAGCGCTCAGAGCATGAAGCAAGAGTCATCGCGTCTGCCCTAGAGTTCGCTGCCGCACAACGCACCGACATCATGCCCTTGAACCCCGACTGGGATCGCTATTTCATGGGAGTGCTCGCCAGCGGAGACCTCACTGAGATCGACGACTGGACCACCGAATGGTGCACGGAGCAGGGTGGACATTCCGCGCACGAGGTGCGCACCTGGATCGCCGCGTACGCAACGCTCCTCGTGTGCGGGCCCTATGAAGTTGCGCACTCCTACTACCGACCAGTGAACGAGTGGATCGCTGGATTCGGCATCACCACTGCGCGCCTGACCAACCCGTCCGCGTGAGGAGCGCCATGACTCCGGACATCGACGTCCTCGTCGTGGGCTCTGGCCCAACGGGGATGACAACCGCGCTGGCGCTGGCCACCTATGGTGTGAGTGTCAGGGTCGTCACCAAGCAGGGCCATCTTGCCGACACCCCCCGGGCGCACATCACCAACCAGCGCGCCCTCGAAGTCTTCCGAGATCTGGAGATCGCCGACGAGCTCGCCCAGCATGCAATCCCTTGGGATCTCATGGGCGACACCCTGTTTGCAGCCAGCCTCACCGGACAGGAGATCGCACGGCTCAGTACGTGGGGCACTGGGGCGGAGCGTTCCAGTGATTACCTGCTGGCAAGCCCGTGTCCACTTTTGGACATCCCACAGACGCTCGTCGAGCCGATCCTGATGAAGAACGCCGTCGAGCGCGGTGCGAACGTCGACTTCAACACCGAGTACCTCACGCACGTTCAAGACAAGCTGGGAGTGTCATCGACGCTCCTGGACCTGGCCACGGGCCTCGAGTACATCGTCCGCTCCCGATACCTCGTTGGCGCAGACGGAGCCCGGTCGAAAATTGCAGAACACCTCAGCCTGCCGTTTGAAGGACACTCCGCACGAGCCGCGACGCTCTACACCCTCTTCGATGCCGATCTAACTCCGTACGTTTCGCATCGCCCGAGCATTCTCTACTGGCTCATGACTCAGGGAACCGGATTCGGGGAGATCGGTATGGGCCTGCTGCGCGCAGTCCGGCCGTGGCACCAGTGGATTGCCGGTTGGGGTTTCGACATGAGCGCCAGTGATCCCGTTATCAACCCTGAGGCCGTAACGGAGCGGATACGCGCGATGGTTGGGGTACCGGACCTGCCGATCACCATTCATTGGTCGTCTCCATGGTTCGTCAACCAGTCGCATGCAACCTCGTACTCGGTGGGGCGAGTCTTCTGTGGTGGCGACGCCGTGCACCGCCATCCTCCATCCGGTGGCCTCGGTTCCAATACCTGCGTTGGCGACGCGTTTAATCTGGCATGGAAAATCGCCTACGTACTAAAGGGCCACGCCGGTCCCGATCTCCTAAATAGTTACGGAGAGGAGCGCGCTCCTGTCGGAGCGCAGATCGTCAAACGTGCCAACGACTCGCGCCATAGTTTCGCCGTCCTCCGAGATGCGCTATCCGTTCCCGAATCCGCCGATCCAATAGCAGCTACCATCTCAAAGATCACCCAGACTGACAAAGACGGTGCCTCAGCGAGACAGGCGCTGCGCGAAGCCATTGAACTTCGCAACTATGAATTCAACGCTGAGGGGGTCGAACTCAATCAGCGCTACCAATCCGGTGCGATCCTCGATGACCCCACGTTGCCACCAGAGACTTGGACCCGGGATCCTCAACTGTACGTGCACGTCACTTCTCGCCCGGGAGCGAAGATTCCACATGCCTGGCTCGTTGACCCTGACGGGCTGCGGGTGTCAACGCTTGACGTGACCGGCAAAGGCAGATTTACCCTGGTTACCGGCCTGTCGGGCCAGCGCTGGGCAACAGCTGCGAAGTCCCTTGACCTCAAGTATCTGCGCGCGCTCGTGGTCGATGACTCAGACGCGCGGGACCTCTACGGAACCTGGGCGCGGATTCGGGAGATTGACGAGGACGGTGCGCTCCTAGTGAGACCCGACGGATTCATCGCCGCTCGTTGGGTGAGCAGTCCAGCCACCGACACGGAGGCGGTCACGGCTTTATCACAGGCCTTGACTCGACTCCTGTCAGTTCCGAGCTGAGCTAGCATCCGGGTGAGTAATCAAGGCAGTTTCAGCAATATGCCGATCCGTCGCGCGGCGCGCAATCACGCCGTCCTGGATTTCAATGGCGGCGAGCATCAACTCATGATCTCGATGCCGGTAATCCAGCGCTGAACTCAGCGATTCACGCGAACCCGTCGACTTGCTGAGGAAGTCCGACAGGTCCCACATGCGCTTGGACATCTGCGACATGACACGCGAATCAGCCATGGCGCAGACGATGGCTGAAACTCGCAGTTCAACTCCAGATAGGAGGCTGTCCGTTGCTCAGCATCGTCGAGATCACGAAGCCGACCAACTCTCGCCGAGACCGCTCGCAGGCCTGCCAACTGGGCATCCGTGCGCCGACTCGCCGCCGCCGCAATCAACCCTTCGATGCCACCGAACATCGTGAGGAAGTCCCGCACTTCACGAGCCGAGTAGGTTGCTGCTCGACGTCCGATTTGGGTCATGATCTCGACGAAACCTTACGCCTATAGCATCCGGAGCGCGTCCATGACCGGCTGCCGGCTCACCCCGAAGCTCCCGTTCGCAGGTTATAACAGTGGCCGCCGGTCGAGGGCTACTACCAAGGAGCGCGGCCATTCGCATCGAACAACCCGCCGGTCGGTCCGTCATCTGGCAGCGTGGCGAGATGTATAGCCACCAAAGCTGAGACCTTCGGATCCTCAGATCCCAGGCCCTTCGTCATGTCGGTACGAGTGAATCCAGGGTCAGCGGCATTCACCTTGATCCCAGTGCTTCGCAGGTCATTCGCTAATTGGACCGTGAAAGCATTGATGGCAGACTTTGATGTGCTGTAGGCAAGTAGCGGCACCGTCGAGTAGACCGAATCGGGGTCACTCGCCAGCGTTAACGAACCCATACCGCTGGTGAGATTGACAATCCGTCCCGAACCTGCGAGCCGGAGTAGCGGAAGCAATGCGAGTGTGATGCCCATAGTCCCGAATACATTGGTCTCGTAGGTCTCGCGCACCACCGCCATGGACCCGGAACTCGGTGGCGAGGGATGGAACTCCAGCTTGATCGCAGCATTGTTAATCAGGCAGTCGAGGTGGCCGAACTCATTGGTGATTGACTTGACAGCCGCACTCACGGACGTGGAGTCCGTGATGTCGATCTGCAGGAAGTGCACATCTAGGCCCTCACCAGCGAGTTGAAGTACGGCCTCCTGCCCACGTTCGGCGCTACGGGCTCCAAGGAGGACAGTGTCTCCAAGATCCGCTAGCCCACGCGCGATCTCCAAACCTATGCCTTTGTTTGCTCCCGTGACCAGGGTGACTCGCCGCATGGCTTCCTTTCTCGGGGGAAATTTAGGGGGTGGCCGTTGAGCTGCGTCTTGCCTCAGACTCGACTACAGCTTGTCCCGATTGATGATGGGACTACGCACAACGCCAATGGACTCGACCTCAATCTCCACGACATCCCCATCATGCAAGTAGCGCTTTGGTGTCATGCCGAATCCAACTCCCGCAGGGGTTCCAGTAGCGATGATGTCCCCTGGGTTTATGGTGACCGTGTCAGAGATGTAGGCAATGATCGTTCCAATGTCGTAGATCATGTCCTTGGTGTTGCCGTCCTGGACCGTCTCGCCATTCACGCGGGTGCGGACACGCAGGTTATGCGGATCATTGATCTCATCGGCAGTGACCAGCACCGGGCCGATCGGTCCCGAGCGATCTGGGTTCTTTCCGAGAGTGAACTGCGCAGTTGCTAGCTGCTTACGACGTGCTGACAGGTCGTTGAACGCGGTGTAACCCATGACAGCGCCCATCGCCGTGGCGGCGTCTACGTCGAACAATTGCTTGCCGATCACCGCCGCCAGTTCGACCTCCCAGTCGAGACCATCCTCATTGGGTGGGATGGGGACTGGGGTTCCGTCTACGACCAGCGTGGACTCCCAACGACCGAAGATCATCGGCTCCTTCGGGGTAGCGACAGCGCCGCTGGCTTCCTTGATGTGTGCTTGGTAGTTCATCCCGATGCAGAATATCTTCGCAGTCAATAGGTACGGAGGGACCTGCTTGAGCTCCGCCAGCACAAGAGGCCCATCCGAGGAACTGGTACCAGTGCACCCGTTCTCGTAGAAGTTCGTAACTGTGCCCAAGGGTGTAACCAGATCGCCTTCAACCGAACCGATGTGCCGAACGCGATCCACCTCGTAGCCAATCAGCTTCATTCCTGTGTCTCCTCGCTCCCGGACGTACGCCGCGGGGATTAGTGTGTCGTTGCAAATCAGGTCTGTCGTTAATCGCCGAAACCCGGAAAGTTTCCGAAATGGGTGACAACGGCGCCCTCAGGGATGTCATCGTTTGCGACCTCGGAGCCGGCCTTGCGCCACATCTCGTAGGCAATCTCGCGGGCAATACGTCCGTCGCGCATTTCGAAGATGTGTACAAGTCGGACGCTAACAGCGGTGCCTTTCGGGTAAGGAAAGTTGTGCATCTGGCTTGGCTCACCAACGACATACACCTCTGCGATTTGGTCGTCAAAGACAAACTTCTCGGTCGCGAACCGTCGCAGTGCAGTCGTTTTGTGATACGCGAGAGTGGCGAAGATCCCCAAGTACCCGGCCAGAACATCTTTTGGGTCCGTCATGACGATCCCGCGGGTCGGCGCCTCCCACGTGATGTCTTCCGTGTACAGCGCAATTGCCTTCTGCACCTCATCCGGGTTCTCGCTGTGGAAATGCAGGTCCACGATCTTCATGTTGCGCGCGATGATCTCGTCATAAGTCAGTTCGGAGTCCGGCCGCGGGTCCAAGCCCATCTCTTCGAAAATGGTGGTGCCGGTCATGTTCTTCTCCTCCTACGCGGTGGGCTCAACAAACGCCGTTTTCGTGCCGTCAGGCCGCACGGGATTCAAGGCGTGAGCGGAAGTCCGGACACACCATGTTGATAGTATTATATTCGTCGAACCTTTGGACTCGTCAAGCACTTCGGACAAGTTCACGTAACCACATTCAGTCCTCTCTGACGAAGCACAGGCCATCGAGCGCAACGAAGCCCTCAGTCGTCAGAGCCAGCGGGTTCACGTCAAGACTGACCATCCATTCATCAGAGGCTGCAGCAAGTCGGCCAGTGGCGATCAATAGAGACTCAAGCTCATTACGATCCCATCGACGCTTGCCACGGGCTCCATCAAAGACGCCGGTGTCATCCATAGAGCCGAGGATCAAGTGCGCATCGGCGGAGTCAAGCGGGGCAAGACCACCGGCCACCCGTCCCAAGATCTCAATGAACACACCGCCTACGCCGAAGAGCACCAGCGGCCCGAGGTCGCTCTTCGACTTGATTCCCAAGAAGGCCTCACCCTCAACGACGACTTGCCGCTGCACTACAACCCGACCAGGTGATCCGTTCTCAATGGCCAGAGCCCTCATGGCCGCGACCGCTTCAGCGAGGTCGGCCGGCGACACCCCGAAACGGACCGCGCCGATGTCGGTGCGGTGCGGTACATCAGCGAGTTTCACAACGTACGGAGCGGAGAAGCGGAGTTCGCTCGGAACAGTCGCGCCCTCCTCGATGATCGTGAAGGCCGCCACTGGGATACCGGAGTCAGTGAGCAAGGACATGACGGTTTCAAAGGGCAGCATCGGCCCTGCGGGCGTGTGCACCACCTTCGCTACCGGCCGCGCGATCACGGCCACTGATTCAGGTGCGGACATCTTCGCCCGCGCGATTCGATACGCGACGAAGTCTCCCATCGTCCGCAATCCGCGAATAGTGGCGCGCAATCCCCTAGAGACTCCAACTCCCTGAGAGATCAGGCCTGCTGCCCAGGAACCAACGCGACCGTCATCGATCGACCACAGGACGACCGGCTTACCCCCCGCGCTGCTCGCTTCGACGGCGGCCGCCGCGAAGGACTCCGCCGACTCTTCACCCTCATCAATCAGAGGCCAGTGCAGAAGCACCGCGTCGATGTGGTCGGCTCTGGCGAGGGTTCCCACAATGCCACGCACCACCTCGTTGCGTCCCATCGCAAAACCCGTCATGTCCAGCGGGTTGATCGTGGTTCGCCCCGGAATAATGGCGTTGATTGCGTCACTGACCTCGGACAGTGCGGGCAGTTCGATGCCCTCCTGCGCACAGACATCGCTCGCCAGCGCGCTGAAGCCACCAGACAATGTTGCGATTGCCACGCCGTTCATGGCTGACCAGCGAGCCGAAGGAATCTGTGCACAGAGCGTGACTCTGTCGAGTAGGTCGATGACATCCGAGGCCACCGTCATCCCGTGCTGACGGAAGGCCATGTCGTATACCCATGCCTCCCCCGCAAGGGCCCCCGTGTGAGAGCTGGCGATCTCACTGCCACGAGCGCTGCGTCCGAGCTTCACCACGACGATGGGCTTGTTGCGCGCAGTGGCATGGTCGACGGCTCGAAAGAACCTCTCGGGCGACCGGATGGTCTCGACAAGAAGGGCGATACAGGTGGTCTCATCGTCTTCAGCGAGAAAGTCGATGCAGTCCGCCATGTCGATCAACATCTCGTTACCCGTGGAGATGAACGAACTGACGCCAACAGCACGTTCAGCCGCGGCGATGCCGACTGGTCCGAGCATCGCCCCACTATGTGTCACAACTCCGATGAATCCCCCCGGAAAGGGCCAGCGGGGAGTTCCAGACAGCCTCGCACCGATCGATGGCCGGACGAAGCCATTGCAGTTGGGGCCGAGAACGGGCATAACACCTGCCGCCTCCAGGAGGCGATGCTGCAGTTCGACACCCTCAGCACCGCTCTCGGCGAACCCACCGGCGATCACAGCTACCCCACCGGCACCGGCGGAAGCGGCCTCCGTGACGACACCAATCGCCGCTTCGGCGCCGACGAGGCTCAGCACGGCATCGACCGGTATCGGGATGTCACCAATGCTTGCGTAGGTGCTCATTCCGTACGCCTCAGGACGGTTCGGATTGACGAAATACAACTTCATCCCCGCGTCCATCATCGTGCCAATTGCGTTGTTGGATCGCTGCTGCCGCTCGCTGGCGCCGACTACCGCAACCGATGATGGGCGGAGAAATCTCCCCAGTTCCAATGCCGCACGAGTCATACGCTGAATCCCGCAACGACGAAGCCCAGTTGGTCCCAAAGCTGATTCAGAGCGCCATTAAGTCGCTCAGCGTCACTGACGAAGCCATAGGCGTAGAAGTCTGGTCGGACGATGACCGCCCCAACCGGCCCGTACTGCTTCGCGAACCACGTCGAGAATATGTCATCGACATCCACAGCAGCACCATCTACTCCCGGGTGGCGCTCCACACGGACGATGGCGGCATCCAACCTGTTGAGGAGAGCGCGCGCGGATTCCGACAGGGCACTCTCCACGTCCAACCCCACAGTGAATACCTTCCACTGCGCAGGAATGAGGTCATCGGCGCGACCGACCTTCCCATTCCAGTCAATGTGTGGCTGCGCGGTGAGAATCCCTGATCCGGGCGCAAGATTCCCGCTCGAATCTCGAAGGAGCACGCCACCGCTCATGAACGGCTCAATCGAGTTGGGTTTGATCAGCCCAGCCTTGAGCCGATCATTGCGCTCCTCTGCCAGCACCGGGTCCGTGACCGTGATGATCTCCCCGATAGCGAGCGAGCCCCTCACGATTGCTACCGCGTTCTCCCTTCTCTCCTCAACGAAGGTATCGAGCAGTGCGTCTGGAGAATCTCCTCTGAGGACAAGATCAAGCTTCCATGCGAGGGTCTCCGCATCACGCAGACCCGAACACATTCCCTGGCCCAGAAACGGTGGCATAAGGTGCGCGGCATCACCGATCACGAAAACTCGGCCCACCCGCCACTCGTCTGCGACCTTACTGCGGAAGCGGAAGACGCTATTGCGCAACATCGTTGAGTTGTCCGGCGTGAATCCCCATCGCTCAATGAGTGACCATGCCTTCTCCTTCGTCGACATCTCAGGGATGCTTTCACCGGGCATGATCTTGAACTCCCACCGCGAGCAGCGCTTGCCAGAGTTGCGAAAGGCAGTAGCTGGACGGGCCGGATCAAGAATCTGCGCCATGTCCGGCAGGCTCTCCAAGATCGATGGGTCTTGCGCGGCGGCGAAGACGACCAGCCAGTCATCCTCGAACCCGAAATCCGTCATCGATATTCCAAACGAATCCCGCACCTTGCTGTTTGCGCCGTCAGCCCCGACGAGATACCTCGCCGAAATTGTGCTCGTCTCTTCGCTCGGTACCCAAGTCCCCATCGCCGCCTCGGCACCCCGACGGAGCACTGCTGAGATCCCGGTGGCATCCTGCGTGAGCAACTCAGCCTCCCAACCCCTGAAGAAATCCACATTGGGGTTCTTCCTGACCTGGGCGTGCATCAACTCTTCCAAATATGGCTGATAGAGCGACCAGTCTGAGTGCCAACCAGAAATCCCGGGGAACCCCCAGTCCATTGATGCAAGCGACTCGCCGTCTGCTGCGATGAATTCGATCGTGTTTCGCATCGATGAGTCTCCTGCGACCGCCTCTCCGATCCCGAGCGACTGGAAAATGCGCATGATTTCGTGGTCGACGTGTCCGGCCCGGGGCAGCGGATAGATGTCCTGCCACCTCTCGACAACTGCGATGCGATGGCCTCGCTTCGCCAGCATCGCCGATATCGCCTGCCCCGCCGGGCCGTATCCGAGCACGATGACCTCGTAGGGCTCGGAGCTGTCAACCTCGTTCATGGCTTCATCTCTCAGTTCACTCATCGTGCTCGGTGTCTCGCGGACAGTTGAGATGTCAGTGGCTGTTGCGATCAACTGGGCGGGTACGTCTGCTGTAGGAAGTCGAGAACATCGCGGTTGAATTGCTCGTACACTTCGATATTCGGCGCGTGACCGCAACCGTCGTACACGATCCGCCGACCATTGGGCAGGAGTTCGACGAGTTCGCGGGAGAAGTCCGGCTCCTTCAGTGAGTCCTCAGCACCCGCAACGATCAGCGTTGGGACGGAGATGAGTCCCCACTCCGTCGAGTCTGGAACGCCGAAGTCCGTGCGCGCGGTCGACACCGGAGACTTGATCCGAGCGGCTGCTGCGCATTCCCAGGCCCCGGGAACGATGCTCATGTCGTATCGCCGTTGGACGTACTCTTCGTCGTTCGCGTAGCGCGGATCGTGAAAGAGGACCGAGAGGACCCGGCGCATCGACTCCTTGGTGCAGTCGTAATCCAGCAGGGTTCGGCGTGCCTCGTTGTCAGGAGTGAATCCACCGGCCGAGACGATGACGAGTGCTTCCGCTGGCCACAGTGGCTGCGGCAGCGCAATGGCCTTGGCCAGCAACAAGCCACCCATCGAGTTGCCGATGAACGCCGCGGGTCCGACATGGATCACCTCGAGGAAACGGCGCAGGTGCTCAAGGCGACGCTGCTGCCCCGAGACGAAGTCGTGAACCTTGTCGGTGTACCCAAAGCCCAACCAATCGGGGGCAACCACCCGGTAATTCTGGGCCAGTGCCGCGATGGTGTGCTCCCAACTCAGTTCGGCAGCACCGCCGAACTCCCCGCCGTGAAGGAGCACTACTGGTCGACCCTGCCCAGCTTCGAGGTAGTGGGTTCGAATCCCATCGACCATCACATAGGTGTCAACCACGCTCCTAACATCCTCGCCGCTCACTCTAAGTTTCCGGATTGAAGGCCATGCTCATGCTCGGCGCACCGGACTCGGGCCAACGGGTGGTCACCATTTTTGTCCTCGTGAAGAACCGGTACATCTCGGGTCCGAGCAGACCGTGCGCTCCGAAGGCTGAGCCCTTCCATCCACCAGTGGTGAAACTGTTGACGGGGACGGGGACGGGGACATTGACTCCGATCATGCCGACGGCAACTTCACGCTCGAAGATGCGGGCAGTTTCACCATTCGACGTGAAGATTGCGGCCCCATTCCCATAGGGGTTGCTATCGATCAGGGCGATTGCCTCGCCGAGGGTCTCCACCCGCACGATGCCCAGGACCGGGCCGAAGATCTCGTTGTCATAGCAGGCCTGACCTGGGCGCACGTAGTCGATAAGTGTGGGTCCCACAAAAAAGCCCTCCGATTCGGCGGCCAGGACGCGGCCATCGATAATGACCTCTGCGCCCTGACTCTCCCCTTGCGTGACCAGATCGACGATTCGCTCCTGCGATTCCTTCGAGACAACGGGACCGAGATCGACGCCTTCATCGAATCCGCGCCCGGTCTTCAGAGCAGGGATCCGCTCGACGAGGGCCGCTCGAAGCACGTCGGCAACTGGACCGACGGCGACAGCGAGGGTAACTGCCATGCACCGTTGACCCGATGACCCGTAGGCGCCAGCGATGAGGCTGTCTGCCGTGAAGGCAATGTCGCAGTCGGGCATGACGACAGCGTGGTTCTTGGCGCTGCCGAGTGCTTGGACACGCTTGCCCGCCTGCGTCCCGCGCTGGTAGACGTGCTTCGCGACTGGGGTGGACCCGACGAAGGCTACTGCCGCGACCCCGGGGTGGTCTAGGAGTGCGTTCACCGCGATCGCGTCCCCTTGGATCACGTTGTAGATGCCTGCGGGCGCACCGGCCTCCTCGATCAGTTCGGCGAGCAAATTGGCTGCAGACGGCACCCGCGGAGATGGCTTATGGATAACGGTGTTGCCGCACACGAGCGCAGCTGCAGCTCCCCACAGGGGGATCATAAGCGGGAAGTTAAAGGGTGTGATCGTGGTCACCACACCCAACGAGTAGGGCATTGAGTGTATATCGATTCCGCGAGCAACCTGTCCGCTGAAGGCACCCTGCAGGGCCACGGGGAATGCAAGGGTGGAGTCGAGCCCGTCGACAGCCCGGTCAAACTCTCCCCGCGCATCAGCAAGTGACTTCCCATGCTCAAATACGATGAGGTTCACGAGATCGTCGCGGCGCTCCATCACCAGTTCGTGGAGGCGTTGAACGAGGCTGAATCTCTGCTTCTGGGAGCTATCGCGCCACCCCGACCTCCAGGCACTGGTTGCTACCTCAACGGCCTGCTCGACGGTGTCGGAAGATGCGAGAGACACCCGCTTGGTGATCACCCCGGTCGCCGGGTCATACACGTCGAATAACGGTCCCGCGGGGTCCACCACGTTTGAGCCCTTGATCCGAGAGCCGATGACGGGGATGGAGTCCGGGCGAATACTTGACGCGTGCTGTGGCGCGGTGACCATTGACGGGAGAGCCCTTCGAGTAGTGAAAGTTAGTACTTCGATGCATTTAGAATTGTAGGCTAGAAGTCAGACGGGGGGTTGTCAACATGAAATCCCAAGTTTCCGGAAGACTTATAGAAGAGGGTGATTTGCATGAGCGGTGATTTACCGGGTGTGCCGCTGCGATCTCCCCAGAGCCCTGCGACCATTATTCCCGTGCGTTCATTACGGGGCCGGCCACGCGACGAGGACGTCAATGCCCGCATCATGAGGGCAAGCGTTCAAGAACTCGCTCGAGGCGGGATCTCCCACTTCAATGTGAGCGCCGTAGCTCGGCGAGCTCAGGTCTCCAAGGGCAGCGTGTACCTGCGCTGGCCAACGCGCGAGGCACTGATCCTGAGTGCGGCTGAACACGTCGTGTCGCCAATCATCACGCCAACCGAGGGTACATTTCGCGACAGACTCACCACGCTCGCTGACCGGTGGGCTGAGGCGTTTGGTCAGCCACAGTCCGTCGAGGCCTTGCTGCGAATCGACGCTGACCGCGATGCTTTCCCCGAATTGTTCAGTCAAATGTTCGAACGCCTGCAGGGGGATCGGAACAGGGCGTTCGTGGCCACGGTGACGGCTGCGCAGGCATCCGGGGAGATTCCCACCCACATCTCGGTCCGCATGCTGAATCAGGTTTTTGTCGGAGCACTTTTCGTAGAAGCTCTCGCCCACACCCCTGCCGGCGGCATCAGCGACGCGTTCAAGAGGGAGCTGGTCGACTTCATCATCAGCGCCCTACAAACTCACGAGTAACACGAGCCTGCACGAGGGGCTACTCGACGGTGATGGCCCGGGTCGGGCACACATCCGCGGCAATGAGGAGCACGGCACGCTGGCTCTCATCGCCCTCGGTCCTGTACGCGAGCTTGTCGTCCGACCCCATAGTAAAGACATCCTCGGCCTCCATGCAGCACATGCCGAACGATTCACACCGATCCATATCAACAACGATCTTGACCACAATTCCCTCCCATTCACTGATTGATTTCTATCCGAGTTCAGAAGCGTGCTCGTCCACAACGTAGAGCACCATGGTCGAGCGATCGAACAGGTTCGCCTCGTCCGACTCACGCTCCTCGACCGCGTCTGGATCGCCAGTGATCCATGCCATCCGCTCGTTCATAGTCTCGATATCAGGAAACCACAATTCCATGATGACGTCATAGACGGGCTCGGGCTCATCGGGCCCGAAGGCGTAGAGGTACCGCCGAAGGTAATGAGTAGCTGCACCACCGACAATCTTCTCGCCGATGCGGGCGTGGTGATCTTCGTAGTACGACACGAAGTCTTCCTTGCTCATCCCCGGCTTGCGCTTGAACAGTCCGACAGCCTTGATCATGTGCAGACCTTTCGTCGACCTGTAGATTCCACAGAGCCCGCTGCAAGTGAGCGGCGGCGCATCAGAAACGATGCCCTACTCAGAGGGTGCGGTTGCATTCTGCTCGAGCCAGGGTTCGCGGAACGGTGCATCGCGTGCCTCCTTGAAGGAACTCCATCCTTCCCTCATGAGATCGCTGAAAAGCCGACCATCGGAGGCGGCCATATCGCGGGCGTCCCCATTCGTAACGGCATTCAGGGCGAGGGCCAGATCCTTTTGCGAGCCCCAACCCATATTCGTCATAGCGCCATTGACGACCCGACGATTCATCTCGACCGCTTGTACCGGCATCGCCGCAACCCGGCGGCCGAGGTCCGCGACCTTCGCAGCGAACCGCGCGTGCGGGATGACGGCAACAATGAGGCCAATGTCCTTCGCTTGTTGGGCGGTGAGGAGCTCGCCGCTCATTGCCATGAACTTCGCCCACTGAGCTCCGACGTGGTAAGCAATCACGTCGACGCCAGTGCCGCCGAAACGCGTCTCGATGAAACCCATGGTTGCTCGATCGGAAGCGACGAGAATGTCAAAATGCGCCGCCATGATGAGTCCGGCTCCCAGACAGAGCCCATTAACCGCACCGATCGTTGGCTTTCGCAGTTGACGAATCCGCTCATTGTCTTCGTCCTCATGACGCAGGAACCAGTACCAGTCACGCGACGTGGTCAATGTGTTGATCGCCCCAACCTCCCCACCCGAACAGAAGGCGCGGCCGGCACCCGTCACTATCGAACAGCGCACGTCGGGATTGTCGTCAGCAGCCGAGAGCGCATCAACAAGTTCCCGCTGCAGGGAGCCCGGCCCGTGATCCATCGCATTGAGGCGACGCGGCCTGTTCAGCGTGAACGTCGCTACGCCGCCGTCAATTGACATAAGCAGGCGCGGCCCGTCATCCGTAGTCGCGTTCATGCGCGGACGCCGAGGCCTTCCGCTTCCGCATTCACGAGGATAACCGTGTTACCTGACGGCAGCGTCCCGTCTGACATCTGCCCGTGGACTTCGCCTACCCCCGTGAAGTCCACGACCTGGCCGACGCAGGGATCAATAACACCTGAACGAACAAGCTCGTTGTACGCAATGGCCTGGGCATCATTTGTGCCGTGGGATCCTTGGAATCGCTTCTGGCGGGTCCAGTGGTACCGCAGATCCACCGTGGCGGAATAACCCGACGTTCCTGCGCAGATGACCACCATGCCACCGGGTTCACAGACGAAGATGCTCGTCGAAACAGTGTCCTCACCGGGATGCTCGAAGACAACATTCGGGCTGCGTTTGGATCCAACGGCATCCCAGATTGCCTTGCCGAAGCGTCGCGCCTCACCCGTCCATTCTTTCTGTCCGGCATTGTCCGACCAGTGCGGCGGGATGCCCCAGTGATTGAAGTCGCCACGGTTGATCCACCCGGCCGCACCCAGTTTCTCGCAAGCCTGACCCTTCTCGGCGCTCGAAACGACAGCAACGGGAATCGCACCCACGTGCTTCGCAAGTTGAATCGCCTGCGTTCCTAGACCACCGGAACCGCCCCAGACCAACACGACGTCGTCCTTGCGAACCTCATTTCCCTGCCAGCCGAAGAGCATGCGGTAGGCAGTGGTCCCCACCAGTGTTGGCGCAGCTGCCTGCTCCCATGTCAAGTGCGCTGCCTTGGGTAGCACCTGGTGCGATTGAGCGCGGCTGAACTGACCGAAGGAGCCGTAGTTGGTGTCGTAGCCCCAGATCCGAGCCGAGGGCGCGATCATCTGATCGACACCGCGGGCGATGTACGGGTCATCTGTGTCCCAGTAACCCGGGTGAACGATGACTTCGTCACCCACTTTCACGTTCGTCACGCGATCACCGACCGCGTACACGATCCCTGATGCGTCACTCCCACCGATGTGGAAGTCCTGCGGCTCACCGGCCCGCTGCCGCATACCAATGACGTCGACGGGCACCCCGCGCGCCGCGAAGACATTGTTGTAGTTCACGCCGGCCGCCATAACCGCGATCAGGACATCATCAGGGCCCAATTCAGGTGTTGCCACCTCTTCGATCTGGAAGGCTCCCGACGGGTGTCCAAATCGATCTTGTCGGATGACCTGAGCCATCATCACTGCGGGGACTGTCCCGATTGGAGGCAAAGCAGGCATACGAAATTCGACTGGAACGGTCATAGTGAATGGTTCCTTCATGTCGGGGACGAATGGCGCATGGCAACGAGAGGCTGACGCAAGCCCGCATCCGGACGATCACCGTGCTGGGGTGGCCGAGACTGCCATTCACCCCAGCACGACTATTGTCTGTGTTCGTTGAATTACTTGTTGTCCGCGTCGTACTTCACGGTGGCGGCCTTGATGGATGTGCGCTGCTCAGCGCGGCGTGCCTCCAGCGTCTTCATGACACGGGCCTCGGAACGGATCTGGTAGTTCATGGATCCGTTGAAGTGCGGAAGCACCTCACGAGAGAGTAGCTCGAGACTCTTGTAGGAGTCGGCCTGGTTGGCCCAATCCATACCCGCGTAGATGAGCACCTTTCCGAACCCACCCGTCGCCTCCACGAGGCCCTGAATGACCTCGACTGCATCAGCCGGTGTGCCAATGCAAGCGACCTTCGTTGATCCGAGGAACATCGCTAGGTCCTCGACGCTGGGGGGGCCTGTTGGCGCTGGCGCATCGGGGTCGCCCTGGAACCATTCAAGGGTGCGCTCTGAACCGCCCTGCACCGTGGTGACCCACTTGAACAGGCCCGGGTCACACTGGGCGTAGGCCTCCTCCTTGGTCTCTGCGATGTGCATCATCACCACGACGCGCCAATCAGCACGGTCGACCGTGCGGCCATGCTTTTCGGCCTGCTCCTCGGCTACCGCCCAGTGACGTCCAAGGGCCGCATACCCGGCCGCAGTCGTGGCGCTAAGTGAAAGCAGACCACCACCGTACTTGCCTGCGAGCGAAGGGCCGAATGGCGATTCCATCGCGGTAAAGACGAACTTAGGCTCGGCTGAGTATAGGCCGATCTGCAGGGCTGCGTCCTTCAGGGTGAACCAGTCTGCTTCATGCGAGACCGTGCCCTCTGAGGTCAGCAATTCGTAGATAACCTCCAGACTCTCCACCATGCGGGCACGGGTCGTGCTCCAATCAAGCCCGATCTGGTGCCCATCTGACGGCAGCGATCCGGGGCCAACACCGAACATGGTGCGACCATAAGAGAGGTGATCGAGGAAGACCGCGCGCTCGACGACATCAAGGGGATGGTGATAGGGCAGCGAGGCAACGCCCGTACCCAACCGTATGCGACTTGTGCGCTCCACTGCCGCCGCAATAAAGAGGTCGGAAGGCCCGATGATCTCGGAACCGCCGGTGTGGTGCTCACCGATCCACGCCTCGGTGAAGCCGAGAGACTCTGCGTATTGAATTGTCTCGAGGTTGCGGTGTATCGCTCGTGTGGCGTTCTGCCGCGCGTAGTGCTGTGGCGGCATGAAGAGGCCGAACTCCATCCGGCCCATGGTCGTCGACATTTCGCTTCTCCTCTTCGGGCAAGCCCAATAGGTTTTGAATAACTATGAGTCGTTCTTATCAACACTCACTAAACGGTGGCACGACGTATCTCCCGCTCCCCGCGGATCGTGGGCAGGTACACCTCTTCGTTGAACCGCGGCAGGACTTCCTCTGCGAACAGTCGCATGCTCTTGACGGTCAAGTCATACGACATCGTCCAGTAATGCATCATCGGCAAGAGGTTGCCGAAGCCTCCAACCGCATCAAAGAAGTCTCGCAACTGGTCGAAGACCGAGTCTGGGTTGCCGGCAAAGATGAAGCCACCCTTGGTGAGCTGCTCAACTGGGGTATTGACGACCTCCGCCATCGTTGGTGCCGGTGGTGGCCCAAGCGGCGCCGTCGGCTGGATTCCCTGCGCCCTCATCTTCAGAATTTTGGCTCGAAATTCTGGGGGTAGGTACCCCGGCGGATTCGTGTACTGGAATGGGTGGCGGCCCGCCTCTCGGTACCAGAGCTTGACCTTCTCGGCCTCGCGGAAGCCCTCTTCGTCCGTATCGCCGACGAAGAGCTGCGGTGAGTAAGCGAACTTGCTCAACGGTGCCTCGACTCCCATCTCGGCACAGCGCTGCCGATACGCATCGAAGATCCCTGCGCAGCCCGCGGTTCCTACCCCCAAGGTCGCAACCGTCATTCCGCGCTCCGCGAGAAGTGGCGCACTTGCTGCTCCCGTGGTGGGAATCCATATCGGCGGGTGGGGAGACTGGTATGGACGCGGCCACAGATTCACGCCACGGTGCTGGAAGTACTTTCCCTCCCAGACGAAAGGGCCATCGTGCGTCGTGAGCGCCTTAATAATGAGATCAACAGCCTCCCAAAAGCGATCCTTCATGTCGATCGCCGTTGAGTCGACGGCGACGACTTCCTGGGGGACTCCTCGCACGAGGCCGATATCCGCACGCCCGCCGGACAGTACGTCTACGAATGCCATTTCCTCAGCTACCCGCACCGGGTCCGGGCGATGCGAGACCGGATTACCTAGCGTGAGGATGCGGGCTCGCTTTGTTTCACGCGCGACGATTGCCATGGACAGCGGAGTGACCACATTCGTACATGTCGCAGTTGTGTGATGCTCGTTCACCATGATGTCTAGACCGAGTTCATCCGCAGCATGGTAGATGTCAAAATACTTCTGGTACAACTGATTTCCGGTGTCTGGATCGTAATACGAGTTCGGCACCGAGATCCGGTTGTTCGGCATGAACTCCGCCGGAGGCAGGTAAGGGTAAGGCATTTCAGTGAAGACGTAGGCACGGAACACCAGCGTCACCGCTCCCAAGTCGTGGCGCTGACGGACAGGGACACGCCAAGGACGAGGCCAGCAAACTCAGTGGCCACCGCTGCAAGTTCTTGCGGTGACTCCTCCTCGACCCGGTGGCCAGCCCCCATGATGACGCGGACTTGGGCGCCACTCTCACCAATGAGCGCGGCGTAACGCTCGTAGTAATCAGAGAAGGTGATGAAGTGGTCTTGATCGCCATGGACCATCAGAGTGGGCACACCGATCCGGCGCAAAAGCCTGACAAGAATTGGGTCGTACATGTACGGCTTCCAGCAGTAACGAGCAGCTGCTTCCTCTGCTCTGGAAAGCGACAGGTACTCCTCGTCGGGCAAGTCACTAATGTCGGGTGCCGCTCCGGCGCTCGAATACAGGATGCCGGGGATATCCTCAAAGTTGGCCGACCAGATATCAACGAAATCACGGTGCTCACGGTCAGAGAGCTTGACCCCCGTGGGCGCAACCAGAATTAGGCCGACGAGGTTCACAGGGCGCAGCACTGCAAGTTCGGCCGCCAGCCAGCCCCCGAACGAACACCCGACAATAACGACTGGGCCTTCAATGCTTTCCAGAAACTCCGCATAGACGAGGGCCAGGTCGCGAGTCGTCTCGATGTGTTCCGGACGCTTGGATTCATCCCACGGGGGAGCAGTAGGCGCGAGAACCCGAAATGAGGACGAAAGCGCATCCACGATTGGGCGCGACCACTGCAAGCCGTCTTCCCCGTGCATGAACACCAGCGTCGGACCCTCGCCCACCGTCAGGACGTCCAACTCGGCGTCTCCTACCGTGATGCGACTCATGCTCTTCTCACTCCAGACACGCGAACCTCTCTCCACATTGCGACGTTTCTAATCTTGTCGAAGTGTATGTGAGCAGCATCTCCTGCGCCACCCATTTCGCTGAAGAAGTTTCACCGCACCGGCGCACTATCGCTCTGAAACCGGGGGGACCCCCGGGATTGCCTCAAGAAGGTTCACGTAAATCACCTTGTCCGGTTTGATCCGGAAGACGGTGCGCTCTTCGCCTTCGTAGTGGTGGGGGTAATCAATCCCCAGGTACTTTCGGGACAACGTGTCGATGTGCTCAAGGCCCCCTTCGCGGGTCTCCTCGATCACCCGTCCACGCACCTCGACGTACTCCGTTGTTTCGGTAGCATTGACGACGCAAATACTTACGCGCGCATCGCGACGGACCCGCTCGGGCCAAGCCCTGCCCTCCTGCGTGTTGATGCGCAGGGTGTCCCCGTCTGTGTCGAACCACGTCGGCTGTACGCAGGGGGCGCCAGAGGAGTCGACGGTCGCCACCAGCGCGAGGTTGGGTGCGTCCAGTACCTTGCGCACCCGCTCGTTGAACGTTGCAGTCATTGCGATCTCCCTTGCATCGGTCCTACAACAGTTCGAAGGTTCTTGAAGTACCGTAACGATCAGCCGACCCCCTGTCTGGATATTCGGAAGGTTTTATCCAGCTCGATCCCAACACCGTTTGCGCGTCACAGGATGGCGAGGACGCACTCTGCCGTGCTGTCAGCAACCGGGCACGAGGCCCCCGATGGCTGCAGTGGCGCGCTCAGCCGCCTCCTTGAGTGCCGAGGCGCGCTCGAGGACGTCCGCGGTCTCAATGGGAGCTGACGGTCCCCAAATATTCAAGGTGAAGGCGACGTGGCTGTCCGGTGCGAACACCGGCGCGGAAGCTAATCGGAACGAGTACTTGGATTCCGGGTTGAGGTTAGGGGGGTTGTAGCCCTCACCAAGTTCCTTGATCGCAGCATGAAGCGAACCTGGGTTGACTCCCGGATCGCCCACATTCAGGCGCGAGGCGGAACGCTCGATTGCTGCAGCATTCTCGTGTCCAATCGCCAGGCTGTAACCCTGCGAGCGGATGCGCTCAGCCATTTCGCGATAGTGATTGTTCACCTCCTCGGGTGCGCTCTCATCCAAGTTGCTCAACCAGGCACTCAAGACTTTGTCGCCCCCGTGAGCTGCGAAAACACTGCCCACTGGAGGCATGAACGGGAGTCGCTGACCAACACGAGTCGGCGTCACCGCAGTCTCAGACCGGCCCACTGCTGCGGTGAGTAGCAACTCGTTGCGCACGAGGCAGACGGCAGTCACCTCTGTGTCGTACCGTGAGGCCAGCTCCTCCATGATCGGTCGCACAACGTCGATGAGCGCCAACTGCTCGACCAGGTCCGCGTCCCCTGCCGCCAGCGATAGTGGGATGAAGGACCCATAACCGCCCCGAAAGAACAGCAGGGGTTCGACTGGGCTCTCGATATCAAGGTGGCGCACTCTGCCCACGACAATGTCGTGGTCACCCGCCTCGAAGATACTCTCGACTGTGCAGTCAATGTATGCCACGCACCCATCGATGACTGGCAGGCCACCCGGGGACTTATGCCAGGAGACCCCGTCGAACTTGTTCTCCTTGCGAACGGCAACAAGACGACAGATGTCCTCCTGATGATTGCCGAGCACATTCACACAAAAGTGTTTGCCCGACTCGCGCAGCCCCCTCCATGATGAGGAGTTGCGGTCCGGGAGAAAGGCAACGAGCGGCGGATCCAAGGAAACGGAGGTGAAGGATCCGACGGTCATTCCAATCGGGACTCCATCGCCGGCAAAGGCCGTCACCACCACCACCCCGGTGGGGTACTGCCCAAGCACCTGCCGGAACTGAGCTGGTAGCAAAGCACTCGCCGCTTGGTCGGAGGACTGCACGTATGCCTCTATCTCTTGCCTACTCGCTGATACTGCGGGCTTAGACGGTGACAAGCAGGCTATTGGGGCCACGCATAGCAATATTGGGGGTGAATTCGAACTTTTGGCCAGGGACAATGTTCATATTTGGCACCTTGGCCACGAGGTTCTCCAGCACGATCTTCATCTCCAGTCGAGCCAGTGGCGCGCCCGAGCAGAAGTGAACGCCCTTGCCGAAGGTGAGATGGTTTCTGGCTTCCTTGCGCACAACATCGAAAACCTCAGGGTTCTCAAAACGTGCCGGGTCCCAGTTCGCCGAGAAGAACATCATCATGATGGTCGCATTCTCCGGGATCAAGATCCCTTGGATCTCTATGTCCTGCTTCGCTCGACGACGCCATGTGATGACGGGTGTGTCGTATCGCAAGCACTCTTCTACCGCGTTCGGAATGAGCGATGGATCGGCGACAAGCTTCTCCCACTGCTCCCGGTTCTCCATCAGGCGACGCACACCATTGGAGATAAGGTTCGTCGTGGTCTCATGCGCCGCCAGAGACATGCCGAACAGCACAGAGGCGATGTCTCGCTGAGTGAATTCTTCTGGCGTCTCAAAGTGATGGCGCACCATGTCACTCGTGAAGTCATCTACTGGGTTTGCCATACGGGTCTCGATGAACCGGTTGGTGTACTCCCAGAATGCGGCAACGCTCTCCGCGACACGCACCTGCTCGTCCTCTGATGCCCGGCCGTAGGTGAGGGTGACTCTTCGATCGCACCAGGACTTGAGGAGTTCAGTGTCCTCAGCCGGGAAGCCAATGAGCGAGAAGGCAGTGATCGCTGGGAGCGGGAAACCGATTTCCTGGTAAATATTTCCATGACCACGTGCGGCGATCTGGTCAACAGCGTTTTCAACCCACTGGCGCAGGAACGGCTCGAGCCCCCGAATGCGACGCGGGCTGATGGCGTCAGCAACCATGCGTCGAACGAAGGTATGTCGCGGCGGATCGGCATTGATGAGATTCGGTGGGAGATATACATCGCCCGCCTTCAGCACATCAATGGCCGCATCGGCGGGGGGGAAGATCGGCACGTTGGTGTTCGAGCTCGAGAATTGGTCGGTGTCTTGCAGGATCGCATCGACATCGGCGTACCTCGTGACCAGATATGCGTCGAGCTCGGGCGAATATTGGACTGGCGCCTCAAGAAGGGCCGGGCAGTAGGCATAGGGGTCGCTGACGAATGTCGGTTCAAGCATCTTCATGTCATGCATGACCGGGCAAGTATTTGACATGGTCTGTTCTCTCTCTTCTCGATCTATCGTTATCGGACGACCTACCCACCGGCGCAGGATATGCAAAACCTCAGAAGTCTTTACAATATTAGATCTTTCGAACAATTTCTCGCAAAAGAACCGGCAAAGTCCCAGCAGTCATGACTCAATATCAGCCCGGACTGCTGACTCCGGTCCGCCTCCGCAGCGCTGCAGTCAGAGCAACGGCGCCGATGAGCACGGCAGCATTGAAAAGCGGCTTCCATCCGGTATCGAGGCCCAGGGCATCAAGTCCAGAGCCCGCGAACGCGATGAGGTAGGTGGCCACGAACGTGCCCAGCACCGTGAATCGCCCGTCGGACAGGATCGAGGATCCCAGGAATGCCGCGGCGAACGCGGGCAGAAGCAGGCCCGGTCCCGTCTGCGGCTGGGCGGAGCCCAACTGCGCAGTGAGCAGAATGCCGCCGGCGCCAGCGACGAGCGCCCCAACAACGAATGCGAGCACGATCAATCGACCAACCGGAAGACGCGCCAGGCGCGAGGCCTCTTGATTTGCACCGACCGCGTACCAGTTTCGACCGAGGACCGTGTGCCGCGTAAGAACCCAGGTGACGATGAGTACGACGACTGCTGACCAAAAGAGGTAGGACAGGCCAAGGAACTTGCTGCTCCCGAAATTGGTGAGAGCCTCAGGGATTCCGGTGTAGATGACAGTGGAACTGGAGTACAGGACCGCGATTCCGCCGAGGGCTCCCCCTGTCGCCAACGTCGCGATGAAGGCGCTGACTTGAGCCTTCACAACGAGGAGGCCATTGACCATGCCGATTACACCTGCAGCAACAAGTGTCAGGAGGATGGCGAGCGGCAGCGGAAAGTTCTGGAGGGCGGTGAATCCGGCTACAAATAGGGCCGAGATCCCCAAGATGGAGCCGATAGACAGGTCGAATTGGCCGGCAATGAGCGTGATCGTCACACCAAGAGCCGCGAAGACGATATAGGCGTTCTGCGAGAGAACGATGGAGATGCTGCCCCACGAGACGAAGTCCGATCCCTCGCGGATAAACACCAGCAGATAGAAGGCGACGAAGAACAAGATTGCTGCGTATCGGTCGACCTTGGTCCACCTCTCGCCGAAGCGCCTGATGAGTGACGGCTGCTGCGACGCAGTTGCCCCGCCCTCCACCTTTGCTGACGTGGTGATCTGGGCTGTATCCGCGTGCTCTTTCACAGTGCCTCCTCCAAGATCTCTTCGGCTGTAACGTCCGCTCGAGCCCTCATCGACTCGATCCTTCCCGCGTTGACAATCCCAATCCGATCACCCACGGCCAGAGCATCGTCAACGTCGATTGTCAGCACAATGACAGCTGCTCCGTCTCTGCTCACAACATCAATGAACTCGTACATCGCTGTGCGCGTCGCGACGTCGACACCCCGCGTCGGCTCGCAAAGAACGTACACATCTGGATCGCGAAGCTTGGCGCGCCCAAAGATGACCTTCTGCTGGTTACCACCACTCAATCCCAAAATCTGGTAGTTATCGTTGGGTGGCTGGACGTTCAGACTGGTTACCAAATCTTGGGAACTGGCCTTCTCTTGCCCCCCGCGCACTATTCCCATACTCGACAAGGCCGCTAGGCCGCCGGCGGTTAGATTGCTGCGAACCTCAAGACCCGGCAGTACCGCCTGCCTCCGCCTGTCCTCCGGGACGAACGCGACGGTGCCCTTCTTGCCGTCGCGCCCTACCACCTCCAGCGAACCGGCTGCGACCTTCTGCAGCCCGGCAATAACGTGACCAACTCCGTAGATGTTGGACGACAATGGGCCGACCAATGACACGACCTCGCCCGCACGTACCTCGAGATCTATCGGGCCGACGCCCTGGCACACGACCCCATGCATGCGAATCGCTGGCTCACCAAGCTCCTTCGGGCGCGAACGTATGAATGCGGCTTCGTCAGAGATGAACAGGGCATGCAGCTCGCTCACCGACGGGGTGGGACCATCGAACACAACTCGCCCGTCGCGCAATAGCGTCACATCATCGCAGTGCTCAACCACTTCGTGAAGTCGGTGTGAGACGACGACCGCCGCTCCTCCTTCGGCGACGAACGCGCGTACCTTTGTTAGAAGCCAGTCACTTTCTGCCCGAGTGAGGGCAGCGGTTACTTCGTCGAGGAACAGAACTGTCGCCTGTTCTCCAAGCATCCGGGCGACTGCAACTAGGGACTTGACTCCGAGAGAGCACGCCGCAAGCGGTGTTTCAGGGTCTAAGGACAAGTCCATTCGCGCAAGTTCTTCAATCGCCGATGCTCGCTCTGCGCGTCGGTCGACAAGCACCCCTAGCCTTCGGTGCGCCGGACGACCCAGCATGAGGTTCTCGCGTATGGTCAAGGCGTCCACGAGGCCAAGCTCCTGATGGACAAAGCCCAACTTGCCTGGCTGGCCTTGAGGCCCAACGCCGAGCGTGAATTCACCGGCATCGGCCGAGTGCACGCCGGAAAGAATTTTGATCAGGGTCGACTTTCCAGCGCCATTCGCACCGAGTAGCGCGTGAATTCTGCCGGGCCGAATACAGATGCTCACGCCATCTAACGCAACGTTTGATCCAAAGCCTTTTCGCAGCCCCTTGATCTCCAACGCCGCACCTGATCCGGAGACAGACAGTTGACTCATGATTACTCACACCTTCGGTGTCTTGGTGGGCCTGGCAAAAGTGGGATACCGGCGAAAGGCAAATTGGCTGGGTGGCCCGTCCGATGACGGACCACCCAGCCGATATTTTTTGCCTAGGAGATGCCCCACTCCGCCTTATAGGTGGCGCGGAAGTCCGGAAGAATCGGTGTCTGTCCTGCCGGCGGGAAGTTCACCGTTGCCGTCACAAACTCCGAGGGAAGCATAACGTCGGTAACTGTCTGCCCAGCAAGGATGCGACCGGCCAAGTCAGCGCTCGCCCAACCCATCCACTCCAACGGATCGTCGGAGCACTGCACCTGTGCACCGCCCGCGCCGATGATCTCCAGGTTCTGGGGATCGCAACCGACCGAAACGACCTTCACATCATCGCGTCCTGCAGCCTTGATGGCTTCGAGCGCACCGACGATCGGGAAGTCTGCGCCACCGATGATCCAGTTGAGTTCACCGGGACCATATTTCTGCAGCAGTGAGGTCACCTCGTCGCGGATCAGCTGCTGCTGCTCCGGCACGAGCGGGATCTCCTTGACGTCCAGAACTGTGCAGGTTGCGCATTCAGTGAGAACCTTGATCGCCTGATCGGCGCGTGTCTTGATCGAGGTGGTGGGTGTGGAGGTGTAGACGATCGCCTTGACATCACCATTTGACGAAGAGATGGCGAAGTTTGCCATCTGGTTTCCCTGGGCGATGGCATCCGCATCGGCGTTCGCGGCAGCCTTGAGGTCTGACGGAAGTGCAGCGTTGCTGCAGTTCAGGCAGACGAGGGGGATACCGGCAGCAGCAGCGGCCTTGTAGGCCTCTGGCACCGTCGCGGCCGCAGCCACCGAAGCGATGATCAGGTCGACCTTCTTGTCGACAAGCTCCATGATCGCCTTGGTGTATCCGGGTGGGGAGAGTTGCCCGTCGGTCATGATGGCTGTGTAGCCCATGGCCTCGACCGCCTCGACTGCGGCGTCCGCCATGCGCTTGCACGGGGTTGCAATCTGGCCACAAGACATGACACCAATGGTCATGCCCGGCTTCGGGGTGAAGTCGGGTCCAACCGCGGCGACCATGCCAACGGGCGAGGAAACCGAAGTGATGTACTCTTTCGCCACTGAAACCGCGTCAGGCGTGCTTGCGCTCGTCGCTGCAGAGGAAGAGGCCGGAGCACTCGACGCAGTGGTTGTCGGTGCGGCAGAGGTCGAAGTGCCCGGTGTTGACGACCCGCAGGCCGACAGGAGGAAGGCCACCACAACGGGTACGGCCCAAAGGAACTTCCGATTCATTGGCTTAACTCCAGGGGTAGTAGAAAATATGGTGGCGGTTGCCTGACCAGTGAGCGAGCACTTTTCGTTGCGACCCCGGAGCAACACGAGCGTTGGGGCCAATCCACTGATATTTCGATACTTCTATGAAATTGCTATCATTGGACTGTTAGGAACCTAGATGTGACCCAATCCCCTGTCAAGAACTTCTGCACAATTGTTATACGAGTCTTCGAAAGGGCCCTCGCCGGTGATCAATGACGAATTGGGATACCACTTCGTTGGCAATGCAGCAGCCGTCATGGATTGATCCGGATGTGCGTTGATTAGACCCCGGTCTGGCAGAGCCGCTGGAGCCAATAGAGAAGCGAGATCGGTCGCGTGACCGGCGGCCCCACCTGGGGGGGTTCTCCTACGACGTCAAGAGTCTTCTGCATCAGGTCATCGGAATACCGGGTTCCTCGCCAACGAGGAAACGACCGTAGCCTGAATACACCAGATCCCAGGCAACGCCGTAGTGGTGAGAGGCCGCCACGATGTCGCGGTTGAACTGCTCAAGTTGGTCGCCCTGGAACAGCGAGTGAGCACCACCCACCTCATATAGGCGTGTGACAGCCTGTGTGGCAGTCTTGGCGGCCCAGCCGAGGTTGCGGCGGAAGTTAAGGCGGTCCTCCATCGTGACCGGAATCCCCGCCTCGGCTTTGGCTTTCATATCTGCGTACGCCTGACGGGCAACGATCCGAGCTGCATCGAGGTCGGCCGAAGTCTCGCCCATCTTGTGCTGTACCTCCGGCCGCGTAGACACCTTGATGCCACTGAGTCCGCCGATGTTCTGTGTCGTCCGAGCCACAAAGACTTCGAAGGCACCACTCGCCAAGCCGAGAATGGTACCCATGATGCCAGCGGGGAATGTCACCGCTAGCGGCAACTTTAGCCATGGATTCGAGTACATCTCGGCCCCAACTGAAGTTCCTTCACTCGGACCGCCCAAGCCGAGCAGGCGGTGCTCCGGCACAAAGAGATCCTGTGTGGCAACGTCTTTACTTCCCGTTCCACGCAGCCCTGTTGTGTGCCAGGTGTCGATGATGGTTACGTCGGATGCGGGAACCAAATGTACCAACGGGCCTACCTCTGTCATCGCGTTAACAACGATCCAATCCGAGTGGTCGATGCCACTTGCGAAGTCCCATTGGCCACTGATGACGGCGCCGCCATCCACCTTCTTGGATTGGGCCCGCATGGGACTGAACCCTGTGGCCACGCGCGCCAACTTACCGCCGGCGAACATATCGGACTGCGCCTCAGCGCTGAACATCGCAGCGAAGACGCTGTGTACCGCCCAGTTTCCCGCACACCACGCAGTCGCGCCGCATCCCCGTGCAAGTTCGTAACTTACCTCCATAATGACATCGGCTCCGAGATCCGCTCCGCCAAGCTCCTGTGGCGCGGCCACACTGATGACGCCGAGCGCGTCGATGTCCCGGACCGATGCGTCCGTCAATGACCGACGCGCGTCCGTCTCGGCGCGGCGCTCTCGCAACGTTGGGACGAGGGCCCGTGCTTGGTCGAGCATCCGTGAGCGAGTGACGGTGACTTCATACGTCGATGTGGTCATCGTGATTCTTCTCCAGTGTTGGGGTGCGTGGCGTCGGCCTCATCTGAGACTGCTTTGAGCTGAGCCTTCGCTGCTGAGAGGTTCGCATCGATGTGGATGATGTGTTGAGGCTCCACCTTGATAAGAACGCGCTGCTCGCCTTCATACCCGAACGGGTAGTCGATACCCATATACCGATGAGCAAGTACATTGATGTGTTCCTGTGCGCCCGTGTGCGTGAGCTCGACGGCCCGCCCTGTCACCTGAATGTAATTGGCAGGATTACTCGAGCTGACGACGAGTATCGTCACTCGGTTGTCATGGCGCAGTCGATCCGGCCACTTACGGCCCTCGCGGGAGTTGACGAATAGTGCATCCCCCTCAACGTTGAACCAGACCGGTTGGGCCTGGGGGGTGCCGTCAGCTTCAAGGGTGATGACGCAGGCGAGATTCGCCTCTTCGAAGAACTCACGATGATCCACAGAAAATGGAACCGACATGGGACAACCTCTCTTTGGGGGCATGGTTCACGAGTCGTACTGGTCTCAATTGGCTATCGGGCCTGCTTCGTTCGCACTAGGTATTCGGGCCACGTCACCGGTGAACGACCGAGCAACATGTTGGCCACGAGGGAATTTCCACCCTTGAAGCCGTACTTCGAGAAGTAGTCGAACATCTCCGCGTAGCACTCCCGACGGTATGGCGAGGAGAAGTCCTCACCCCTGACCGCAGCCCACTCCTCGAGCGTGATTTCCCGAGATTCAATGGTGCTCCCGAGCGCTTCGGACATCAGCCCACCTATCTCGGCGATCGTCAGCATCCCGCCTGAACACAGTTCGAAGGTGCCGTTGTCCATGCTCGAGGTCAACAGTGAGGTCGCTGCGATCTCAGCAACATCGTTGAAATCGACCCAGGCAAGAGGCACGTCGATTGGGTATGGCCTGCCCACCCACCCCAGCTCCGAGATCCGATCGAGGTGAGGAAGGGTCTGCATGAACATCGCCGGCTGGAGGATGACGCTGGATAGCGATGTTCGAGCAAGTGCCTCTTCAACCTGAAGGGACTCCTGATGGTTCGGAATCGGTGCATGCGAGTTGATCATGGAAATCACGACGATGCGCGAAACTCCGGATTCCTCGGCGGCCTTAATGAAGGCACGTCCCAACGCCGCTTCGTCCGGAACCGCTCGCGGACTGAAATAGAACGCCGACTCAACGCCGGCCATCGCAGTTCGGAGATCGTCGGGATGCCGCAGATCGGCGCGCACCACTTCGTCTGCGCCAGCCTTTCGAGCCTGTTGCTCGCCGACGTCAGACCGGGCTATGCCTCGAACAATTGCACCTCGTCCACTCAAAGCACGAACGACCGCACCGCCGGTGGGCCCGGACGCACCGACGACGAGAACGCGCCCAGCCGATGCGCCATCGTCGCCAGTTGGGAAAAGGATGGGAGGAATCTTTTTCATGCTACGATTCTAATTGCTTCATACTATTATGCACGGTAATTACTCATATTCGCTGAAAATCAGCGACCCGGCGCCCAATACCTAAAGTTGCGAATTATCGCCAATAGTTCACATTTCATCGTACTATTGCATCCTTGATGGGATCGTCACAGGACGGTGTCTGCGGCTGTACGGACCAGGGACTCGGAGGCATTTCAGATGATTCCCGTACACGCCATGTTCGACGAGGCGCTCGACGAACGACCATTTGCTCTCGATCCCGCCCCGACGGGCGCGCTCACCGTCGTACCTTCACTTGACCAACTCGACAGTGATGAATCCGCGATCGAATCGATGTGCAGGTGCGAAGCTGTAGTCGTTGTTGACGATAAGGATCGGGAGAGCGAGGGCGATCTGATTTTCGTCGCTGGCCAGGCCACTCCACAGATGAGGGGGGCCGTTCCCGGCGGAGTCCTCGTTCGCCCTGGCCATGCCAAGGCAGCCGTTGACTTGACGCGCATGGCTGGTCTTTCGCCGGCTGGGGGCCGTACGCGAACTTACCAACGACGACTGAACAATGGTGCGGCGCCCGAATGCCGCGTGTTTGCCAACAAACACCGCGTCACGATGATCGCCATCGCCGATCTCATCAGGTATCGCCGCCAAACGGAGTCACTTGTCGAGCGGGTCGCATTGGCTCCCATTCCCACGTCCTTCGGTGACTTCACCGCCGTCGGTTTCCGCAGCCAGCCAGAACAGGATGGGAACCAGCCTTGACCAGTCAGATGATCACCGTGGAGTTGCGTGCCCTGCAGGACGTCGTCAGGCAGTTCGCCAACGACGTGATTGCGCCCGTCATTGCCAAGCACTACGAGGATTGCACCTTTCCTTACGAGGTCATCAGCAAGATTGGTGATCTCGGCCTGTTCGGACTCCCCTTTTCCGAGGAATACGGCGGCGGCGGCGGCGACTACTTCGCGCTGTGCCTTGTACTCGAGGAGATCGCGCGAGTCGACTCATCGGTGGCCATCACCCTCGAGGCGGCAGTCTCACTCGGGGCGATGCCCATCTACAAGTTCGGTACCGAGGAGCAGAAGCAAGAGTGGTTGCCGCAGTTGTCATCCGGCCGCATGATCGGCGCATTCGGACTCACCGAGCCGGAAGCTGGCAGCGACGCTGGTGGAACCAAGACGACTGCGCGACTCGAGGGCGGCGAGTGGCTCATCAATGGGTCCAAGTCGTTCATCACTAACTCTGGAACAGACATCACTGGGTTGATAACCGTCACCGCGGTGACAGGGACGCTGCCGAACGGTGGCAAGGAGATCTCCACGATCATCGTGCCTGCAGGAACACCGGGTTTGATCGTCGCTCCGAAGTACTCGAAGGTCGGATGGAACGCATCCGACACCCACGAACTGGCCTTTAGCGATGTGCGGGTCCCCGAATCCAACTTGCTTGGTATTCGAGGACAGGGCTTTGCCCAATTCCTCCGGATTCTCGATGAGGGCCGGATCGCAATCGCAGCGCTCTCGGTCGGACTAGCGCAGGGGTGTCTCGACGAGTCATTGAAGTACGCCAACACGCGCATGGCGTTCGGCCGCACGATCGGCACCAACCAATCGATCGCGTTCAAGATCGCCGACATGGAGGTGCGCAGTCACACCGCGCGTCTTGCCTACTACGACGCGGCGGCTCGGATGCTCCGCGGCGAGGACTTCAAACGCCATGCGGCGATCGCCAAGCTGTACGCGTCCGAGATCGCGGTCACCAATGCTCGCGAGGCAACCCAGATCCACGGTGGATACGGCTACATGAACGAGTATCCCGTCGCACGGATGTGGCGAGACTCCAAAATCCTTGAGATCGGCGAAGGCACAAGCGAAGTCCAGCGCATGCTCATAGCTCGCGACCTCGGAGTGCGGGCCTCATAGCGGAGTGAGGTGCGCTGGATGACTCGCCCAGACAGTCCAGCCCGCATCAGAACTTGGGCGATCATTGGAGCGGCCCACTAAGGAGATTGCATGACCCAAGCTCACGGACACACGGACGCTGTGGCTCAGATGCCTGTAAGTCAGCTCGCACCCGTTCGGTCGGACTGGCGGACTTCAGTGGAGGCCGCCGTGGCCGTCCTGCGACAAGGCGGCCTCGTCATAGTCACGGATGACGAAGATCGTGAAAACGAAGGCGACTTGGTCTTGGCGGCGGAAGACGCCACTACCGAGCACATTGCCTTCATGGTTCGCCACACCACCGGAATCCTGTGTGTGCCGACGACCCCGGCCCGCTTGGAGGAGCTCGACATCCCTCTGATGACGAGTAACAACACTGATCCGCACGGCACGGCATTCACAGTAAGCGTCGACCATATCTCCACCAGTACTGGCGTTTCCGCAGCCGATCGAGCCGCAACAGTTCGTGCGCTGGCATCAAATGCGACGGAGCCGAGGCACTTACGTCGACCGGGGCACGTCTTTCCGCTGCGGGGACGGGAGGGTGGGGTCCTGAAGCGTGCCGGCCACACTGAAGCCTCGCTAGATCTCATGCGCCTAGCCGGGAAGACCGAAGTCGCAGTCATCTCGGAGTTGGTCAGCGACGACGGGAGCATGCTGCACTCAAAGGACCTGAACTCCTTCGCCCGGGTGCATGGCCTCGTCATTGTGTCCATTGCGGATCTGGTGCGCTACCGGAGACAGACAGAGCAGTCGGTCATCCGCAGCGGTGAAGCGTCGATGCCTACGACGCATGGCGAATTCCTCGCCGTCTCCTACACCTCCGTACTCAATGGAGAAGAGCACCTCGCGCTCGTCATGGGCGCAGTCGACGAATGCTCTTCTGAAGGTGTGCTCGTCCGTGTGCATAGTGAGTGCCTCACCGGGGACGTTATGGGCTCAGTCCGCTGCGACTGTGGGACTCAATTGACGCAGTCGCTAAAAGCCATCAGCACGGCCGGCCGAGGAGTTCTCATCTATCTTCGCGGTCACGAAGGCCGTGGCATCGGTCTCAGCCACAAATTGCGCGCCTACAGGCTGCAAGAATGCGGGCTCGACACCGTCGAGGCCAACCTTGGCCTGGGTCTGCCCGTCGACTCGCGAGAGTACGGCGTCGGCGCGCAGATCTTGGTGGATTTAGGAGTTCCGCGTATCCGGCTAATCACTAATAACCCTTCGAAGTACGGTGGACTTCTCGGCTACGATTTAGAGATCGTGGAGCGCGTGGCTATACCGACGGAGGTAACACCGGAGAACGTCGAGTACCTGCGGACCAAACGAGACCGCATGGGCCATATGCTGACGCTTCCCGGCGCGGACTCGACGCCCAGTTCGTAGTGGCCTCGACTGAGGTTCTGGATGAACGCATGCCCGTGGATCACGAAGCTCGCTGTCCGGTCAGTCTTAAGTCCGCGCATCGGCCGCGGTCGGCGGCGCACCGGGTCGAGGCCGCCGTGAAGATGAGCCAGAACAAGTCAGGTGCTGACGCGTCAGGCGTTCTCGCGGGCTTCATCGCTGACGGCAACAGTGCCGTCGCGGAGTGGGTCGAGCGCGTCACCGGGTGACCCCACCAGGCTCCAGCCTGGCCACGGCGATCCCGGCCTGATTCTGAGGGGTGGTCCAGGCCGCCCTGTCGGAATCGACGAGGGTCTGGGACCCGAAATCAGCATCATCTGCCGAACCTGCTGACCAGGGGTGCGCAGCAGAAGGTCACGGCCTGCGTGAAGCTCGTCCGATTCGTCTGCAGGGTGGCGATGGAACTAGAAAGTCGTTATGGGGGTTTTTTGGGGCTAAGTCCGCACCCAAGGCACGATACGGAAAGCGTGAAAACCTCGACGATTGTCGCTATCAAAGCACTTTCTATTGGAGCCGCCTCGGGGATTTGAACCCCGGACCTACGCATTACGAGTGCGTTGCTCTACCCCTGAGCTAAGGCGGCTTGTCCTCTCGGCAACTGCCTTGAGGACCGGCCCATGCTACCCGCCTGCTCAGG
>CAFBMR010000007.1_pt1 | contig 36346 bp, 36 predicted proteins | sample 7269021 | NCBI WGS metagenome assembly CAFBMR01 (sample SAMEA6814071, study PRJEB35770) | uncultured Actinomycetes bacterium | biome: Freshwater; feature: Freshwater reservoir; material: water | place: Czech Republic | collected 2017-05-23 | depth 30m m
TCTGGCGAATGTGTAATTGTCTATCCAGAGGGCACGCTGACCCGCGACCCAGATCTGTGGCCGATGTCAGCCAAAAGCGGAGCTGTCCGAATCGCATTGATGTCCGGCCGTCCCCTGATCCCATTGGCTCATTGGGGCGCACAGCACATCATGCGTCCCTACAAGAAGGAATTGCGCATAATTCCCCGTAAGCGCATCGAAATTCGCATTGGGACACCTATTGATCTCAGTGACCTTCCCACCGGAGATCTATCGCCTGAGACAATGCGGATTGGAACTGAGCGGCTCATGGATGCGATCACGGCACTTCTTGCCGAGATTCGCCAGGAGCAACCGCCAGCGACGCGGTTTATCTGGAAGCGAACGAGCAAGGGAGAGCAGTGATGGCACGCATTGCGGTCATGGGTAGCGGGTCGTGGGGCACTGCCTTCGCGATGGTGCTGGCTGATGCGGGAGCCGATGTCACCTTGTGGGGGCTCGACGAAGACGTGGCCGACCAGATCAATGCGACGCATGTCAACGAGACTTACCACCCTGGCATCGTGCTCCCCACCAATATTGTTGCGACCGTCGATCCCCGTGAAGCTTTGGTGGATTCACAGATGGTGATTCTCGCCGTGCCTGCCCAGACACTTCGAACCAATCTGGCGGATTGGGGTGCCTACGTAGAGGCGGACGCCCTCATGGTGAGCCTGATGAAAGGCATCGAGTTGGGCACCAACTTGCGGATGAGTCAGGTCATCCAAGAAGCGCTCGGCATTGATGAGTCTCATGTCGCAGTGCTGTCGGGGCCGAACCTAGCCCGCGAGATTGCACAGCGCCAACCCACGGCGACGACAGTGGCGTGTGTGGATGAAGACCGGGCAAAGGCGCTTCAAGACGCGTGCACAACGGACTTCTTCCGCCCGTACTGGACTGTTGATGTCGTGGGTACAGAAATCTGCGGTGCGGTCAAGAACGTCATCGCGTTGGCAAACGGCATGGCAGTAGGCCTTGGCTTTGGCGAAAACTCGCAATCGGCGTTGATGACGCGCGGTCTTGCTGAAATCTCGCGCCTTGGAGTCGCACTGGGTGCTGATCAGATGACATGCCTTGGACTTGCGGGTGTAGGGGATCTGATCGCAACGTGTTCCTCGCCGCTTTCTCGCAACCGCACCTTCGGACTCAACCTTGGGCGCGGGCTGTCGATTGAAGAGACGATCGCAGCGACAAAGCAGACCTGCGAAGGCGTGAAGAGTTGTCAGCCGATTCTCGAACTTGCACAGTCACATGGCGTAGACATGCCCATCACGGAGCAGGTTGTTCAGGTCGTGCATCACGGTATGAGCCCGAAGAAGATGTTGATGGCCTTTATGTCTCGCGACACCACTGCTGAAGCGATGAGCGTCGTCGACTGACGCTTAGGCGTGATCTAGTGCTTGTGCGAGGTCATGCCACAGGTCATCGACATCCTCGATGCCCACCGACAAGCGAATGAGCCCTTCGGGCACGAGTGGCGACTCCGCGGCCCAACGGCGGCGGCGCTCAAGAGTTGACTCGACACTGCCGAGGCTCGTGGCGTGGAACCACAATTGCGTTGCTGCACACACACGTTCGGCCGCTTCGGCTCCGCCTCGTATGTCGATGGAGATAACCCCACTGAAACCGGGGTAGCGGACTGTTTCCACGTTGCGGTGAGCGGCAAGTCGATCTAGCAGAGCCTGTGCGTTGCTCTGATGACGCTCCATACGGATCGCGAGTGTGCGGATGCCGCGAGCGGCGAGGAAGAGTTCGAGCGCACCACACGTCGCGCCATACTGGGCGCGACGTGTGCGGAAGTCAGCTACGTAATCCTCATCGGAAGCAACGATTGCGCCAAGAAGCAGGTCAGAGTGGCCGCCAAGGTACTTCGTCGCGCTGTGAATGACAAAGTCCGCGCCCGATTCCAATGGTCGCTGCAGGATCGGGGTCGCGAATGTGTTGTCGACGGCGACTAGTGCCCCGGCGCTGTGTGCGATCTCAGCTGCCATCGCGATGTCGGTGACTTCCATGAGTGGATTGGACGGAGTCTCAAGCCAGAGCAACTGTGCGCCCTCGCACGCGATGGCCAGGGCAGCGCTGTCTGCAGTGTCTACTCTGCGCAACCGAATACGTCCGGTGAAGTCGAGTTCGTCGAGACGGGCTTGGATGCCTGAGTAGCTAGCAAGCGGCGCGACTACGACCGCGCCGACGTGCAGCATGTCGAAGATAACGCCAGCGGCGGCTTGACCAGAGGAGACCGCGAGCGCAGTGCCTCCCTCGAGCGCGCCGAGGACTGTCTCGAAGGCGTGTTCGGGCATCGTTGCGTCGCGGTGGTAGTGCGAGTCGCCGCCAGCGAGATACGTAGAAACTGGGGTAATCGGCTGGTTGAGCGGATCGCCTGGCTGTGATGGTCGCCCAGCATTGACCGCCACGGTGGCTGGGTGCCGCGGATCTGACATGCGCACAGGTTAGTGCTCGGCGTGTCCCGGCCCGCATGGTGCCCACCGCGCCGGATACGGTCAGGGGGTGAAGACACGCGTCGCAGTCATATTCGGCGGGCGCAGTAGTGAACATGCCATCTCCTGTGTGAGCGCGGGTGCGGTGCTTCGAGCGCTCGATCGCGATGTTTATGACGTGATCCCTGTGGGCATCACTGAGGCTGGCCACTGGGTCGTTGAGGATGACGATCCTGAGCGCTTGGTGATCCGTGATGGCGAGATGCCGCACGTGCGCGCCGATCGTGACCCCGTGACGCTTGGGCGCGATGTCGAAGGCAGGGTTGTCCTCACGTCGATCACCGGATCAACGCTAGGCGTGATTGACGTTGCCTTCCCGGTCTTGCATGGGCCCTGGGGTGAGGACGGCACGATTCAGGGCCTGTTCGAGACGGTGGGGCTTCCCTACGTCGGCTCGGGGGTCTTCGCTTCCGCGGCTGGCATGGACAAGGGGCACATGAAGGCGATGTTCCGAATTGCTGGTCTTCCAGTTGGACCCTACGAAGTTGTCACCAACCGCGACTGGATCACTGAACGCGAAGCGACGCTTGCCCGCGTGGCTGAGCTCGGATTCCCACTCTTCGTCAAGCCTGCGCGCGCAGGTTCGTCGCTGGGCATTTCCAAGGTACGCGATGAAGCAACTTTGGTTGCGTGCATCGAGCAGGCGCGAGTGCATGACCCTCGTCTGGTGATTGAAGCCGGATTCGAGGGCGTACGAGAAGTGGAGTGTGGCGTGCTCATCGACGTTGACGGGATTCCACGAGCGAGTGCTTGCGCTGAGATTGTCGTGAAGGGCAGTCACGAGTTTTACGACTTCGAGGCCAAGTACCTTGACGACTCGGCTGATCTTGTGGTCCCCGCTCAGCTCGATGCGGATACTGTGGCTGAGTTGCAGCGACTTGCCATTCTTGCTTTCGACGCGGTCGCGGGAGAAGGGCTTGCTCGTGTCGACTTCTTCGTGTGCGCCGACGGCAGCATCATCATCAACGAGCTGAACACGATGCCGGGATTTACCCCGATTTCGATGTTCCCGCGCATGTGGGCCCATGGCGGTGTGACCTATCCAGAGGTGGTTCAACGTCTTGTTAATGACGCGTTAGTCCGCGGCGCTGGTCTTCGTTGATGAGTGCGTGATGGCTGACTCTGCCGGCGACCTTGGCGAATTCGGTCTCATTAATGCGATGCGCGCCGTACTGCCTGCGGCGCCGCTCGCGCAGGTGGGCCCGGGAGACGATGCAGCTGTACTCACGACGCCGGATGGGCGCGTGGTCACGACAGTCGACGTCCTTGTCGAAGGCAGGCACTTTCGACGCGACTGGTCGAGTGCGCACGATGTCGGGCGTCGGGCGGCAGCTGCCAGCCTCGCAGACGTTGTGGCCATGGGTGCTCGTCCCACCGCTTTACTCATCGGTCTGGGCGTGCCAGCTGACCTTGAGTCGTCCTGGGCTCAAGAACTCGCCGAGGGGCTGGCTGAAGAGGCCGGGCTGGTCGGCGCAGGTGTGATCGGTGGAGACGTCGTACGCAGCGACTCCATCATTGTGAGTGTGACTGCATTCGGCGATCTGGAAGGGCGATCTCCCGTGCTCCGTTCAGGTGCACAGGCGGGCGACGTGCTTGCGGTGGCCGGCCGTCTTGGTTGGGCCGCTGCCGGACTCGCGGTGCTATCGCGAGGGTTTCGGGCGCCGCGCGTTCTGGTCAACGCACATCGCGTGCCTGAGCCGCCCTATGCCGCAGGACCGGCAGCTGCACAGGCTGGCGCTACGGCGATGCTCGATGTGAGTGACGGCCTTGTCGCCGACGCTGGCCACATAGCGCAGGCGTCTGGCGTCGAAATCGTCATCGATCCGAATCTTCTTGTTGTGGCTGATCCGATTCGCGACGCGGCGGCCGCATACAACGCCGATCCGCTGGTGTGGCTGTTGGCAGGAGGCGATGATCATGCGCTCTTGGCGACATTCCCTCAGGGCGCAACCTTGCCCCCAGAATTCACTGTCATTGGCTCAGTACGAAAAACGAAGACACCAGGAGTCCTGGTAGGAGATGCTCCCTACGCTGAGCGCGGGGGCTGGGATCACTTCCGATAGGGAAGTGACTAGGCGCGAGCGACCTTGCCGGCCTTGAGGCAGGAGGCGCATACGTTGAGGCGCTTGGGAGTGCGGCCGACGAGAACACGCACCTTTTGAATGTTCGGCACCCAGCGGCGGTTGGTGCGACGGTGGGAATGGGAGATGGCGTGACCGTAGATCGGTCCCTTGCCGCAGACTTCGCAGTTGGCCGCCATGGTGCACTCCCTTTACGTTGCAAATAGTTCGTCGCATTAATCGCCTAGTCGGCGACGGCCAAGAGTAGCCGAGGCGTAGTCGGCACCCCAAATCGGCCTCCGGAAGCCTCAGGCGGGGTAGCGTCACCCGGTCAGGGAATTTCGCAGGACCGCCCCGGGAGGAGGAGCCTTGGCCGCCATCGTCAACGTGGACACCGTCCGCCAGTGGATCCAAGTCTCATTGGAGTCCCTAGGGGCCCAGCGGGCGGCGATTGACTCCCTCAACGTCTTCCCCGTGCCCGACGGTGACACGGGCACCAATATGTACATGACGCTTGAGTCAACGGCGGAGGCTATCGAAGTGGCGGCGGCCCGGCCAGACGTCACGTTGACGGAGGTCGGCGCGGCCATGGCCAGGGGAGCCTTGCTTGGTGCTCGGGGCAATTCCGGCGTCATCCTCGCCCAGATTTTGCGTGCATTCGCCGAGGAACTTCGTGGCATTCCCGATGGAGCGGCCTTTGATGGCCCGCTCGTACGTCGCGCTCTACGTCGCGCAAGTGACCTGGCCTACCGCGCCGTTGCAGCCCCGGTCGAAGGCACGATTCTCACGGTCGCGCGCGCGGCGGCAGATGCTGCGGAAGCAAGTGAGGGCAACGGCGTCGTCTCCGTAGTGGAGGCGGGCGCGGCTGGAGCACGAGCGGCTCTCGCGCAGACCACCGAGATGCTCCCAGCGCTGCGTCGGGCCGGAGTTGTCGACTCTGGCGGTGCGGGCCTCGTGGTGGTCTACGACGCGATGATGGATGTACTCACCGGCATACGACGTCCCCACGTCCCGGTGCGTGCGGCTCCGGCTACCGTGCACGAGATTCAGGAGGAATACGGCGGGCCGGCCTATGAAGTCATGTACCTCCTCGACGCAACCGAAGCTGGGGTCGATGCACTTCGACCGCGCCTCGAAGCTTTGGGCGATTCGCTGGTAGTCGTGGGCGGTGATCCGCTGTGGAACGTGCACGTGCATGTCGACGATGCGGGCGCCGCAGTCGAAGCCGCGCTCGAGGTTGGCCGACCCCACCGCATCCGTATTACGCACCTGCAGACGCTGATACCAGAGCCCAAGGGTGGCCGTTCGCTTGTTGTAGTCGTGCATGGTCCGGGCGTCGCGGCGATGTTGGCAGAGGGCGGGGCAGTCGTAGTTCCTGCCGAACCCGCGCGTCGGCCGTCGACCCGCGAGATTCTCCAAGCGATCGATCGTTGTGAAGGGTCGGACGTCATCGTGTTGCCGAGCGATCGCGACACCCGTGCCGTCGCCGAGGCAGCTGCGGAAGAAGCTCGTGCGCAAGGACGTCGCGTAGCCGTGATCCCGACCCGCTCCGTGGTGCAATCCCTGGCTGCCGTAGCCGTACACGAGCCCAGCGCGCTCTTCGAAGACGACGTGATTGCCATGACTCGAGCAGCGAGTGCTACACACTATGGCGCTGTCACCACGGCCGCCCGTGAAGCTCTCACCAGTGTGGGTGAATGCCGTGCTGGAGATGTTCTCGGCCTTGCCGATGGCGACATCGTTCACATTGGTAATGATTCGTACGTGGTGGCGCAGGCCGTTATAGAACGAATGCTGACAACCGGCAGCGAGTTAGTGACTGTCGTGGCAGGTCTCGGCTCTGCGGGCTTACCCGAAGCGCTAGAGACGTGGCTTGCTCGGGTGCATCCGGGCATCGACATGGTCGTTTATGACGGCGGCCAGCCACTGTGGCCACTCATCATCGGTGTTGAGTGATGTCTTCTCTGGATAAGCCGCTGAAGTCGGTGGTCGGCGGTGTCTCGGCAACAAAACTTGAGGAACACTTCGACATGGTCACGGTGGGGGATCTACTCAGCCACTATCCGCGTCGTTACGCGATTCATGGGGAGTTGACCGACCTCGATTCACTTCCTCTCGACGAGCACGTGACGGTCATGGCACAGGTACGCAGTTCATCGACCCGGCAAATGCGTGGCCGCCCTAACTGGATCACTGAAGTGGTCGTGACCGATGGTCGCGGTGAACTCACCCTCGTCTACTTTCACAAGCAACAGCGTCCACGATTTCGTATCCCCAAGCAGGGTGAGTTTGGACTCTTTGCTGGCAAAGTGTCGGCCTACCAATCACGTCGCCAGCTCGCGCACCCAGAGTTCGTGTTGCAGACCGAAGAAGATCCTGACTCCGTGTCGGCCTTCGCTGGGGCGCTCATACCCGTCTATCCCGCGACGGCCAAAATTGCGTCTTGGCAGATCCGCAAAACAGTCGAAACAGTGCTCGACGGGCTCGACGATGTCGAAGACACGCTTCCCGAAGCGGTGCGATCTGCACATAACCTCATGGGTCTCCGTGATGCGTATGTCGCCCTACACCGACCTGCATCGCGCGACGAAGCAGACGCTGCGCTTGATCGGCTTCGCTTTGACGAGGCATTTGTACATCAAGTTGTCCTCGCGCAACGTCGACGCGAGTTGCGGGCGCTCCCTGCCGCTCCCCGCATGTCCTCGGCCATGGGATTGCTGTCAGCATTCGACGCCCGGATGCCCTTCGAACTGACTTCTGGCCAGCGCTCGGTAGGAGCACAGATTGAGAAGGAGATCAGTCAAGACCATCCGATGCATCGACTCCTGCAAGGTGAGGTGGGCAGCGGAAAGACTGTCGTGGCACTTCGCGCCATGCTCGCGGTCGTCGATGCGGGTGGTCAGGCCGCACTGCTTGCACCCACCGAAATTCTTGCGCAGCAGCACCTGCGCACAATCACATCCATGCTTGGGCCGTTGGCCGAACGCAGTCGGCTAGGGGGTGACTCCCATGGGACAACAGTCACGTTGCTCACAGGTTCGATGACTACGGCGCAGCGACGACAGGCCCTTTTGGACATCGCGAGTGGTGAGGCCGGCATCGTGATCGGCACGCACGCGTTGATTGAAGAGCGTGTCACTTTTGCCGACCTCGCCCTTGTCGTGATCGACGAACAGCACCGGTTTGGGGTCGAGCAACGTGCAGCCCTCGCTGCCAAGGCTCCTGACGGCACGAGGCCGCATGTACTGGTCATGACAGCGACACCGATCCCACGGACAATTGCGATGACGGTGTTTGGTGACCTTGATGTCTCCACTCTCACCGAAATCCCAGCAGGCCGTAAGGAGATCACCACACATGTGGTCGCCGAATTGGAGAAACCTGCGCATGTGACTCGCGCTTGGGAGCGGATTCGCGAAGAAGTGTCGCAGGGACGTCAGGCATACGTTGTCTGTCCTCGCATTGGGGATGAGCCGGTCGAAGGCGCTTCGGTGATGGAGACGCTGAGCGAACTCACCCGCATTTTGTCGGGGCTTCATGTCGCGGCCCTGCATGGCCGCATGCCCTCTGATGAGAAGGATCGTGTCATGCAGCAGTTTGTGGATGGAGCGATCGACGTACTCATCGCTACGAGTGTGATTGAAGTCGGAGTAGACGTCCCAAACGCATCGGTGATGGTCGTTCTCGATGCTGAGCGATTTGGCGTTTCCCAGGTCCACCAGCTACGTGGCCGCATTGGCCGCGGCGAACATGCAAGTCTGTGTTTGCTCATCACCAAGGCGCCACTCGGTTCACCTGGTCGAACTCGACTCGAAGCAATCGCCTCTACTAATGACGGCTTCGCCCTGTCGCGACTTGACCTTGAACAACGTCGCGAGGGCGATGTTTTGGGCGCGGTGCAATCGGGACGACGTTCGACTTTGCGACTCCTTGAAGTCGTACGAGATGAAGACATCGTCGCCGCCGCACGAGAGGATGCGATCGTGCTCATAGAAGCGGACCCCGATCTACTGTCATTGCCCGGGCTTCGTCGAGCCGTCACCGCACTGTCTGATGAGGACAGCACTGACTTCATCCAGAAGGCCTGATGACGCGCATCATCGCCGGGGCAGTAGGCGGTCGTCGGCTGATGGTGCCGCCCAAAGGAACTCGGCCCACAACCGATCGCGTGCGTGAAGCGCTCTTCTCTCGCTTAGATGCACGATTGACTTGGCCCGGTCTGGTCGTCCTCGATCTCTACGCCGGATCCGGAGCCTTGGGTCTCGAAGCACTCAGTCGCGGCGCCGAAAAAGTTGTGCTCGTCGAACAGCATGCGCAAGCGTGTGCGGTGATCCAGCGCAATATCGAGGCTGTGGGAATTTCCGGAGCGACCCTCGTCCACACGGACGTAGGTTCCCTGCCTGGACGCGCCCCGATCTGCGCGGATTTAGTCCTCGCGGACCCGCCGTACGAAGTCGACTCGGCAACTATTCGAGACCTGCTCGTGAGGCTGTTTGAGGCAGGATGGTTAGCCCCTGATGCTGATGTGGTGGTCGAGCGCCCCACACGTGACCAATCCGACCCTCTTCCCGTCGGCTGGTCGTCTACGCACAAGGCCTATGGCGAGACCTCTCTTTGGTACGGTCAAGTCCTGCAGTCGATCTAGGAGGTGCAGTGCGCAAGGCAGTGTGTCCGGGCTCATTTGATCCGGTGACCAACGGTCACCTGGACGTTTTTACGCGTGCCTCCGACCTTGCAGATGAGGTTGTTGTTGCCGTGCTGATCAATAAGAAGAAGTCGAGTCTCTTCACCGTCGAGGAGCGCATCGAGATGCTGCGTGACGTCGTTGCACCCTTGGGCAATGTCACCGTAGACGCATTCCACGGCCTTCTTGTCAATTACTGCACCGACAACGGCATCACCGCGATCATCAAGGGTTTGCGAGCCATCAGCGACTTCGACTACGAACTCCAGATGGCACAGATGAACTATCGCCTTACGAAGGTCGAAACCATCTTCATCTCTACCAATCCGTTGTACAGCTACATCTCATCGAGCCTGTTGAAGGAGGTGGGCACATATGGAGGCAGCATCGAAGGGCTGGTTCCCGATGTCGTTCACGGACGCTTCGTCGAGGCCCTGAAGTCGCAAAGGTAGGAATATGGACGTCATCGAACGGCTCGACGACCTCGCCGCAATCGTGGAGGAAGCCAAGGCCATGCCCCTGTCGGCATCGTGCTTGGTCAACCGGGCGGAGGTCTTGGGCCTGATCGACGAAATCCGCGAGATGTTGCCGACCGCGCTCAGTCACGCCGAGTTGGTCCTGCGCGATCGACAGTCCGTCCTCGAGGGTGGTCGGTCCGAGGCCAACGCCATCATTGACTCGGCCCATGAGGAGCAGCGCCGGCTTGTCTCCCAGCACGAGGTCTACCTGGAGGCGATTCGGGAGGCCGATGCGGTCCGCGCTGCCCTGGTGAACGAACTTGAGGCGATGCGCTTCGAGACTGATGACTACATTGACGGCCGTTTGGCAGCTTTTGAGGTCACGCTGCATAAGACGCTGACCACGGTTGAGCGTGGGCGCGAGCGTCTTCGCGAGGACGCTGAATCTGCTGCCCAGCCCTATGAGGATGAGCAGGGCGCCTTCCTGTCCTAGCGGCCTCACCTGACCGGTGTCGTCGTACGCTCCGATCTCGGATATCCTGTGCGACGGCCCTGACGGGGTCGATGTGATCCTGTGTAGACATGGGGGTAGCCCTGACCGGCCCCGAATCTCGCTCACCGCTGGTGTTTGACACCCGCGAGATCAAGCGAGGTTCGTTGCTGGAAGTGGACCGCCTCGTGCCGGCACCGGCTGATCTCGGCGTCGCCTTGGCTACCTTCCCCGAAGGGTCGGACCTGTCGTTGAACCTGACGTTCGAGTTCGTCGTTGACGGGATCCTCGTTAGGGGGACGGTCGAAGGCACTGTGCACGCAGAGTGTGCGCGTTGTCTGGATCCGGTCACTTGGCGAGAACAGGTCGCACTCACTGAGTTGTTCCTCTTTCCGCCGCAGCGGGAGGGCGAAGAACTCAGCGAAGATGATCTGGTGCTCGAGGGAGATCTTCTTGACCTAGAGCCAACGGTGCGAGATGCGGTTGTCCTTCAACTGCCCCTCGCACCAGTGTGTCGGGAGGACTGCCCCGGACTGTGCTCCGCCTGTGGAGCGCGTCTGGCAGAAGATCCCGAGCATTCGCACGATGAGGTCGACCCACGGTGGGCCGCTCTCACAGCACTGATCGAAGATGAGCAGGATTAGGTAAGGAAGGTGTGACGTGGCAGTTCCCAAACGCAAAACCTCGCGTTCCAATACCCGGCATCGCCGGTCCCAGTGGAAGACATCGGCACCCACGCTCGTGTTGTGCGCGCGATGCCGAGAGAAGAAGCTCGCTCACACTGCATGTCCGACATGTGGCACCTACGCCAAGCGCCAGGTTCTCGACGTCTGATCTCGGGTAACGGGGAGCCGAGCGCATGACTCATCGCGATCCGGTGACCTTGCTAGCTGACCTGGGTGTGGCACTTGACCCAGAGTGGCTAGAGATAGCCCTCACCCATCGTTCTTTCGCGTACGAAAACGGGGGCCTTCCCCACAACGAACGACTGGAGTTCCTCGGCGACTCAGTCCTAGGGCTGGTCGTTACCGACACCCTGTTTAGCGAACACCCCGAACGCAGCGAAGGCGATTTAGCGAAGATGCGCGCAGTCGTTGTCAACGCCACCGCTCTTGCGGCCGTGAGCCGGAGTGTCGATTTGGGCGCCTATCTTCGCCTGGGGCGCGGCGAAGAGCAGACGGGCGGACGTGAGAAGAGTTCGATTCTCGCTGACGCGATGGAGTCGATCATCGGTGCCGTCTACGTAAACCTTGGGTTACCCACCGCGACCGAACTCGTGCACCGATTCTTTGATCCGCTCATCGCCCGTGCGGCCACGTTAACTGCCGGTTTGGATTGGAAGACCTCCTTGCAAGAAATCTCGGCGGCCCGCGGTCTGGGGGTGCCCGAGTATCTGCTGACGGAGACCGGCCCTGATCACGCCAAGGAATTTACGGCTCATGTGCGTGTCGGTGAGCAGATTTATGGCGAGGGTTTCGGACGATCCAAAAAGGAAGCTGAGCAGCAGGTAGCAGAAGCGGCATACACGGCTATTTCGCAGGCCTGAGGTGCCCGAACTCCCCGAAGTCGAAGTGGTTCGGCGCGGACTTGCGTCGTTCGTCGTGGATCGCCGAATCTCGCGGGTTGAAGTCCTGCACGATCGTGCTGTACGTCGTAATCCGGGCGGCGCCGGGAGTCTCGTGGATCGGCTGACTGGTCGGTCATTCGCGTGCGTCAGCAGACGGGGTAAGTTTTTGTGGTTGCCGCTTGATGACGAGCAGTCGTGTCTAGTGGCGCATTTGGGCATGAGCGGCCAACTCCTTGTGGTGCCACGATCCAGTCCACCGGAATCCCACCTCCGGGTGGGCATTGGCTTCGCCGACCGGGGCCGAGACCTCCGTTTCGTCGACCAACGCACCTTCGGTGGCCTGGCGATGGATGAGTTGATCGATGACGGCAGCGGTGGCCGGATTCCTGCGACAGTCGCCCACATTGCCCGAGATCCCTTTGACCCCTATTTCGATGACGATGCTTTCGTGGCCACATTGCGCAGGCGAACCTCCGGGGTAAAACGCTCATTGCTTGACCAGACCCTGATTTCTGGTGTGGGCAACATCTACGCGGATGAGACCCTGTGGCGCTCTCGGATTCACCCGGAGCGCTCTGCCCAAGCCTTGACGCGCCCCCAAGCGATGGAACTACTCGGGAATGCCCGTGACGTCATGGGGGCCGCACTGGCCGCCGGGGGCACCTCCTTCGATGCCCTGTACGTGAATGTCAACGGCGAAAGCGGCTGGTTTGAGCGCTCGCTGGACGCCTATGGGCAGGCGGGTGAGCCCTGTGGGAGATGCGGGAGCCTCATTGTCCGGGAGCCATTCATGAATCGTTCGTCCTACCGCTGCCCCCGTTGCCAGCGCACGCCCCCAACTCGCCGTACGGCTGGAGACCGCTGAGGGTAAGGTGGCGCCACCCGAACGATGTGGAGCGGCGTCCGAAGTGCATCTGTCCAGCATGACCCTCAAGGGGTTCAAGTCTTTCGCCTCGGCCACGACTCTTAACTTCGAGCCGGGGATCACTTGCGTGGTCGGTCCCAACGGATCCGGCAAGTCCAATGTCGTCGATGCCCTTGCCTGGGTCATGGGCGAGCAAGGTGCTAAGTCCTTGCGTGGCGGCAAGATGGAAGATGTCATCTTCATGGGCACATCCACTCGTGCCCCGCTAGGTCGCGCTGAAGTTCTGCTGACGATCGATAATTCCGACGGTCTACTTCCGATTGAGTTCGCCGAGGTCACGATCGGTCGCACGATGTTTCGCAACGGCGGGTCTGAATACTCGATCAACGGCAGCCCCTGCCGCCTTCTGGACATCCAAGAGTTGCTCTCGGACTCAGGCATCGGTCGCGAAATGCATGTCATCGTGGGCCAGGGTCAGCTTGATTCGGTGCTACAGGCATCGGTCGAGGATCGCCGTGGATTCATTGAGGAAGCAGCGGGCGTTCTGAAGCATCGCAAGCGCAAGGAGAAGGCGCTTCGCAAGCTCGATGCCATGCAAGCCAACTTGACTCGCTTGCAGGACCTCACCGCCGAACTACGGCGCCAGTTGAAGCCGCTCGGCCGGCAGGCAGAGGTAGCGCGTCGCGCAGTTGTCATCCAGTCAGATGCGCGTGATGCACGTCTGCGGTTGCTTGCTGACGATCTTGTGCAGATGCGGCACGCACTCGCTGCAGAGGTTGCTGACGAAACTGCGCTGCGTGAGCGTCGCGCTGAGGTCGAAAAGGCCCTGCACGAAGCCCAGGCCCGACTTCAGCAAGTTGAAGACGCACTTGTGCAAGACAGCCCCTTGCTCGCGCAGTCGCAGCAGACTTGGTACGCCCTTGCAGCACTCAAGGAGCGCTTCATGGGCACAGCCTCCCTAGCTGCCGAGCGTGTGCGCGTGCAGGATCTCAATGAGGAGCCTGCCGGACGCGATCCCGAAGTACTTGAGCACGATGCCCGCACACTGCGCGCCGAAGAGTTCGAGCTCGGTCGGGAAGTCGAGCGAGAGCGCACGGTTCTCGCCGACGCTGTCGCTGCTCGAGGCGTTGCTGAAGAAGCGCACTCTGCTGAAGAGCGACGCGTTGCAGCGGCAAAGCAGGCCGAAGCCGATCGCCGCGAGGGCATGGCGCGTCTCGTAGGACGTGTCGCGGCTGCGCGCTCGCGCGTCGAGGCGGGCACCGCCGAGATTGAGCGACTCGACGTACAGGTTGAAGATGCGCGTGCACGCGCCGAGAAAGCACAGCAGGAGTTCCACGCGCTGGAGACCCAGATCGCCGGTCTCGACGATGGCGAACTCGGTCTCGATGCACAGCACGAAGAGGCTGCTGAGCGACTTGACTTGGCTGACCGTGCACTCTCCGCATTGCGCGCGGAGGAGTCTGATGCCGATCGTGAACGAGCGACCGCTGCTGCTCGACTTGAGGCACTGCAGATCGGTCTTGATCGCCGCGATGGCACCGGCGCACTTCTCGACCCAGAGCGTGCAGTCCCTGGAGTCGTCGGCGCAGTCTCGGCACTCCTGCAGATCGAGGCGGGCTACGAGGCGGCAGTGGGCGCTGCACTCGGCCCCTTAGCGGATGCCGTAGCAGTTACTGGCGCCGAAGCGGCAGCAGGTGCGATCTGGGTTCTGCGCGAATCTGATGGTGGGCGAGCATCGCTGGTGCTCATCGATGGGCAGACTCAGCAGCCTAGTGTTCCCTTTGGTATGCGTCGCGTCCGTGACTTTGTTCGCGGTCCGGAAGACTTGATTCGTTCGCTGACCGCATTACACGGCTCGGTGATTGTTGATGATGTGCGCTCCCCGGAGGCTCTCCAGGCGGTTCGCGCCGGGCTTACTGTTGTCACGCTTGATGGCGACGTCATTGGTCCCCATGTTGCCGTGGGTGGGACTAGTCGCGCACCAAGTCTGCTTGAGGTGCAGGCTGCCGTGGATGCGGCGAGTGCGGCTCTCGAGCAGGCGCAGCATCGGGTGGAGCGCGCACGTTTCCAGCAGATCGCCGTACTCGTGGAGCAAGAAGCCGCAGCGAGCACTGTTGCAGCAGCACTCGATCGCCTACACGATTCAGATGCGCGAATGGCCGCAGTGGCCGAACAACTCGGTGCGCTTGGGCAGGCTGCTCGAGCCGGTGCAGCAGAGTCTGATCGTTTGACACAGGCTCGTCGTGACGCCGAGCAGGCGCGTGACTCCGACAGTGCAACTCTCACCGAACTCGAAACGCGACTGGCTTCCGCCGAGCAGGAGCGACCTGCCGACGATATCGATGTTGATCATCGCGAAATCTTCGCCGAGCGTGCGCGTGCCGCGCGTCAAACAGAGGTAGATGCTCGTCTTTCGGTGCGTACAGGTGAGGAGCGTTGTGGTGCTCTCGCTGCGCGGGCTGAGCAACTCGAGAAAGCTGCTTCCGCCGAACGTGCGGCTCGTGTTCGCGCCATCGCGTTGCGCGAGCGTCGCGAGCGTGAGGCTCTCATAGCTGTGGCCGTGAGTGCGGCGATTGTTAATGTCCTGGAGCGTCTTGACGCCTCACTTGCGGAAGCCGCACAGGTTCGTGATGCGGCTGAAGCGCTGCGCGCCGAACGTGATGTTGAGGCGGGTCGTCTTCGCATCTCCGTGCGCGAGTGGGGCGGGGAGATGGAGAAGCTCACCGATTCCGTACACCGCGATGAAGTCGCCCGCGCTGAGCAGCGTATGCGTATTGAGCAGATGGAGATCCGAGGGATTGAGGAGTATGGCGTTGAGCCTGAGGCTCTGATCGCTGAGTACGGTCCCGATCAACTTGTGCCGCCGTCACCGCAATCCCCGGGTGATGAGCCGGTCGAGCAGCAAGAGCCGCAGCCGTACAACCGCGTGGAGCAAGAGAAGCGGCTGAAGGAGGCCGAGCGCGGGCTCGCCCTGCTTGGCAAGGTCAATCCATTGGCTCTCGAGGAGTTCGATGCGATGGAGGAACGTCACCGATTCCTCACCGAACAACTCGAAGACCTTAAGAAGTCCCGCAATGACCTTCTTCAGATCATCAAAGATGTTGACGATCGTGTGCAAGAAGTATTTTCGCAGGCATTCGAGGACACAGCACGGGAGTTCGAGCGTGTCTTTGCCCGACTCTTCCCCGGTGGTGAAGGTCGATTGATCCTTACTGACCCGTCCGATCTGCTCAACACCGGCGTCGACGTCGAAGCTCGTCCACCAGGCAAGAAGGTCAAGCGCCTGTCGCTGCTCTCTGGTGGTGAGCGCTCGCTCACGGCGGTTGCTTTCCTCGTCGCGTTGTTCAAGGCCCGTCCGAGTCCGTTCTATGTACTTGATGAGGTCGAGGCCGCGCTCGATGATGTCAACCTCGGGCGGCTCATCGACATAATCGAAGAACTGCGCGACTCGTCACAGCTGATCGTGATTACACACCAGAAGCGCACCATGGAAGTTGCCGACGCCTTGTATGGCGTCACTATGCGCAGCGACGGCGTGACCCAAGTGATCAGTCAGAAACTTCGCGACACCGCCTGACTCTGGAGGACCACCTCGTGGAATCTGTCTGGATCTACCTGCTTATCGCCCTAGGCGTACTCGTCGTTGGTGCGGGTCTCTTAGTGGGGCTGGTCCGCGGTCGCGGGCGCACGCCGGCCAAGCCCGTGGCGACACGCCCTGCGGCACCAACGGTCGATCAGCTTGTCGACGCGCCAGTGATCGAAGCCCCAGATGCCTTCTCCGAAATTCTGGGTGTCGCGACTCCGCCGGCTCCGATGGTGGAGCATGTCGCCGTTGTCGAAGACATCGACGCCGCTGTTCTCGATGTTCCTGAGCCGGCCCGCGGCCGGCTCGGCCGCCTTCGTGCTCGCTTGTCGCGCTCAAACAACGCTCTCGGCAAGGGTCTCCTCGCTTTGTTGTCGCGCGACACCTTGGACGCTGCGACGTGGGAAGAAATCGAAGAGACTTTGCTCATCGCCGATCTCGGTGTTTCCGCGACGGCGGAATTGCTCGAGAGTTTGAAGACTCGCGTACGTGTGGATTCCGTACGAGACGCAGCCACCATCGAGGCCCTGCTCCGCGAGGAACTGCTCGCGCTTGTTGATCCGAGCATGGACCGTTCCTTGGCCACGGCCCGGCATGTTGATCGCCCCGCGGTTGTGTTGGTCGTGGGTGTCAATGGCACGGGCAAGACCACCACAGTGGGGAAGTTGGCACGCCTTCTTGTTGCCGAGGATCGCACCGTCGTCCTCGCCGCCGCCGATACGTTCCGCGCCGCGGCTGCACAGCAACTGCAGACGTGGGGCGATCGTGTGGGCGCCGCGGTCGTGACCGGCCCTGAAGGTGGCGACCCTGCAAGCGTGGCTTTTGAAGCAGTCGCCGTAGGTGTGGCGGCCGAGGTGGACACCGTCGTGATTGACACCGCCGGTCGACTTCACACGAAAGTCGGTCTCATGGACGAACTGGGCAAGGTCAAGCGCGTAGCCGAAAAGCACGGACCCGTCGATGAGGTACTCCTCGTTCTCGACGCGACGACGGGACAAAACGGTTTGGTACAGGCCAGAGTGTTCGCGGAGGTTGTTGATGTCACTGGCATCGTGCTGACCAAGCTCGATGGCACCGCCAAAGGCGGCATCGTCGTGTCGGTCCAGCGCGAGCTGGGCGTTCCGGTGAAGCTCGTGGGTCTCGGCGAGGGCCCGGATGATCTAGCGCCCTTCGACCCAGTCGCCTTCGTTGACGCCATCATCGGCACGTGACCTTGTGACATACCTGTAACACAAATCGCCCCCTTAGTCACCGGCATGAAACATCACGGGCCTTCTCCCGAAACGCGCTATTGCCAGACTCCGGAATGTCCAGGGGTCAATGGCGACTCCATACCCTTAGCCCGTTTTCAAGGAGGCTCTTCCTATGGAGATCAGCGCAGGCGATACCGCCTGGGTGCTTACAGCAGCCGCACTCGTGCTGCTCATGACGCCCGGTGTGGCGTTCTTTTACGGGGGCATGGTTCGCTCAAAGAGCGTGCTGAACATGATCATGATGTCTTTCCTTGCGATCGGCATTGTTACGGTGCTGTGGGTGGCATTTGGCTTCTCACTGGCGTTCGCTGACAGCGGCAATGGATTCATCGGTGACTTCTCACTCAACGGTCTTACTGGTCTAGTGGGACATCTCGCGCAGAACGGCGGTCAGTACCCGATCCCGGCCCTCGCGTTCGCGATGTTCCAACTCATGTTCGCGATCATCACGGTGGCACTCATTTCCGGAGCAGTTGCAGATCGCATGAAGTTCCTCGCGTGGGGCATCTTCGCTGCAGCGTGGGTCACGTTGGTCTATTTCCCAGTTGCGCACTGGGTGTTCGACTTCGGTAGTGACACTCTCGGTGGCGATGGCGCAGGCTGGCTGGCCAACCTTGGGGTCCTCGACTTCGCCGGCGGTACGGCCGTACACATCAACGCGGGTGCGGCTGGTCTGGCACTCGTTATCGTCATGGGCAAGCGGATCGGCTTCGGCAAGGTGCCGATGAAGCCGCACAGTCTGCCATTCGTTGTATTGGGTGCTTCGCTGCTGTACTTCGGCTGGTTCGGCTTCAACGCCGGCTCGGCGCTTGGTGCTAACGACATTGCTGCTTTGGCCTTCACCAACACCATGGTCGCTACAGCAGCTGGCGTCTTGGGCTGGCTGATTATCGAGAAGATTCGTGATGGCCACGCCACCAGTCTGGGCGCCGCCTCTGGCGCGGTGGCGGGCTTGGTCGCGATCACGCCTGCGTGTGCCTTCGTAGCTCCCTGGGGTGCGATTGCAATCGGAGCCATCGCTGGCGTCATCTGTGCCTTCGCAGTCACGCTTAAGTACAGGCTCGGCTTCGACGACTCGCTCGATGTTGTAGGCGTGCACATGGTCGGCGGCATTGTTGGCTGCCTGCTCATCGGTTTCTTCGCTACTACCGAAGTGAACGCCTTGGGCAAAGATGGACTCTTCTACGGCGGAACCTTCGACGTGTTGAGAGTCCAGGCAATCGGAGCAGGAGCAGTGATGGCCTACTCATTTGGCGTCACGGTCATCTTGGCCCTGATCTTGAAGTACACCGTCAAGCTGCGTGTCAGCAAGGACGAGGAACAGGCAGGCATTGACCTCGCCGTACATGCGGAGAGTGCGTACGAATTCGGTGAGAGTGGCGGCGGTGGCATTCTCGCCGGTGTGGGCCACGCAGGACGCAGGACGGAGGGGAACTAATGAAGATTATTACCGCGATTATTAAGCCGTTTAAGCTCGATGACGTAAAGACAGCCCTTGAAGCCAAAGGTGTTCACGGTTGCACGGTCTCCGAGGCCAGTGGCTTCGGGCGCCAAGGCGGACATACCGAGGTCTACCGCGGCGCTGAATACACCGTCGATCTCATACCCAAGGTGCGTGTCGAGGTTGTCGTGGACGACGCCGAGGTCGATGCTGTGGTTGAGGCAATCGTCGCGGGTGCGCGCACCGGCAAGATTGGCGATGGCAAGGTGTGGGTTACTCCGGTAGATTCCGTTATTCGGGTCCGCACGGGAGAACGAGGTACGGAGGCTCTTTAAGTGGTTGCCACGCCGCTCGATGCCGCGCAACTTACGGCTACCTATCGAGATACGCGTGCCGAACTCGTCGCGCGCCCCGGGCAAGCTGGTCGGGGGCGCCGACGCGCTCTTACGGCACTGACCGACGAATGGCTGACGGAGCTCTTCTCGATGTCGAGAGCCGGAGATGCAGCTCTCGTCGCAGTTGGCGGATACGGCAGAGGTGAGCTTTCCCCTGGTAGCGACCTCGACTTAGTTCTGCTCCATAAGGGTGGCGATATTGCAGAGGCCGCTGACCGCATCTGGTATCCCATTTGGGATTCGGGCGTAAAACTTGATCACAGTGTTCGCACAGTCGCAGAATCGCGACGGATGGCTAATGCTGACTTGTGGGTCCTTCTGGGGCTGCTCGACGCGCGCACGATCGCGGGCGATGACTCGCTGACGAAGTCTTTGATTGGATCAGTTCTTGGTGATTGGCGTGCGTTGGCTGCGTCGCGCATTTGGGATCTTCGCAAGTCTGTCGACACCCGGATTGAGCGCTCTGGGGAGCTCGCTCACCTGCTCGAACCAGATCTCAAGGAGTCCTATGGCGGGCTTCGCGACATCACCGTTCTGCGGGCAGTCGCAGCCTCGTGGCTCACAGATGTACCGCACCAAGCGCTATCCACCTCATCTAGTTTTCTGCTCGATGTCCGGGATGCCCTGCACCAATCCACAGGTCGGCCCGGTGACCGACTCGTGCTGCAAGAGCAGGAAGGAATCGCGCAGACGCTTGGTTTGGCTGGTGCGGATGCCCTTCTACGTGCGGTGTCCACCTCTGCACGGGCCGTTGCGTACGCAAGCGACATCGCTTGGCATCGAGTCGGACGCTTGACTCGTTCGCCGCGCAAGTCGCCATTGCGACGAGGCATTCGCCGGCTCGGTCCCGAGCGCACTCCACTTGCTGACGGCGTAGTGGTGCAGGACGGTGAAGTTGTGTTGTCTGCCGATGCTCGCCCGGATCGCGACCCAGTGCTGGCGCTTCGTGCTGCAGCTGCTGCGGCTCAGGCTGGCCTTCCTCTGGCACCGCACACTGCAGAACGCCTCGCCGCTGAGAGCGCTCCCATGCCAGTGCCGTGGCCCGATGAGGCGCGCGAAGCATTGGTATCGCTCCTTGGAGCAGGTCGCCCCACGGTCGCAGTGTGGGAGGCGCTGGACCAGGTGGGCCTCATCACGCGTTTGATTCCCGAATGGGAAGCAGTTCGCTCCGCGCCGCAGCGCAATGCAGTGCACACGTTCACTGTCGACCGCCATCTCGTTGAGGCAGCAGTCGCAGCGTCCACTCGCACTCGTCGGGTCGCACGACCGGATCTGCTTTTGGTTGGTGCGCTGCTTCATGACATCGGCAAGGCGCGGGGCGGTGATCACACTGAAGTGGGTATGCAACTCGTAGCCGATATTGCTCCGCACCTGGGATACAACGACAACGACACAGCCACCCTTGTATCCCTCGTAGAGCATCACCTTCTTCTGCCAGACATGGCTACGCGACGTGATCTCGATGATCCAGCGACGCTTGACGCTGTTGCATCGGCCGTCAGCACCCGTGACTCACTCGACTTGCTACATGCACTCACCGAGGCTGATGCCGAAGCGACTGGACCGGCGGCGTGGAGCGATTGGAAGGAGTCGCTCATCCGCGAACTCGTCAAGCGCACTCACGCGCTCCTCGAAGGCACTGCCCCCGTGCTCCTCCCGCGACTCGCTGAAGCCGATCGCGCACTCGCGTCTGAAGAGGGTGTCGTTGTCCGGCTTCAGATTGGTGCGCCGACTTCCACTGTGACCGTAGTTGCTCCTGACCGGCTCGGTTTGCTGTCGACAGTTGCTGGAGTGCTGTCTTTGCACCGGCTCCAGGTACGCGCGGCTGATACCGAGACTCTTGGCGATCGCGCCGTGTCAGTGTGGCGCGTGACTCCTCTGTACGGCGATTTCCCGTCTGAGGACCTGCTTTCTGAAGACGTTCGGCGAGCCTTGTCTGGCAGCCTCGATGTGTCGGCACGACTAGCTCGCCAAGACGATGGCCGTCCAGTGCCACAGCCATGGGTGGAGTTCGTGCCGGAGGCCAGCGCCCGTTGGGACGTGCTTGAGGTCCGAGCGCATGACATGCCAGCTCTGCTCCACCGAGTCTCGGGGGCTCTCACCGAGGCCGGGATCTCGATTCAGGCGGCCCGGGTCGCGACTCTCGGTTCTGAGGTTGTCGACGTCTTCTACGTCTCTGAGCCGGCCGGCACCCCATTGACCGATGAGCGCAGAGCGCAGGCTCGGGGGGCAGTGTTCGCGGCACTGGCCCCGACTACCCTGTGACCACCTGACGAAAGGCAGTTGTGTTCACATCGCTCTCTGATCGTTTGGCCGCGACGTTCAAGAACCTCCGCGGCAAAGGCCGCTTGTCTGAGGCCGATGTCGACGCAACTGTGCGTGAGATTCGCACTGCGCTTCTTGAGGCAGATGTGGCCGTATCGGTGGTGCGCGACTTCTGCGCGCGCGTACGAGAGCGATCGTTGTCCTCAGAAGTTTCGGGGGCGCTTAACCCCGCCCAGCAAGTCGTCAAAATCGTCAACGACGAGCTCATTGCGATCCTTGGTGGCGAGACACGTCGGCTGCGATTCGCCAAGACCCCACCAACTTTTATCTTGCTCGCCGGTCTTCAGGGTGCGGGCAAGACGACGCTCGCCGGCAAATTGGCCAAGCACCTCAAGGACAACGGCCATGCGCCACTCCTTGTTGCCGCAGATCTTCAGCGGCCAAACGCCGTTGACCAGTTGCGCATCGTGGGTGAGCGCGCAGGAGTGCCGGTCTATGCACCCGAACCAGGCAATGGAGTGGGCAACCCAGTCGACGTTGCAAAGCAGTCGCGCAACTACGCAGAAGTGCACGTTCATGACATCGTCATCGTCGACACTTCGGGTCGTCTCGCTGTAGACAGTGAACTCATGCAGCAGTTGCGTGACGTGCGAGATGCCGTCACGCCAGACGAGATCCTGCTTGTCGTTGACGCCATGATTGGTCAAGATGCGGTTCGCACGGCTGAGGAATTCGGCGATGGCGTCGGCTTCGACGGCGTCGTCCTCACCAAACTCGATGGCGACGCCCGAGGCGGTGCGGCACTGTCGATCGTGTCGGTTACCGGGCGCCCTGTTCTCTTCGCGTCGACAGGTGAAGGTCTCGCAGACTTCGAAACTTTCCATCCCGATCGCATGGCGGGCCGCATTCTCGATATGGGTGACGTACTCACTCTGATTGAGCAGGCAGAGAAGGCTTTCGACGCTGATCAGGTCGAGCAGATGGCGCGCAAGGTGGCGCGTGGCGACGACTTCACCCTCAATGACTTCCTGCAGCAAATGCAGGCTGTGCGCAAGATGGGCTCGCTCGGCAAGATGCTCGGCATGCTTCCCGGCATGGGCGACATGAAGGCTCAGCTCGAGCAGGTCGACGAAAAGGAGATTGACCGCGTCAGCGCGATCATTCAGTCGATGACGCCAGCAGAGCGCGAAGACCCCAAGCTGCTCAATGCTTCGCGTCGCCAGCGCATTGCGCGCGGCTCGGGAACCACGGTCACTAACGTCAATTCCCTCGTGGAGCGCTTTGGCGAAGCCCAGAAGATGATGAAGCAAATGCGCGGTGGCAAGGGCATGCCCGCGATGCCCGGCATGCCAGGCTTCGGTGCTGGTGGCGGTAAGAAGTCCAAGGGCCGTTCGGGTCAGGTCGTAAAGGCCAAGAAGGGTCGCTCTGGCAACCCGGCAAAGCGGGCCGTGGAGGAGCAGCCGCGTCCCGCGAGTCAGCCCGGCAGCCTCCTGCAGAGCGGAGCAATGGACCCCGCTGACGTCGATCTGCCCCCCGAACTGAGGGACCTCTTCAAGCAGTAGGCAGCCTCAATTGGGAGCCGATGTGACCGCAGGCCCCTGTCTCTGGCAGGATGTGCGAGTCGTGCGGCAGTTCCGGCCCTCTATCCGGGTCTGCCTCGATACCGGCCCGGCGAGACCGCACCCCCACGCGGAATTTAACGGCCTACCCAACCTCAGGAGAATACGTACGTGGCTGTCAAGATCAAGCTCAAGCGGCTCGGCAAGATCCGCACCCCCCAGTACCGCATCGTGATCGCCGACTCGCGCACCAAGCGCGGCGGCCGCTCGATCGAGGAGATCGGGGTCTATCACCCCACGGAGGAGCCCAGTCTCATCCGCATCGACTCTGCGCGCGCGCTGCACTGGCTCGCGGTTGGTGCACAGCCAACTGAGGCAGTCATGGTGCTGTTGAAGGTCACCGGTGACTGGCAGAAGTTCAAGGGCCTTCCCGGCGCCGAGGGCACGCTGCGTGTTGCTGAGCCCAAGCCCAACCGCCTCGCGGTGTTTGCTGCTGCGGTGAGCGATGCTGCCAACGAGCCCGAGCACAAGCCGAAGAAGCTTGAGCCCAAGGAGCCCGTTGTCGAAGTAGTTGCCGAGGCCGTCGTTGCCGAAGCCATCGCCGAGGTCGTCGCTGAGGAGATCGTTGCCGAGGTCGTCGCCGAAGAAATCGTTGCTGAAGAGGCTGTCGTAGCCGAGGCCGAAGAGATCGTGGCCGAAGCCGAGAAGTCCGAGGAGTAAGAGTGCTCGAGGAAGCCCTCGGTCACTTGGTCCGCGGCATCGTGGACCATCCCGACGATGTGTCGGTCTCGACGCGCTCTCAGCGTCGCGGCAATGTGTTGCTTGTACGTGTGCATCCCGAGGACATGGGTCGGGTGATTGGTCGCGCCGGCCGGACCGCGTCTGCCCTGCGTACCGTCGTGGGTGTCTTGTCCACCGATGGGCCCGTACGCATCGACTTCCTCGACGTCGACGAGCGCTGATCGGGGCCACCATGCAGGTGGTTATCGGTCGCATCGGTCGTCCACACGGAGTCCGTGGCGAAGTGACTATTGAGGTTCGCACCGACGAGCCAGATCGGCATTTCGTAGCCGGCAACGTGCTACTCGTTGAAGGTGGCCAGCCGCTCACTATCGAGACGGCCAAGTGGCACAGCGGTCGTCTCATCGCAACCTTCGCAGGGTTCGCTGATCGAACCGCGGCCGAGTCGCTGCGTAACACCATCCTCGAGGCCGAGAGAGCAGATGATGAGCGGCCCGAAGACCCCGACGAGTTCTACGACTATCAGTTGGTCGGACTCGATGTGGTCACGACAGCGGGTGAAGCAGTAGGCATAGTGAGTGACGTGCTGCACTTGCCGGCCCAGGACGTTTTGTCGGTGACGAGTGGTGATCGCGAGATTCTGGTGCCGTTTGTGTCTGCAGTAGTTCCTCAGGTTGATCTCGATGCGCGACGCATAGTCATCGACCCGCCTCCAGGGCTGCTTGATGCTGACCTCTGATGCGCACCCGCAACTGCGCATCGACATCGTGTCGATTTTTCCTGACTATCTCGCACCGCTTGAGTTGTCTCTTGTAGGTAAGGCCCGTGAAACGGGGCAGATCGACGTACGTATCCACGATTTGCGTAATTGCACCCAGGACCGTCATCGCACGGTCGATGACACGCCATATGGCGGTGGCCCCGGCATGGTGATGCTGCCCGAACCCTGGGGCGATGCGCTTGATGCCATCCTCGACAGTGACCCCTCCCGCACGCCGGTGCTCGTCGTGCCGACACCATCTGGAGAGCGATTCACGCAGGCGCATGCGGCGCAGTGGGCTCTGGGTGACTGGCTCATCTTCGCCTGTGGCCGATACGAGGGCATCGACTCGCGCGTTATGGAGCATTTCCGTGACCGGGTCCAGGTGGTCGAGGTTTCGCTGGGCGATTATGTGCTCGCCGGGGGAGAGGTCGCGGCTTTGGCGGTCACGGAGGCTGTCGTCCGCTTGCTTCCGGGAGTGTTGGGCAATAGTGAAAGCGTTGTCGATGATTCGTTTGCCCCCGGGCGCATGGCCGATCTTGTCGAAGGCCCGGTCTACACCAAGCCACCGCTCTGGCGCGGGCTCGAGGTGCCAGAGGTGCTCCTGAGCGGCCATCATGGTCGTATAGAGGCGTGGCGACTTGAGCAGGCCCACGAACGTACTCGGACTAGGCGGCCAGACCTCCGTGGCGAATCGCCCTCAGGAGATGTGGCAGACTAGGGCGCCGACGCTCCTGCCGCAGGGGGAACGTCGAGTTCTCCAAGAGCAATGTCCACTCCTCGGCCTCGTGGCCGACTTAGAAGCGGGCGACCTGTGGCGCCGGCCGGGAAGCAGTTATGAATATTCTCGACGATCTCGATTCAGCCTCTCTCCGCGACGTACCGGACTTCCGTGCCGGCGACACCATCAAGGTGCACGTCAAGGTTATTGAAGGCAACAAGAGCCGCGTGCAGGTCTTCCAGGGAGTTGTCATCGCCCGCAACGGCGGTGGCGTCCGCGAGACCTTCACTGTGCGCAAGGTTTCTTATGGTGTTGGAGTGGAGCGTGTGTTCCCGCTTCATACCCCGATCATCGACAAGATCGAACTTGTCTCCCGTGGCGATGTTCGTCGCGCAAAGCTGTACTACCTGCGCGATCTTCGTGGCAAGGCGGCCAAGATCAAGGAACTCCGCGACAGAACAGACTCCTGACCGCGAGCCTTCGGGCTTGTTGGGGAGTTAGTCTCGATAGGTGAGCCAGACGTGGCGGTCCCGCATCCCCGGTTGGGTTGAGGTTCCCGCGATAATTGTTGTTGCGCTTCTGGTCGTCTTCTTACTCAAGACATTCGTGGTGCAGGCGTTCTACATCCCCTCCGGGTCGATGGAGAACACTTTGCAAGTAGGCGATCGCGTTGTAGTCAACAAGGTCGTCTATCACCTCCGGCCAGTACAGCGCGGTGACATCATCGTGTTTGACGGAAGTGGCATTTTCACTCCCGAGGTAGCCCCTACTGGGAGTGGCGGGCCCCTAGCGGTCGTTGGCCGTGCATTGGGCGCTCTGTTTGGGCTTGCGCCGCCAAGTGAGCGTGACTTTATTAAGCGCGTCATAGGCGTGGGCGGTGACCGAGTGGTCTGCTGCAACTCTCAGGGCCAGATCACTGTCAACGAAATTGCGCTCGTCGAGGGTTCGTACCTCTATGGCAAAAATCCCCCAAGCCGTGAGCCCTTCGACGTCATCGTTCCCGCTGGCAAGTTGTGGGTGATGGGGGATCACCGATCCGCGTCCGCAGACTCGCGGGCGCACTTAGGGGACCCCGGTGGGGGCTTCGTGCCCCTAGATCGCGTCCTCGGTCGCGCGTTCGCCGTAGTATGGCCGCTGTCGGATGCTCAGGTTCTCGAAGTGCCGAGCACCTTTGATCAACCCGGTCTTACTCAACCGAATGGCGGTAACTGATGTCGGAGCCCACAGCGGAGCAGACCCCAGAGCCAGTCGATAACGCAGGGCCGATCGACAACTCACTTGTTGACGAAGCTCCTGCCGAGACTGATCCGATTGAAGCGGCGCCCGTGAAAAAGTCCAAGAAAGAGAAGAAGAAGAGCGGACCGGTTCGGGCGCTTGCAGAGACCGTGGTGATCATCGGCGTTGCCCTTGCTGCTGCCGTGCTCATCCGGCTCTTTCTCGTGCAAGCCTTCTACGTACCCAGCGGCTCAATGGAAAACACTCTGCTGCCCAGTGACCGCATTGTGGCCTCGAAAATTACGACTCACTTCTCCGGCGTGCAGCGCGGGCAGGTCGTGGTGTTTAAAGATCCTGGCGGATGGCTCCCCGCACCCGGGCCGGCGCCCGGCGGGTTAAGCGGGGCAGTTCATAGTCTTTTCACATTTATTGGTCTCCTGCCTTCTGATTCCGGGAGCGATCTGGTGAAGCGCGTGATCGGCGTTGGTGGCGATCACATTGTCTGTTGCGACATAGATGGCCACATTCAGTTGAACGGTAAGTCACTCATCGAGCCGTACATCAAGCCGGGCGACACAACCGATCAGGTCCTTTTCGATGTTGTTGTTCCCAAAGACAATATCTTCGTCATGGGCGACAACCGTTCGAACTCACGAGATTCCCGATATCACCTTCGGGTGCACGATGGTGGTGTCCCGGTAAAGGACGTGGTGGGCAACGTGTTCGTGACGGTGTGGCCGTTATCAAGATTCACGTTCATGTCGATTCCCGACACGTTTAGCGATATTCCCTCTGCGCCGTGAGTGCCAGGCCCACATTGCGGGTCGAGCGCGGGCTACTGCGTGACGGCAATCAGCTCCTCGCCAGCATGGACGAGGTAGGTCGTGGTTCGTTGGCGGGCCCGGTGTCTGTCGGTGTTGTAGTTATTGATGTGGATTCGCGGCCCGCGCCCGATGGCGTGCGAGATTCCAAGCTCTTGAGCCCGGCGCAGCGCGAGGTACTTGTTCCGGCTATTCGTTCGTGGGCATTTGCCTCAGCGGTAGGGCATGCCGAACCCGAGGAGATTGATGAGTTTGGTCTCACGGCGGCATTGCGACTTGCTGGCGAGCGCGCCCTCGCCCAGTTGCCCGAGCCCCCGGATCTGGTGCTTCTGGATGGAAGTCATGACTGGCTGACTCGCCCGACTGTGCAGGGCGATCTCTTTGCGGATACGACTGCTGCTGGTGATCGATGGGGGCTGCGAGCGGCGCCACGCGTGACAACTCGAGTTAAGGCCGACCTCACGTGCGCCTCGGTAGCAGCGGCAAGCGTGCTGGCGAAGGTCGAACGCGATGGCCTCATGCGGGTGCTCGGGACTCAAGTTCCGGACTATGGCTGGGCGTTCAATATGGGCTATTCATCGCCCGAGCACGTACAAGCACTCGAGCGGATCGGCCCATCGCAGTGGCACCGTCGTTCGTGGAATCTGCCCGGCGTCTAACTGAGTTATCCACACGTGCGGCTTTAACTCTGGCGTGATTCACTCCGGTCACGAAGTGTGTGCCGCGGAGGTGGCATATGCGCGTATCCGACGCACTCGGAAAGTTCGGTGAGCAGCTAGCAGCTCAACACTTGATCGCTGCAGGCATGGAAGTTCTTGATCGAAACTGGCGTTGTTCAATCGGCGAGATCGACATCGTGGCTCGCGATGGCGACACCCTCGTCATCTGTGAAGTGAAGACCCGTCGTTCCCTCACCTTTGGCCATCCGCTGGCTGCGGTGACCCCGATCAAGTTGCGGCGACTTCGCAGGTTGGCAGCAGAGTGGATCTCGACAAGTGGCATTCGCGCGCGCACTATTCGCCTCGATGTGGTGGCCATCCTTACTCCGCGTGACGGACAACCGATCATCGAGCATGTCCGGGGCGTGAGCTGATGCCCGTTGCGCGCACACGTGGCGCGATTGTCGTAGGTGTGGAGGGAGTGATCGTCGAAGTTGAGGCCGACGTTGCTGCTGGATTGGTGGGCATGACGATCGTGGGTCTGCCGGACAAAGCGGTAGGGGAGTCCCGTGACCGGGCGCGCACCGCAGTTGTCAACAGCGGACTTGAGTGGCCGCAACGCAAGATCACGATTGCGCTCCTGCCGACCGACTTGCACAAGCGCGGTTCCGGACTAGACCTCTCCGTTGCTGTCGCGGTCCTTGCGGCAACAGAGCAGGTCCCCGTTACGGCTGCAGCAGCATGCGTGGTGATGGGGGAGCTCGGGCTTGATGGGCGTGTACGCCCAGTGAGTGGTGTCGTGTCGGCTGCGATTGCGGCGTACCGCGCAGGTGTAGCCAGACTCGTGGTGCCGCGAGGCAATGCTGCCGAAGCTTCGCTGGTGCCTGGTCTCGAAGTTGTCCCGGTCGACTCTCTCCTGCACCTAGTCCACGTTCTTCGCGGCATCACCCAACCCGAAGCCGTGCCCGAGGCACAGGGACACGCACAGTCGTCCCATCTTCCCGACCTCGCAGATGTTCGCGGTCAGTCCGAAGCGCGCTGGGCACTTGAGGTGGCTGCCGCGGGTGGGCACCATCTCGCGATGATCGGCATGCCTGGCGTAGGCAAGACGCTGCTGGCTGAGCGACTGCCGGGGATTCTGCCGCCGCTGGAGACCGAGGAAGCTTTGGAAGTCACGGCGATTCGATCAGCTTTCGGCTTATTGCCAGAGGGTGCTGGGTTGGTCGACCGCCCGCCTTTCGAAGCACCTCATCACTCGGCCAGCGAGGTCGCTTTAGTCGGCGGTGGTGCAGGTTCGCGCATCCGTGCCGGGTTGGTGACACTCGCACACCACGGAGTGCTGTTTCTCGATGAGGCTCCTGAGTTTGATCGCGCTGCCTTGGAGGCGCTGCGGCAATCCCTCGAATCCGGAGTCGCAGTCGTTGCGCGGTCAGGATTTAGCGTGAGGTTGCCTGCTCGATTTCAACTGCTGATTGCCGCCAACCCATGTCCATGCGGGTTTGGATTAGGGCGTGGCGATCGGTGCACCTGTTCTTCGATCGCAAGGCGACGATACGCACATAAGTTGTCCGGTCCGCTTCTCGATCGCATCGACTTACGCGTCGAACTTGAGCAGTCGGGTGACTTGATCGGCGAACCAGCCGAATCCTCAGCGGCTGTCGCTGATCGCGTGCGGCTTGCTCGTGAACGCGCCGCCCGCCGCTGGCAGGCAATGCCCTGGACGTTGAATGCGCACGTTCCCCCCGCGGCACTGCGCAGTACCTTCCCACCGACCCCATCGGCATGGCGCCTCTTGCGCGGAGCCGTGCGCGAACGATCCGTCAGCCAACGCGGCGCCGATCGCGTCCTTCGCGTCGCGTGGACCCTCGCTGATCTTGGCGGAACGGCCGTACCTGGAGACGACGAAGTGGCCGCAGCACTGGCCGTGCGTTCCACTGCACCGGGGTGGGCAGCATGAACGATCTTGATATGCGTGCGCGGGTGCTGCTTTCACGACTCAGCGAGCCGGTCGATGCTCACCTCAACCGCCGCATTAATGAAATCGGAGCGGCTGAAACAGCAGCTGAACTCGTCGCAGGCACTTCGCCGCTGCGCAACGCGGAGTCATTGCGGATTCGACTCGACCACAACGACCCAGAGCGCATGGTGGACGCCGACCTTGCATCGGCTGAACGAGTCGGTGCGCGTGTCATCACCCCAGGTACACCTGCGTGGCCCACGCAGCTTGACCAGCTCGGTGAACGCGCGCCCATACTCCTGTGGGTGCTCGGCTCCGGTGATCTGCGGCTCTTGGCCCTGCGGTCAGTGGCGATGGTGGGCGCTCGAGCCGCAACGTCATACGGCGAAACAGTGGCTCGCCGTTGGTCAGCCGATTTTGTGACGCACGGATGGACCGTCGTGTCTGGTGGAGCATTCGGCATTGACGCTGCGGCACACCGAGGGGCCCTCGCTGCAGGAGGTGCCACGGTCTGCATCCTTGCGAGTGGTGTCGATGTGCCCTACCCGCGATCGCATGACCTACTACTGGCGCAGATCGCAGAGAACGGTCTAGTGGTGAGCGAATCCCCGCCAGGTAGCTCGGCGATGCGGCAAAGATTCCTCACTCGCAATCGCCTAATCGCTGCAATCTCACGCGCAACTGTTGTCGTTGAGGCCGCACTGCGTTCCGGTGCCCGAAGCACTGCTGGAGAGGCGGCCGAACTTGCCCGTCCGGTGTTTGCTGTTCCGGGCCCGGTCACCTCGGTGAGTTCGGCGGGCTGTCACGCCCTCATTCGCCAGCATGCGGCCGAATTGGTGGCGGGCTCCGATGATGTGCTCTCGCTTCTCGATCCGCTAGGCGTTGCTGCTCCAGTCGACCGCGAACCGGCACGTGTCGATGACGGCCTCGCCACGCGAGAAGCCCGCGTGCTTGATGCCGTGCCTCTACGCAAGCCCGCATCTATGACTGCGCTGGTGCGGACGGCTGGACTCACTCCCACTGAGGTTGTGGCTGCCCTGGGGCACCTGCAGTCTCGGGGTCTCGTGCGGCGTGCACCGGATGGTTGGGTCAAACAGGCACGCCAAGAATCCGTGCCTGCGTGATCTTGAGCCAGTCTGCAGCCACCATGGGGGAGTGAGCGCGGGAGAGTCACTCGACCTGCCGGTCGCCTGGGAGCAGGCCCTGGCCAGCTTCGTCATGCATTTGCGAGATGAGCGTGGTCGCAGTGCCCACACCGTGCGCGCCTACTCGGCGGACATTCGCGATCTGCTTCAGCATTCGCGACAGTCGGGATGCGTTGACCTAAGCGACATCGATCTGGCCGAACTTCGCGCATGGCTCGCGGACCAGAACTCCGCAGGTCACGCGCGTACGTCACTGGCTCGTCGGGCTGCCGCCGCGCGATCATTCACATCGTGGTTGCGTCGCCGTGGGCTCATTGAAATCGACCCTGGGACCAGACTGTCGAGTCCGCGCCCGCATCGGCACCTTCCCGAGGTTCTCACTGCGGCCGAAGCGGAGACAATGCTCGACAACGCGGCTGTCCGTGCCGATGACGGCGATCCGCAAACTTCTCGTGATAGGGCCATGCTCGAACTTCTCTATGCGGGTGGCATCCGTGTCTCCGAACTTTGTGGGCTCGACCTTGGTGATGTCGACATGTCGCGACGGGTCATGAGAGTGCGGGGCAAAGGCGACAAGGAACGCATGGTCCCGTTTGGAGTTCCGGCAGCAAAAGCTCTGCAGGAGTGGCTTGGCGTGCGAATTCAACTGCTCGCACCCGCCAGCGGAAACGCGATCTTTCTCGGAGCGCGCGGTGGCCGAATAGATCCTCGTCGGGTGCGATCGGTCGTGCACGAACTCATTGCGTCTGTGCCGGGTGCGCCTGATATTGCACCGCATGGATTGCGACACTCAGCAGCGACGCACGTGCTGGAAGGTGGGGCAGACCTTCGGATGGTGCAGGAACTACTTGGTCACTCCAGTCTCGCCTCCACTCAGATTTACACGCACGTGTCCGTGGAGCGTCTGAGGTCAACGTTCGAGCAAGCGCACCCTCGGGCGTAGGCCTAGAGCGGTTTGAGGACTATGCGTCGCAGCAGGCGCATCGGATCGAGGTAGGTGCTGCCGCGTTTTAGGCCCCAATGTAGACAGCGGCAGTGTCCCCCGGTGGCAGCGATGCGACCGATCACTTCTCCAGCGAAGACCTGCTCGCCGACCGACACGGAGGGGTCGACCGGCTCATAGGTCGTGCGAAGGCCGCCGTGATCAATACTCACGACCCCCCGGCCAGCCAGATCTCCGGCGTAGACGACCCGCCCCGCGCCTGCTGCGAGGACCCACGATCCTGCGGTGGCAGCCAGATCTACGCCCCGGTGGCCCACATCCCAATCGGCGGCACCGGGGGCGAACGGAGCCGAGACCCGAAGGGTGCCATCGAGGGGCGCTCGCCATCGGGATGCTTCGGCCGGGGACGCCATGAGGAAGGCAAGCAGGGTGAGTAGGGAAACGAACACGAGTCGGGTTCGGCGCATAGGAGCCACAGTCGGGGGGCGTGGCCTCCGCGGCAAGACCGGGTGACCGCCCTGTGGATGGAGCACTGTCCCTCGCCCCGTACACTGCTCCTTGGACCAGACGGCCTCGGCTAGACGGTTACATCGCACGACCTTCGCGGGCTCCGGCCCGCCCGACACGTTCCAGAGGTCCCGCTTCCCAGCGGGTGGAAGGTGCGGTGGTCGTCAGGAGGCTCTCCCCAGCCGGGGCGGGCTTATGAACCTATGAATGGAGTACGCCATGGCCGTTGTGACCATGCGTCAGCTGCTCGAGAGCGGCGTTCACTTCGGGCACCAGACCCGTCGTTGGAACCCGAAGATGAAGCGATTCATCATCACCGAGCGCAATGGCATTTACATCATCGATCTGCAGCAGTCGCTGTCCTACATCGATCGCGCCTACGAGTTCGTGAAGGAGACCGTCGCACATGGCGGTTCGATCATGTTCGTTGGCACGAAGAAGCAGGCGCAGGAGCCAGTTGCACAGCAGGCTGCGCGAGTCGGTATGCCCTACGTCAACCAGCGTTGGCTCGGTGGCATGCTCACCAACTTCAACACGGTCTACAAGCGTCTTCAGCGTATGAAGGAACTTGAGCAGATCGACTTCACGAACGTTGCTGCTTCCGGACTGACCAAGAAGGAACTCCTCGTTTTGGAGCGCGAGAAGGACAAGCTCACGCGTACCCTTGGCGGTCTTCGCGACATGCACAAGGTGCCGAGCATTGTCTGGGTCGTGGACACCAAGAAGGAGCACATCGCCGTAGGTGAGGCTCGCAAGTTGGGCATCCCCGTTATCGCGATCCTTGACACCAACTGTGATCCCGACGAGGTCGACTTCCCGATTCCGGGCAACGACGATGCAATTCGTTCCGTTGCGCTCCTCACACGCGTCATCGCCGATGCGGTTGCCGAGGGCCTGATGGCTCGCGCGAGCCGCTCAACCGGTGAGGTTGCCGCTGCTGAGGTCGTCGAACCGCTCGCCGAGTGGGAGCAGGAGCTCCTTGCTGGCGCCGGTGAGGTTGTTGCGCCCGTTGAGGACGCTGCACCCGTCGCTGAGTGACATTTTTTTTCGTACGCTTGCGCATGTGCGCACTTTGAGAGGGATTCATGGCTGAGTTCACTGCTGCCGACGTCAAGAAACTTCGCGACCAGACCGGCGCCGGAATGATGGACTGCAAGAAGGCACTTACTGATGCCGACGGCGATCATGCCCAAGCGGTCGAGATCTTGCGTATCTCGGGCGCTGCCAAGGCTGCAAAGCGTGGAGCTGAGCGTGAGACGTCCAATGGCATCGTTGCCAATGACGCCAATGCACTCATCGAGTTGCTTTGTGAGACCGACTTCGTAGCGAAGTCCGCCGACTTCCAGACCTTGGCTAACGCCATCGTTGCGGCAGCCAATGCTGCACAGGTCGGCGACCAGGCAGGTGTGCTCGCGTTGAGCCTCCCTCAGGGTGGCACGGTTGCCGAGGCAATTGCGGGCATTGCTGCTGTTATTGGCGAGAAGATCGAGCTGGGTCGCACTGCTGTGCTCCCGACTCCCGTCTCGGTGTACATGCACCGTCGCGCATCCGATCTGCCCCCGCAGGTTGGTGTTTTGGTTTCTTATCAGGGCAGTGAGGAAGCCGCTCGGGGCGCCGCGATGCAGGCAGCGGCCATGAAGCCGTTGTACCTCGTGCGCGAGGATGTCCCTGCGGATGTCATCGAGACCGAGCGTCGGGTGGCCGAGGCCAAGGCGATCGAGGATGGCAAGCCCGAGGCTGCGCTGCCGAAGATCATCGAGGGTCGCGTGGGTGCCTACTTCAAGGACTACTGCCTACTCGAGCAGGATTCGGTCACGGACTCGAAGAAGAATGTGGCCGCTGTGCTGAAGGATGCGGGCACCACAGTGACCGCATTCGTGCGCTTCGACGTAGGACAGGGCTGACGTAGGGCAGACTCGGAGCGTACGTACTGCGGGATCGCACGAACCAAGAGGGAGACTGCATGAGTGCACCGGCAAAGTGGCCTGCTGCTCCTGAGGGCGGTTGGTCGCGTGTTCTGCTCAAACTCTCTGGCGAAGCATTTGCCGGCGGAGGCGGGCTCGGCGTCGATCCCGATGTCGTGCAATCGATAGCGACTCAAATCGCTGCCGTTGTCCGTGCTGGCACCGAAGTGGCCGTAGTTATAGGTGGTGGCAACTACTTCCGCGGTGCTCAGTTATCCGAGCGAGGCATGGACCGTTCTCGCGCCGACTACATCGGCATGCTCGGGACCGTCATGAACTGTCTGGCTTTGCAGGACTTTCTCGATCATCAAGGTGTCGACACGCGCGTGCAGACTGCTATCACGATGGGGCAAGTAGCGGAGCCGTACATCCCGCGACGTGCCGTGCGCCACTTAGAGAAGGGCCGCGTGGTCATCTTCGGCGCCGGACTCGGTGCCCCGTACTTCTCCACGGACACTACGGCCGCGCAGCGCGCGCTCGAAATCGGCGCACAGGTCGTCTTGATGGCAAAGGGCGTCGATGGCGTCTACGACTCCGATCCGCGTACAAATCCCGATGCAAAGCGCTTTGAGGAACTCACGCACAGTGCGGTACTCAACCTCGGGTTAAAGGTTGCCGACGCCACCTCGATCAGTTTGTGTGGTGAAAACAACCTGCCTATCGTCGTCTTTAATCTCCTAGTCGACGGCAATATTGCTCGCGCGGTCCGCGGAGATCGCATCGGCACGATCATCAATACAGCCAAGGGAGCCTGACGTGAGCGACCAGACCGACGAGATCCTGCTCGAGGCCGAGGACAAAATGGACAAGGCCATCGCCGTGGCTAGGGAAGACTTCGCGACGGTGCGCACCGGTCGTGCGACTCCGACCATCTTTAACAAGATCGTGGTCGACTACTACGGCACGTTCACGCCCATACAGCAGCTAGCGTCATTCCAGAGTCCCGAAGCACGCATGATCATCGTCAGCCCTTACGACAAAGGTGCCTCGGCGGCAATTGAGAAGGCGATTCGCGATAGCGACCTCGGGGTCAATCCAACCTCCGACGGCAGTGTCATTCGCGTGGTGTTGCCGCAGCTCACCGAAGAACGTCGTAAGGAATACATCAAGTTGGCAAAGCACAAAGCCGAAGAAGCACGAATCTCCATGCGCAATATTCGTCGTCATGCAAAAGAGAGTCTCGATAAACTCCAAAAAGACGGCGATGTGGGCGAGGACGAAATACGCCGTGCCGAGAAAGCTCTCGATGATCTCACGCACAAGCACGTGGAGGCCATCGACGAAGTTCTCAAGCACAAGGAAGCCGAACTCCTCGAGGTCTGACAGGTGACGACCCCGGAGTCGGAGTCCGCGAAACCCACGTCGCGTGCTGGCCGTAATCTCCCAGCTGCCATCGGGGTGGGTCTCGGCATCGGCATCGTCGTGCTCATCAGCCTGTTCACGTGGCGGCCGCTTTTTGTCGGCGTAGTCATTCTCGCGATCGGTATGGGCGTACATGAGCTGATCAAGGCTGGTGCATCGCGCGATATCGCGATGACTCGTGTGCCGCTTTATGCCGCTGCAGTTGTGAGCCCCGTGGTCGCCTACATCTGGGGCATCACGGCTATCACGGTCACCTTCGGAGTGACCGTCGTATTGATTTTCATGAGGAGGATTCGCGGGGGCACGTCGGGCTACGTACGCGATGTGACTGCCAGTGTGTTTGTGGCTGCCTACCTGCCGTTCATGGCGGGCTTCGTCATGGTCATGTTTGCCGCGGATAACGGACCAAGCCGAA
>CAFBMR010000008.1_pt1 | contig 34915 bp, 28 predicted proteins | sample 7269021 | NCBI WGS metagenome assembly CAFBMR01 (sample SAMEA6814071, study PRJEB35770) | uncultured Actinomycetes bacterium | biome: Freshwater; feature: Freshwater reservoir; material: water | place: Czech Republic | collected 2017-05-23 | depth 30m m
CCTGTTCTGGTTGCGGCAAGACCACGTGGTCGGGTTGCGGAGATCATGCCGATGAGGTTATGGCCAACGTTCCGCTGGAGAAGCGCTGCACGTGCCACTAGGCCCGGTATCGTCGCGTAGGTGACTATCGATCCCGGAGCGGCGCTGTACGACGCCATGCCCGCGGGAGTTCCATGGCGTATTCCTTCGATCGCGCCACTCGAATCTTGCATCGCCAATCGCGGACTACACGTGTTGCACTGGTCTCGCCCCGACACGTCAAATGGCTACGCGGTTCGCGCACACGGGCTGCTCACGTCGCTCCGACGAGCGGGCTGGGATCCCATCGGCGTTACGCGGCCTGGGTATGACCAGCCTGCCGCGGAAGTAGACGGCATTTCCTATCTGCGGTTGGGTGGCCAAGACTCTGCTGATCGCACCACGATCGCCCACCTTGACATTTATCGCGATCGGCTGATCGAGTTGGCTCGAGAATTGCGCCCGTCCGTCATCCACGCTGCATCTGAGGCCTCCAACGCAGTCGCGACGATTGAAGCAGCGCGCGCGCTTGATCTCCCGTCCATTTATGAACTTCGTGGACTGTGGCCGCTTACCCGTCTGGGCCGCGTGCCGGCATCAGTAGGCGAGCCTGACTTCGGCACATCCCTACGACTCGAAGTGGAAGCCGCAAAGGCGGCGGACGGAGTTGTCGCCATCAGCGATCAATTGGCGAGCTGGCTCGTTCGACGTGGTGTGTCGAAAGACAAGATCATCGTCGTGCCCAACGGGGTTGACACGGAACGATTCACCCCACAACCACGAGACGAAGCACTTGCCGCCGAGCTCGGTGTTACTGACAAGGTCGTTATCGGATACGCGGGGTCGATCGTGGAGTACGAAGGCCTCGAAAATCTCTTGCTCGCCACGGCGCGATTGCGACACCTGAAGTCCCACATGCACGTGCTCATCATCGGACATGGCTACCAACTCGATGATCTTCGCCGAATGTCTGCTGGCTTAGGACTCGCTGACCTGGTCACCTTCACCGGTCGCGTGCCACACGAGGACATTGAGCGCTACTACTCCTGCATCGATATCGCGCCCTTCCCGCGCCTGAACCGCCCGCTCACCGACTTGGTGAGTCCGCTTAAACCACTCGAAGTTATGGCGCAGCGCAAGGCGGTCGTCGTGTCCTCGTGCAAGGGGCTAAAGGACATCGCGTCGGCTGGTGTCGCACGGTCTTTCCCCGGGACGAGCTATGTGGAACTCGCCAAAGTTCTTGAGGAGTTGGTCACTGACGACTCTGCTCGCGATGCCCTCGCCCAAGCAGGTTACGAATGGGTGCGGGCAACTCGCCGGTGGGACGATGTGACTGTCCCTCTCTATGCCATGCTCACCACATTGTCGGGACAGCAGAAGTCGTCCGCACCGAGCCGAGGAGAAGTCGCGTGACGCAAGACAGCGAAGCTCTGGAGATATTGGCGCGTGAAATCGACGTGCTCACCAGAATGCTGCGCAAACGTGAAGAGCAGGTCAACGAATACGCCCAATCCGCCCTACGCGTTGCTGAGGCCAATGCCGACCTAGCAGCGCGCACGGCGCGTGCGGAAGACGAGCTGAAGAATGCCAAAGAACAACTCGGCAAGGCCAACTCTCGGGTGAAGTCCATGGAACGCAGTAGATCGTGGCGTTGGACTCGTTTCCTCCGCCGCGGGAAATAGTCACCGTGACTGATTCGCGTCATGCCGCTTTTGCTTCGACCACCCGGAGTTTCTATCCCCTCCTCGTCGGCCTATTCGTCGGCCTTCTCCTCATCTCTAATGTGGGTGCGGTCAAGCTCATCACCTTTGGGCCGATCATTGTCGACGGAGGCGCGTTCCTCTTTCCGCTGGTCTACATCGTGGGTGACGTACTCAGTGAGGTCTACGGATTCAAGGCGACCCGACGCGCGATCGTGCTGGGTTTCGCCGTATCAATTCTCGCGGCGTTGGTCTTCTGGCTGGTCCAGATCTCACCTGCAGCAGACGGATGGGAGAACCAAGCCGCATTCGAGTCGATTCTTGGCTTCGTACCTCGAATTGTGCTTGCCAGTGTCTGCGGATTCCTTGTCGGCCAACTACTTAATTCGTACGTGCTCGTCAAGATCAAGGAGCGCACGCAAGAAAAGGCCCTGTGGCTTCGACTCCTTGGATCAACTGTTGTGGGGGAGTTCGCTGACACGGTTGTCTTCTGCACGATCGCATTCCTCGGCGTGATCACCGGCACCGAGTTCTTGCTGTACGTAGTGATCGGCTATTTCTATAAGACGCTCGTTGAGGTCATCCTCCTGCCGGTGTCCTACCGGGTGATTGCTTACGTCAAGCGCAAGGAACCGACCTATGAAGTCATCGCGGCGTAGTATCGGCCTTCGAACTCGGTGCGATACGCATCGAAGTCCCCGTTCTCGATGCTTGCGCGAATTCGGTCGACCAGAGTCACGATGAAGTGCTCGTTGTGAATTGTCGCCAGCGTCGAGGCGATCATTTCTTTGGCTTTAAATCCGTGATGGAGATACGCACGGGTGTAGTGAGTGCATGTGTAGCACGTGCACTCAGCATCTATGGGCTCAAAGCGCCGACGATTGGCACTGGTCAATAGGTTGTATCGGCCCGCTGTCGAATACACCGCGCTATTGCGGGCGACCCGTGATGGAGAGACGCAATCGAAGGTGTCTGCCCCCTGCTCAATCGCAGCGAAGAGGTCATCGGGTTCGCCGATGCCCAGCAGGTGGCGTGGTTTGTTCTCGGGCAGTTCCTCAGTCACCCAGCCCACGATCGTGCCCAGCTGGCTCTTCTCCAGCGCGCCGCCGATGCCGAAGCCATCAAACTCCAACGCCCCGAGGTCGCCAGCCGCCTTGCGCCGCAAGTCTTCGTACTGAGCGCCCTGAACGACGCCGAAGAGTGCTTGATATGGCCGATGTGCGCGCGCCAGTGTGAGTCGTTGGTGTTCGGCGATACACCGCAACGCCCACTCGTAGGTGCGATCAAGGGAACGCTCCTGATAGCCGCGGGTGTTCAGCAAGGTCGTGCATTCGTCGAAGGCGAACATAATGTCGGCGCCGATCTGATGTTGCACCTGCATGGACACCTCGGGGGTGAATCGATGCGACGAGCCATCGAGATGCGATTTGAATGTCACGCCATCGTCGTCCACGTGCGCGAGTCGATCCTTGCCCTCCGCCATCACATCGTCGTTTTGGTGTCCCGTCACATCCATAGCGAGAACCTTCTTGAACCCGATGCCCAAAGAGAGCACTTGGAAACCGCCGCTGTCGGTGAAGGTGGGGCCGGGCCAGTTCATGAAGGCGCCCAAGCCGCCGGCCTCGTCAAGAATGTCCGGGCCGGGTTGCAGATATAAGTGGTAGGCATTCGAGAGCAGCGCTTGCGCACCCAAGTCGGCCATCGACTCTGGCAGCACGGACTTCACGGTGGCTTTAGTGCCCACGGGGATGAATGCCGGAGTGCGGATTACGCCATGTGGGGTCGTGATCGTGCCTGTGCGACCGAGGCGACCCTCGAGTCGATGATCGACCTCGTACGCGAATCCAGACACCACGCCATCCAAGCAGACGGGCGTCACCGCCCGAGTCGACCTACACTTCACGGGTGACCGACTGGCCAGAGGCTGATGAAGAGACCCCGTGGCGCTCCGATGAGCGCCGCTTTAGTCGCCGTTCGCTCCTAGGCGTAGGCCTCAGCGTTGTCGCAGCGGGTGGCCTTGGCGCAGTGGTGTGGCAGGCCACCAAGTCTCAATCGCCGAAAGCGACCCCACAGCCGTTGGGCACTGCGTGGAATGACCTCAACATTCCGCCGCCCGGGCCTGCCGATGAATTCCAGTACTACACCGTGGTCGAACCCGTGCCCGTCGTTGCAGCAGCCGACTGGACGATGACGGTGGGTGGCCTCGTCGGATCGGCCAGCACGTTGTCGATGAAGGACCTGCGACAACTGCCGCAAACAGGACTCACGCGCGATTTCCAGTGCGTCACCGGATGGCGAGTGTCGCAAGTGCCATGGTCGGGTGTTCTGGTGCGCGATTTGCTGCGCGAGGTCAAGGCCGACTCCGCAGCGGGCGCACTGCGCATCACGTCCTTCGATGGCGTCTACGACGAATCTCTTACGATCGATCAGGCCAAGCGCGACGACGTCCTCATCGCAACTTCGATGTACGGCAAACCGGTGTCTCACGAGCGCGGAGGTCCCGTGCGACTCATTGTCGCGCCGATGTACGGCTACAAGTCGTTGAAGTGGCTAGGCGGCGTAGAAGTGCAAGCCGAAGTCACGCCCGGCTATTGGGAGAAGCGTGGCTACGACGTGGATGCATGGGTAGGGCAGAGCAATGGTCGAACGGATGAACCTACTTAGACCGCGTAGGAGTCGACCACTGCCAATGCCTCGTCGAGGATCGTGATGGCATCCTTGACTTCGGTCTCGCCGACATTGCAGGGCGGAACAATATGTAGGCGGTTGCCGGTGGCGAAGACCAGAAGTCCACGCTTCTTGCACTCTGCCGCTGCCTTGCCGACCGCGTTGTCGCCGCCGCTGTAACTTGGCGCGGCGCCGTAGGGCACAGCGGGCTCGCGGGTCTCACGATTGGTGACGAGCTCCAGCGCCCAGAAGACACCAAGCCCACGAACGTCACCCACGATCGGATGTCGCGTCGCCAACTCGCGCAAGGCCGGTCCGAGATGGTTCGCGCCGATGTTTGTGGCATTCTCCATCGTCCCCTCTTCGTGCATGGCGTCGATCGCTGCACAAATGGAGGCCATGGCGACGGGGTGTCCGGAGTAGGTAAGACCGCCCGGAAACACTCGGTCCTGGAATGTCGCCACGATCTTCTCGGAGATGATGACGCCGCCCACAGGGATGTATCCGGAGTTGACGCCCTTCGCGAACGTCACCAGATCAGGGGCGAAGTTGTAGTTCTGGTAGGCGAACCACTTGCCTGTGCGCCCAAAACCGGCCATAACTTCGTCACAGATCATGATGATGCCGTGCTTGTCGCAGAGCGCTCGCACACCTTCGAGGTATCCGGGCGGCGGCGGGATAATGCCTGCAGTGCCCACTACGGTTTCCATCATGATTGCCGCGATGGTCGGACCTTCGAACATGATGACCTGCTCGAGATGCTCGAGCGCGCGTTCGCACTCTTCTTGCTCCGTCGTTGCATGGAACGGGGAGCGGTAGAGGAATGGGCCGAAGAAGTGCACGTGATCGGCCGTGTACTCGTTGGGCCAACGGCGCTGATCGCCGGTTGCGGCGATGGCGGTGGTCGTGTTTCCGTGGTAGCTGCGGTAGTAAGTCAGTACCTTGCGGCGCCCGGTGTGAAGTCGAGCCATCCGAATCGCGTTCTCCACTGCGTCCGCACCACCATTGGTGAAGAACACCTGCGAGAAGTTATCGGCAGAGACATCGATGATCTTCTTTGCTGCCTCACCTCGTACGTCGATCGCGTGCTGTGGGGCGATGGTCGCCATTCGACCAGCCTGCTTTTGGATTGCCGCCACGATCTTTGGATGCTGGTGGCCCATGTTTGTGTAGACCAACTGCCCTGAGAAGTCTAGGAAGCGATTGCCGTCGTAGTCCCAGACGTAGTTTCCTTCGGCGCCCGCAATGACCATCGGATTGAGGGTTGCCTGCGCACTCCACGAGTGGAAGACGTACTTGCGGTCAAGGTCGTATACGCGCTTGCCCTCTTCGGGATTGGCAGCAGACATGTCAACTCGCTCTCTGATCGACGTCACTTACGAGTGTAGGCGTGGAACCTTCAGTAGACAACCATGCAACATCTCGAAATCCTGAAAATCCATGTGTTACGGGGATTCTCGAGGCAACTCGGCGATTCCTTTGCGCGAGGCTCGCTCCATCGCGCATGCTGGTAGTACCCGATTTACGACAATTGAAGCCACGGAATACGAGGTGCTCGGGTGAATGATCGCGTGACCGCAAGATTTACTGCCCTGGTAGATCCCGCTGACATTGCCAACTTCTCGACTGACGAGCTGGCGGATCTCATCGGTGGTCTGCGATCTACTGCAGGCAATCGTATTCCTGGCTCTCCCAATGTGAAGGAACTGCGGACTCAGTTGGGTTTCGATGTCCTTCACATAACCACAGATGACATGCCGTTCCTTGTGGACTCCATTGTCACGGCTCTCGAACGCATGGGTAGATCGATCGTCGTTCTCTTTCATCCCCAGTTCGTTGTGCGTCGAGGCAACGACGGCGAACTGGTCGAAATCTGCTCAGAAGATGCCGACGATCCGTTGCCCAGCGGTGCGCTGACCGAATCGTGGATAACTGTCGTGCTAGAACGCGACTATTCCGATCACCCAGCAAACGTCGTCGATGCAATCCACGCAGTGCTCGTGTCGGTACGTCAGACCGTAGTCGATTGGCCGGCGATGCGTGGGCGTGCGCATGTCATTGCATCCGATCTGCGTGCGGCACCGCCGACCGGCGTATCTCTCGATGATGCAAGCGAAGCGGCTGACTTACTTGATTGGCTGTTAGATGATCACCTTACGTTCCTCGGTTACCGCCAATACGAGCTCCGTGGTGTCGACGGGGAAGACGTGCTTGACCCGGTCCCGGGCAGCGGCCTCGGGCTTCTCCATCAATATGAACCAGCGCCGTCGACTTCTTTTTCCTCTTTGCCGCCGGTGGTTCGTGCAAAGGCACGCGAGACCGAACTGCTTGTGCTCACTAAGTCCAATGCGAGGTCTCCCGTACATCGCTCCACACACATGGACTACTTCGGGATCAAAATATTCGATTCCGCTGGTGCCGTGGCTGGGGAGCATCGCTTTCTGGGATTGCTCACGTCCTCAGCCAATGCCGCCAGTATTCGAGAAACACCAGTCATTAGACGACGTGCCGAAGCTGTTGCGAATGCACTCAATGTGACCGCAGCATCGCATTACGGGCGCGACCTTGAAAACTTTCTGGAGACTTATCCCCGAGATGAACTCTTCGCTACTAGCGACGACGAGCTCGTGGTGATTGCATCGGGCGTCTTGCAAATGCAGAACCGGCGCCAGACGCGTCTCTTCACTCGTAGTGATGCGTACGGCCGATTCGTCACTTGCCTCGTCTATTTGCCTCGCGACCGCTACACCACGCAAGTTCGGATGAAGATTTCCGATGTTCTTCAGGGCGAAATAGGTGGAGTGTCAGTAGATTTCACCGCTCGGGTGACGGAGTCACCTACCGCACGCCTCGATTACGTCGTTCGCTTGCCGCAGGGTTCGACCGTTCCCACTATCAAGTACTCAGAGCTCGAGTCGAAGGTGGCCGCAGTCACCCGCAGTTGGTGGGACGACTTCTGCGCTATCGCAGTCCGTGATATTCCCGAGGGTGAAGTGGGTGAGTTTCTCCGAGCGTTTGAGGGGGCCTTCCCCGAGTCATACAAAGAGGACTATTCCCCGGCCGCCGGAGTCCGTGATGCGCGGACGATTTTCGGACTCGTAGATGGGCGACTCGATCTAGAACTCGCCGACTCGGGCGGCGCACAAGACCGGACAAGTCACTTTCGTATCATCGCGCTGGGACGACCTATGTCGTTGACGCGTGTCCTGCCCATGCTGCAGCACCTCGGCGTGGAAGTGCGCGATGAGCACCCATACGAGATTGAATGCAATGACGATCGGTTGGCCGCAATTTTGAACTTTGGGCTTGAGGCATTGCCGACACCGTTTCCTAAGGCGGAAACCCTGCCTGCTCGTTTCCGAGCTGCCTTCCGAGCCGCCTGGGATGGGCGAAGTGACAGCGATGCTCTCAATGGCCTCATCATCAAGGGAGGTCTTGAGTGGAGAGAAGTTGTCGTGCTCCGCGCCTACGTACGCCATCTGCGCCAGGGTTCCCTGCCGTTCGGGCTTGACTACCTTGAGCGAGCATTGCTGCAGCATCCCGCTATTTGTGCTCTGCTCATCGAACTCTTCCACGCCAGAATGCGCCCAAGCGGTGGGGATACACGGGAGACACATGCGGTCCTCAAAGACATAGCCTCGGCACTTGATGCAGTCCAGAGTCTCGACGATGACCGGATTCTGCGCTGCGTCCTCGAACAGATCCAAGCGACACTACGTACGAATTTCTATTCCCAGGACTTTGGGGGAAGAGCCCGTGTCGCTTTTGGCTTGAAGATGAATCCCCGCGATCTTGCACACTTGCCTGCGCCGCGACCGATGTTCGAGATGTGGGTCTACTCGCCGCGGGTGGAGGGAGTGCACCTGCGCTTCGGTCTGGTAGCCCGTGGGGGCTTGCGCTGGAGTGATCGTCCAGAGGATTTCCGTACTGAGGTTCTCGGTCTCGTGAAGGCTCAGGAAGTCAAGAACGCCATTATCGTTCCGGTTGGTGCGAAAGGCGGATTCCTCGCCAAAAGATTGCCAGACCCACTTGTCGATCGTGACGCGTGGATGGAGGAAGGGCGCGCTGCCTATCGAGAATTCGTAAGCGCGCTGTTATCTATGACTGACAACCTTGTCGATGGCGAAGTAGTGCCCCCAGCGGATGTCCTGCGTCATGATGGCGACGATCCATATCTCGTGGTCGCTGCCGACAAGGGCACCGCGACCTTCTCGGATCTGGCTAATTCGATTGCGGCCGAATACGGGTTCTGGCTTGGGGACGCTTTCGCGTCTGGCGGATCGCACGGCTATGACCACAAGCGCATGGGCATCACCGCCCGCGGCGCTTGGGAGTCTGTCAAGCGGCACTTCCGTGAGATGGAAGTCAATACTCAGACTCAGGATTTCACCGTTGTGGGCATTGGCGACATGAGCGGCGACGTCTTCGGCAACGGAATGCTGCTTAGTCCGCACATCAGGCTGGTCGCGGCATTCGACCACCGCGACATATTCATCGATCCGAAGCCTGACCCGATCGCGAGCATCGCAGAACGCCAACGGCTATTTGAGCTTCCTCGCTCGACGTGGCAGGACTACGACTCAACCGTGATCTCCGAAGGCGGTGGCGTGTATTCACGCTCGGCAAAGTCAATCGACTTGAGTGTCGAAGCTCGGCAGATTCTCGGGATCGAGCACAGCGATCCAATGGTTCCCACGGACGTTATTCGTGCAATTCTCGCCGCGCCCGTAGATTTGCTGTGGAATGGTGGCGTTGGCACGTACGTGCGTTCTCGGCTGGAGTCCGACGCTGATGTGGGGGATAAGTCCAACGACTCGATTCGCATCTGTGGTCATGAATTGCGCTGCCGAGTGGTTGCTGAAGGGGGAAATCTGGGCTTTACCCAACTGGGCCGAATAGAAGCTGCTCGTGCGGGTGTTCGTCTCAACACTGATGCGATCGACAATTCGGCGGGCGTGGATACCTCCGACCATGAGGTAAATCTCAAGATCCTGCTTGATGGTGAGGTCCGGGCGGGACGACTAGACCAAGAGGAGCGAAACGTCCTCCTGCAACTCATGACCGCTGACGTAGCTGAACTCGTCCTAGATGACAACTACCGGCAGAACCTGACGCTAGGAAACGCTCGGGCGCAGGCGCCTGGACTTCTCGCGGTCCACCAGAGATTCATCCGGCAACTTGAACGTGAGCAGGTACTCAATCGGAGGTTGGAGCGGCTGCCGGATGACGAGCAAATTGCCGCGCTGCGTGCAGGCGGACTCGGCCTCAGCGGACCCGAACTCGCTGTGCTCCTCGCCTATTCCAAGATTTCGTTAACTGCGGCACTTAACGCTTCTGCCATAGCGGACGACCCGTGGTTTGGCTCTGTTCTCGAGAGATATTTCCCCTCGTTGTGTGTGGAGAAATTCGGTCCTCGACTCGTAGAACACCCACTACGCCGCTCAATTATCTCCACTGTCGCCTGCAACGATCTACTCAACCTCGGCGGCATCAGTTTCGTATTTTTGGTGATGGAGGAGTCTGGAGCCACTGCCGAAGAGGCTGTTCGAGCCGCGTCGGTGGCAATGTCGGTGTTCGAGATCCCGCAACTGCGCACGGCTATCAACGAACTCGACAACCTCGTCCCCACCGCCACTCAGGTGGCGTTGCACCTGGAATTGCGTCGAATGCTGGAGCGATCTACTCGCTGGTTCCTGCAGACACGTGGGGGATCCCTCAACGTAGGGCAACAGATTAGCGACTTCGCTCCACTCGTACAAACCTATCGAGACCGCGTAGTCGCTGCCTTGCGTGGAAATGAGGCGCTGCGGCTTCAAGGCAATATCGATGCCTTTATGGACGGGGGTGCACCTGAACCGCTTTCCCGTCGAATTGCATCGCTCCTTGATGTATATACCTTGCTAGATATTCGTGATCTGTGCGTGCGTACCGGCGAGACGCCTGACTCCGCGATAGAGCTGTATTTTGCTTTGAGTGAGAGATTTGTCGTGGATCGGATGCTGCTCATGATCACGGCGCTTCCCCGAGATGACCATTGGAGTTCTCAGGCGCGTCAGGCACTGCGAGTTGACTTGTACGGAGTCCTCGCGGCACTCACCGAATCGGTGAGCCGCTCCACGAGTACGCAGTTCACATGCGATGAGCGCATTGACTTGTGGGAGGCCGAGCATGCGTCGGGCATCGCACGTACGAGATTGACTCTGGATCAGGTCGTCGATCAGGGTCCGGATATTGCGACGTTGTCGGTGGCCCTTCGTGTCCTGCGAAATCTTGTGTCTCAGACTGCGACGTCTAACGCACCGAGGTAGACATTGACGCTTCTGCGAGGAAGCCGATGAGCGTCTTTGCTACACCGGGCGTCAGGATCTGCTGCGGATCTACGATGCGTGAGCGACGTACGTAAGAACTCATGTCGTGGCCGAGGCCAAGTCCGTACAAAAGCACCTGGCCCGAAGACTCGATTGCAGCGGCTACATCAGTGAGGTGCCGGTCAAGGAACTCCTCGCCATTTGTCAGTGACGTGGCCCCATCCATCGGGCTACCATCGGAGATCAGGATCAACGCACGGTGTGGGACGTCAATGCCCAGCAGTCGTGTGTACGCCCACTCCAACGACTCACCGTCGATCCCTTCTCGGAACATGGGGGTCCATAAGAGAGCCGAGATTGATCTACGGGCCCTGCGCCAACTTGTTGTTGCGCTCTTGAAGATGATTTGGCAAACCTCGTTCAGGCGTCCGGGGTGTGGTGCTCGTCCAGACGTGAGCCAATCCTTGTGCGCGCGCCCGCCGTTCCATGAGCCGGTCGTGAAGCCGAGCACCTCGGTCACGACGTCTACTTGATCAAGGGCGCGCGTCATTAGGTCGACGAGCGCGGCAACCTGCGGAATATTGGCCTTCATCGAGCCGGAGCAGTCAATGAGGAAGGTCACGGCCGCTTGCGGACGGAATGCATCGACCTCCATGCGGAAGATCAGATCGTCGCCGGGCGAGGTCACAACTCGCGAAAGAAGTCGCGGGTCGATGCGGCCCTGCTGCTGCTCGGATACCCATTCGGAGTCAAGGGGCGCAGGGAAGAGCGTGAGGACGCTCCGCGCTAGATAGCTCGCGATGCTCCCTTGCTCGGCGATCAGGGCATCAAGCTCCAACCGGGTTGCGCTTTGCCCGTGCGGGAGCACCAAATCGCCCACGTCAACGGTGCGGTCGTATTCAACGGTGAAAACGGCGTAGTCCTCGCTGTGCAATGTCCGACTAGCGCCGGCAGCGGCAGGAAGGATCGAGATGTCGTCCATGATGTCTGAACTATCGAACTGCAGCATTGCCAGAATCGTTGAAGTGAGTCGCCCAGTGGTGCTTGTGGTGGTAACCGACGATGCGAGCTCGCCGATCGCCTTCGCTATAGCCGCAGCAATGGTGGCGAAAGCCCCTTGATCGCGGATGTTCGGTCGCAGGTCAACTAGGTGAGGGCCAAGAACCTGATAGATCCCCGCACGAGTCGCCTCAGTGTGGTCATTAGCGCGTTCCTCGATTGGTTCGCCGAGTATCCGCGATCGACACACATGCATCACTGTGAAGAGCAATAGGCCCAGATCGTTCTCCAGCAGTCCCTCGGCGATGAACCCATCCGACCAGTCGGCAAACCTATGGTGGAGATTGGACTTCGTACCAGTCTGTGATGCAGGGGCGAGCGCTTCGACGCGAAACTGCTCCAACATTTCGTAAAGAAGCTCTTCGAAAGCATCCTGCGGTAGGTGTTCTCGATAGACAATAGAGTCAGAATGCATAATCCGTAGCGCGATTCCGTCGCCAGACCCACGCAGATCTTCCATGTCAGCTGTTGCTGAATCCGGATGAACATGTGGCGCGCGAACTGCGACGGCGCGTCTCCCGGCATGAAGAAGATGCCTACGATAGCGAATATCGGACTCCCCGGTCATGGCTCGAACGACAGCGGCCGTGACATCTTCGGCGATCTCCATGTCGAATGGAGATGTCAGATCATGGCCGCTCACAGTGACCTACGGGAGAAGTTCGGCGTCGAAACAGCGTTGGAAATACTCGGCAACGATGGGCCATTCAGCTTCGTCACACTTATTGACGAACGTCAAACGCAGCGCAAGGGCGAGATCGCGGAAGATCTCGATGTTCTCCGCCCAGGTGATCACTGTGCGAGGAGACATCAACGTCGATATGTCGCCGACTCGAAATCCTTCGCGGGTGAGATTGGCGAAGGCGACCATGGATGCCACTCGAGCAAGTCCGGCATCGCTGGCAAGGCTTGGTACTTTCGCCACGACAATCGCTTGCTCATCCTCGGCCGACAGATAGTTCAACGAGGCCACGATGTCCCAGCGATCGATTTGAGCATGGTTGAGGCGTTGTGTGCCGTGGTAGATCCCCGAGAGATTGCCTAGCCCTACCGTGTTGGCGGTGGCAAAGAGCCGGAAGTGGGGGTGGGGAGTGATCACTCGGTTCTGATCGAGGAGCGTGAGTTTGCCATCGCGTTCGAGTACGCGCTGGATCACAAACATAACGTCTGGACGACCTGCGTCGTATTCGTCGAGGACGAGTGCGACTGGGCGCTGAAGAGCCCACGGCAGGATGCCTTCGGCGAATTCGGTGACCTGCTGGCCATCGCGTACGACGATCGCGTCCTTGCCGATGAAATCGAAACGACTGATCTGGCCGTCGAGGTTTACGCGAATGCAGGGCCAATTGAGTCGAGCAGCAACCTGTTCGATGTGAGTGGACTTGCCGGTGCCATGTAGACCCTGCACCAACACCCGCCGATTGCGTTGAAAGCCGGCCAAGATGGCCATCGTGGTATCTGAGTTGAACTGATAGGTGTCGTCAATCTCAGGCACGTGTGCTTCCCGCACGCTGAAGGCCGGGACGTGCAGATCGGAGTCAATGCCGAATACGCGTGCTGAGACCGTGGTGTCTGGTCCGTCAAGAGTCGGTGGGGGAACGGCGCTCACGCAGTAACCCTCCTGCCTCGGTAGGACGCCTCGCGGCTCTCCAGTTCGATATCGCGAAGAGCCTCTGCAGCGCGTCGGAGCGCGGGGAGGATGCGATCTGGATCGGAAGCGGAAATTCGCAGAGAAGGCCCTTGAATTGCGACGCATTGGCTCGAACGGCCCTTGGGTCCGGGTACCAAGACGGCGAAGCAGACGAGGCCGTGAATGAACTCCTCGTTGTCTATTGCCCATCCACGTTTAACGCTGAGCGTCACCTCATTCTCAAGTTCATCGAAGTCGGTGATTGTTGAATCCGTGAATCGCTCAAGCGGTGCATGTGTGAGGAGTTTGCGTCGCGTTGTAATAGCGAGTTGGCCGAGCAGAAGTTTTCCGCTTGCCGAACAGTGAATAGGCACTCGCGAACCTGGTCCCAAGTGGAAACGCAGCGGTTCCTGCGTTTCGACACGGTCGAGGTAGAGAACTTCATCTCCGGAAAGCGTGGTGATGTTGCAGGTCTCCCCGATTTCTTGGACAAGTGAGCGAAGGACGTTGTGCCGTGCGCCGTGCTGAGTTGCGTTCATCAGCAACGTTTCGGCAAAGGCCCGCAGACGCGGCCCTGTTCCGTAAAGGCGCTTGTCGGTCTGCCGGACAAGCATTCCTTCGGCGACGAAATTGGTGAGCATGCGATGAAGAGTGGGCTTCGGCAACCCCGTCTCGGACGCGAGCATTTGCAACGAGACGAAGTTGTCCTTGCTCGCGATGAGCTCGAGCAAAGAGAACATTCGTAGGACCGGACTCGAGCCGGTAATGGGAGATTCGCGATCTTTGTCCCAAACAGCATCAGCCATGGTTCCTCCGTAATTCCATTTTGTGGACCTTATCATCTCTTTTTTTTATACAAAGTCGTTGACCAGAAGTCAATGTGGCCGTACGTTGTGTTTCGCATCACAGGCCAGCGAGTGTGACGTTGTGCCTGGATATTTATCTAATAGTCTACAGGAAATGTGTGGAATGGGAGCAAAGATGTCAGATAGCAGGACGGTCGCGCAGGGTGTCACGAAAATGACGCCGTCAGAGGCATTCGTCGAGACTCTGGTGTCCTTCGGGGTCACCGACATGTTCGGCATCATGGGATCGGCGTTCATGGACGCCATGGACATCTTCGCTCCCGCTGGCATCCGTCTGATCCCAGTTGTCCACGAGCAGGGTGGAGCACACATGGCCGATGGCTACTCGCGCGCCAGTGGTCGGCACGGTGTGGTCATCGCCCAGAACGGTCCCGGAATCAGCAACTGTGTGACTGCGATCGCTGCAGCCTTTTGGGCGCACTCGCCCGTCGTGATGATCACTCCTGAGTCAGGCACCATGGGCACTGGCCTTGGTGGATTCCAAGAAGCGCTGCAACTTCCGATGTTCCAGGAGTTCGTGAAGTACGCCGGTCACGTCAATAACAACAAGCGCATTGCGGAGTTCACCGCTCGTTGTTTCGACCGGGCAATCCGCGACATCGGCCCGACCCAGCTAAATATCCCGCGCGATTTGTTCTACGGCGAAATTGAGGTGGAGATCCCCAAGCCGCTGCCGGTTGAGCGTGGCGCTGGCGGATCTCATGCTCTCGATGAGGCGGCCAAGATGCTCGCCGAAGCGACCTTCCCCGTCATAGTGTCTGGCGGCGGTGTTGTCATGGGTGACGCGGTCGAAGAGTGCAAGGCGCTCGCGGAGCGACTCGGCGCGCCGGTCGTCAACAGCTATCTGCACAACGACTCATTCCCCGCCAGCCATCCGCTATGGACCGGGCCGTTGGGCTACCAGGGTTCGAAGGCCGCAATGAAACTCATCGCACAAGCCGACGTCGTTCTCGCGCTTGGAACCCGTCTTGGGCCGTTCGGCACGCTGCCCCAGCACGGGCTTGATTACTGGCCCAAGAACGCCAAGATCATTCAGGTCGACGCTGACTCCGATCAACTTGGCCTAGTCAAGAAGGTCACTCTCGGCATCTGCGGCGATGCCAAAGAGGTCGCGGTCGCACTGACTGAGCGTCTCGCGAACACGACGTTGAAGTGCGACGCCACTAAGGCCGATCGCGCGACGACCATTAAGGCCGAAAAGGACGCGTGGGAGAAAGAACTCACTGAGTGGATTCACGAGAAGGACCAGTTCAGCCTCGACATGATCGCCGAGGCGGAGTCGGAGGAAGGTAACTGGCTGCATCCGCGTCAGGTACTGCGCGAGCTCGAAAAAGCCATGCCGCCACGAGTCATGGTGTCCACGGACATTGGCAACATCAACGCTGTAGCTAATTCGTACCTGCGCTTCGAAGAGCCACGATCATTCTTCGCGCCGATGAGTTGGGGCAACTGTGGTTACTCGTTGCCCACGATGATCGGAGCGAAGGCAGCGGCCCAGGACCGTCCTGCAGTTGCCTTTGCAGGTGACGGCGCGTGGGCAATGAGCATGGTGGAGATTCTCACCGCTGTACGCCACGACATTCCGGTGACGGCGGTAGTGTTCCATAACCGTCAGTGGGGCGCAGAGAAAAAGAATCAGGTCGACTTCTACTCACGACGTTTCGTTGCTGACGAGTTGATCAACCCTTCCTTCGCAGAGGTTGCTCGCTCAATGGGAGCCGAAGGCATCACCGTGGATCGACTTGAGGATGTCGGCCCGGCACTGAAGAAGGCGATCGATGCTCAGATGAACGATCGCAAGACGACGGTGATTGAAATTATGTGCACCCGCGAGCTCGGTGATCCATTCCGGCGCGATGCGCTCAACAAGCCCATCCGGATGCTTGATAAGTACAAGGATTACGTCTGAGCCATGATGACCACAGCATCGACACATCGTCTGCAGGCGCATTGGCGTCTGCAGACGATGACGGCTGGGCTGCGAGTCGTTCTCGCTGACGGCGATGATCCGCGTGTACGAGAGGCGGCACCGCACCTTGTCGAATGGGGTATCACTCCGCTGCTGGTGACGAGCGATCCGGTTTTCTCTGACGGCGTGCAATCGCTAGATCCACGCGATGTTGCCCCTGGGATTACGCAGGTGCTCGAAGCGCTGGCTGACACACTTGCGCAGAAGCATGACCTGAGCGCAGCCGAGCGCTCTGCGCTGCTTTGCGACCCACTTAACATTGCTGTGGCCGCGGTCAAAGTTGGGCTCGTCGACGGCTGTGTCGCTGGTGCATCTCGCCCAAGTGCCGACGTAGCCCGTGCTGCGCTTCGATTAGTGGGCACGGCGCCCGGTGTCAGCACGCTCAGTAGTTCGTTCATCATGCTCTTGCCGGATGGTCGCGCGCTTGCCTACGGGGACTGTGCCGTAGTGCCCGAGCCAGATGCCGAGCAACTCGCCGAGATTGCTATCGCGACCGCGGGCACTTTTTCTGACGTGGTGGGCGAGGAGCCCGTCGTTGCGATGTTGTCGTTTAGCACGAAGGGGAGCGCTGAACATCGCAGCATCGAGGTTGTTCGTGAGGCTACCCGCATTGTGCGCAAACAGTGTCCGGAGCTTGCCATCGACGGTGAACTGCAGTTTGACGCAGCGTTTGTGCCCGGTGTCGCGGCGGCTAAGGCGCCAGGGTCACCAGCGGCTGGGCGCGCCAATGTTTTCATTTTTCCGAATTTGGCAGCGGGAAACATCGCCTACAAGATCACCGAGCGACTCGCAGGCGCAGATGCGTTTGGTCCCCTCTTTCAGGGGTTGGCGGGTGCTGTTAATGATTTATCTCGTGGTTGCAGCGCCGAGGACATTCTTAACATTTCGGTAATAACGAGTGTGCAGGCTGCACAACACGTGGATCATGCCACAGCAGGAGGTGCATGAATGTCGATCAACAGCACGGCCATTGATCCGACGGCTGCTGGCGATAATCCAGACGAGATCGCCGGCATCACGCCGCCGCCGCCGGCTCGTTGGCTTCGTGTCGGTAAGAGCCCTTGGATCACACGGCTCTTGGCTCTCGTCGCATTCGTCATCGTGTGGTGGTTCTTGACCACACCATGGAGTTGGCATGAGGGCAAGCCGATCATGTTGCCGCTGTACCTCCCCTCCATTCCGGATGTGTGGGCCGCATTTGTGCGATCTATGACGATCCATCCGATCGCAGCGGGCGTCGATCGCATGGTCGTCGGCGAGCAGGGGTACTACTTATGGCAGCACTTGTTGGCCACCCTTCAGCGCATCGGCTTCGGTTTGTTATTCGCCATCATCGTGGGTATTCCCGTCGGACTTTTTATGGCAAGTTTCCGATTCTTCAATACCGCGGCCGAGCCATACATCAACTTCCTTCGCGCGCTTCCGCCGCTGGGATATATCGGTCTGCTGATCGTGTGGTTCGGCATCGGAAACACGTCCAAGATCTGGCTGCTCTTCCTTGCCGCATTCCCGCCGATCACAATCGCAACTATCGCCGGTGTTCGAGGGATTCGCGAAGATCAGATTCACGCCGCGCAGACTCTTGGCGCAAAGCGCTATCAGATACTTTCCAAGGTGATGATTCCGGCAACTGCGCCGGATCTCATTACTGGCATTCGAGTGGCAGTTGGCTTCGCGTGGACAACCGTCGTCGCGGCCGAACTCAATAACGGTATTCCCGGCATTGGTGGTCTCGCCTACGCCTCGGGTACCGAACTACAGACCCCGCTAACCATTGTGTGCATCATCGTGATTGGAATCACGGCGATCATTCTGGATAGCGGTATTAAGGCCCTGGAGAAGGTCATTGTCCCCTGGCGGGGCAAGGCATGAGTTCCATCCAGGGAATCGGCATGGCCGGATCACCAGGGAAACCACAAGGAGGAATATCCATATGAAGTTGTCCAAGAGCATCTTCGCTGTGGCAGGGGCGGCAGTAGTCGCGGTTGCCATCGCAGCATGCGGAAGCAGCTCGGGAGGCGGATCCTCATCCGCTGCATCCGACTGCCCGCTCGGCGCAGCAGATACGTCAATCACGACAGTGGCACGCATCGCGTACCAGAAGATCCCCAACGGCGATCTGATCGTCAAGGATCAGCAGATTCTCGAGAAGTGCATGCCCAACGCCAAGATCAGCTGGAGCGTCTTTGCTTCAGGTGGCGATGTACTTCAGGCATACGGTGCCAAAGCTGTCGACATGGGCCTAACTGGCTCGAACCCGAACGTCAAGGCTCTTTCGGCGCCGCTCAACACGACGCTGCCGGCCATCCAGACTGTCTGGATTCACGATGTCATCGGTGCGGGCGAGTCCCTCATCGTGCATCCGGAGATCAAGTCCGCAGCGGATCTAAAGGGCAAGAAGATTGCCACCCCGTTCGGCTCGACCTCGCACTACTCGCTGCTCAACTGGCTAAGCGCCAATGGCCTGACGACCACAGACGTCGAGGTCATCAACCTTGAGCCCGAGAAGATGCTCGCCGCATGGGGCGAGATTGCTGGTGCATGGGTATGGGATCCGACGTTGTCGGAGCTCGTCAAGGGTGGCGGTGTCGCACTTGCTTCCAGCGCTGACACAGCTGCTGCCGGCAAGCCGACCTACGACCTTGGTAACGCCACCAAGGAGTTCGTGGATGCCAATGGTCCGTTCATGACCATGTGGGCCAAGGCAGAGAACTATGCCGTAAGCATGATTCTCGACAAGCCAGCCGACGCTGCAGCATCCATGGCAGCAGAACTTGCTCTCCCCGCAGCCGACGTGCAGAAGATGTTCGCCGGATACACGTACCTCCCGGCGGCAGAGCAGGCATCGGATAAGTGGCTCGGTGGCGCCCTCGGGACGCAGTTCCTCGATACCGCCAAGTTCCTTTTGGAGCAGGGCTCGATCGAGGGTGTCAGTGCACCCGAGGTGTACTCGGCCGGCATCAACAAGGGCCCGGCAGAGTCCGCAGCAAAGTAATCGCAACACATCGATAGGAGCGCGACATGACTGTGGCTATGGACAAGAGCGGCGGAGCGGCGAGCAATGCCAAGCACGAAAAGAGCTTGGTAGTTGACGGCGTTCGGCAGTTCTTCGGCACTAAAGGTGCCAAAGTCCATGCCTTGTCGCGTATTGATCTGGTGATCGAGCCGGGGCAGTTCGTGTGTCTTGCCGGCCCCTCGGGGTGCGGCAAGACCACGCTGCTCCGGCTCATCGCCGGATTCATGCGACCCACAGAAGGCCAGATCACTGTCGACGGTCGCGTAGTCAGCAAGCCTGGATCCGATCGAGGCATGGTGTTTCAGGCGCCGACGCTTTATCCGTGGATGGACGTTCGACAAAACATCGAACTTGGGTTGAAATTCCAAGGCGTCCACAAGGCCGCGCGTGGCATCGAGTCAGAGCGCTATATGAAGATGGTCGGTCTGAGCGACTTTGCTGAGCGCAAGCCCTATGAATTGTCCGGTGGCATGCAGCAGCGCTGTCAGATCGCGCGCGTACTCGCCAGCGACCCCGATTTCGTGCTCATGGACGAGCCATTTGGAGCGCTAGATGCGCTCACGCGTGAGCGCCTCCAAGAGGAACTTCTCACCATTTGGCGCGAGACTGGCAAGACGATCCTTTTCATCACGCATAGCGTCGAAGAAGCAGTATTCCTCGGCTCGCGTGTCCTTGTGATGAGCCGTCGCCCAGGCAAGATTGTGCTCGATGAGCCAGTTGACTTGGCAGTCGATGGTCAACGTCTCCCCGTCGCCGAACTGCGATCCGCACCGGCTTTCGTTGCCTTGCGCGACAAGGTGCGCGACGCGATTCAGGCCAGTATGTAACCCATGGACGCTGCGCCGAGAGGCGCGCGGTTCATGGTCGGCCGATGGACTTCAAGGACAGGTACTCATCCATGCCGGCGACACCTAGTTCGCGACCGTAACCAGACTTCTTGTAGCCGCCAAAGGGAGCGACGGGGTTATAGGCCGCGCCATTGATGTCGACCGAGCCGGTGCGCATCCGCCGCGCAACCGACATCGCGCGATCGGTGTCGGCCGACCAGACTCCGCCGTGCAAGCCATAGTCGGAGTTGTTCGCGATTGACACGGCCTCATCGTCACCGTCGTAGGCCATGACGGCGAGCACCGGACCGAAGACTTCGGTGTGGGCGATCGTTGAGTCGGGACGCACATCGGCGAGAACGGTGGGCCGTACGTAGTAGCCGACGGGCAAATCATCTGGAGCTGCTGATCCGCCGGTCACGACTCGTGCGCCTTCGCGTACGGCCGTATCAATCAACCCGCGCACCTTGTCGCGCTGAGCCTTGCTCGCGAGGGGCCCTAGTTTGGTAGTCGTCAACGTGGGATCGCCCATGATGTAGGAATCGGCAAATCCTGCGGCGAATTCCAGTGCCTCTTCGTACATGTGAGACGGCACGAGCATGCGCGTCCACGCGGTACAGGTTTGACCACAGTTGAGGAACGCTTTGGCGATGCCGATTTTGACTGCGAGTTTGAGGTCGGCATCGTCGAGAATCACGTTGGCGGATTTGCCGCCAAGTTCGAGTGTGACACGGGTGATATTGGGCGCTGCGGCTTCTGCCACCTTGGCGCCCGAGGCCACCGACCCGGTGAATGACACGACATCAAGCCCGGGGTGTCCAGCGAGCGCGGCACCGACTTCGGATCCATATCCGGGCACGAGGTTGACGACGCCCGGCGGTAGTCCAAGTTCGTGCAGCACATCGAAAAGCAGATAAGCAGACAGTGGCGTCAACTCGCTGGGTTTGAGCACAAACGTGCAGCCCGCTGCGAGCGCAGGGCCGAGTTTGCAGATGATCTGATGAAGCGGGTAGTTCCAGGGCGTGATAGCACCGACCACTCCCGCTGCCTCGCGTGCCACGAGTGTGTTGCCGACTTCGTAGGACCACTCGAAGTTTTCGAGAATGTCGACGTAGGAGCGCACGATGGTTTGGGGGAGCGGAGCTTGAATCGCTGCGGCGATGCCGGCGGGAGCGCCCATCTCTGCCGTGATGGTCTCGGCAAACTCCTGCGTGCGAGCGGCCATGCCGTCGGCAAGAGCCTGTAGGACATCACGCCGATAGGCGGGGCTCGTCTGCGACCACGCAGGGAATGCGTCTTGAGCAGCGGCTACGGCTCTGTCGACATCCGCCGCGGTTCCCTCAGGCACGAAAGCGAAGGTCTGCTCCGTCGCGGGGTTCTCCACTGCAATGCGTCCATTGCCGGCAGGGGCGGTCCACTGCCCATTGATGTAGACGCTCGTACGGTCGCTCATGGTGATCCCGACTTCTGGGGGTAGATTTCGGCTCAGTCTAGTGAGCGGGCGGTGTGCGATGGGGGACTTGAGTCCCGAAGAGGCCGAGATGGTCGCCACGGTTGCGCGGTTTGTCGACGACGAGGTCCGGCCCCGGGTCCGCGAGGTTGAGCACGCGAATGAATACCCAGCCGCATGGATCGAGACCATGAAGGCGCTCGGTGTGTACGGGTTAGTAATCCCAGAGTCCTTCGGCGGCAGTGCGGTCTCCACATCGTGCTTCGCGATGATCACCGAGGAACTCGCGCGCGGATGGATGTCGTTGGCAGGGGCGATGGGTGGGCATTCCGTCGTTGCACAGTTGATCGTCGCTTACGGCACGCCCGCGCAACAGGACCGCTATCTGCGACGCCTAGCCACCGGCGAGATTCGCGCGACCATGGCACTTACCGAGCCTGGTGGTGGGTCCGACCTTCAAGCGATGACCACTGTGGCTCGCCGGTCAGAGGACGTCTATGTCGTCAATGGCACCAAGACGTGGATCACCAATGCGCGACGCGCGGGGCTCATTGCGTTGTTGTGCAAGACCGATCCGGCGGCTGAGCCGGCGCACTCGGGCATGAGCATCCTGCTCATTGAACCCGGTGCGGGGATGAGCGTCTCGGATGACCTACCCAAACTCGGCTATAAGGGCGTGGAGAGTTGCGAGGTTGTCTTTGCTGACTATCGCGCGCCACTCGACAGTGTCTTGGGAGGAGCCGAAGGTGCGGGCTTCGCACACATGATGCGGGGTCTCGAGATTGGGCGCATCCAGGTGGCTGCTCGAGCCACGGGAGTTGCGCGGGCCGCGTTTGACGATGCGCTCGCCTACTCCCAGCAACGTGAAGCGTTCGGCAAACAAATTTGGGAGCATCAATCCATCGGCAACTACCTAGCGGATATGGCCACAAAGATCACTGCAGCACGGCAACTCCTACTACACGCTGCGCGGGTCTACGACTCAGGTGCTCGCGCCGACGTCGAGGCCGGCATGGCCAAACTCTTCTGCTCCGAGGTAGCGATGGAAGTTGCTCTCACGAACATTCGGGTGCACGGCGGTTATGGCTATTCGACTGAGTTTGATGCCGAACGTTTCTTTCGGGATGCGCCGCTCATGATCGTGGGTGAGGGCACCAACGAAATTCAGCGCTCAGTGATCGCGAGTCGGCTTATCGCGCGTGGTGGCCTTTAACTTCCAAGTGACCGGTATGTGTCGATTTATACCCTGACTTTGGGAGACCAATGTCACGGCAATCTCCGTTTTGCCCCGTGGTTATGGATTTTTGCTGTGATTTCGGGTTTTGGTGGGTCAGGCGGCGCGGGTGATGGTGGTGAGTCACATGCATCATCACATCCACCGCAAGGGGTTAGCCCATGTCAGGTATGTCCAGATTTCGCGCCAGTATTCTTGGCGGTATCGCACTAGTGATTGTGTGCGGCCTTGGCGCCTTGCCAGCGGAAGCGACAGCAGCGCCTATCTGGGTAAGTTCGCAGTCATGCACCAACTCCCTCCGTGACACGCTGTTTGAGGCGGGTTTCCGGGGCGTCAACCTGCACGAGGCATGGGCCATTGCTATGCGAGAGAGCAATGGTGAGGCGAATCTCGGTCCAGGTTCTCCGGGATTTAACGGCCATGACTGGGGGCTGTTCCAGTGGAACAAGCCGAGTTGGGGCAGTCAAAGCTGGTGGAACGATTCGAAGATGGTCAATGGTCTCTATAACGCGCGCCTTGCATATCGCATGTCGTCGGGTGGTCGGGATTGGAGCCTGTGGGGTCTCGATGGTCGAGGACGCACGAAGGCAGATCTCTACGCGAACTATGGTTGGAGTTCGCAGCAAATCTATTCGTGGATTACTCAGCCGTACGAGCGCTACTTCCGAGCATTCTCCGCGACATTGGGCCGTTGCAGGTAGTCGGCAAGATTCGCAGGCTTGAGACCTGACCACTTGCCGCGTTCGACGAGTGCAGAGAGCTGATCACGAAGACCCGACACAAAATGCAGAAGCACGATGTCTCCGGCTTGAATGCGGTCGGTGCCGTTCTGGCTGGCGAACTTTCCTTCGTTGCTGACAAGGGCAGTCCAGTTGACGACGAACTTGATTCCGCATGGGCCTACGACCGAAGAGATGCGCCGGTGCTCGGACGTTGCTGAACCGGGCCACCCACCGTTGCCATACGGCGGACGCAGCATCCACGGCCGCTCGTCATAACGTTTTGCGTAGGTGCTTTGGATGCCGCACACCTCGTCGTTGACATCAGTGCTCGGGGACGTGAGATACGAATGTGTGCGCGTGTGATTCTGGACGCTGCCGTATCGCGACACTCTTCGGAAGAAGTCTGACGTGTCCTCCGGATTGGCGGCGGCGGTCAGAAACACGGTGATGGGGGTGCGTGTCTGTCGCACCCAAGTTGCGACTGCTGGGTCCTTGGTCCATCCGTCATCAATAGTGATGAAGAAGACCTTGTCGGTGGTGTCGATCTGCGAGATGAAGCGCACCTTGTTCGGCTGGATCTCGCGCCACTGTTGCACCTGCAGCGGCATTGCCTCGGCAGGAGAGCCGACTCCTAGAGCTGAGGAAGCAAACAGCGCTCCACAAGCAAGGGCGAGGAGGGCTTTCATGACCGGACCATCGTATCTATTGGGCGCGTTGGCTTGACGGTTGCCGTTTGCGGGCGACACTTGGAGGACACAGGGGATCATAAGGAGCGCAGGCATGAGCCAAGACATCGACGTCAAGGCAGCAATTGCGGCAGATCCACGTCTGGGTCGGCTTCGCGCGTGGAATATCGGTGCGGGGATCTTCCACCTGGTGCAGTTGATCCTCGTGCTCATGCTCGCCAACGACTTCTCGATTCCGATCTTGGCCTCCTATATGGAAGGCCCGCCCGGCACCGCGCCGAGCGCGCCGGTCACGCTTCTTGACGTGCCGCTCGCGGTGGGCGTCGCGCTCTTCTTCGGGCTCTCAGCGCTGTTCCACTTCGTGGTGAGCATCCCGCCGTTCTACGCGCGCTATATCGGTGGTCTCGCGCAGGGCCGCAACTACTTCCGCTGGGTTGAATACTCGATCTCCAGCTCGATCATGATCGTGCTCATCGTGCAAATCTGCGGAGTCTCTGACGCAGCTGCGTTGATTGCGATCTTTGGTGTCAATGCCTCGATGATCCTCTTTGGTTGGTTGCAGGAGAAGTACGAGAAGCCGGGCGAAGGCAAGATGCTGCCGTTCATCTTCGGCTGCATGACCGGAGTAGTGCCGTGGCTCATCATCGTGCTCTACGTCGTCTCGCCCAATAGTGGCGTTGACGTCTCGCCACCGGGGTTTGTCTACGGCATCATCGTGAGCTTGTTCTTGTTCTTCAACTGCTTTGCGATCGTGCAGTGGTTGCAGTACAAGAAGAACCCGATCAGCTACCTCTCCGGCGAGAAGGCATACATCATCTTGAGCCTGGTCGCGAAGTCTGCACTCGCGTGGCAGATCTTCTCCGGGACGCTCATTCCCACAAACTAAAGCTGGGACTTGTCGGCGACCCCAGTCGATCGATCACACGCGCTACGGCTTGAGCACCATCACGCTGGGCAGTGGTTCGATCGGCGGTGACGGCACATCAGCGGTGGCAGGATGCCATTGGGTCTGCCAGAACCAACTGCCACCACCTACGCAGAACTGGCGCGTGGGCATGCCATATTCGCCGGCCTTAGTGGGCCACGTGATGCGCAAGGGCAGGTAGAGTGGATTCGGGAATGGCTGCGGCGCGGTGGTGGTCTGCCAGATGACGTACTTGCGACCATTCGGGCGCACACCCGTTGTTGAGGTCCAGCCCTTGACCTTGAGCGGCACGATGTCGCCGAAACTTGCTTTGAAGAATGTGACGACCTTGTTGGTGGGCTGCGATGGCATGCAGCCGTGTTGAATCTCCATGGTCATCGTGCTGGTCTTACCGGCGTATGCGGTCTCGCCAGTGAGATCGATGATCGAGTGCGCTGAGGCGGGGAGGGATGCGGCGATGCCCCCTGCAACCAAAGCGGTGGTCGTGCCGGCGATTACGAGTGCGCGCTGGAGAGTCTTCATCGTGTGAGCATAACTGCATCCCTAGACTGAGTCTCACTACCAAGGGAGTCCCGTGGCTGAAGACCTATCCGCACTGTGGAATGAAGTCGTCGTGGTGCCCGACTTCCCGACGCCAGGCATCTCGTTCAAGGATTTGCTCGGCATTCTCGCCAATCCCGTCACTCTTGGTTTGGCCGTGCGAGCCTGGGCTGAGGCAGTGCGGCCCGAAAAGCCCACGATGATCGTCGGCATTGAGGCTCGTGGATTCCCGTTGGGTGCTGCCCTCGCGTATGAGTTGGGCTGCGGATTCGTGCTTCTTCGCAAGCCCGGCAAGCTTCCACGCGATGTGCATCGGCGCGAATACGAACTTGAGTACGGCACCAGTGCGCTGGAGATTCATCAGGATGCGCTGACCTCTGCCGATCGTGTGGTCATCGTCGACGACGTGCTGGCCACGGGTGGCACTGCTGCGGCTGCGGTCGAGCTGGTCCGCGAGACGGGCGCGCACGTCATCAGCCTGGCTGTCCTAATGGAGTTGACGTTTTTGCCGGGGCGTAGCGCCGTGTCATGCCACGACGTACGCATTCATGCGCTCATCGATGACGAAGGTCGGCCGCTGCCCTAAAGCCGCCTCCACGCGGAAATACTCCACAACGCTGTTCGGAGCCATTTCTCGTGTTAGCCTCGCGCGAGTCCCCCCTTTGGGTGGCAATACGTAGGGAGCCTTCCATGTCGTCACCTCGCAAGCGCGGTCTCATTGTCGCGGCACTTGGCGCCTCGGCTATCGCAGGAGCCGCGCTCACCGCTGCGCCCGTGAATGCAGTGGGGGCAGAGGACGTAGTGCCCGTAGTTGCCACTGACGAGACGGACGACGACAGCTCCGTTATCGATGATGCTCCCGTGCTCGCGATGTACAACGCGCGTGGGCTTTCACCCGCGCAACAGCAGTGCGTCGATGATGCGCTAGCGAAGTCGCAGGATCTTCTGCAGACCATCGACACAAAGGGCTCGGCCAATCATCGCGGCGTTCCCAAGGTGATCGCGCGCATCAAGGAGACCTCGGCTGCCTGCCTGCGAATCCTCTTCCATGACGGTACTGCAGCCAAACCGGATGCTGGTCTTCTTGGCGGCGACGGCTTTAGTTACTCGCACGCAACGTGTCGTGGCACTGCGGCCTGCAATGGTGGCGATGGTGGCCAACTCACGGGCAGTGGTGGCAATGGCTACAACGGTGGCGATGGCGGCAACGCGGGTTGGTACTTCGGTGTTGCGGGTAATGGCGGCGACGCAGCGGTTGCGTGCACAAATGCGGCGTGCCTCGGCGGCGAAGGCGGTCGAGCAGGTCGTTTCGGCAAGGGTGGCCGGGGTGGCGATTCCGCTAAGGGTCGTGTCGGCGGCGACGGCGGCGACGGCGGACTCCTTCGAGGTGCGGGCGGCGCCGGTGGCGATGGCGGCAACGGTGTCCCCGGAGCAGGCAAGGGGGGACGCGGTGGCAATGGTGGTTCGGGCGGCACTCTGGCCGGCAACGGCGGCGCTGGCGGCACCGGCGGCAAAGGTGGCATAGGTGTTGCGGGGGCGAATGGAACAACCCCGGCATCAACCGGTTCGACGGGCACTTCTGGCAGCAATGGAGGCGCTGGCGGTGTCGGCGGCGCTGGCGGCAATGGCGGTGAATCGCCCGGCAAGGGTGACGTGGGTGTGCGTGGTCGTGGCGGTGAAGGTGGTCGCGGAGGGGTCGGCGGCAATGGTGGCGCAGGCGGGGACGGCAAAGACGCACCGAGTGGTTCGTTTGCAGGATTTGGTGGAGGTATGGGTGGGGCCGGAGGTGCTGGCGGTGTAGGTGGCTTGGGCGGCGCATCTGGTCAGGGAAGCGGCAAGGCCGCAAGTGGCAATGGCGGTATTGGCGGTGCTGGAGGTCGCGGTGGCCACGGCGGTCATGGCGGCGATGGGTTTGACGGCGCCACGGGCGCCAACGGCGGCAACGCAGGAACGAATGGCGGCGGCGGAGGCTGGGGTAGCGACGGCGGAGCCGCGGGCGTCGGCGGAGCCGCGGGTGGCGCGGGCGGTGTGCAAGGCAAGTCCGGCAACGGGGGCAATGGCGGCAACGCAGGTTCTGGCGGCAACGCAGGTGACGGATCCCAAGGTACTTACAACCAATCAGGAGCTGCTGGCGGTGATGGCGGCAACGCCGGTCGGCCGGGCGTTGGTGGCGCGGGCGCGGTCGCAGGTGCGCTCGGTGGTGGTGGTACTGGTGGTGCAGGCGGCGCTGGGGGCAGGGGCGGCTATGGAGCTACTGGCACCACCGGGCCTGCGGGTGGTGCTGGTGGCGCAGGCGGCTCTGGCTCGACGTACGGCAACGGCGGATTCGGTGGCACTGGCGGAGCGGGTGGCACCGGTGGCATGGGGTTCCTCGGTTTCACTGGGGCTGCTTCGGGCGGCACGGGCGGCACCGGCGGTGCAGGTGGCGCAGGCGGCACCGTCTCGGGCAACGGCGGCGACGGCGGCAACGGCGGCCTGAGTGGCGATGGCGGCAGCGGGTTTAATGGCGCGAGAGGTGTCGACAGTTCTGTAGAAGGCGCTGATGGAACGAATGGTGGCGCAGGTGGCGTCGGTGGTGACAGCGGTGTAGGCGGCGCAGGTGGCGTCGGTGGCGCTGCACTGGGTAGCGGCTCTGCTGGTGCGGGCGGCGCAGGTGGCAACAGCGGTAAAGGTGGCACGGGCGGCGCGGGCGGTGCTGGTGGCGCTGGATTCAACGCGACATCACCGGGTGTGGATGGCTCTGACGGCGGCAGCGGCGGTGCGGGCGGCACAGGCGGCTCGGCCGGCAAGGCCGGCGTAGGCGCCGGAACTGCCCCAGATGGGGTTCAAGGATCCGGGGGTCAAGGCGGCAATGCCGGAGCAGGTGGCGCGGCTGGCAACGGTGCCTCCGGGTTGGGAAGTAACAGCGGCGCAGGCGGCGCTGGTGGCGATGGCGGTTCTGCAGGTTTGCCGGGGGTCGGGGGCAACGGGTCCTTGTACGGAAACGCCGGAGCCTGGGCAAGTGGCGGCGCGGGTGGCAACGGCGGCGATGGGGCCAACGTGAGCACAGCAGGTCAGACCGGCGGCAGCGGCGGCAAGGGTGGGACCGGCGGATTCTCTTCCGGCGGCACCGGCGGTACGGGCGGCAACGGCGGCAACGGCGGTTTCGCCGGGGCCGGCGAGGATGCCGCCACGTTCATTATCGGAAGTGTGGGCGGAGTCGGTGGCGCGGCCGGTGACGGTGGTGCGGGTGGCTTGAGTAATAGCGGCACCGGCGGCGCGGGAGGCGCTGGAGGAGAAGGCGGCACCGGTGGCAACGGCGGCAGAGGCTTCTCTGCGACAGATCTAGGAAGTGCTGGCAGTGGCGGAGGCGGCGGCGGTAAGGGCGGGGCCGGCGGCCGCGGCGGCGCGGGCGGCAACTCCTCGGGCGGCACAAACGGCGACGGCGGCACGGGCGGCAAGGGTGGCACGTCTGGTGCCGGCGGCAATGGCGGCAACGGCGCAACGGGCGGAAGCTTCTTCAGAGTGGGCGGTGCCGGTGGTAGGGGTGGTGATCCCGGCATGGGTGGAGCCGCGGGTTCGGGTGGTGCCAAGGGGACCGGCGGCACCTTAGGGAAGAACGGTGCTAACGGCACGGCCGGAGCTTCTGCAACGAGTGGCGGCAACGGCGGCAACGGCGGCGATGGTTACACCGCGACGGCGACAGGCACGACAGGCTCCACCGGCGGCGCTGGCGGCGCTGGCGGCGCAGTAGGCAACGGCGGCCAAGGTGGCAACGGCGGCAACGGTGCGGAGGGCACGTACGACTCGATTTCTGGAGGCAATGGGGGTCCGGGTGGTGTTGGCGGCGCGGGCGGATCTAGCGCGGGCAACGGCGGCAACGGCGGCAACGGCGGCGATGGCGGCATGGCTAATGGTGGGCCAGGGCCTGGTAAGGGAGGCGTTGGTGGTGCGGGCGGCGCTGGTGGTCCAGGTGGAGCGAGTGGCGGCCCAGGCCAAACCGGGGCCGCAGGCGACGCCTCAGCCTAAAGTCCACTCTCATGCTCCGCGAATGCGTTTCGTCGGGATTCGGTTCTTACGTCTCGTCGCGTCGGAATTATCCGGGGTTGTCCTTCTTCCCGACATCTCCCACGCTGTCTCGCCTTCGACCACGGCAGTCGCAACCGTTAGTGGATTGAATGGTCCCCGCGGCATTGCCATGAGTCCGCACGGATCGAGTGTGTGGGTGGCGAACATTCGCGCGGGCCGTGGAAGACGATTTCTCAGATCTTGTTTCCACCACGAGCTCTTAGATGTGTGCAGTCTAGGTCACGGAACACGCAGGCAAGAATGCTGCCGGTACATCGAGCCCCAAAGTTGTTTCAGTAACGCCCACCGCGCACAACAGAGGCTGACCTACGCGCGCGAAATCACCGGCAGTAATAGATGTGATGCGTGCTCTGAATTGTGATGCACCGTGTGCGTCACGGTCCGCGCACTCGGCAGGTGATGGAAGATCGTGTTCCAGCCTCCCTCGAGTGAGTGATCGATGCTCTTGACGATCAACTCGATTCGGTGACCCGCAAGGAACACATTGCTGGTGTCGTGAATCTGGATTGCGTAGAGATTCACTTCGCCCGGTACGACCGGGATTTCCACATCGAAGGGGTGTTCGGGGCGGTACGGCGTGGACTTCCCTTCGTCCATCGCTCTGAAGGACGACTTGAGCCAGCCCTTCGACACGATGCGGCTCGCACCATCGGCATCGACGTCTCTGAGTTCGACGATCCAGTTGCCGTCAGAGTCCGAAAGTGATGCATGCAGATTCAAACGAATCGGGCCGGTGATCTCGAGATCTTTCTCGAGTGGTTCGGTGCGATAGGAAAGATGCGGGATTCCGGCGATCGCGGCGTCCAACGTGACGTAGGAGACGTTGTCGAAACTGTCGGCGGCCTCTGTGCTCGCCGGCATCAATGTCGAGAGCGCGGAGTCGCTGCGCAAGTAGAACGGCGTCCACTCGGTTCTCTCCAACGGCCAGTCAACTTCATCGCGCCACTCGCGCGCTCCCTGAACCCAGACCGAGATGGGGGGCTCGTCCATCATGCCCGTGTCATTGCCCTTCAACCAATGGTCGAACCACCGCACGAGCAGGTCATGGTGCTCTGCGAATGGGCGTAAATGGAAGCTCTCGTAGACCAAGAACTTCTTCGGCACATGGTTGATCTCGCGCCACGCGCGGAAACCGCCAGCGAGATGCAGGTCCCAGAAATCCAGCGGAGCGCCACAAAACACGGCGCACTCAATCTTGTCGAAGTGCTTGTAGCCAGAACGCTCGTGATACCACTCACTGTCTGTCGGATGCATCAGTGCGTCAAACAACACGGGGTTTTTCTTCGGCGCAGAAAGCAACTGATAGACGCTGTAGAGGTGTCGAATGTCGCCGTTCTCCGCCTTGACCTTTTCGATTTGCGCCTTGAGTTCCGCCGGAGACATTTCGCGCTCACTGCGACTCGTTGTGTCGCGATCACTGAGCTCGGTGTTCCAGTAACCGAGGAATCCGTGGCTAAGAATTCCGCCGCGATAACACACGTCTCGGTAGTAGTCGTTGGCTCCCTCAAGCGGCGAGATCGCCTTCAGGCTCGGCGGTGCTTGCGATGCGACGAGGTACTGAATCCAGGAGAAGTAGGAGACGCCGATCATGCCGACGTTGCCATTGCACCAGGGCTGCGCTGCGAGCCATTCGATCAAGTCGTAGCCGTCGGTCTGCTCCACGAGGCCCATGAGTTGGTATTCGCCTTCTGACTCCCCAGTGCCGCGCACATTCGCGACGACATGGACGAAGCCCCGAGTGGCGAAGTACTCACTGTTGCCGGCTTCGATCGCATAGTTACCGAGTCCTGCGGTCGGGTGCGGGTTCGACGACGGTACGGGCAGATACTGCCCTTCGTTCCAGTACGGGCTGTAGGAGAGCAGGGCGGGGAATGGGCCGTCGCCGTCAGGAGCGAATAGATCGATGCTCAAGTGCACGCCGTCTCGCATCGGAACCAAAACTCGTTTGGTCACCTTCATGCTGTAGGTCGGCTGCGAAACGTGCTCCTGCCAATCCACGCTCATCTGATCTCCAGAAGTTGGGGCAGCCAACTAGTGCGGCGCCGATGCTCGCCACGATACAAGTCGGCAATGCACTATGTATGACATTTATCGACTCAGGCCGAATGGAGACGCAGGGCATCTACGGTCTGGGCGACCCGGATCGAGTCCTGCGGCGGCAAGAGCCAGCCGTCACCGCCGCGAATCAGCGCGCTCATCTCCTCGAACATGATCTGGTAGGCGTCGACGGTAGGGAACTCCTCCACGTGGTCGCCGACACGCAGCGTGGAGGCCGCTCGCCAGGTAGTGAAAGCCTGATTGTCGGTGACCGTCACTTCGCCTGCGCTGCCACGAATAGTCAGACGCTGCGACTCGGGCATGACGAAGGAGCCGGCGATGCTGGCGCGACTATCTCCTCCCCACGTGAGGGTGGCGGTCGTCGTGACATCCACGCCGTGATCGCTCATCACGCGATCCACTTGCATGATGTCGAAGCTCGTGACGTCCGGTAGGCATGCGATGAGTGCATGCAAGGGATAGATCCCGACGTCGTACAACGCGCCGCCACCGTGATCAGGCGAGAGCCGGTAGTTGCCTTCCGTCATGCTGTCGAAGGTGAAAGTGCCGAGGTAGTTCGAGATTTCACCAAGTGCGCCTGATGTCGCGAGTTCGACGATGCGGCGCATACGGGGATGCCACCGTGACCACGTCGCTTCGACCAGATGTACGCCAGCGTTGTCCGCGAGCGCAAAGGCGCGCTCGGCCTGCTCGGCGGTGAGGACGAGGGGCTTTTCGCACAGGACATGCTTTCCCGCTGCAATCGACGCCTCGATCCACGGCAGGTGCGCGTCGTTGCTTAAGCAGATGTAGACCGCGTCGACATGGGGATCATCAAGCACCGCCGCATATGAGTCGTACGCAATCTGCGGCTGTGTCGCGCGCGCCCGATCAATGTCGCGTGCTGCGGTGGCATACAAGACTGCACCGTCTGCGTTGTGAATGGCGGCGGCGGTTGCCTGATTGACGAGCCAGCCGGCACCGAGCACCCCCCAGCGCACGCTCATCAGATGATGGACGGAGTCACAGGTGTGCTGCCCGATCGCGCCGACTCCTCGGCTGCCTCCATCACGGAGACAACATTGCGCGACTGCTGCGGCATGACCTCCATCGGGTCACCATTCGCGAGGAAGGCCCCCAACTGCTGGTGGAATGCATACGGCGTGGGGGAGTCGAGGGCAATCTCCTGCGGCGCGGCACCCGGCACATGGAGGGTCAGACGCGCCGGAAGGTCGGCCACAGCAGGCTCGGCGGCCGGATCCCAATCTCCGACAATGGCGCCAGCGGTGCCGAGGGCATAGAACTTTGGCCGGCGAGCAGCGGACAAGTCAGAGTTGATGAAGCGGGCTTGGCGGCCGTCTCGGTAGGTCAGAGTTACTTCAGCATGGTCGGCGTTGGTCACGTGATGCCAGTGGCGCTTGTGGTTAACGCCCGTGACGTGCGAAATATCGGGGCCGAGCAGATCGAGCATCTGATCGAGGTAGTGCGAACCCCAATCGAAAATCGCACCGCCCGAGACATCGGCATCGGAGTGCCAGTAGTCGCAAGGGCGTGAATAACCCCCGACGAAACCTTCGAAACTGAAGAGTTCGCCGATGGCGCCCTCGCGGATCAGGCGGCGCATGGTGATGTAGTCCGCGTCGAAACGACGGTTCTGGTAGACGACAAGGGTGAGGCCCTGCGCCTGAGCAAGAGCGAGCACGTCATCGCACTGCGTTGCGGTCAGTGCCATGGGCTTTTCGAGGACAACATGGATGCCACGCTCTAGGGCCGCACGCGCCCAGTCATAGTGCGTGTTGGGCGGCGTGGACACGACGACGAGGTCGACGAGCCCCGAATCCAGCATCTCAGTGGCGTCGCTGAATCCCTGCGCGGTGGGTGCAAGCTCCTGCGCGGCGGCGATCCGCTCGGGGTTCACGTCGCACACTGCGGTGAGTTCCCAACCGGGGACGCTACGGACCGCTTGGCTGTGCTCGTGCCCGATAGCGCCGTATGCCAGGAATCCAACTCTCACACATAGAGGTTAGCGAAGATTGAGAAACCTGCCGCAGGAGCATCCCACGCCGTACGCTGTCAAAGGCTGCTCCAGTCACGAAACCAACTGCGGAGTGCAGGTGGCGTGCAGATCTCATCTGTCGTTAGTGCCCCTCACCACCCAAAGGAAGTGTCCTATGACCGCTGTTTCACCCGAATCTGGGATCAATGGCTCGGATAGTTCTGGCGGTTCGCGGGCGTCTCGCCGGTCTCGCCGAATCTGGATTATCAGTGCACTAGTGCTGGTAGTTATTGGTGGCGCACTTGTAGTTGGTGCCAAAGTGGCAGGTTCTCGAGGTGGTTATCTGACGACCACCTTGACTTGTGTCAAAGGCGGAACCACCTCGTGGACGACTCTCGGCAATGATGTGACAGATGTTCAGTACACGTTTTACGACTCAAGCGGCGGGAAAGTCAAGGGACCCGTCCAGGCTGTGTACTACCACTCCTTTCCCTATAACACCCCCGTGGGCGCCGCGAGAGTAGTAAGTGCGATCGGCGTTCCAAACTTCCACCCGGCGGTTGGGTCTGCTGACTGCAAATAGCAGCGCTGGGTTTGCGCCTGCCGCAGCCAGGCTGTCTCGTGAGTGCGCCCGAAGGGACTCGAACCCCCAACCGACCGGGTAGAAACCGGTAGCTCTATCCGTTGAGCTACGAGCGCAAGACGTCCATTATCGCGGGTAACCGAGGAGTCGTGCGTTTCCCATGCAGACCAGCCATCCAGATACGGGTGGGGGTATGCTCGAGACATGACTACCTACGGCATCACCAAGTCCCTTGCCCAGTCTTTCGACGAGGTCGTCCCGGCGGTTAAAGAGGCGCTGAAGGCCCAAGGTTTCGGCGTACTTACCGAGATCGACGTGCAAGCCACGATGAAGGCCAAGCTCGATGAGGACATCGCGCCCTACCTGATCCTCGGAGCCTGCAATCCACCGCTCGCGTTTCGGGCGCTGAGCGCGGAGACCTCGATCGGCTTGCTGCTGCCGTGCAATGTGGTCGTACGTGTCGATGGCGACCGAACTGTCGTCGAGGCAATCGATCCGATGACCATGGTGAACTTCACCGACAACCCCAAACTTCAAGGTGTCGCCGACGAAGCAACTGCTCGGTTGACCGCGGCTTTGGAGTCATTGTCAGACCCCTCCACTAAAGTTTGATC
>CAFBMR010000009.1_pt1 | contig 33711 bp, 29 predicted proteins | sample 7269021 | NCBI WGS metagenome assembly CAFBMR01 (sample SAMEA6814071, study PRJEB35770) | uncultured Actinomycetes bacterium | biome: Freshwater; feature: Freshwater reservoir; material: water | place: Czech Republic | collected 2017-05-23 | depth 30m m
AATCCATGAGCTTCGCAACTGGCGGCTTTGCCATCGGCGCAACCTCGACGAGGTCGAGATCGGACTCCTGAGCAAGGCGCAGCGCATCATCGATCCGCACGATCCCGACCTGCTCACCATTGGGCCCGACTAAGCGGACTTCAGGTACGCGGATGCGATCGTTGATCCTTGGCTCGACGCTGATAGTGCCTCCTTGGGTGCTGCCCCGCCCGGAGGGTCCGGGTGGCACGCGCGCAGCCCCGGACAGACACGTCTGGCGTGTCTAGACCCGTACTCGCCTGAGGCGGCATGGGTGGGAACCGGAGGCTCCGCTTGTGTGATCCATAGGGTAGCAGGCCCCTCAGGGGGGTCTGCAAGTTCGATGCCCCGACGCCTACAGGCGGCAAGCACTGATGTCGGTCACGAGGATGCCGCGAGCCCCAAGATCGTAGAGCTCGTCCATGATCCGATGTAGGTCCACCTTGGGGACCATGGCCCGAACTGCCCGCCAAGTGGGGTCATGAAGGGGCGAGACGGTGGGTGATTCGAAACCTGGGGTGATCGCGCAGGCACGGTCGAGGTGCTCGACTGCCACGTCGTAGTCAATGAGCACATAGGCGCGAGCGACCATGACTCCTTCAAGTCGACGCACGAAGGTATCGACGGCTGGGTCGGCGGCCGCACCTCGGCGCCGCACGACGGTCGCTTCGCTGATCAGGATCGGGTCACCAATGACGCTGAGGCCGGCTTGGCGCAGAGTGGTTCCGGTGTCGACGACATCAGCGATCGCATCGGCGACACCGAGAGCGACCGCGTTTTCGACAGCGCCTTCCAGCTCGACGATCGATGCCTGGATGCCTTCACGACTCAAGTAGTCGCTCAGAACCCGGCCATACGACGTAGCGATGCGAAGACCTTGCAGATCGAGCACCGAGGACGCGGTTCCCGTCGGAGCGGCCAGCCGGAAGGTCGATGGTGCGAATCCTAGAGGGACGAGTTCTTCAGCCGGAGCGCCCGAATCAAGCAGCATGTCACGACCTGTGATCCCGATCTCCAAAGTTCCGGCACCCACGTATGTCGCGATGTCACGGGGACGCAGAAAGAAGAACTCCACGTCGTTGATGGGATCTTGAACCACCAAGTCTCGACCAGTCATCGATACGCGATAGCCAGCCTCGATGAGAATCTCGCGAGCGGGCTCAGCCAACTGACCCTTATTGGGAATCGCAACACGCAGCATCGAAAACTCCTAAAGACACTCATAGACATCGGACAAGGTCACACCACTGGCGAGCATGAGCGCCTGCGTCTGATACAGCAACTGCGCGATCTCCTCAGCAGTGCGCTGCTTGCCTTCATGCTCGGCTGCCATCCACGCCTCGGCGGCCTCTTCAACTACCTTCTTGCCCACAGCGTGAACCCCCTGGGCAACAAGGGCCACGGTGGAGGAGCCGGGATCGCCTTCAGCCACCTTGCGGTGCAACTCTGCGTATAACTCATCGAACGTCTTCACGTGGCCCACTGTAGGGGCAAAAAGTAACTACAGGGTGCGCAGGGTCACAGCGGTCGACAAAGCAGCCTCAGCAGCTTCCCGGCCCTTGTTCTCTCGCGAACCGGGCAGTCCGGCACGATCACGGGCCTGCTCCTCGTTATCGCAGGTAAGTAGCCCAAATCCCACTGGCACGCCGGAGTCGACAGCCACGCGAACCAAACCTTCGCTAGTCGCAGCGCTGACGTACTCAAAGTGGGGCGTACCCCCGCGGATGATGACGCCCAGAGCTATGACGGCGTCGTATCCGCGCTGGGTCAGCGCCCGTGCTACAACAGGCAGTTCAAAGGAACCGGTCACCCGGACCACCTTCGGGTCGGTCACGCCGGCCCCCGCGCACGTTTCGAGCGCACCGTTTATGAGCCCCGTCATGATCTCGTCGTGCCACATGGAGGCAACGATGGCGACCTTCAGGTCGCTCAGCCCGGAGAGACGAATAGTGGGTGAACCCGCACCGCTCACTTGCTGTCCTCCTCGAAGATCAGTTCGTGGCCGAAACGATCGCGCTTCGTGCGCAAGTAAGCAGCGTTGTGGTCATTCGGGTGCATTTCCAGCGGAACTCGCTCAATTATTGAGAGACCGTAGCCCTCAAGTCCGGCGCGCTTCGCCGGATTGTTCGTCAGCAAACGCATCGATTTCACCCCGAGGTCGGCAAGGATCTGCGCTCCGGTGCCGTATTCGCGGGCATCAGCGGGAAGCCCCAGATCAAGATTGGCATCCATGGTGTCTCGCCCTCCGTCTTGGAGTGCATACGCCTGCAGTTTTTGGAGAAGACCAATCCCACGGCCTTCGTGCCCGCGCACGTAGAGGACAACACCGCGGCCCTCTGTGGCGATGCGACGCAACGCGGCCTGAAGTTGCGGACCGCAATCACACCGCAAGGATCCAAATACATCTCCAGTCAAACATTCGGAGTGGACCCGAACCAAGACACTCTCACCATCACCGATATCGCCGGCGATGAGCGCGATGTGCTCCACGTCATCGATCAAACTTCGATAGCCCACGGCTCGAAAATCTCCGAACTCCGAGGGAAGAATCGTCTCGGCGACCATCTGAACCTGCTTCTCAGTGCGTCGCCGATAGCGAATGAGGTCGGCGATTGAGATCATGACGAGTCCGTGCGTGTCAGAAAACGCACGGCAATCGTCTGCACGCATCATCGTGCCGTCGTCGTTGACCAACTCGCACAAGGCGCCAGCGGGGCGCAGTCCAGCGAGTTTCGCCAAGTCCACAGATGCCTCGGTGTGCCCGGCGCGACGCAGGACTCCGCCTTCAACCGCACGCAGCGGCATGACGTGTCCGGGGCGCGTGAGTTGGTGCGGAGTGGTCTCTGGATCGGCGAGCATGCTCAAGGTGAGCGAACGGTCTTCTGCGGAGATTCCTGTTGCGACAACATCACGGGCGTCAACAGAGATCGCGTAAGCAGTCCCGCGTCGGTCCTCATTGATCACTGTCATCGGAGGTAGATGAAGTCGGTCAAGATCTTCACCGGTCATGCCGACGCAGATGTAGCCAGATGTGTGCCGGACCATGAATGCCGTCATCTCGGTCGTTGCCAACTCCGCGGCAAAGATCAGATCGCCTTCGTTTTCGCGGTCAGCGTCATCGACAACCACCACCGGACGTCCGGCCTTTATGGCCGCAACGGCGTCCTCGATGGAGTCGAGTCGCGTGTGGACCTGCTCGCCCGAATCAGCGACTGTCATCGACCCTCCCAGCCAAAAGCCCCTCAACGTACTTCGCTAGTACGTCAACCTCTAGGTTCACGATAGCCCCTGCAACAACAGCGCCCATCGACGTGTTCTCCAGGGTCGTCGGAATCAACGAGACCTCAAGCCAGGGATCCTGCCCATGCTCCACCGCGGCGACAGTCAGGCTTACTCCGTCGATGGCGATTGAGCCCTTTTCGACCACATATTTCGCGAGGCCTGCGGGGACTGCGATGCGAACTACCTCCCAATGGTCCGATGGTGTGCGAAGCAACACGGTGCCTACACCGTCAACGTGGCCCTGCATGATGTGGCCGCCCAGACGCGAGGTCGGAGTTACTGCCCGCTCAAGGTTGACGCGCGCACCTGGTACGGCTTGCGCGAGCGACGTGCGGTTGAGCGTCTCGCGCATCACATCTGCCGAGAACACGCCATCCTTTACGTCGACCACGGTGAGGCATACGCCATTGACTGCAATGGAGTCTCCTTCGGAGGCATCTGACGTCACGAGCAGACCCTCAACGCGCATGAGTGCTGCGTCGTCGGAGTACCAATCGATAGACACCACACGCCCTTGCTCTTCGACGATGCCAGTGAACATCAGGCCTCCCTCACTACGTAGGCGTCAATTCGAACATCCGCTCCGCACATCTGCACGTTGGAGACCTTCAGCGATACCCGCTCCGACAGAGTCGATATGCCAAGATCTGCGATGGCTGAAGTTCCTGAGCCCAAGATCGCCGGCGCGGTATACCACCGAACCTCGTCTACGAGCCCCGCTTGCACAAATGCGGCAGCCACCGTGGCACCTCCTTCGACCAGGAGCGTGCGGATCTCACGCTCCTGTAAAACCCGGAGAACCTCGTGCGGATCGCGTGAGCGAACATGCAGCGCGGTAGCGGAGACAGCACAGGACATCGGAATATCCCGGAGCCCCATCACGACGGGGAGGGGTTGCGCACCCGAAAAATCGGGTAGCCGAACACTGAGTTGCGGATTGTCACTAAGCACCGTGGAGGTGCCGACAAGAATGGCGTCAACCTCAGCTCGCAGGCGATGGACGTCGGTTCGAGCGTCTTCACCGGTGATCCACGTCGCTGTTCCGTCGCTTGCAGAGATCCGACCGTCCAAGGTTGCGGCAACCTTCCAGATGACCCACGGCCATCCTCGATGCACCGCGGTGCTCCACCGCGTGTTGATCGCGAGGCAGTCGTCCTCAAGGACACCGCGCTCGACAACTATGCCGGCCGCCTCCAACGCATCGGCGCCTCCTTTGGCAACAGAATGCGGGTCACTTTGACCGAATACAACTCGAGCCACACCTGAATTGATTAGAGCCTCTACACAAGGTCCAGTACGTCCCGTGTGGTTGCAAGGTTCGAGTGTTACGACTGCTGTAGCGCCCTCCGCAGCAGGGCCAGCGGCTTTGAGGGCAACTACCTCGGCATGATCGCTACCGGCCCCCAGATGCGCACCTTCGGCAATGACCACGTCTGTGGAGTCCAAAATGACGCAACCGACTCGAGGATTAGGCCCACGAACGGTGCCCGCTGCAGTAGCAAGACGAAGCGCGCGCTCCATAGCTGCCAATTCGGCGGACGATGGCACCTAGCGACCCGATCCTGCTTTTGTGGCCATTTCGCGCAGTTGACCGACCATGGCATCAGGATCTGCGGCCGCGAAGACTGCGGAGCCAGCTACGAAGACATCTGCACCGGCTGAGGCACAGCGTTCGATCGTGTCGACCGAGACTCCCCCGTCCACCTGCAGCCACACCTCTCCTCCGGACTTTCGGATGAGTTCACGCGCAATCGTGATCTTTGGCAGCACAACATCAAGGAACTTCTGGCCACCAAAGCCAGGTTCGACCGTCATCAGCAAGAGCATGTCGATCTCAGGGAACATGTCCGCGTACGGCTCCACGGGGGTCGCCGGACGAAGCCCTATGCCAGCCCGAGCGCCCTGCGCTCGAAGTTCTCGGGCGAGCCGGATCGGGGCACGCGCCGCTTCGACATGAAAGGTCACGCTTGCGGCCCCGGCCTCTGCGTAGGCAGGCGCCCAGCGGTCGGGGTCTTCGATCATCAGGTGACAATCCAGCGGGATTGTGGTCGCCTTGAGCAACGACTCCACGATTGGAAGTCCAAGGGTGAGGTTAGGGACAAAGTGGTTGTCCATGACATCCACGTGGAGCATGTCAGCGGAGGACACTCGGGCAGCCTCATCAGCGAGGCGCGCGAAATCTGACGCTAGGAGACTTGGGCACAGGAGAGGAGCCATGTACCGAAGGCTACCGGCGACGGAGCATGGCGAGGTACATCCCGTCCGTCCCATGGATGTCGGGCCACAGGCGCACCCCGAGCCCGCGCCCCAGATCAGGGATTCCGGGTAGGAATTCGCGTGCGTCCAACTGCTCCACATCAGTGCGGCCACGCAGAACGTCGGAGACCACTAGGTCCGTTTCGGCGGTATGCGGTGAGCAGGTCGAATAGGCCACCACTCCCCCAGGTCTGGTGGCATCCAGCGCTGCCGACAGCAACCCGATCTGGATCGGCCGTAACGTTGCGAGGTCAGAGGGAGTACGCCGCCAGCGCGCCTCGGGACGCTTGCGCAGGGCACCGATCCCAGTGCATGGCACATCGGCGAGAGTCCGGTCGAACCTGACAGCACCCCACGGCGCCGCGGTGGAGTCACCGACCAGGACCTCTACGCCTGGCCCGACGCTGCGAGAGACGAGCGCGGCCCGATGGGCATGTTGCTCAACGGCGGTGAGGCGGGCACCCCGCTCACGTGCAAGCCCCGCGAGTAGCGCCGCCTTGCCACCGGGCCCAGCAGCCAGGTCCAACCAGCGCACGTCACTGTCGACACTCGCACGCGAGAGCGCGATGGCAACCAGTTGACTGCCTTCGTCTTGTACTCCCACATCGCCTGTTGTCACAGGCCGCAGTTCTTCGGGCTGACCGGTGAGCAAGGTTGCGGCATAAGGCGACCAGCGACCGGGCTCCACCCTCGAGTCAGCAAGCAGGTCGGACACGAGCGCGCGACCTGGCCGCGCAACGAGAGTCGGACGAGCAGGTTCGTTGTCTGCACGAAGTACATCAACGATCCTTGCCGGGTCTGCCCCGTCTGCCGCGAGCGCCTGCTGAAGCGCCCGCACGATCCAGACTGGGTGCGACCACTCGATGGAAAGTGCGTCGACTCCGGTGAGATCGCGCGTGATGATCTCGACCCACTCTTCAGGAGTTTTGGCGGTCACTTTGCGCAAGACCGCATTGGCCATCTTGGCCGGACCATCGCCGCAGACGGACCGCGCAAGGTCCACACTTTCACCTACTGCGGCGTGATCGGGCACACGCATGTGCACGATCTGATGAACGCCGAGGCGAAGCACATCAAGAAGTCGGCCATCAAGTTTGGCAAGCGGTCGATCTACACATTGAGCCAGAATCGCGTCGTATCGACCCCGCCAACGCAGGGTGCCATAAGCGAGTTCGGTGGCAAAGGCTGCATCTCTGCCAGAGACACCAACCTTGTCGAGAATCCCGCTCCACACGAGATTTGCGTACGCATCACGAGCTGCAACCTCATGCAAAAGGTCGTACGCGGCCCGTCGCGCTAAGTCGACACTCATACGAAGAACTCTCCAGACTCGATACGAACTCCTCGCGCCCAATCAGATGCGGGCATTTGTCGCTTGCCAGTAGGGACAACTTCACCAAGCTCAATCGCCTGCGTTGAGGTTCCTACTAGCACGCGTGTGCGCTCAACCAAGATAACTCCCGGTGGCAAAGTCAGTTCGCGATCTATAGCGACGGGCAGGAGCCGCATCCGTTCGTTGCGAAATGTCGTCCACGCTCCCGGCGAAGGAGTGCAGGCGCGAACAACGCGCGAGACTCGAAGGCCTGTTGTTGTCCAGTCAATGCGGGCATCGTCAATGGCAATTTTGGGCGCATAGGAGACACCATCACCGGATTGCGTTCTCGGATCAAGGCCACCGTGCTCCCACGCATCCAAGGTGCACACCAGAAGTTCCGCACCGCTCACCGAGAGTCGCCGTAGCACCTCACCTGCAGTGTCGAGGGGGGCCACAGACTCAGTCACGACACCGAGCGTGGGTCCAGTGTCCATCCCCTCGTCGAGCAAGAAAGTTGTGGCGCCAGTGACGTCATCACCATGCAGAATCGCGGCCTGCACTGGAGCGGCACCGCGCCAGGCTGGAAGGAGCGAGAAGTGCAGGTTGATCCAACCCCGCGGAGGAACGGCGAGCACCTCACGAGGCAGGAGCGCGCCGTAGGCGACCACTGGGCAGCACTCCGGCTGCAATTCGCGCAGCAGGTCTACAAAATCGGGTAGACGGGGATTAGTAGTGATCACCGGAATGCCGAGTTCGATGGCGCGTGCAGCAACCGCACTCGGCGAGACGCTGCGTCCACGACCAGAAGCCGCTGGTGGGCGAGTAACCACTGCAGCAATCTCGTGCTTCGATGCATGGAGCGCTTCGAGGCTGGGTACTGCAACGTCGGGCGTGCCCGCAAAAACTAGACGCATCGAATCAAAGCCACTTGGCAGACAGCGTGTGTGGGCTTACGCGCACCTCGGGTGCGGCTTCGCCGAACCACTCCGACTCGCGAATAGTGCGCATCGCCTCTTTGCGAAGCTCAGGGGTAAGCCGGTCGATGAATAGGATTCCGTCGAGATGATCAGTCTCGTGCTGAAGGGCGCGGGCGAGCAGATCAGATCCCTCGATCTCCACCGGCTCGCCGTACATATTCATGCCTCTCGCGACCACCTGCTGCGAGCGCACAGTGTCAAACGCCAAGTCGGGCAGGGAGAGACAGCCTTCGTCGCCCTCTTGCGTTTCCACAGACAAGGACAGAACGGGATTGATCAGATGGCCAACCTCGTCGTCGACCCACCAGGTGAACACCCGAAGACTCACGCCGATCTGCGGGGCTGCCAGCCCTGCCCCAGGAGCATCCTTCATCGTGTCCGTGAGGTCGCGTACGAGAAGTCGCAATTCCTTGTCATAGGTATCCACCTGAGCGGCGGGGGTGCGCAGCACAGGATCCCCGAATAGGCGGATGGTTCTGACTGCCACGACGACTCCTGCCCTGTTATGTGTTGCCTGACAGTCTACGTGTCAGCCGATCTCCATTGGATCCACGCGCACTTCGACACTTCCCGGACTTCGATGCGCGCTGCGAATCGCCTGTGCATCATGCAAGGCATGCGCAAGAGCCATGCCTTGCCTGCGCGTGACGGACAGCAGGGCCCGCACCGCATCTGGAGTCTCACGGCGTGGAGCGGATACGGGGCCAAGCACTCGGGTACCGGTAGGAAAGGTCGCGATGGAGAGCATCTCGGCCACGGCGTCATGGTCACCAGTAAGGGCCGCCATCCGAACGGCCGGTGGGAGCCCAAGGTGATCTCGCTCAGCCAGTTCGCGAGCACTGAACCAGCCGGGATCCCATCGCATGAGCGCTTGCACAGCGGGAATCGCTTGGTCTGCCGTCACCACTACAGGCGCTCCAGGACGCACTAAGGCTGCCGCGTTGCACCATCGACGCAACGCTTCTTCACCTGCCCGAAGCCCTGGACGTTCCAACAACGCTCGCGCGTCGAGGAGGAGAACGGCCGCATAGCCACCTTCAGCGTGCGGCTCGGCACCTGTTGTCGCGATCACGAGCGCTGGAGTGGAATCCACCGAGCTGACGACGTGCTCCCCATCGGAACGGATAACGCGAGCGCCCGGGAAAGCCCGACCCAGTTCTTCTACGGTGCGTGCCGAACCGATCACCTGCGCTCGTACTGCAGTGCCGCCACATGTCGAGCACGCGTGAGTCACTGCTCGCGCACCGCACCACACGCACGCGGGAGCTTGCTCGGTGCTCGGGATCTGTAGTGGGCCAGAGCAAGAGACGCATCGCATGGGCGAACGACACGTGCCACACGCTAATCCGCGTGCATAACCTGCAAAGGGCACCTGCACGAGCACGGGGCCCGAAGCGAGAGCCGAATGTGCTGTGGTCCAGGCGTTATGCGGAATGCGCGCGGCTGTGGCAGCTGGATCCCGTTCTCGATCGAAGTCGCCACCAGAGGGAGTTACGCGCGGCGCAACAGCACGTAGTGCCGGACGACGCGGCAGTACTGCCTTTGCCCATCCCGAATCGACGAGCACCTGGACTTCAGGTGTTCGCGCATAGCCCGCAAGAACAAGTGGAACCGAATGAAGGTGCGACCGAAGGGCGAGCACCTCCCGCGCGTGCCAGTACGGAAACTGCGGCGACGAGTACAGATCGTCACCATCGTCCCAGCAGACCATAAGTCGCAGATCTACTACCGGAGCGAAAGCCGCCGCACGAGTGCCGACTACGACGCGTGCATTACCGCGCAACACATCAAGAAATGCGCGATATCGACGCTGCGGACCAAGGTCGGCGGTCAGGGCCACAGCGACTCCGGTGCCCAGTAGGGCATCAGCAGCCGCTAAAAAGCGCACGACGTCGCGAGCGTCCGGAACAATAATGAGGGCAGAACCTCCCACAGAAAGTGCAGCGCGCACCAACCCGAGAATTTCGGCAAAGGGATCACGCGTAGGCAACATGCCAATCGCCGCTCGGGGACAGGACGCCCCATCGGCAATGCGCTCGACAAGTGCCGCGCCGCCGATGTAGTCGTCCCACGAACCAACCTCCGGAACTTGTTGTATGTATTCCCGTACTACGTCAGGCGCGGCTTCGGCCCGAGCATGCCGTGGCGGTACGGCGAATCGAACAACATCCGCGAGCGTGGACGAATAGCGCTCAGCGACGGCGCGACACAGTTCGAGCACATCGTCTCGAAGAACGACCTCGCTCGACACAACAGAACTCAAGGGCGAAAGTCGGCCCTTGTGATCGGTCTCGGACTCACGAGAAAGCACAAAGCCATCAACAAGTCTTCCGGCGAATCGCACGCGGACCCGAACTCCAGGCATGGCCTTGGCCGACATGGATTCGGGCACTAGGTAGTCGAACGGGCGATCGAGATGGGACAAGCCCACGTCGACGAGCACCCGAGCGATATCGCCGGCGGTCGAGGTCACCCCCGCATCATGGCAGTGCGGTCAGACTCCTGCGGCCGAGCGCAGCGGTTCGATCCGGTCTGTGATCTCCCACGTGAAGGTCGGACCCACTGCGGTGCGCTTGCTGGGGTTGTCATTGTCGAGGAGTTCGTTGGTGCCGGACGGACGGCCAAAGTGCCCATAGGCCGAGGTGACCCGGTAGATCGGCCGCAGGAGTTGTAGGTCCCGGACGATCGCCGCCGGACGCAGGTCGAACGTGTCAAGCACAGCCTGCTGGATGCGCTCATCGGGCAGCACTCCTGTACCGAAAGTCTGCACGAAGACACCCACTGGATGCGCCTTTCCGATCGCGTACGCAACCTGCACCTCACAACGACGCGCAAGGCCAGCGGCGACAACCGTCTTGGCTACCCAGCGCATCGCATATGCCGCTGAGCGGTCCACCTTGGACGGGTCTTTGCCGGAGAAAGCACCTCCGCCGTGACGAGCCATGCCGCCGTAGGTGTCGACGATGATCTTGCGGCCCGTAAGGCCCGCGTCACCCATGGGTCCACCGATCTCGAATCGACCCGTTGGATTGACGAGCAGACGGAAATCACTCGAGTCGAGATCCACAGTCTCCAAAATCGGCTCGACGACGAGCCGGCGAATGTCCGGCGACAAAGTCGCCTCAAGATCGACTTCTTTGGCATGTTGCGAGGAGACAACAATCGTGTCGATGCGCACCGGACGATCCTGAGCGTCGTATTCAATTGTGACCTGGGTTTTGCCATCAGGGCGTAGGTAGGGAGCAAGCCCATCCTTACGCACCGCCGTCAGCCGCTCGGCAAGACGATGAGCAAGCGAAATGGGAAGTGGCATGAGCTCGGGCGTGTCATCACACGCGTAGCCGAACATGAGGCCCTGATCGCCGGCTCCCTGACGGTCAAGTGCGTCCTCGCTCCCTTCTGCCCGGTCTTCGATGGCGTTATCGACGCCCTGAGCAATATCGGGGGACTGCTTTCCGATCGAGACTGATACACCGCACGACTCACCATCGAAGCCCTTGACTGACGAGTCGTAGCCGATGCCTAGAACCACTGTCCGGATGAGGGATGCCACATCAGCGAAACCGGCCGTCGTCACTTCGCCAGCGACGTGAACCTGACCCGTGGTGAGCATCGTTTCGACAGCCACACGACTACGGGGATCCTGACGAAGCAAATCGTCGAGGATCGCATCGCTGATCTGATCTGCCATCTTGTCTGGGTGTCCCTCGGTGACCGACTCCGAGGTGAACAGGCGACGTGAACCAGCCATGTCAGTCCCTTCTCGCGGGCGCAGTGCCCGACCACTTCAGTGGGCCTTGCCGTGTGCAAGACCCGCGCTTGCTCGCACCATGCGAGCCTGGTCTTCACCCGGGGCACCCCACCGCGGTCGGAGGGTTGCCGGCCAGCGAGCCGGGGCTAATGCTGGCACTCTTGACCGGAAATAACGCTATCACGGCGTCACCGAGTTGCCGTGTCAATTCAGCGCTCGGCGACTACGTCCCATACGGCATTGGCGAGATCAAGTTTGGGTCCGCGAGGGACCTCACGCGTCACACCAGATCGATCCAGAATCACCGCGGCATTGTCGAGAGTTCCAAATGCCTTGTCGCCGCTCACGTCATTGACCACGAGTACGTCGCAACCCTTGGTCGCCAGTTTCGTACGACCGTGATCGAGGACGGTTCGGTTCGCATCTCCGGTCTCCGCCGCAAAGCCGACTAACAACGGACGAGTCGCGACTCCCCGGTGTGAGACAAGTTCGGCGAGGATGTCGGGATTGAGCGCGAGGTCAAGTGGGTCCAACTCCTTAGACTTCTTGATCTTGTCCGTGGCGACCACACCCGGCCGGAAGTCTGCAACCGCGGCAGCCATGACGACTACATCAGCATCGGCGCTGGCGGTATGTATCGCGGCGCGCATTTGCTCTGCCGTTTCGACGCGAAGCACCTCAACCCCGAGTGGGTCGAGGAAATCCACATTGGCCGCCACCAGTGTCACATCGGCACCTCGGGCCGATGCCGCACCTGCGAGAGCCCAGCCCTGACGGCCACTAGATCGATTGCCGAGGTAACGCACGGGATCAAGCGGCTCGCGAGTGCCACCTGCCGAAATCACCACTTTGCGACCTACGAGATCTCGGCGCCCACCCACCGCGAGGGTGGCCAGCACCACATCAGCGAGCTGCTCAGGTTCGGGGAGACGCCCGGTACCGGAGTCTGCCCCCGTCAGTCGGCCATTCGCCGGGTCGATGACGATTACTCCGCGCGATCGCAGCGTGGCCACGTTTGCCTGCGTCGCGGGGTGCTCCCACATTTCGGTGTGCATTGCCGGCGCCATCAGGACTGGACACCGAGCCGTGAGCAATACGTTTGTGAGCAGATCATTGGCCAGCCCATGCGCAGCACGCGCGAGTAGATCGGCTGTTGCTGGTGCAATTACGACGAGATCAGACTCTCGTCCAATACGCACGTGCGCTACACCTTGTGCGTCGCTCCACACATCGGTGGCGACGGGCTTGCCCGAAAGAGCAGACCACGTGGCACTACCGACAAAATGCAGTGCCGACTCAGTAGGAACCACGGTCACATCGCAACCGGACTCAGAGAGTTGGCGCAGCAGCGAACAGGCCTTGTATGCCGCAATTCCCCCAGAAACTCCTAGGGTGACGCGGTGCATGGTCAGACGTTCTCTCCCGCGGGAGCCGCCTCGACAAGCTCGGCCTCCGCAGTCAGCAGTCCAGCGTCAATTTCACGCATGGCCACCGACAGGGGCTTTTCTTGGTGATGCGTCTCGACCAGAGGTCCGACGTATTCAAGTAGGCCCTCACCGAGTTGGGAGTAGTAGGCGTTGATCTGGCGCGCGCGCTTGGCGGCGTAAATGACCAGCGAGTACTTAGACGCGGTCTTCTCCAGAAGATTATCGAGCGGCGGGTAGGTGATGCCCTCAGGGCGAATGGACATAACTTCACGTGCCTTTCGATGGGGGGTCGAGACTCATGGAGTCTAGCAAGGCCATGCAAGCCCGCTCGACCTCGTCGTTCACCACGGTCACGTCGAACTCTGGCTCGGCAGCCAATTCGGCCCTAGCGGCTTCCAATCGACGCTCAACTACCTCTAGATCCTCGGTCCCCCGCCCTGCCAGCCGACGAACCAGCTCCTCCCACGAAGGGGGCGCAAGGAACACCAGTAGTGCGTCAGGGCTGCTCACTCGGACTTGTCTGGCCCCTTGGACCTCAATCTCGAGTAGTACGGGCACACCGGCCGCCAGTCGCTGCTCTACCGGCTCTCTAGGGGTGCCATACCGGTTCCCAGCGAATGCGGCCCACTCCAGCATCTGGCCCTGGGTGATGGCTTCGTCGAATTGTTCGGGTGTCCAAAAGAGATAGTGGACGCCGTCCACTTCCCCTTCGCGGGGCTTTCGAGTGGTGGCTGACACCGAGATCCAGACATCGGGGCGCCGGGCCAAGAGGGCCTTCACGACTGTCCCTTTACCGACACCCGATGGTCCGGCGAGGACGGTCAGGCGCCGAGTCACGCGAAGGCCTTGAGCAGGGCTGCCCGCTGATGCGTTCCCAGCCCCTTGAGCCGTCGACTTGGGGAAATGCCTAACCGCGTCATGATCGCCTGTGCCTTAGTGGGTCCAATTGCGGGCAACGACTCCAACGCCTCGATGACCTTCATACGTGCTAACGCCGGATCGTCTTCGGAGCGGGCAAGCAACATCGTGAGAGACAACTCCCTTGATTTCAACGCCACTCTCACTTCGGCCCGCACCCGTCGCGCTGCGAGTGCCCGCTCGCCAGCAACCCTGCGCTGCTCGACGCTGAGCGTGGGTGGGCTCAACGCAGACTCGCCGCGATCGTGCGGGCCGCCAGCGGCACATCAGTCGCTGCGGTGATTGGTCGACCGATAACCAGAAGGTCTGCGCCATCTGCGATTGCCTGCTCTGGAGTTGCGATCCGTCGCTGATCATCCGTTGAGCCGCCTGCTGGACGGACACCAGGCGTGATGAGCACAATTCCGGCTCCCACCGCGTGGCGCACAGCGGCAACCTCCTGTGGCGAACACACCAGCGCACGCGCCCCGGCTGCCGTGGCCATCTTGGCGAGGCGCACGACTGCGGACTCAGGGGGACCGGCGAGCCCAATGGCATCGAGGTCTGAGCCATCAAGCGAAGTGAGCACCGTGACAGCTGTGATGAGCGTGTCCGGGAGCGCTTCGGCAGCTGCGGCAATCATGGCTGGTCCACCGGACGCATGCACGGTGAGAAAACGTGGTTGCACGGACGCGACAGCTCGAGCGGCACCTGCAACCGTTGCGGGAATATCGTGTAGTTTCAGATCGAGAAAGATGTCAACCGGCGAAGCCGCAGCTTCACGAACTGCTGCCACAGCGGCATGTCCATCACGACAGAAAACTTCGAGACCGACCTTCATCGTTGTCACATATTCACAGGTCTGCGAGACCCAAGATCGCAATGTCTCTAGATCCGGAGCGTCAAGGGCGATCGCGATCGGCGCACGACTCATTCGACCGGCTCCCCCTCGTATTCGTATCCCTCAGGTCGATGCGCAAATGACACAGCTTCCTCGACTGACCCGAATCCTCGCTCTTCGAGAGCTTTGGCGAGTTCGCGGTGGACGCGAATCGGCGCAGAAGGATCATTGAAGACCGAAGTGCCCACGGATACGGCGTTGGCGCCAGCCAAAATGAACTGCAGTGCGTCCAGACCGGTACGAATACCGCCCATTCCCAAAATTGGCACATCTGGCAGGGCCTGACGAATTTGCCAGACACACCTCACCGCGACCGGACGAATTGCTGGGCCCGAAAGCCCACCGGTGATGCCACCAAGTGCCGGGCGCATGCGATCAGTGTCGATAACCATCCCCAGCAAGGTGTTGATCACCGAAAGCCCATCTGCGCCTGCTCGGACTACAGAATCGGCGATTGCCACGATGTCAGTGACATCTGGGCTGAGCTTTGCAAAGACTGGAACTGCGGGATCTGCCGCTCTGCGCACAGCGGACACCACTTCCGAAGCCGCGCGCGCATCACACGCAAATACCTGCCCGCGATTCTCGACATTGGGACAAGAGATGTTGACCTCAAGTGCACTAATCCCCTTGACCTCGCGAAGGAATTTCGTGACGCGCACGTATTCTTCGACCGAGCCACCCGCGATCGAGACGACCGCACGCGCGCCCCTCTCCATGAGCCATGCCAAATCCTTTTGGACGAAAGCTTGGACGCCAGGGCCTTGGAGGCCGATTGAATTGAGCATGCCACTGGGAGTCTCAGCCATACGTGGAGTCGCTCGCCCTGAGCGAGGTGACCACATGACGCTCTTCGTGACGATCGCGCCGATGCGAGTGATGTCGAAGAATCCATCAAGTTCACTACCGAAGCCTGAACACCCAGATGCCGTCAACACGGGGCTCGGTAGTGCCAAGGAGGCGAGACGCGCCGTCATATCGACATTTGGCTCACGCTCAGGCTTCGACGGCACGTGCTGGCGCACGACTGCGCGTGTCATGAGGTCTCCTCCACGAGGGGCGTCGATCCGTAGGTTCCTACCGGAACTGTGCCAATGTCCGACCAACGCACTCGATCGCCGCGGAAGATTGGTCCCTCGACACACGAACGCACCATGCGCGTCACCCCATCATCGCCAATGACGGGCAGAACGCACGTCATACACACGCCAATGCCACAGGCCATTGACTCTTCGACTGCACACTGACTCATGAGTCCGTGGCTGGAGGCAACTCCCGCGACAGCCTGAAGCATCTTCATCGGCCCACAGGCGTAAATGACATCCGCAGCAGAGCGATTTATCACATCGCTGAGCACGTCTGTGACGCGACCTTGGAGACCAGTTGAACCGTCGTCGGTCGTCACAGTCACCGTTGATGCGAGTCGCTTCGAGTCGAGGACGCCAAAAAGCTTGTCTTCGGTGGCAGCACCAAGAACGAGGTCGACGCGGCATCCACGCGAGTGGAGTTCCTCGACGAGCATCGCAAGAGCCGCAGATCCGTAGCCCCCCGCAACCAGCACGCAATTGATTGGATCACGCGGAATGCTGAACGGGCGACCAAGCGGGCCCACGACATCGATTGGATCATGTCGACGACGATCGGCCAGCCACGCGGTGCCTTCGCCGTGCACGGAGACCACGATCTCCAATGTGCCGCCGTAAACACCTCGAGAATTGACTCGGTGAATGGCGAAAGCCCGTCGCAGCAGCAGTCCAGACTCGCCACCGCCGATGGCGACCGCCACAAACTGACCGGGGCGAGCCTGGTCCGGGATGCTGCCAGCGGTGAGCGTGAGGACGTGATAAGCGCCAGCGCGCTTCACATCAAGCACCTCACCACGAGTCTGAATGGGCACTACGCCTCCCCTAACTTTGGATTGCTAGTAGATCGTAGGACCGCGGCCCGACGCTCATCCCATAGATCGTTGGAGTATTCCTGCAAAGATCGCACAGTGACCTCACCGGCAATGAGGGCCTCGATGCCTTGGACAGCCGCTGCCAGCCCTTGCACGGTGGTGATACAGGGGCGACCCGTGAGGACCGCTGCCGTTCGAATCTCGTAGCCGTCAAGTCTGGCCCCAACGCCATAGGGCGTATTGACGATCAGGTCGACATCTCCCGCCAAAATTGCATCGACCGTTGTCGGCTCGCCATTCGGCCCGGTGCCATCGCGCAATTTACGAAGGATTCGCGAAGGGACGGCATTGCGGCGCAGGATCTCGGCCGTGCCTTCGGTCGCCACAATCTCGAAGCCAAGATCGTGGAGTCTTTTCACCGGGAAAATCATGGATCGTTTATCGCGGTTAGCAACCGAGATAAACACCGTGCCGCTGGTCGGCAACGCCGACATTGCGCCCGCTTGGGCCTTTGCGAAGGCAACACCGAAAGTACGATCGATACCCATTACTTCTCCGGTGGATCGCATCTCTGGACCCAGAATTGTGTCGATACCGAGGAATCGCCCGAATGGCAGAACGGCTTCCTTCACACATACTGGTGAATTGGGCGGAAGCTCTCCACCATCGCCTAGCGCTGGCAGCATGCCTATCTCGCGCAATTGCGCGATGGTCGCCCCTAGCATTACGCGCGCGGCGGCCTTCGCGAGTGGGACAGCAGTTGCTTTGGAAACAAATGGCACCGTACGCGAAGCGCGGGGATTTGCCTCTAGAACGTAAAGGACATCACCAGCCAGTGCGTACTGCACGTTAAGTAATCCGCGCACTCCAATGCCAGCAGCGAGCAAAGTTGTCGACTCCCGAATACGGTCAATGACTTCGGCGCCGAGCGTTATCGGCGGCAAAGCGCACGCTGAATCTCCAGAGTGGATACCTGCCTCTTCAATATGCTCCATGACCCCACCCAGGAACAACTCAGTTCCGTCGTAGAGCGCGTCAACATCAATCTCAATTGCATCGTCAAGGAAATGATCGACGAGAACCGGATGCTCGGGATTGACATCGGTCGCTCGCTGGAGGAAATCGGCAAGCATGCTCTCGTCATAGACGATCTCCATGCCACGACCCCCGAGGACGAAGGACGGACGGACGAGCACGGGGTAGCCCACTTCGTCAGCGATGACCTTGGCTTCATCGAACGACGAAGCGGTGCCATGACGAGGCGCAGGAAGGTTCGCTTCTTTGAGCAACCGACCGAATGCGCCACGTTCCTCAGCGCGATGGATTGCCTCAGGCGACGTGCCCACAATCGGCACGCCGGCTGCTGCGAGTCCTTCGGCAAGCCCGAGTGGCGTCTGGCCCCCCAACTGAACGATTGCGCCAACGACAGTGCCGCTGGCGCTTTCCGCGTAAAATATCTCCAGTACATCCTCGAGCGTCAAAGGTTCGAAGTACAGACGGTCAGACGTGTCATAGTCCGTCGAGACAGTCTCTGGGTTGCAGTTGATCATGATGGTCTCGTATCCCGCTTCACGCAGAGCCATCGCCGCATGAACGCACGAGTAGTCGAACTCAATACCTTGACCGATGCGGTTGGGACCCGAGCCAAGGATGAGGACCTTCTGCCGGTCCGAGGGCTCAACTTCAGTCTCGCTGTCGTACGAGGAGTAGTGGTATGGCGTACGCGCCGCAAATTCGGCAGCGCATGTGTCCACGGTTTTGTACACCGGTCGCACACCGAGTTGGTGACGCAACGATCGCACCCCGGCCTCGGTGACTCCACGAAGGTCGCCAATTTGCCGATCGGAGAATCCATATCGCTTCGCGAGACGCAGGGTGTGCTCGTCAAGTTCACCTGCAGCTCGGACCTCATCCGCGACATTGTTGATAAGCACAATTTGGTCGAGGAACCACGGATCAATCGCCGTCGCGGCATGCATTTCAGCAACCGTGATTCCCGCCCATAAGCCCAGTTGAACAGTGCCGAGTCGGCCATCAGTCGGAATACTCGATTTAGCGAGCAAGGCTTGCTTGTCGAGGGTATTGGGCTGTCCCGGCCAGCGGAAGGGAGCAGTGCGATCCTCCATAGATCGCAAAGCCTTTTGTAGCGCTTCGGTGAACGAGCGACCGATCGCCATAGCCTCCCCGACGCTCTTCATATGAGTCGTAAGGACAGGATCAGCTTGCGGGAACTTCTCAAAAGCGAAACGGGGAATCTTCACCACGATGTAGTCAAGCGTCGGCTCGAATGAAGCCGGGGTCACGCCCGTGATGTCATTGGGAATCTCATCCAACGTATAACCAATTGCCAATCGGGCTGCAATTTTGGCGATCGGGAACCCCGTCGCTTTGGAGGCAAGGGCCGATGATCGCGACACTCGAGGGTTCATCTCGATAACAATCAAACGTCCATCTTCAGGGTGCACCGCAAACTGAATATTGCATCCGCCTGTGTCAACCCCAACGGCTCGAATGATGGCGATGCCTACATCGCGCATGTGCTGGTATTCGCGATCTGTCAAAGTCAGCGCTGGAGCAACCGTGATCGAATCGCCGGTATGGACTCCCATCGGATCAAGATTTTCGATGGAGCAGATCACCACGACGTTGTCGTTGCGATCTCTCATGAGTTCGAGTTCGTATTCCTTCCAGCCGAGAATGGACTCCTCGAGCAGGATCTCAGTGGTGGGGCTCGCCTGCAATCCCGCACCAGCAATGCGGTGCAAGTCCTCCTCGTTGTAGGCAATTCCTGAGCCTGACCCACCCATCGTGAAGGAGGGGCGTACGACCATGGGGTAGCCAAGAGTGTCCACAGCCGCAATGCATTCTTCGATCGAGTGGCAGATGACCGATCGAGCCGACTCGGCTCCCACGCTAGCGACGATTTCCTTGAATAGTTCACGGTTTTCGCCACGCTCGATCGCGTCGACGTCCGCACCAATTAGCTCCACGTTATAGCGCTGGAGAACCCCGGCTCGGTGTAGGGCCATCGCGGTATTGAGTGCGGTCTGGCCACCAAGCGTAGGCAAAAGCGCGTCGGGGCGCTCACGTTCGATGATGCGCTCGACCATCTCTGGGGTGATCGGTTCGATATATGTTGCATCCGCGAACTCAGGATCAGTCATGATCGTGGCGGGATTGCTGTTGACCAGAATTACTCGCAGCCCCTCCGACCGAAGAACCCTGCACGCCTGTGTCCCCGAGTAGTCAAACTCGCACGCCTGACCGATGACGATCGGGCCCGAACCAATCACCATCACTGACTTCAAGTCTTCACGGCGCGGCATTAGCGTCTACCCCTCATGAGATCGACGAATCGATCGAACAGATAAGCCGAGTCATGAGGTCCAGCTGCCGCCTCAGGGTGGTACTGAACACTGAATGCGCGAGCATCAGTGAAGCGCAAACCTTCGACTACGTCGTCGTTGAGACACACATGACTGACCTCAATAGGGCCATAAGGAGTGTCGACAGCCTGATCGAGCGGTGCAGCGACGGCAAAGCCATGGTTGTGCGCGGTCACCTCAACCTTTCCAGTGGCTCGGTCTTGTACCGGCTGATTAATGCCCCGGTGACCATAACGCAATTTGTAGGTGCCTAGTCCAGCAGCGCGACCAAGGATCTGGTTACCGAAGCAGATACCGAAGAGCGGAACATCAGCCGCAAGGACGCTCTGGGCCAACAGGACCGAGCTATCAGCCGTCGCCGGATCACCGGGACCATTGGACAGGAATACTCCGTCGAAATCCCCACTCGTGAGGTCGCCCGGAGAAATGCCAGCGGGCACTACGTGGACTTCAATGCCGCGCTCCGCCATCAATCGTGGCGTCATTGCTTTGATGCCCAGATCAACCGCTGCAACACGAAAACGGCGCTCGCCTACTGCCGGGATGACATACGTGGCAGGCGTCGTTACTTCGGCAGTCAGGTCGGCACCTTCCATTCCAGGACTGCTGGTGACTGCACTCACCAAGGCATCTACCGACTCACGTGAACGATCACCAGTGAAGATGCCGACACGCATGACACCTCGCTCTCGCAGATGTCGAGTCAGCGCCCGTGTGTCAACTCCGCTGATACCGATAACACCAAAATGCGCGAGATCATCGGACAAAGTCCGTTGCGAGCGCCAGTTGGACGGTCGCGGGCTGAGTTCACGCACAACGAATCCAGCAACCCAGATGCGAGAGGACTCGAGGTCCTCGTCATTCATTCCGGTGTTGCCAATATGCGGGGCGGTCATCACGACTACCTGCCGGTGATAAGACGGGTCGGAAAGAGTCTCTTGATATCCCGTCATGGCGGTGCAGAAAACCGCTTCCCCAAAAGTCGCTCCCTCGGCACCGAACCCGGTACCGCGAAACACGCGCCCATCTTCAAGCACGAGTACTGCCGGCGTGGTCATGCGAGCCTTCCTTCAAGCACGGTGGGTCGACCGCGGAAGATCGTGGCGACAACTCGGCCTGGCAACGTGAGAGCTCGGTAGGGCGTATTGCGACTTCGTGAAGCCATGGCGGCTGGATCCACTACCCACGTGGCCCCGGCGTCGACCAAGACAAGATTTGCTGGCTCACCAACAGCCAAAGGACGACCCTGCCCTTGCAGCCCACCGATCCGCGCAGGACGGATGGACATTCTGTCGGCTACATCTGCCCAGCCCATGAGCCCGGTATTGACCATCGTCTCGATGACAACAGACAACGCGGTTTCGAGCCCGAGCATGCCCATGGACGCCGCCGCCCATTCACAATCCTTCGACTCACTTGGGTGCGGCGCATGATCCGTCGCCACTGCGTCGATGGTCCCGTCTGCGAGGGCCGCCCGGAGAGCCACCACATCACGCGCAGTGCGGAGGGGTGGATTCACCTTGTAGACCGGGTCATAGGTCTCAACTAAGTCGTCGGTCAACATCAGATGGTGCGGCGTGACTTCGGCAGTGACTTTCACACCGCGCGCTTTCGCGTGGCGAATGATCTCCACTGAGCCAGCGGTCGAGACATGACAGACATGCAAACGGCCATCGACGTGTTCTGCGAGAAGCACATCTCGAGCAATAATTGCCTCTTCCGCGACTGCTGGCCAACCCGTCAGCCCAAGACGCGACGACACGACACCTTCGTGCATCTGAGCGCCCTCAGTGAGCCGCTTTTCTTGAGCATGCTGTGCGACTACTCCGTCGAAGGCCTTTGTGTATTCGAGTGCTCGACGCATGAGTAGAGCGTCATTGACACAGTGGCCGTCATCGCTGAAGATCCTGACTCGTGCAGCGGAGTCGGCCATCGCGCCAATCTCGGCTAAGCGCTCGCCCTGCAAACCGACGGTCACCGCGCCCACTGGGTGCACGTCACATAGTCCAGCCGTCTGACCGAGACGCCACACCTGCTCAACGACACCGGCGGAATCAGCAACAGGATCTGTGTTGGCCATCGCATGAACAGCCGTGAAGCCGCCTAACGCAGCCGCGCGGCACCCAGATTCGACAGTCTCGGCGTCCTCACGGCCCGGCTCACGAAGATGTGTGTGTAGGTCAACCAGCCCAGGCAGAGCAATGAGACCTCGCGCCTCGATCAGCGTTGAATTGGTGGCAGGTGTGGATCCTGTGGGAAGGATCGCGCTGATGATGCCATCACTGATCACGATGTCAACGGGCTCACCACCCAGCGGTTGAGCCCCCGCGATGTGCCACGTTGTCATGCCGTTGCCTCCTCGTCCACAAGATCGCCTAGTCCGGACTCGCTGCCGCCCAGCAGTAGGTAAAGCACCGCCATGCGGGTGATTACGCCATTACGCACCTGTTCGATGATGACCGCGCGTGGCGAATCTGCGACTTCTGAGGCAATCTCCATACCGCGATTGATGGGTCCTGGGTGCAACACGATCGAATGTTCGGGCATCCGGGACATTCGAGAAGCAGTAAGGCCGTAGCGACGTGAATATTCTCGCGCGGAGGGGAAGTAGGCGGAATTCATTCGCTCGTTCTGCACTCGGAGCATCATGAGCGCATCAGTCTCTGGGAGGTGGTCATCGAGCGAGTAGGAAATTTTGGCGGGCCATTCCTCGACCCCGATGGGAAGGAGCGTTGGCGGCGCGACGAGCGTCACATCTGCGCCTAACGTGGTCAGCAATGACACGTTGGATCTCGCGACCCTGCTGTGCAGGATGTCTCCTACGATGCACACACGTAGACCCTGCAAGTCACCAGTGCCACCCCGCAGGTGATCCCGCATTGTGTAGGCGTCTAGGAGCGCTTGAGTCGGATGGGCGTGCGTTCCGTCTCCAGCGTTGATCACGCTTCCGCCGATCCAACCAGCATTTGCGAGCCGATAAGGGGCACCTGACGCCGGGTGGCGAATCACAACCGCATCGGCGCCCATGGCCTCAAGAGTCATCGCGGTGTCTTTGAGCGACTCCCCCTTTTCGACGCTCGAGCCCTTCGCGGCAAAGTTGATGACGTCCGCCGAAAGTCGCTTTGCTGCAGCTTCGAACGAGATCCGAGTGCGCGTTGAATCCTCGAAGAAGAGGTTGACGACTGTGCGTCCTCGCAGTGTCGGGAGTTTGCGCATTGGGCCGGTAGACAATTCACCTAGTCGCTTAGCCGTATCCAGAATGAGGATGGCGTCCTCGGCCGTCAGATCTTCACAACTGAGCAGATGTCGCGTCACGATGTTGCCTCCAGTACAACTTCATCAGTGTCGTCCACCTCGCGAAGCCGGACGCGGATCGTCTCAGAGCGGGAAGTAGGCAGATTCTTGCCGACGAAATCAGCCCGTATGGGCAACTCGCGGTGCCCTCTGTCGACGAGAACCGCGAGGCGCACGGCGCGAGGTCTGCCAAACTCCCCCAGCGCATCGAGCGCTGCTCGCACGGTGCGCCCGGAGTACAAGACATCATCAACCAGCACCACGAGGCGATCTTCGATGCCGCAGGCCGGAATGTTCGTGGGCTCAAGAGACCGAAGTTTGCCACGACGAAGATCATCGCGAAACATCGTCACATCGAGCGACCCAACCGGGATCTCGCGACCTTCGAAAGTCTCGATAAGGCCACCAATTCGATGTGCCAAGTGCACGCCTCGATTCGGAATGCCCAAGATGACTACGTCATTAGCACCTTTGGAGTCCTCGAGAATTTCGTGCGCGATTCGCGTGACGCTGCGAGAGATGTCGGATGCGTCAAGGACCACGCGGTGCGCAGGCAAGTTCATATGCAACTCCTTTCCCGCCTCACGGGACGGGAGTTAAAGGACTACTAATGAAGAGTACCGCACCTGCGGCACAAAACATGCTGGCGGGTCAGACTCCTGTGCCCTGGCCAGAGCTGCCAATGCGATGGACGCGCATACCGTTCGTGGTGCCTGGAATCCCGGGTGGAACACCAGCCACAATCACCACTCGTTCCCCGGCGGTTGCGCGTCCAATCTCGAGGAGGGCCCGATCCACCTGGAGGACCATGTCGTCGGTGTGCTGGGCAGAAGGGACGAGAAAAGTCTCCACACCCCAGGACAGCGCCAGTTGACTACGCACCCTCGGATTAGGAGTAAACGCGAGCAAGGGTGTTGTCGGACGCATACGGGAGATCAGCCGAGCAGATGCCCCGCCTTCGGTAAATGCGATGACCGCGCTCGCATCCACCTCGCGTGCAACGGCGACCGCCGCACGTGTCAAAGCGCGCGCGGTGGAGTGACTAGCCGCACCGCCTGGATGAAGATCGGGCGGATCCTCGGCGGCCGGAATGCGTTCGAGACCGAATTCCTCGACATACTCGATGATGCGGCTCATCGTACGGATCACGTGGGCAGGATGTTCGCCCACACTCGTCTCACCGGAGAGCATCAAGGCATCAGCCCCGTCTAGTACGGCGTTGGCGACGTCGCTTGCTTCGGCGCGAGTGGGTCGAGTAGCAGTCACCATTGAATCAAGCATTTGGGTCGCCACAATGACCGGTTTGCCGAATGAACGACACAGTGTGATTGCCTGCTTCTGCACAAGCGGCACTGCCTCGAGCGGTAGTTCAACGCCGAGATCTCCACGAGCGACCATAACGCCATCGAATGCCGCGATGATGTCAATCAGATTTTCGACCGCCTGAGGCTTCTCCACCTTGGCAAGCACGGGGAGATGTACGCCTTCCTCCTCCATGATTACTTTGACATCTTGGAGGTCGGCGGCCGATCGTACGAAGGACAAAGCGATGAGATCTGCACCGATGCGTAAGGCCCAACGAAGATCAGCCACATCCTTCTCCGACATTGCCGGCACACTCACCGCAACACCGGGGAGATTGACACCCTTGTTGTCAGAAATTCGGCCACCTTCAAGGATCGTGGTGATCACGCGCGGTCCCACTACTTCTTCTACCTGAAGCGTGATTCGACCATCATCTATCAGGATCCGATCACCCGGTGAGCAATCGCCCGGCAGCCCCTTATGGGTCGTCGACACCATCTCCACATCGCCGGGAACTTCTTCAGTGGTGATCGTGAAGCGCTGACCGACCTGAAGCATGACCGGCCCACTCGCAAAGCGGCCAACGCGGATCTTTGGACCCTGTAGATCGACGAGGACACCAACACCTCGGCCGTAATAATCGGAGGCAGCTCGAACATGCGCATAGGTCTGTTCGTGAAGCGCGTAATCACCGTGCGACAGGTTGAGGCGAGCAACATCGAGTCCAGCTTCGACCAGCGCAGCAATCGACTCATACGAGGATGTGGCTGGCCCGAGAGTGGCAACGATCTTTGCGCGACGCACGAATGCTCCTAGACAGTGATTGAACGAGCCGACGCCGGTATCGGCGACGGAAGTGCACTCTCTCCCATGAGGAAGCGATCTACTGAGGCTGCCGCAGCTCTGCCCTCAGCAATTGCCCATACTATGAGCGATTGGCCTCGACCTGCGTCACCTGCAACAAACACACCCGGAACATTTGTTGAATAGTCGTCTGCGCGAGCCAGCGCACCGCGTGAATCGACCTCAACGCCAAATTGCTCAGAGAGCAAATCGTGCTCGGGGCCGGTGAAACCCATTGCAAGAAATACTAGATCCGCTGCAATTACGCGAGAGGTTTCTTCAACTGGCGAGGGTCGTCCGTCAATCCACTCAACTTCGACAATACGAAGCCCGGTGAGTCGACCATCCTCACCCACGAATTCCTCGGTGGACACAGCGAAGACGCGCTCGCCGCCTTCCTCGTGTGCACTCGAGACCCGCATGACCATCGGATAAGTCGGCCATGGCTGGCTGTCGGGTCGAGCTTCCGGCGGCGTAGGCAGGATTTCTAGTTGCGTGACAGACGCAGCGCCCTGTCGAAGCGCAGTTCCCAAACAGTCCGCTCCCGTGTCGCCGCCGCCGATGATCACCACGTGCTTGCCTGCGGCATTGATGGGACTCTCGGGAAGGTCACCTTCTTGAACGCGATTTGCAAGTGGTAGATATTCCATCGCTTGGTGTACACCTGCAAGTTCGCGTCCCGGGACAGAAAGATCACGCCACTGTGTGGCTCCGACAGCAATCACAATTGCGTCATAACGCTTACGAAGCGACTCTCCCGTGACATCGACGCCCACTTCGACACCGGCACGGAACTTCACACCTTCGGCCTCCATTTGTTCGATGCGCCGATCTAGGTGCCGCTTCTCCATCTTGAATTCAGGAATCCCGTAGCGAAGCAGACCACCGACACGATCAGCACGCTCGAAAACAGCCACCGTGTGTCCAGCGCGAGCCAATTGTTGTGCCGTTGCTAAACCTGCCGGTCCCGATCCAATCACCGCAATTGTCCGTTCCGACAATCGGGAAGGAGGCGACGGCACAACCCAGCCCTCGTCCCAAGCCTGGTCGATAATCGAGACCTCAACCTGCTTGATCGTCACCGGCTTCTGGTTGATTCCCAGCACGCATGCGGTTTCGCACGGCGCCGGACACAGCCGACCGGTGAACTCGGGGAAGTTGTTTGTTGCGTGCAACCGCTCTGCCGCCGCCCGCCAGTCCGAACGCCACACGAGGTCGTTCCACTCCGGAATGAGATTCCCAAGTGGACACCCGTTGTGACAGAAGGGAATGCCACAGTCCATGCATCGACCAGCCTGAGCCTTCAAAGTCTCTGAGGGGAAGGTCTCGTAGACCTCTTTCCAGTCCAAGATGCGGACGTCAACGGGACGTCGGGTTGGCAATTCCCGGTCGTCCTTCAAAAAACCGCGTGGATCAGCCACGTGCCGCCTCCATCACTGCCTCGATGGGATCTCGTCCCTCTGCTTCGGCTGCTGCGATTGCCGCAAGAGCCCGTCGATAGTCACGCGGCATGATCTGGCGGAACCGACCCAATGAAGTCGCCCAATCGGCCAGCAACTCCTTGGCAACCGCCGAATCCGTTTCCTCCGCATGCTTACGCACGACGACAGCCAGCCACTCCGATGCCTCCGCACTGACGAGCTCGATGTCGACCATTTCGGGGTTAACTCGTTCCTCATTGAGGTCCAATACGTATGCCACTCCCCCGGACATGCCTGCTGCAATATTGCGCCCGGTTGGCCCCAAGATCACCACGCGGCCACCAGTCATGTACTCACACGGATGATCACCCGTACCTTCGACCACCGCTAGCACGCCTGAGTTTCGGACCGCAAAACGCTCACCGACGACACCTCGAATGAAGATCTCTCCAGATGTCGCACCGTAGGCGATGACATTGCCCGCAATGATGTTGTCTTCCGCCGGGAAAGTTGCAGCTCGATCCGGTCGAACCACAATCCGGCCTCCGCTGAGTCCCTTGCCGACGTAGTCATTCGAATCGCCCTCAAGCCGGAGCGTGATGCCACGCGGCAAGAACGCCCCAAACGACTGACCCGCTGAACCGGTGAAGGTCAAATCGATGGTTCCATCAGGCAGACCATCACCGCCCCACTTTCGGGTGACTTGAGAGCCGAGCATCGTGCCAACGGTGCGGTTGACGTTGCGCACGGGGAGGTGCGCGCGAACCGGCTCGGCGTTGTCTAGCGCTGGCGCACATAGTCGAATCAGTTCCTGATCAAGAGCTTTCTCCAGTCCGTGGTCTTGCGACTGCACACAACGCCGTGGCGCATCACTGGAAACATCCGTGGAATGCAGGATGGGCGTGAGGTCCAGACCAGAAGCCTTCCAGTGTTCAACCGCCTCGTGGGCGTCGATCATGTCCACATGGCCGATAGCTTCATCGAGAGTACGAAAGCCCAGCGCCGCGAGGTATTCGCGAACTTGCTCGGCAATAAATTCGAAGAATGTGACCACGAACTCCGGTCGACCTGTAAAACGTTCACGAAGGACAGGATTCTGCGTGGCGACCCCCACCGGACAGGTGTCGAGATGACACACACGCATCATGATGCAGCCCATCACAACCAGCGGTGCAGTTGCAAAACCGAATTCCTCAGCACCGAGAAGAGCCGCGATCATGACATCTCTGCCCGTCTTCAATTGGCCATCGGCCTGAACCACGATGCGGTCCCGAAGGTTGTTGAGCATCAAAGTCTGCTGCGTTTCCGCAAGACCTAGCTCCCACGGACTCCCAGCATGCTTCAAAGAAGTCAGCGGTGACGCACCTGTCCCGCCGTCATGCCCGGACACTAAAACGACATCTGCATGGGCCTTAGCAACACCTGCTGCAACTGTCCCGATGCCATTCTCTGAGACCAGTTTTACGTGAATTCGAGCCGCCGGATTCGCGTTCTTTAGGTCATGGATCAATTGAGCGAGATCCTCAATGGAATAGATGTCATGGTGTGGGGGCGGTGAGATGAGTCCGACGCCAGGAGTCGAATGGCGCGTCTTCGCAACCCACGGATAGACCTTGTGCCCAGGTAACTGCCCACCCTCGCCAGGCTTTGCGCCCTGGGCCATCTTGATCTGAATGTCATCGCTATTGACGAGATATTCGCTCGTTACGCCGAATCGACCCGACGCAACCTGTTTGATAGCAGAGCGTTTCGAGTCCCCGTTGGCCATCGGAATGAAGCGCTCAGGATCCTCTCCACCTTCACCAGTATTGGACTTCGCTCCAATTCGGTTCATGGCAACCGCGAGAGTCTCATGTGCTTCCTGAGAGATCGACCCATAGGACATCGCGCCAGTAGAAAATCGCTTGACAATGCTCTCGATCGGCTCCACCTCGTCAAGCGGAATGGGTAGCCGAGCATCAGTGCGAAGTTCGAAAAGCCCGCGCAAAGTCATCAAACGCTTGCTTTGTTCGTCAATGGTGTCCGTGTACTCACGAAAAACGTCGTAGCGGCCCTCGCGAGTCGCATGCTGAAGCCGAAAGACAGTCTCGGGATCAAACAGATGTGGCTCACCTTCGCGTCGCCACTGGTATTCGCCACCGATGTCGAGGCGACGATGCGCAGGAGCGATACCCGTGGGCGGGTAGGCCGTTGCGTGCCGTGCCGATACCTCACGGGCAATCACATCAAGTCCAATGCCACCGAGTCGAGAAGTCGTCCCGGTGAAATAGCGGTCAACTAATTCCTCGGATAATCCGATTGCTTCAAAGATCTGTGCACCACGATAAGAGGCGACTGTCGACACTCCCATTTTCGACATAACTTTCAACACACCCTTGCCCAAAGCCTTGGTGAGGTTGTGCATAGCCTTCTCCGGAGAGACTCCAGTGACAACCTTGCGTCGCACAAGGTCTTCAACGGTCTCGAGCGCGAGATAGGGGTTGATTGCGGAGACACCAAATCCGACGAGGAGCGCAACGTGATGCACCTCGCGCACATCACCTGCCTCGACCAGGAGTCCTACCTGAGTGCGATTACGCTGCCGGACGAGGTGCTGGTGCACTGCGGAGCACAGCAGCAGCGATGGGATCGGCGCCCGGTCGGCATCGCTGTCGCGATCGCTGAGGACGATGAAGCGCTTCCCGTGCGCAATGAGTTCGTCTACCTCTGCAAAGATCTCCTCGAGTCTTGCCTCGAGCGCTGGCCCACCTCCGGAATGCTGGTATAGGCCCTTAACCTTCGCAGCAGAGAACTCGGGCATGTCACCGTCACGATTTACGTGGAGGACCTTCGCGAGCTCGTCATTGTCAATGACGGGGAATGGCAGGAGCACCTGCCGGCAGTGCGACGGTGTTGCATCAAGCAAATTGCCTTCCGTACCGATGAGGCTGCCCAGTGATGTCACGATCTCCTCACGGATCGCGTCAAGGGGTGGGTTGGTGACTTGGGCGAACAACTGCTGGAAGTAGTCAAAGAGCAGCCGCGGTCGCGTCGACAGGACCGCGATGGGCGAGTCTGTGCCCATGGACCCGAGGGGCTCTAATCCTGTTGCTGCCATTGGAGTCAGGAGTATGCGAAGTTCTTCCTCTGAGTAACCAAACGTCTGTTGACGCCGCACTACCGACTCAGTCGTGTGCACGATGTGCTCGCGTTCGGGGAGATTGTCCAAATGGATGATGCCATCTCGCAACCACTCGGCGTAGGGCTCAACTTCCGCGAGATCCGACTTAATCTCCTCGTCGCTGATGATGCGACCTTGAGCCGTATCAACAAGGAACATCCGTCCCGGCTGCAATCGCCCCTTGCGCACAATGGACGCTGGATCGAGGTCGAGCACACCCGACTCTGAGGCGAGAACGACTAAGCCGTCATCCGTGACCCAGTAACGTCCCGGACGAAGTCCGTTTCGATCGAGTACTGCGCCAACGAGAGTGCCATCAGAAAACGACACGTTGGCTGGCCCATCCCACGGCTCCATCAAAGTCGCATGGAACTCGTAGAAGGCCCGGCGAGCCGGATCCATCTCCGTGTTGTTCTCCCAGGCTTCTGGAATCATCATCAACACTGCATGCGGAAGGCTGCGTCCCCCGAGATGAAGCAGCTCAAGCACTTCGTCAAACGACGCAGAGTCGCTTCCGCCCGTGGCGCAAATCGGGAACAAGCGCTCGAGATCGCCCGGGATCAGGTCCGTGCGCAACGCAGATTCGCGCGCGCGCATCCAATTGCGGTTGCCACGTACGGTGTTGATCTCGCCGTTGTGCGCGATCAGACGGTAGGGATGGGCTAGCGGCCACGATGGAAACGTGTTGGTCGAGAACCGTGAGTGCACCAAACCGATTGCTGAAGCAACGCGTGGATCTGAGAGATCTGGGAAGAACTGCTGCAGTTGATGGGTCGTGAGCATGCCCTTGTATACGGTCGTCCGTGCCGACAATGACGGGAAGTACACAGAGCAACTGTGCTCAGCACGCTTGCGAAGACAAAACGCAAGACGCTCGAGGTCAAGTCCGAACATTCCGGGAGCTGTCACGAAGATCTGCTGGAAGGAGGGCATCACCGCTCTGGCACTGCTGCCCACAGGCGTGGCATCAACCGGGACCTCGCGCCAACCTAGGACGGTCAGCCCCTCCTCTGCGGCAATCAATTCAATGGATGCCACCGTGCTCGCGGCTTCCTCCGAGTCAGCAGGCAGGAATGCCATGCCCATTGCGTAGTGGCCCTGCGGGGGCAGCGCGAAATTCACCACCTCACGAAGGAATGCATCCGGGATCTGCAACAAGATTCCCGCACCGTCACCGGAATCCGGCTCAGCACCACTAGCGCCACGATGATCAAGGTTGACCAACGCCGTCAGCGCCTGCTGAACGATGGCGTGGGAGGGCACGCCTGTCAGTGTCGCCACGAAGGCAACGCCGCACGCATCATGCTCCCGCGCAGGATCGTAAAGCCCCTGGGCAGGCGGAATGGCTGAGAACAACATCGAAATCTCCAAGCGGTCTCGGTACTCCTAGGAACAGGAGACCGGGACGACGCTGGCCCGATCAGCCTCTAGCGTACCCGATCAGGAGGCGCTAGCAGAAGCCGAGGGAGTTGCGCTGCTGGACTGAGCGTCGATGAAGGCAATGAGCTTCGCCTCGTCACTGAGGATCGCGTTGTCGACTGGCTTTCCATCCAACGTGGCATAGGGAGTACCAGATGCCCCGGAAGTATCGAAGGCGGCAGTGCTGTTGACCGCCCAGCCAGCGTACTTCTGGCTCGTCACGCACGACTCGAACGTCGTGTAGAGGTCGCCGGTGATGCCCACATCTTTGCCGTACTGCAGAAGTTGGTCGTTCGTCCAACCATCGCCTTCCTTGGCGGGCTGGTTGGCGTAGATCCAATCGTGGTACTCGACGGTCTTGTTTGCGTCGATAGCGCAACCCCAAGCAGCGGTAGCCCGACGAGAAGCGTCCGTCTTAAACGTAGGATCTAGGAAAGTTGTGGGGCGCCAAATTAACTTGACCTTGCCCTCGGCTGCAAGTTTTTGGATGCCGGTTCCGTTATTTTTCTCCACATAAGCACACGCCGGGCATTGGAAATCTTCCCAGATGGCGAGGACCGGCTTATTGGTTGCTTCGGGGTTGATCGGCTTTCCGTAGGCGTACAAGTCTGTCGAAGTGAGCACCCCAGTGGGCAGTGCCGCCGCGGGATCCGGAGCGGGAGCGGGGTCAGGCTGTGAGAGCTTCGGGATGATGATGGCGGCCGCGACGATGGCGATGACAACGACAGCGATAGCGACAGCGCCGATAGTGCGCACCGTGCGCTCGCGGCGCTTCTCCTTGGACATCGCCGCCGCACGAGCCTCTGCAGCCTTCTGACGGGTGTTGTCGCGATCCTTGCTCATCTAGTTCCTCACCTTCACGTGTGTGGTGTAACGGTACGCACCCCTGCGGCCAGATCGCGAGCCAGGGAGCCTGCGGCCGCTACGGCCCCGTCCCCCGACTCGAGGACTGCCCGAACAAATGCCGATCCGACGATCACTCCATCGGCAAATGCGGCGACCTCCGCCGCCTGCTCTGGAGTGGACACCCCAACTCCCACGCAGATCGGCTTGTCCGTCCGGGCGCGGACTCGCGCAACGATCTGCGCGGCTGATCCGGACAAGGAAGTCCGCATCCCGGTCACACCCATCGTGGAAGCGGCGTAGACGAAGCCTGAGGTCACCCCGGCGACTACGTCGATGCGGGCCTCTGTGGAGGACGGAGCCACCAGGAAAATGCGGTCGATGGCGTGACGGTCGGTTGCCTGGATCCACGCCCCTGCCTCCTCCGGAGTCAGATCTGGCGTAATCACACCTACGCCACCCGCAGCAGCAAGTTGCGCTGCGAACGCTTCGACGCCAAATCGCTCGATGGGGTTCCAGTACGACATCACTAGCGTGGGTGCGCCTGTCCCCGCAACACCCGCCACGACACTCAATACGTCGGCGGGGGTGGTGCCATTGCTAAGAGCAATTTCGGCCGCCTGCTGGATCACGGCCCCATCCATGAGTGGATCGGAGTATGGGAGGCCGACCTCCACGATGTCCACACCGTTGGCGACCATCGCGCGCAGAATGTCGATCGAGGCCGCAACCGTCGGAAAGCCCGCCGGCAGATAGCCGATAAGCGCTGCCCTACCTTCAGATCGGGCGCGGGCAAACACCTCGTGTAGCGCACTCATCCGCGACCTTCAGCAGCCTCGTTGACGTCCGCTAGACCGAACCAGCGAGCAGCTGTGGCTACGTCCTTGTCGCCACGACCCGAAAGGTTGATGACAATGATTCCCTCGGGTCCAAGTTCGCGCCCAACACGCATTGCGCCAGCGATGGCATGTGCCGTCTCGATGGCAGGAATGATTCCTTCAGTACGACATAAAATCTCGAAAGCAGCCATCGCTTCATCGTCATTGATGGGGATGTAGGTGGCACGGCCCGAGTCGTGTAGGAAAGCATGCTCGGGACCTACTCCGGGGTAGTCCAAGCCCGCGCTGATCGAGTGCGAAGGGACCGTCTGACCCCATTCGTCCTGCATCACGTACGTACGAGCGCCATGAAGGACACCGGGTGCACCACCGCTGAAGCGCGCTGCATGACGACCGGTTTCGACGCCCTCGCCGCCCGCTTCGCATCCGACGAGCCGCACACTTTCATCTTCGAGGAAACCGGAGAACAGTCCGATTGCA
>CAFBMR010000010.1_pt1 | contig 30625 bp, 37 predicted proteins | sample 7269021 | NCBI WGS metagenome assembly CAFBMR01 (sample SAMEA6814071, study PRJEB35770) | uncultured Actinomycetes bacterium | biome: Freshwater; feature: Freshwater reservoir; material: water | place: Czech Republic | collected 2017-05-23 | depth 30m m
TAAGAAGACTCCCAATGAACAAAATTTTGACACCGCAGCAGGCGCGTGATTTTGCCGACGCCTTATATGTAGCGCGACAGACACGAACACCGGTCGCGGCATTTACTGATTCACTACCTGATCTGGGAGTAGAAGACGGTTACGCGGTTCAGCAATGCTTGACACAACGTCTCATTGATGATGGCGAAACCATCTGTGGCTATAAAATCGGCCTGACTTCCGCCCCGATGCAACAGTTGCTCGGTGTCGACCAGCCAGACTTCGGACCCGTCTTCGAATCCATGGTCTACCGAGACAGTGCTGAGATCCCTGTAGACCGATTTATCGCGCCACGTGTAGAGGCAGAGATTGGCGTTATTCTCAGAACTGACCTTTCCGGGCCAGGGTGCACTCCTGATCAAGCCCGTCAGTCGACCCGTGGACTCGTCGCGGCTCTCGAGATCGTCGATTCAAGGATCCGCGATTGGAAGATCCGACTGGCTGACACGATTGCGGACCTCGCAAGCAGTGGCGCGATTGCACTGTCGAATCTGGTCGTGCCTGTTGAAGGTTTCGATCCGCGTCTGATCGGCATGGTCTTCTCCAAGAACGGTGAGGTGATTGCCACCGGCGTAGGCGCCGCGACACTGGGTGATCCGTTTGCCGCCGTTGCATGGCTTGCCAACAATCTCGCACCCAGGGGCATCGTCCTCCCTGCTGGCAGCATCATCATGACCGGAGCACTTCACGCCATGGTCCCGGTCGCACCTGGTGACGTCTTCCTCGCTGAGTTCGACCGTCTTGGCCCAGTCTCCATTTGTATGGCCAGCGAATAGATTCCTGACATCTGGTCTGGGAACCACCTACTTCTAGTGGCTCTATGATCTCGGGATATCTGCGATTGATCCCCATGAGGTAATTCCTGCTGACCCACTAGTTTCGAGTGACCGCAGGGGCCAATGAAGCGCCCTTGATATGGGTGGATCGTGGAATATGCTCGTCACGTGAGACATGGCCGAATCCGAGTCGCGATTCTCGGTACCGGCAATATCGGCATTGACCTGTGCGAGCGATTACTGGTTGACGATGACTTTGAGGTCGTTGCCCTCGCCGGACGTCGGCCCGATAGCCCGGGGTTGCAGCGTTTGGTTGATCGCATCCCAGTGATTGTCACCAACGGCATCACGGGATTGCTCCCCCACTTTGACTTCTTTGATGGAGTCTTTGATGCAACGTCCTCGTTTGACCATCCTGGTCATTGGGACATCACCAAGGAGCACGGTAAGTGGATGATCGATCTCACCCCTTCTGGAATAGGCCGACCAATGGTCCCGTGCCTAGTCGATCGAGTCGACTCAATGCACCTCAGTCCCGGCATCGAACCTGAAAACCTGTCGATGATCAGTTGCGGCGGGCAATCCTCCGCACCGATGCTCAACGCCATAACCCGCGGAGTTAGCCGTATTTCTGAGGTAGAGGTCTCCGTCAGCGTCCCCTCGCTATCGGTCGGTCCCGCATCTCGTCGTAACGTTGATCATTACGTTGAGGCAACTCAGGAACTAGCAGCCCAGGTCACCGGATGTCCGAAAGCAAAGGCAATGTTGATCCTCAATCCTGCGGATCCCCCGGTCATGATGCGCACTACCGTGTTCGTTCAAGCGGACATTATTGACCTTGATGCAATCCGGATTGCTTGTGCCGAGATGATCACAGAAGTCCAGAAGTCAGTCCCCGGATATGACTTTGCGATAGAGCCCTACTGCCCTCGCGAGGGTCTCGTGTCCGTCACTTCTCGGGTGATCGGATCCGGCTTTTACCTGCCCCCTTACGCAGGCAACCTAGACATCATCAATTCCGCTGCTGTCGAGTCAGCACGAATCCTCGGGCAACATCACATCCGCGCTAAGGCACAAACATGACGATCTATTACGACGTCACCCTGCGCGACGGCAACCATGCCCTCGGCCATCAGCTGGCTGAAAGCTTCGTTCGCAAGTACTGCGCGATGGCCGATACATCGGGAGTCTGGGCTGTTGAAGTGGGACATGGCAACGGTCTTGGAACGTCATCCTTCCTTGCTGGCAAGTCCGCCTGCAGTGATGAGTCGCTCCTCACGGCTGCCCGTGAATCCCTACGTGAAGCCAAACTCGCAGTTCACGCGATACCCGGATTTGCCACAATCAATCGCGACTTGCACCCTGCAGTAGAACTAGGTGTAGAAGTATTCCGTGTGGCAACTCATGTGTCCGAAGCTTCGATGGCGCAGACGCATATGGAGTACCTGGCCGCACAATCCGTCACGGTTCACGGCGTATTAATGATGTCTCACATGATTGATCTACCGGGTCTACTGGTTCAAGCTGAGCTAATGAAGGCGTATGGCGCCTCTGCCATCATCCTGATGGATTCAGCTGGACACTTCGAGCCTAAAGACGTACGCGAACGCGTAGAGATGGTTCATCAAGAACTTGGCATCGAAGTTGGCTTCCACGCACATAACAATCTTGGGCTGGCTGTCGCAAATGCCCATGCCGCTTCCAATGCAGGTGCAAGCATTGTGGATGGCGCGGCCATGGGGCTTGGTGCAGGTGCAGGAAACGCTCAGCTTGAAAGTGTTGTGGCCACAGACCACAGCGACAGTCATCCAGGCCTGCGACAGGTACTTGGGTTGAGTCGCCTGGTAGAAAATGAGTTTCCAGACAACCTGCCGCGAACGACAGCCTCAACTCTCGAGAGTGGATTAGCTGGGGTCTTCAGCGGTTACGCGCCACAGGTTATGGCAGTTTCCGCGGAGTTCGGGCTAGACCCGGGTGATCTGTGGCGTGCGCTCGGTGAGCACAAGATCGTGGCAGCGCAAGAGTCCATGATCCGCGAGATCGCAATCGCACTTCGCATGGGCTGAAAGGCTGTTGGCCCTTGCGCCTACTGCCGCATGATGAATAGGCCAGCCACCACACCGATCGGAGCCAAGAACCAGGCTAGACGAACAGAAGCCGCCACAACTGAATCGGCGTATCCGAACAGCACCGAGAACTGTGGCGGAAAGAACGCCGGGATGCTGAATGTGCCAAGCACCAGGACAACCGCAATGGCGGGTGTCGGTGCGAGAAGGACCAGTGGCACCATCAGGGCAATGCGTACGACAGTGAGGATGACCCACACTCGCACACCGGGCCGCCATGGAATCCGCTGACTGGGGTGCATAACTGATCCAACGAATACGGCAGCACCTGTAGCTGCCAACACCGGTGCCGCCCACTCAATTACTGTCCCTGTCCAGGCAGGTGCATCAGAGAAGTAGTTGAGCACCAGTCCGACAACCAGTGCGATGAAGGGCGCTTCGTCGATAAACGAGGTGCGCTTTCGCTGTGGGATGGGTGCGTGCCGACGCAGAATCCAGACGAAGACCCCAAAAACGGCACGGGCCAGTCTGTCAACGAAGACCGCAACGACTACCCCAGCTGTGCCGGCAATCGCGTCGGACATGGGAACCAGCCAAAACGATGGGTTGGGGATGGCGGACCATCCTCCCAAAACCGCGTGAGCCGCGCGGCTTGGTGATCGAGGCGTGAGTAGGTAGGCAACCCCAATGAGAAGAACGCAGATACCCGTGACCAAAACCGGCCACAGCAGGTCTGACCAACCACCCAACTGCCAACCAGCGAGCAGCGAGATCAGGGCGCTCGACAACAACAGCTGGGTGCGGATGAAGATCCGCCACTCCCCAGCGAGTTTGCCTGTGCGAGCAATCGCAAATCCCGCTGAAGCCCCTACCGCGTAGGCAAGCACGATCACTAGTGTCACTTCGCGCCTCCCTGCGATGCTCTAGACAAAATTGCCCTCCTGACACCCGCTGCGCCATATCCGGCGAGCCACATATCAATTGGAGAAGTTAGCACGGGTGGTTCACGGCTTGCCTGAGCCCAGAGACACGAATGCCCTAAAATAGAGGGACATTTCGAGATTGTTCTTCAGCTTTTCCTTCGCCACTCGGCAAATCGCGCTACTGTGAGCGTGGGGAAAGTGCTTATACGGAGTTGACCATGGTTCGAAAAGTACCGGTGCAAGCGCGCAGTGTTGAGTCGATGAATCGCATGCTCGACGCTGGCGAGCAACTCTTCTACGAGGGCGGCAGCCCGGCTCTGACCCTCGAGGCTGTCATCGAAAGATCTCAGACGTCGACCGGTTCGTTCTATGCGCGATTTGGCGACATGCACGGATTCTTTGAGGCAATGCACGAGCGCGTGCTCGGGATTATTGCGTCCGAAATGGTGCCCCTAACTGCGAAGGCCGCCGCCCAGCCCGATCTGGAATCAGCCATACTGACCTTGACCAAAGCTGCCCTTGGCATTGCCGACCGGCACAGGGCCCCGGTGTATTTCTTTGCGGTGGGAAACTCGCAAGACGAGACTGCGCGGTCCATGGGGGCGCAATTCAATCTGGGTGGTAATGATGCGTTTGTTGTCATAGTTGGGAGCTTCCTTCCCGACGCCTCTAGCGCTGCCGCCAAGCGGCGAATTGATACCGCTTGGCGCACGATCCTCGCTGCAATGTTCCAGCACGTCATGCTTGACCAAAGCGAAGTCTCTCGCATCACCATGAGCCAGAACGTGCTCGCTACGGAGCTTGCCGTGATGATCTCGGGTTATCTGCGTTCGATCCCTGCCAAGTAAACCTGCGCACACCTGACCCGGGTCCGCCCCGATCGCAGGCACAAGCGCCGTCTCAACTTCGCCGGATTCCTCCGTCAACCGAGATTGTCTCGCCCGTCATAAAATCAGAGCCGGAACCGGCCAAGAAGACTGCCACGGCCCCGAGCTCCACTGGCAATCCAATTCGAGCAAGCGGCGTGACGGAGATGATTCCGGCCTCAACTCCAGGCATCGAAAGAAGGCCCGCATTCATTTCCGTACGATGGGCCCCTGGGGCGAGACAATTCACCGTCACGTTCGGCGCCCACTCCCACGCAAGGCTTTTCGTAAGATTAATGACAGCAGCTTTGCTGGCGGCATAAGCCGCCCAGCCCGGCATTCCGGCGATTCCCATATTTGAAGCAATTGTCACAATCTTGCCCTGATTCGCTGCCAGCATGTGTCGACCCCATGCCTGGGCACAGTTGAAAGTGCCCACAACATTGCTCTCGAGGATTTCCGTGAACTCAGCGGCCGATGTGTCCAAACTCGACTTGACCAGACTCACACCCGCATTTGCAAAGAGCACATCGACATGGCCAAATTCCTCCACAACACTTGCCGCAACTTGAATCGTCGATTGGGCGTCAGTGACGTCGAGCACTCGAGTCGCCGACACAATCCCGCGGCTAGTGAATTCCGCATGCGCATCTGCTAACCGATCCGAGTCGCGTCCGGTCACGACGATGACTGCTCCTTCATCACCCATGGCGCGTGCCATCGCTCTGCCTAGCCCGCGGCCGCCTCCAGTGACGACGATTACCTTCCCTGCCAATGTGTTGTTCGCCATGACTCTCTCCTCCTTTGCCTCAACTGCACGTTTTGAACACTGAAGTAAGTGGTAACTCGTTACTGCGCGCGTGGTCGCCAGTGTTGAAACACGCGAGACGTAAGTCCTGCGCGGTCAATTGCGGCAGTTGCCCTTCCCGTCGCTTCGGCAAGTACCGACTTCTCTGCCTCAAACCCAACGAGTTCACCGCCTCGAAGCCGAATCTGACCATCAACTAAGACCGTGTCAACATCCGTCCCATGAGCCGAGAAAACCAGCGCCGCTATCTGCTTGTTGGCGACAGTCGAGTGTGCAGTATCCAAGTTAAATACGGCGATGTCTGCTCGCTTGCCAACCTCTAGCGAACCGACGAGGTGGTCAATACCTAAGGCGGTTGCGGAGCCGATCGTCGCCATCTCGATTGCCATTTCGCAGGTCATCAAAGTGGGATCAAGGTGAGTAACGTTCTGGATAAGAACGGCAAACTTCATCTGCTCGACCATGTCGGGTGAGCAGTTTACGTATGTACCGTCCGTGCCAAGACCGATCACAATGCCTGCCTTCAGCATGTCCTTCAGAGGCGCAATGCCATCACAACTGTATGCGTTGCTCACCGGGTTGGTGATGACAGTCGCTCCCGCACGAGCTACCGCATCAATCTCACGTCCCTTCAGATGCAAGGAATGAGCCAGAGTCCAGTTGTTCGTCAGTGCTCCCAGCCGGACTAGGTAGTCGACATCACCACCACCCGTCATCGCCTCGAACTCCCGAACGGAGAGCCACGGTGTGCCTGCTGAGCAGTGGTTCGTGATCTTTAGCCCTCGCTTTTGCGCAAGGCGTACGCCATCAATGATGAGTTCGTCGGAGGTCGCATTGTGAAGCATCCAGTTAGCGCCGGTCTCGATTGCCAATCCCATGTGGATCCGTCCAGCATGGCCATCCCATCGGCCGACGACTTCATCGGCGTACGCCACTTCATCGTCCAAAGAGCGAGAATTGGGGAAGGCTGGGTACTTAGTCGAGAACGGGGGAGACGGAGTGTGCCTCATTTCCTTTCCCACCACTTGCCGCACGCCGACTTCGACAACTGGCTCAATGATGGCCGCCAGACTCGCATCGTCGTTGACGTTGACCAGGTGGTTAAGCGAACACGTGGTGCCAGTCTTGATCTGCTCAATGGCCCCTAGATAGGCGGCAATACGCAGGTCTTCATTCGTCAAGGTCATCAGGAGCGGAATCGTCACCTGGTCTAACCAGTCTTCTAAGAGCAGCCCTTCGCCCGTGTTCTTGAACAGACTTCCCCAATGGTGATTGTGCCCATTGATCAATCCGGGCATAGCCAACATGCCCTTCAGGTCAATCACTTCGCTAGCTGACGGCAACGGGTCCGTGGCGCAACTACCGATTCCAGTGATGAGATTGCCCTCGATGAGAATCCACCCATCAGGGATAACCCGACGGTCGGTATCGACCGTGACCACGTATGCGTGGGTAAGCAGAATCGACATTGACGTATGTCCTCTCAACTTGGCGAAATTGCCCTATTGCATTTCGGAGAATGTTCGAATGATCCTCGCGTGATCAGCCCCAGATCTCAAGAGCAGGAGCAGGAGCAGCCTGGCCTTCATGGAAGTCAATGAGCCAGCCGCGATGACACCTGCTCGTAATAGATCTTGTTCAGACCCGGGGAACGCATACGTTGCAGTGAGCGTGGGCCCAGACCTCGTACGCGAGCACATCACTACCGGGATCCGCTTCGCTATCTCACTAATCGGTTCAACCAACCACGACGGAATGTGGCCGACGCCCATGGTCTCGATCACAAGGCCGTCCGCGAGGTTCCCCGCCGTCAAACCAAGTCCGTCGTCGTCGAGTCCGATGACGACTACGGGTACGGAAGCCGACTCGCGAACTGGCCTGGCCGCCACGTGGGGACCGCGGTTGCGCAAGGCCAACGGAGCGATAACGGCGCCCTCGATGATCGTCCCCATCGGCCCCGATGCCGGTGATGCGAACGCCGATGGTTTCGTCGAATGCGACTTGGAGACGAGTCGTGCGGCATGTATCTCGTCACCTAGGACTACGACAACTCCGCCGAAATCTATAGCGGACGCAGCAGTGACGACAGCGCCACTCAAGTTTGCATCGCCATCGGGACCCGGCGCCGCCGGCGATCGCATTGCACCTGTGACGACGATGGGCTTCGACGTCTGAATCAGCAAATCCAGGCAGAATGCAACTTCTTCGATTGTGTCCGTCCCCTGCACCACGACTACACCGGCTGCATCACCATCCAGCGTCTCCGTGATGAGTAAGGCCAACTCATAGATGTCATCGAGGCGCAGCGATGCCCCGGGCAGCTTTCGGAAGTCATGCAGGACAACCTTCGCGGTCGTCTCCATGCCAGCGATGTTCGCGAAGACCTCTTTACCGGAGAGGCCCGGAGCGACGCCGGTTGGCCCCTTCGTCATGCTGATGGTTCCCCCGAGGACGAAAGCGTGCACTACTGGTAAATCCGCCGACGTTTCGTCGACAGACCCAGAATTCACGCTCACGCGCCACCACCGAGAATGAAGTCTCCTTGCAGTGCAGCAACGAGTTGCCTGTCTTGGGCGATCAGCATGCCGCGCAGGTAAGTGCGAGTCACGACGCCGCGCACTTCACGGCCATCGAAAGGACTCCACCCCGCTTTTGACACCACGGAGTCGTTGGTGATGGTCCTTGATCTGTTCGGATCAACCACAATCACGTCTGCGTCGGCGCCGACTCTAATTCGGCCCTTCTTTGCCGATAACCCGTATATGTCAGCAGGCGTCTCGCTATAGACACGTGCAACGTCGCTGTATTGGAGATGGCCTCGCGCAACCGCATCAAGCAGGATGCTCATCGTGGAGTCCAACCCGGGCAACCCGAAATGGACGTTCCACATGTCGCCAGCCATTTTCTGTTCCATGGTCGATGGGGCGTGATCGGACGACATATGCGTGAGTTTGCCCTGCCGAAGTAGCGTCCACATGTCCGCCTCATCACCGTTATTACGAGCGCGCGCAGGGGGCGTAAACTTGCGCAAAGTGCCGCACGTCCGCACTTCATCCTCCCGGAGCAGGAAGTACTGCGGGCAAGACTCTGCATAGAGCGTGGCACCCAGTTCGCGTTCGCGTAACGTATAGGCGGCAACTTCTGGATTGCTCACGTGTGCGATCACTGCTCGTGCACCGGTTCGCCGCACGAGAACTCCAGCAACTACCGCCGCCACGACCTCAGCATCTCGGTTTCGCCACTCCAGTAGCAAAGCATTGTCAGTTCGGCCTGATTCGCGGAGGAGTACTTCTGCGTAGGCAGTGAGTGACTCGTCTTCACAATGCAGAAGGGAGATAGCGCCACACTCTGCCGTCTTCTGCAGATGGCTCCGCAGGTCTGACGCGTTATGTCCTGGAATGCCGTGTGTGGTGCAGGTGAATACCTTGAAGAAGCCGACCCCGGCATTCCACAGAGCCGCGATGTCTTGGTCTCCCCCGGGCCAAGCATGGGCAGCTAAGGCGTAGTCCACTGAAGACCTACCCGTGAGGTACGCCCGCTTCTCTTCCAAGTCCGCAACAGTGCGAACCGGGCGACCATGAGCATGCTCGATAATCGTCGTGACGCCCGAGATCGCAGCTGCCGCCGTCCCGGTAGGAAAATCTTCGCGCTCAGGGCTACCCGGGTCCATGAGATGCACATGAGTGTCGATCCCACCCGGGAGTAGGTAGAGCCCGGAAGCGTCCATGACTGAATCGGCTGGCACTTCGTCAGGGCCGACGTACGCAATCTGGGCGCCTTTTATCCCGACATTCAGGCGATGCTCGCCGTCGCCGTTCACGAGAGTGCCGCCGGTAATCAGGTGGTCGAGTTGCATGCCTTTTTACTTCCCGTCAGATATTCGCCCGAAACGTGGATCCCATGGTCCTTCATTTACTGGGCATCCACGCCCAGTTCGCCGAGAATCTTGCTCTTCAGCCACTCGGCCATGACGAATGTTAACGGAGTATCACCGGCATTCTCTAGGTCTTCAAGAAACGATTCAGCCTGCGCTAATGAGCGGAGCTACTCATTCTCCCGGCTTGTCCTTGGCAGCGCTGCGGTCGAGGTGTTTGGGCCCTTGCATGAACTTGTTGATCCACCAGACGAAGAAGACGTATCGAAGAGCTTCGGCTCGGGTAGCGCCGAAGTCTTTGCTCGCGACCAACTGGTCTAGTCGGGAGAGATCGTCTCCGCCGAGAGCGACAGTCAATTCTTCGAGTCGGATGGGTACATTGGTGAAGTTGGGAACGTAGCCGGTATCTCGCTCAAGCTCTCGAGTCGCCTTGATGGTGGCTTGGGTGAAGTCGGAAGGGCCACGCTGGGTCACCAGTTTGCGCATTTCCGGCCGTGCCTCGTGCTCGATAACCTCTGCTTCTTCGGTGTCGTACACCGTGAGTCGAAGCGGCTTGTACTGGAAGTTGTTGGTGGCCATGACATCTGCCCCGCATACATTGGGCACCATAATCGTGTCGATGAGAGCGAGGATCTCAACGTAGTCACCCTTCTTAGAGAGATTCGGTCCGATAAAGGGGTGCCCCTCCTGGTCGACTCCGGTATTCATGAAGAAGTTGAACGAGTCATGGACGTCGTCAGGCGTTAGACCAAACTCACGCTGTGCTTCTGCCTGGATGTCGTGGCAGTTCGCGTGCTCAGCTAGACCGTACTGGTAGTCGTAAAGCCAGGCAGAGCAACGTCCGTAAAGGATGTCGTTGCTACCCACCGTATCTGCGACGATGACCGCTATCGGACGGTCGCGTGGCGGAGCCGACCACAAGAACGCGCCGGTCGTGGGTGACAAGCCGTGCAGGTGGCGCGTGCGAGCGGTGTGGAAATGCTCCTTGTAGTCATGCAGGTTGAAGCAGTTGAAGTCGGCACACTGCCCCCCGTCCTCGAGTTGCTCAATGCGCAGCACTTGGCCACGCTTCACCACAAGTGCTTTGCCTGTCCCCGGCTGGATGATCGTCTCGTACACAAGTTCTCTCGCCACTGTCTTCCTCTACTCTCGACGGGAACCGATGGGCGCGGGTTTTTTGTCCCCGCGCCCATCGGTTCCTCTTATTAGCCTTGATCGTCTGCGTCGCCTGACAGGTCTGCCTGTTCCGCGCAGAACTCCTTAAAGGCCATGACCATCAATGCCTCATGGTCCGACCCCGGAAAGCGATCGATCGTCCGATCCAACAACTCGAGTTGCTGCTGATTCAAACTGACGATCACGGTGTCGTCTTTCATCCTTTCCCCTCTCAGACTGTTGGCTTCCAGCCCTCGGGGGCGCGCATCGCCCCAATGTCGACTGTCTTCATATTCGCCGGAGTGACGGGGATGTTCGGGACCAGCACCTCGGTTACGGCCGGCTTTTCGCCATTTCTCAACGCGATGCCCAGTTGAACTGCCTGGCGGCCGATGAGGACCGGCTGGAGAGCTACGTCGTAGTTGAGGCACCCAGCCTCCATCTGCTGCTGCGCCTGCTGACCAAACACAGCAGTCAGGACAAATGTCTTGCCGCACCTATCGGCTGCCTGGACCGCGGCTGCTGCTCCGTTGCCCACGGTGTCATCAGCACCATAGAGAAGGTTGAGATCCGGGAACCGTTGGAGCATGTCGGTCGCGATCGCTAGTCCGGCCGCAATGTCTGGGTCGGACGTCTTCTCAGCAACAATGTTGATATTCGAGCCGGCCAGCTCCTCCTTGAAGCATCGAAGCCGCTCTCCTGACCAGAAGGCACCTGCCGGTCCGGCAAGAACGCCGATGTCTCCACCGTTGGGGAGTAGGTCTTTGGCGCCGGCTGCCATGTCTTTGCCTACCGAACAGTGAGGTGCTGACACTGACCCCAACGCTCCGGGAGCAGGATCACCTGCGCCCACCACGATCAATCCCGCGGCCACCGCCTGCTCGATCGGTCCCTGAGTCGCTGTTGGGTCGCCGGAGTCGACGAGCATGATGTCGACCTTCTTGGCTGTAAGCGTCTCGATTTGGCTCACCTGGGCGTCGACTTTGCCGTAACCGCCCGCCGAGAGAATGGTGACCGTGTATCCGGCCTTCTGCGCCTCGTCGGTGATGCCGTACAGCATGGCGGTGAAGTAAGGCCCTTCCACCGTCGGGACCGAGACGCCGATAGTCCCACCAGCCGCGGGAGTGCCACCACTGTTAGTTGTACTGCCTCCCCCGTTAGAGCCACTACCGCACGCAGTGAGGACTATTGCGCCGATGAACAACATCGGTACGTAAATTCTGTTTCTGACTTTTGTGATCATTTGACGTTGACTCCTTCCGATCATCATGGGTGGGCGCTGAGTGACAGCGCTCGAGCTAGGACGGATTTTGACGAGTTCGAGACTTTCGGCTTATGAATTCATCGGCTGCGATCGCAAGGATCATTGCGACACCGATCACCATCATTTGGGTGTACGAGGACACGCCCAGAAGATTCAGGCCGTTGGCCAGGACTGTCACAAAGACGACACCAACGGCTACGCCGAGAACGCTGCCTCGCCCGCCGAACAGGGAGACTCCGCCGAGCACGACCGCCGCGACCGAAGTAAGCGCTAGATCACTTCCGAGAGTCGGCTGACCGGAGGCCACTCTCGCGGTGAGGATCAGGCCGCCGATAGCGGCTAGCGCAGCACAGATGATGTAGGCGGCTAACTGCGTACTCCGTACGTTGATTCCCGATAGCCGAGCGGCCTGCGAGTTTCCGCCGGTCGAGTAAATGTAGCGGCCCAGCCGGGTGAAGCGCAGCACCGCATAGGCCAAGATGAGTACTGCGATCGCTAGAACCAGCGGCACCGGGATGCCTAAAAGTCGACTGTAGGCGAGCGACGTGAAAGATTTTGGTAGCCCCACCACCGGTGTGCCACCACTGAGGTTGAGTGCGACGCCGGACACGATGGACAGCATGGCCAGAGTCGCGATGAACGGGGCGACCCGCAGCCGGGTTATGACAAGACCGTTCACTAGTCCCACGGCGACACCAGCGAGTAGCCCGACGACGATGCCGACGAAGGGACCCCTGTCGTTCATCACCATCGCCGATACCACGCTCACGAGGGCGACCGTGGCTCCCACGGATAGGTCGAGACCCGCCGTCAGAATGACGAATGTCTGTCCGAAGGCCACGCATGCGATGGCGGCGGCCTGCAAGCCGACATTTTGGAAGTTGCCTGGAGTCATGAAGACGTCGGACTTAAACGTGAAAAAGACGATCATGAGGATCACGACGAGCGGAAGCCCCACCTGCCTGAGATCGAGTTGCTGCAACCGGTTGACAACACTGATCTGTGACGGACTCTTGGGAGGGGTCATCACGCCGCACCTTGCTCTCTCGTGAAGGCAGAAAAGGCAGCCGACAGGATCGCTTCTTCGGAAAGCTCTGGGTGAACAAACTCGCCATGCATCCCGCCATCAGACATAACGATGACGCGGTGAGGAACGTTCATAATTTCGGGCAGGTCAGAAGACACCAAGATGATCGCGACGCCTTGGGCCGCAAGTTCATGAATCAGTGCGTAAATCTCGTATTTTGCACCTACGTCGATGCCGCGTGTGGGCTCATCGAAAATCAACAGACGCGCATGGGAGATGAGACCCTTACCGATGACGACCTTCTGCTGGTTGCCGCCAGAGAGAGTCAACGACGGCCGATTGAGATCTCCTTTGACGCCCAGTTTGCGTCCCATCGCCGCGGTGACGGAGCGAACCTGACGACCGCGCACGAGGCCCAGGGCAGAGAAGCGAGGGAGCGCGGCCATGACCATGTTCTCGCGCGAGGACAAGTCCAAGACGAGTCCTTGTTCCTTTCGATCCTCCGGGAGGTAGGAAATGCCGGCCGCGATCGCCTCGCGCGGCGAGTGCACCGAGATCGTTTTGCCATCGAGTTCGATGTGACCTGAGTCGAACCGGTCCGCACCGAAGATGGCCCGCATTACTTCTGAACGCCCAGCACCGATGAGACCGGCGAAGCCGAGGATTTCGCCACTTCGAACTTCGAAGCTGACATCGTGGAAGGCGCCCTTCTTAGTGAGGTTTTTGGCGCGAAAGACGACCTCGCCCACGTGGGAACTGCGTTCTGGAAACAGGTGATCCACCCGCCGACCAGTCATCGATTCGATCATCTGACCGGTCGTGAGGTTATCGATTAGTTCAGTGCGCACATTTCGCCCATCGCGCAGAATCGTCACGCGATCTGCGATGGTCTTGACCTCGTCGAGGCGATGCGAAACGTACAAGATTGCAGTCCCCTCGTCTCGTAGCTGGCGGACTATCTCCAATAAGCGCGATGCATCGCGGCTCGGCAACGACGACGTCGGCTCGTCCATGATGATCACTGGGGCGCCGAATGCCAGCGCTCGGGCGATTTCCACCAACTGCCGTTGCGCGCTGGTTAGGTTGGCGACTAGGGTCCTGGCCGAGAAATCCCGTGCGCCGAGCCGATCGAGTGCTAGCTGCGCCACGTGCTCCGCCTGCCGGCGAGACAAGAGTTGCCGCGCTCCCTTGAGTGAAGGCTCGTTGCTCAACACGATGTTCGACGCAACATCGAGCCACGGCTGGAGCGACAACTCTTGAAAGATTGTCGAGATGCCGTGCCGCCTCGCGGTCCCTGGACTATCGAACGCGACTGCGTGTCCGGCGACCTTCACTTCACCGGAGTCCGGCCGTGTCGCGCCCGCAAGAATACTGATCAGGGTTGACTTGCCCGCGCCGTTTTCCCCAATGAGAGCGTGGACCTCGCCCGCGTGAAGCTCAAGCGAAACATCCTCAAGGGCCTTTACCCCCGGGAATGACTTCGTCACATGAATGGCCGACAGTGCCTCGGCCATTAGTTGTTGACCGGCCGTCCCGAGCTTGCAAGTGGGATGTATGCGACAGCCTGTACTTCCAGAAGTGTTAAGTGATTGGGGAGCAGTTCGACGACTCCTACGCAGGTGCTTGCCGGAGGCGTAGTAAAGAACTGTGACCGAATGCGTGCGTAAACCGGGTAGTCCCGTAGATCCGTGAAGAACTGAGTGACATTGACGAGGTCGTCGAGCGTGCCACCCGCCGATGCAACAGTGCGTCGGAGCGCGTCGAGTACGTACCAGGACTGGGCGGCGATCGGCCCTTCCTTCTCGTCTGTTGACATCTCCCCGGTCTGACCCGCCGCCAAGCGGGCGGCTGCTGGCAAGTCCGCATATCCATTGATCACGCGGCCGAGGGCCACGTCAGCGGCGATGATCCCCGCGAAGAACACCAGATCGCCGGCACGACGGTAGGGCGCATACTGCGCGAGCGGGGTTGCAACGTCCTGATTGGTGCCATCGGTCATTGGAGTCTCCTGTTTATCCGGCTATCTGTATCCATTGGCCTGCCCCCTGCGATGGAACTACTCGGCAATCTCGCGCCGCGATGCGTGACCTAACTCTCACCAGATTCCCCCTTTTCGAGAGATCCTAACGTTATATCTTATAGGATGTCTAGCATATTGAATCTTCCGTAGCAAGCAGCTGACGCAAGGTTGGCTCTGAATCACTAAGGAGATTGACAATGCAGGGAGTGAGCGGTCCCCGACGCTGGCACGAGCAGCGCTGGCTGATTGATTCGATTCTGCGCACCGACGGCCTCGAGTGGGACCAACCCCGGGTCGCCTACACCCTGCGACCCATGGGCATCGATGCCGTCGGGGACTTTGAGCGCGCCAAGTCGCGGGTCACCAAGTTTGCGGATCTCACCCCGGTGTTTCTTGAGCTTGCGGATCACCGCCTGCGGTTGGCCGAGCAGGCCGAGCGTGACGGCCGACTGGTCACCGCACGGGAGAACTATTTCTTCGCTGCGCTGCACATCGTCTCCGCGCAATGGCCGATCTGGGAGTCTTCCCAATTGCTCGTCGATCTTGATGATCGCAAGAACGCCTACTACTCGGCATATGCGCGTCTTGCAGATCACCACGTTGAGCGAGTCGAGATCCCCTTCGGCGACTCCTTCATCCCGGCGTGGTGGCACTTGCCCCCCGGCTACAACGGCGGGGCCATCCCCACGGTGATCTCCTGCGGTGGGATGGACGCACCCAAGGAGCTCAACGTCAGCTTGTATGGCGATAAATTCCTCCAGCGCGGCTTCGCCGTCCTCGCCTTCGACGGCCCAGGGCAGGGCGAGGCGCCGATCCGTGGCGTCAAGTTCACTCCTACTGCGTGGATAGACGCCGGCGAAGTGGTGATGAACTGGTGTCGATCACGTCCCGAAGTCGACCAAGATCGCATCGTCGCGTTCGGACTCTCATTCGGTTCGTATTGGATGACACAGATCGCGGCGACTCAGCCGAGTCTCAAGGGTGCGGCTGTGGGCTTGGTGTGTCACGAGCCGGGCGGACAGATGATCTTCGAGATGGCCTCTCCGTCATTCAAGGCGAGGTACATGTGGATGGCTGGACTTGAGCATGACGAGGCTGCCTTCGACATCATGGCCCAGCAGATTGACTTGCGTGCGCTCGTGCAAGAGATGTCGGTCCCGTGGTTGGTAATCGCCGGTGATGAAGATGAGTTGTCGCCGATCCAGCATTCGTACGAATTGGTGAGCTTGGCTAAGGGCCCAGCACCAATGCTCGTCTACGCAGAAGGACGACACGCTCTATCGGCTCCCACGCCCTCAGTGGTGCGCGGTCCGAACTGGGTGGCATACGCCGCTGACTGGCTACTTGATCGGACCCGCGGCACACAAGCCGTCGACCTCGTCGAGTTCGTACGATCCGACGGCGTGATTGAGCGCCGAGACCATCCTAAGGAGACCAAGACATGGGTGCGCCGAACTTTAAATTGAGTTCTCGCCGAATCGCGGTCGTCACCATCGACTGCCACCGTGGTCATCTTGACCCGGCGGTGGCGACCATGCCGTTGGCTGCAGCTAAAGCGGCACAGGTTGTAGCAGCTAACGCATCGCTGCTCACGGGTGTACGGGCCCTCGGGATCCCGGTGATTCATGTCATGACGTCCTATCGCAACAGCGCCGAGATAGCTGGGAACCCCTGGTGGGCCAGTGTCGCCGGGACTACCGCAACCCGGAAGAACGTTCTCATTCACCAGGTTGCGGGCAGCCCTGGGCTTGAGATCATGCCCGAACTCCTCGAGCCCAGCGACCTCCTGGTGGCGACCAAGAAGCGTTACGACTGCTTCATTGCGACCGACCTCGACCACGTGCTTCACGCTCTCGACATCGACACCATTGTGTTGACTGGTATCAACACCAACAGTTGCGTGCTGGCCACCGCAATCTCGGCGAACACTCGTGACTATGCCGTCATCGTCGTCCGAGACTGCGTCGACACCATGGACGAGGATCTCCACTTCGCCGCACTCGACATTATCGACCGGGCGTTCGGGTGGACGATGACCTCAAAGGAACTTCTGGATTCCCTCGGGGACGCAATCAGCTCATGAAAGGCGCTCGTGATGTGAATTGTCATGTGCTCACTCAGATGAATAAAATGGGTCAATGACCACGTCGGAAGGTGCGCACGCCACCGAGCCTGACCCAATGCTCCTTCTGGCCGGTTTGGGGCGCCAGCAGGTTCGCCCCACTACAGCGCATGAATTCGTACGTGAGTCTCTTCGACGCGGCATCCTCACCGGCCTGCTACCAGGCGGCAGCCAACTTGGGCAATCTCAGATCGCTGAATCACTCGGGGTGAGCACCACGCCAGTCAGAGAAGCGCTGCGCGACCTCGCGTCTGAAGGCCTCATTGATTTTGACGCATATCGGACGGCCTCAGTGCACCTGCCAACCGCTGAGGAACTGAACGAGGTCTACAACCTGCGGCAGATGCTCGAGTCATACGCGGTTTCCACAATGGTCCCGCTGGTGACTGAGCAAAGGCTCAAGGAGGCTGAACGGATCCAAGACCTCATGGAGTCCGAAACAGACACCGCCGAGTGGTTGATCCTCAATGCCGAGTTCCATGCGATTCTCACCGGAGCTTGCCAATCGCCGAAGCTTGAGAACTTTCTCGCGACCCTGCGCGCCAGCGTTGCTTTGTACGTCGGGATGGCGATTCGGACAGACCCCAATCGTCAGATTGAAAGCAACAGGGAGCATCGCGAACTGCTAGCCGCGTGCCGAAACCGCGATATCGCCCGTGCCGTCGAAGTGACTCGCGCCCACATGGACCCGGCCAGAGACCTCGTCGAGTCCGCGCTCCTTTCCCAGCTAGGGTGACGAAAGTCGACCTGACGGTTTCTTTCACCGCTACCCGCCGGAAGGTGCCCTCGGCAGAAAATTTCGAGATTTCGCCGCCGTATGAGACCAGGGCTTGATCTTCTTCAGCTCAGGAGCAAGCTCACGCTGGGCAACCTCGATGTCATAAGCAGCCTGAGCCCGCAGCCAGTAACCGTCGGAAAGGCCGAAGAACCGGCAGAGGCGAAGGTCAGTCTCCGCGGTGACCGCACGCTTGCCACTGACAATGTCGCCGATGCGCGGAGCAGGCACGCCGATCTCCTTAGCCAGCCGGTAACGAGACAAGCCCATGGGGACCATGAACTCTTCCCAGAGCAACTCCCCCGGTGTAACCGGGTCAAGCAGCGCAGAACGCTTCGCCATAGCTCCTCCTCCTTTTAGTGATAGTCCACGATCTCGACGCCGGCAGGCCCCGCCTGAGTCCAGCGAAAGCAAACCCGCCATCGATCGTTAATGCGGATACTCATCTGGCCCTTGCGGTCCCCCTTGAGTGCCTCGAGGCGATTGCCCGGCGGAACCTTTAGGTCATCGAGTCGGCCAGCGATATCCAACTGCCTCAATTTTCTTCGTGCGATCGACTCGAAGGACGCGAACCTGCGTACGCGTTGGCCGGAGGCCAGACGCTCAGTGTCGCGGTCACCGAACGAGACGATCACATCTCAAATAGTAACGCGTAGCGTTACTATCGGTCAAGGATTGCGGGTGTCGAAAGTCCGACCGACTGGCCAATCTCCTCCACTAAATGAAAGAAGACCCCTCCCGAAGGAGGGGTCTTCTTTCATTTAGTAGCGGGGGCAGGAGCCGTCGCAGGCTGCGCCTGCTCCTCCCAAATCCTGGCGACCTCACAATCAAATGAAAGAAGACCCCTCCCGAAGGAGGGGTCTTCTTTCATTTAGTAGCGGGGGCAGGATTTGAACCTGCGACCTCTGGGTTATGAGCCCAGCGAGCTACCGAGCTGCTCCACCCCGCGGTGGCCGTTTACGGCGAGGCCCACAATACGTCATCGCAGCCCCCGCCCCCAAGTCGGGGTCAGAGGTCGTCCACTCCCCTAGCGGGCACGTCTACTTCAAAATAATGTCTGATTGCGATCGGGGGGCCCACGATTCCCTTCACCCGATCGGATATCTCCGTATCCTCAGGAGACTGGCGGATCTCATGTTGCTCAAGGTGATCGTGCCAGGAGTCGACTTCCCATCTCTCCACAAAAATGTTGCCGTCTTCGACGTCATTGGTAAGCACCCAACCGCGCGCGCCTGTGCGGCGACGTGATCGTCGCAACTCCCGCATTGCGCCGAGGAACTCTTCGCGTGCTTCATCCGAGACTTGCCACACCACCGTGACGTGCGCGCGTCGTTCGAGATGGGCATCCGGTATGTCGATTTCACCGATCGGCCATCCTGTCGCTACACCGATAACTGTCACTTCAGGCAGTCGGCCAAGCAGCCCCACGAGCCAGATTGGCAGAATTGCCAATCCGGCAACGAGTAATGCCACCGTGAGACTAAAACGGTCGGCGACAACTCCCCACAACACTGCGCCGACAGCCATGCCGCCTTGCGATGCCATGAAGTAGTAGGCCAGCCCGCGAGCCCGCACCCAAGCAGGCAACAACATCTGGCTTTGCGCCAGCAGGACTGCGCCCACCGCGGTCCATGCGGCGCCTGTGATCGGCAGGATCAGATACAGAACTACCGGGTGGTGGATAAAACCGATCGCGATCAGACAGACCGCAAACACAGGCATGATGAGCATGACGTACTGATTGCCGGGCACGCGCCTGCGCACAGGTGCAAGCACGATCGTGCCCACGACCGCGCCACCACCCAGCGCAGCCATTACCCAACCGTATTCGCCAGCACCTAGACCGAGTTCGCGGAGAGCAACCACTGGAAGAAGTGCAAATAGTGCGCCACCACAGCCAAACCACGCGGCTGTAACAAAAACTGTGGTGCGGAAGGCCCGAGCATTCGCGACGTGACGAAAGCCCGTGCGCAAAGCTGGGATGAAGCGGCGCGAAGCCGACAGTTGGCTGGGAACATGCGAGATCATCGCGCTGATCGCGAAAGCGAGGAACCCAAGAGTACTCAATCCAAATGCCAACGTTGGACTCAGCAGGGCAATCGCAAAGCCGCCGATCGCCGGTCCCACAACGCGAGCCGCGTTGAACGTGATGCTGGAGAGCATGCCAGCAGATGGTAGATACTGAGGTGCGACGATATCGGGGACAGCAGCGGCAAATGACGGCGCATTAACCGCCCAGGCTAAGCCGAGCAGGGCCGTCAGAGCCAGCAACAAACCGGCGCTCAATTGATCTACGGCGCAGGTCACAGTGAGAGCAATACCGACACACACCGCACCGATATTGGTCACAATCAAGACGGTGCGGCGAGAAACAAGATCGGCAAGTACGCCTGATGGAATCGTGAAGATCAAAAAGGGCAGAGTGACTGCAGATTGCAGCAACGCAATTGTGAGAGTGGATTCGCCTCGGCGCACTAAGAGCACCTGCGCCGCTATGGTCATCACCCAAATAGCCGTCTGAGAAGCGAATTGGCCGACCATCAGATTGCGATAGGCCCGCGAGACGCGCAGCGGTGACAGCAACCGACCTGGATCTGGGGCCGGGTGCAATGTCGTCACGTTCCCATCTCACCATGCACAGGCGTGCGGCTGCTAGTGCCGCCACAGCAGATCTCGTCAGAGTTGACGAATTGCGCGCGTGATCGCCTGCCGCGCCAAGAATTGATCGGCTGGCGGATAGACAACCTCCTCCAGTACGAGTCCTTGAGCCGGAGCAACATTCGCAGCGTTATGCCGCTCACCTGCATGGAGGACCTCGCCCATCCACTCCGGCTCACGACGGCCATCACCTACGGGCAGAAAGCCACCCACAAGTGAGCGAACCATGGAGTGGCAGAAGGCGTCAGCAGTAATCGACAACGTCACGATTTCGCCGTTGCGAGACCAGTTCGCATCGAGCAGAGTGCGGATGCTGGTGCGACCATCCGTCTGCTTACAGAACGCCGCAAAATCATGCAACCCAAGAAGTTGCGGCACCGCTGCGTTCATGCGATCAACATCAAGGGTGTTGGGATGGCGCACTGCCCACATGCGCGCCAACGGATCTGGCCCGGTGGTGGAATCACAGAGCGTGTAGGAGTAGCGGCGGCTTAGCGCAGAATACCGGGCATCGAAACCTGGCTCAGCCTCGCGAACTGCGGTGACACGAATGTCAGGCGGTAGCGTCCCGCGCAGACGAAACGGCACCTTCTTGGCGACCGCATGCCACTTATCAAAGGGCACATCTACATGCGCGACTTGACCACGGGCATGCACGCCAGCATCAGTACGGCCCGCACACGCGGCATAAAGTTGCCCGTCTACGTGCAGGATCGCTGAGAGCGCGGTCGAGAGTTCTGCTTGCACCGTGCGCTCACCGGGCTGTCGAGCCCAACCAGCAAACTCGGTCCCGTCATACCCAATATCGAGCCGAAGCCGGAGATCAGGCACCGCAGGATCAGGCCTTCTCGTCGTCCTTTGAGTCGCCATCAGCCTCAGCCTCAACTGCGGCCTCAGCCTCGACCGGGCTCACTGCTTCGCCAGTCTCGTCGTCGACAACCTCGACACCGGGCGAATCAGAATCCACGGCCATAGCGGCTGCGATCTCCTCGGCGGTGACGTGCGCCTCCTCGACTACGGGAGTCTCCACGGGAGCAGCGGCCTTGGCAGCTGACTCCTTCACCGCACGCTTGGTCGCGCCGGTTGCCTCAGCGACAACCTGCTCGGCCAGAGCCTCGACGAGTTCGATGACCACCATGGGGGCGTTGTCGCCCTTGCGAGGACCGATCTTGGTGATGCGCGTGTAGCCACCCTGACGAGTCGCATAACGCGGACCGATCTCGGTGAAGAGGGTGTGAATGACACCCTTGTCACGTACGACAGTCAGCGCACGACGACGAGCATGCAGATCACCGCGCTTGGCGAATGTGATCAACCGCTCCGCGAGGGGACGCAGGCGCTTGGCCTTGGCCTCGGTCGTGGTGATGCGGCCGTGCTCGAAAAGAGCGGTCGCGAGGTTGGCCAGCATGAGTCGCTCATGTGCTGGCCCGCCACCGAGACGGGGACCCTTAGTAGGCGTAGGCATGTCCTTCTCCTTGCTTCCTTATGTCCTAGAGCCGCTCGTCCTCGGCAAGGCCGAGATCGTCGTCTTCGTCTTCGTCATCAACCAAGTACACGGCAGCGCCGGGGTCGAATCCAGGCGGGCTGTCCTTGAGCGCAAGACCCAAGCTCACGAGCTTGACCTTGACCTCATCGATGGACTTTGCGCCAAAATTGCGGATGTCAAGCAGGTCGGCTTCACTGCGGCTGATGAGCTCGCCCACAGTGTGTACGCCTTCGCGCTTGAGGCAGTTGTATGAACGCACCGTGAGATCAAGCTGCTCGATCGGCGTCGTCAACTGCTCGGCAACGAATGCATCTGTCGGCGATGGGCCGATGTCGATGCCCTCTGCCTCGAGATTGAGTTCGCGCGCGAGTCCGAAGAGCTCGACCAACGTGCGCCCAGCCGATGCGACAGCGTCGCGAGGAAGCATGCAGGGCTTGGTCTCCACGTCAAGGACGAGGCGATCGAAGTCGGTGCGCTGCTCCACACGAGTTGCCTCAACGCGGTAGGTGACCTTCATGACCGGGGAGTAAATCGAGTCAACCGGGATGCGGCCGATCTCCTGGCCAGGCTGCTTGTTGAGAGTCGCCGAAACGTAGCCACGGCCACGCTCAACCACAAACTCAATGTCAACCTTGCCCTCGCCATTAAGAGTGGCGATGTGGAGATTGGGGTTGTGCACCTCAACACCGGCGGGCGGTGCAATGTCGCCAGCAGTGACGGCGCCTGCACCCTGCTTGCGCAAGTACATAACTACCGGCTCGTCGAACTCCGAGGAGACGACGATCTGCTTGATGTTGAGAATGATCTCGGTGACGTCTTCCTTGACTCCCGGAATCGTCGTGAACTCATGCAGCACACCATCGATGCGGATGCTGGTGATTGCAGCTCCGGGAATCGACGAGAGAAGCGTACGGCGCATGGAGTTGCCAAGCGTGTAGCCGAACCCCGGCTCGAGTGGCTCGAGAACAAACCGCGAACGAGTCTCGCTGATTGGTTCTTCGGTGAAGGTGGGTCGCTGTGAAATAAGCACGTGTCTTCTTCCTTCCCTTGACGCCCGCTATTTGACGTCGGTTCGGACTACTTGGAGTAAAGCTCGACGATCAACTGCTCCTGGACCTGCGTGTCAATAACCGCGCGGGCCGGAAGCGAGTGCACGAGGATCCGCATCTTGGACGGGATGACCTCGAGCCACGCTGGCACGGGACGCTCGCCAATCTCGGCGTGAGCAATGACGAAAGGCGTCATCTCACGTGATCCGCCACGAACCTCAACGATGTCGCTGGGCTGTACGCGGTACGAGGGAATGTCGACCTTCACTCCATTAACGACGAAGTGTCCGTGACGAACCAGCTGACGCGCCATGTCACGCGACTTGGCTAAGCCAGCGCGGAAAACGACGTTGTCGAGACGGCTCTCGAGGATGCGCAGCAGGTTCTCACCAGTCTTGCCCTGACGACGATGGGCTTCCTGGTAGTAACCACGGAACTGCTTCTCGAGCACACCGTAGATGCGAGCTGCCTTCTGCTTCTCGCGAAGCTGCATGAGGTACTCGCTGTCCTTCGAACGACCGCGACCATGCTGGCCGGGAGGGTAAGGACGCTTCTCGAACGGGCACTTGGCGGATTCGCACTTCGAACCCTTAAGGAAAAGCTTTGTCTTTTCGCGACGGCAGCGCTTGCAGTCTGCTCCGGTATAGCGGGCCATGTTGTTTTATCTCCTCGTTCTCAAACGCGACGGCGCTTGGACGGCCGGCAACCGTTGTGGGGGACGGGGGTCACATCTTGAATTGAACCGACCTCAAGGCCGGTCGCCTGCAGGGAGCGGATGGCAGTCTCGCGGCCCGAACCGGGTCCCTTGACGAACACCTCCACCTTGCGCATGCCGTGCTCCATCGCGCGACGAGCAGCGGCCTCAGCGGCGAGCTGCGCGGCGAACGGTGTCGACTTGCGGCTGCCTTTGAAGCCCACCTGACCGGCGCTCGACCAAGCAACGACTGCTCCGGTCGGATCGGTGATGGACACGATTGTGTTGTTGAACGTGCTCTTGATGTGAGCGTGGCCATGGGCCACGTTCTTCTTCTCTTTGCGGCGCACCTTCTTGGCGCCAGCAGCCTTGCCAGACTTGGGGGGCATACGGGTTCTTCCTGTCGAGGGTCAGATGGGGACGGGCCGCTTCTGCTACTTGCTGACCTTTTTCTTTCCAGCCACCGTCTTGCGCGGACCCTTGCGGGTGCGGGCATTGGTGTGTGTGCGCTGGCCACGGACCGGCAGTCCGCGGCGATGCCGGATGCCCTGGTAGCAGCCGATCTCCACCTTGCGGCGAATGTCAGCAGCAACTTCACGACGAAGGTCACCCTCAACCCGCAGGTTTACGTCGATCCAGTCACGAATGGAAATGACCTGCTCTTCAGAGAGGTCCTTCACTCGCGTGTTGGGATCGATGCCAGTTGCCTGCAGAGCCTCCTTGGATCGGGAACGCCCGACTCCAAAGATGTAGGTGAGCGCGATCTCCACTCGCTTGTCGCGAGGAAGGTCGACGCCAACGATGCGTGCCATGGGCGTAACTCTTTTCTGTGTCGTATGAAGATGTCTGGTGCGGCACCATTCCTGTCCGCCCGGACAGGCCTCGGCATCTTCTCCGAGGGTGGCGTCCCGCAATCAAGCACGTGTCGATGCGGGGGTCGGGTACCGCTTGGTTCAGGTGAGCAACAGGTTTTCTCCCTGTGTCACCGAAGGGACTAACCCTGACGCTGCTTGTGACGCACGTTTTCGCAGATCACCATGACAACACCGTGTCGACGGATCACCTTGCACTTATCGCACATCTTCTTAACGCTGGGCTTGACCTTCATTTACTTCTCCCGCCTTATTTGTACCGGTAGACGATCCGACCCCGAGTGAGGTCGTAGGGCGAGAGCTCCACGACTACCCGGTCATCAGGGAGGATGCGGATGTAGTGCATGCGCATCTTACCGCTGATGTGAGCGAGAACTTTGTGGCCGTTATCGAGCTCTACTCGGAACATTGCGTTCGGCAGAGACTCGACGATGGTGCCTTCAAGCTCAATGGCGCCATCTTTCTTGGCCATAACCTCACTCGTCATCTCGTACTGGGATTTCGGATTTGTTCTTGGCCCGAGGGCCGACGCAGCAGTCTACGCTGTCATCCCCCGAAGGACGAAATCGGGTCCTATACTCCCCGCTCACAAAGCGGTCAAGACCACCGGACCGTCGGCTGTGATGGCCACGGAGTGCTCCCAATGGGCCGCCGGGCGGCCATCTGCCGTGACCACGGTCCAATCGTCGGATAGGACTTTGGTGTCGGCTGCCCCGAGAGTCACCATGGGCTCGATCGCCAGGGCCATGCCCTCCCGGATCTGGGGGCCTTCTCCCCGGCGCCCGTAGTTGGGCACAGACGGGCTCATGTGCATTGCCGAGCCGATGCCGTGGCCCACGTAGTCCTCCACGATGCCGTACGGCCCCTGTGAGCGGATGTACTGCTCGACCGCATAGCCAATGTCGCCAACGTGGCCACCAGCGACTGCGGCCGCGATGCCGGCCGCAAGGGACTGCTCGGTGACACGCGACAACTCGAGCAGTTCCGCGGCTACCGTTCCAACCGGGACGGATAGCGCCGCGTCACCATGCCAGCCGTCGACGATGGCGCCGCAGTCAATAGACACCAAATCGCCCTCGGCGAGGACCCGCGCGCCTGGGATGCCGTGGACAACTTCATCGTTCACGGATACACAGATATGCGCTGGAAACCCGTGGTAATCAAGGAAACTCGGTAGCGCGCCTTCAGAGCGAATCGACTCCGCAGCGACTTCGTCCAGTTCGGCTGTGGTGATGCCTGCGCGAACTTCAGCAGCAACCAATGCGAGTGTGCGAGCGACAACAAGACCTGCCTGACGCATCACTGCCAATTGCGACGGGGTCTTGATTTCAATGCGCTCGCGCTTGCGGAACATCAGCGCAGCGCTGCGAGAACGCGGGCGCTGACCTCGTCGATCTCGCCCATGCCGTCTAGTTGCACCAAGAGTCCGCGATCGCGGTATACGGCAGTGAGCGGCGCAGTCTGCTCTGCATAAACCTCAAGCCGACGACGGATGACGTCTTCGGTGTCATCAGAACGTCCACTCGTCCGCGCACGAAGCAATAGGCGTTCGACAACCTCGTCGGTCACGACAGTGAGTTCGAGGACTCGATCGATCTGCTGCCCTGACTCAGCGAGCATCGAGTCAAGTTCGGAAACCTGCTCAACGGTGCGCGGGTAGCCATCGAGCAGGAACCCTGCAGCGCAATCCTGATTAGCGATGCGGTCACGCACCATCGCATTGGTCACGCTGTCGGGCACGTATTCGCCGGCATCCATGTAGCGCTTGGCTTCCTTGCCCAATGCGGTGTTGCCGCCAACGTTGGCGCGGAATAGGTCACCGGTGGAGATGTGCGGAACTTCAAGGGCAGTTGAGGCGAGCTGAGCCTGAGTGCCCTTGCCCGCTCCGGGCGGACCCATGAAGACGACTCTCATCGCAGGAAGCCCTCGTAGCTACGCTGTTGAAGCTGCGAATCGATCTGCTTCACCGTGTCGAGACCGACGCCGACGACGATGAGGAGGCTAGTGCCGCCGAAAACGAATAGGTTGCCGATGCCCAGAAGATTAAAAGCCACCACGGGCATAACCGCGATGATGCCGAGATACAACGAGCCAGGAGCGGTCAGGCGATTGAGCACGTACGCCAAGTAATCAGCGGTTGGCTTGCCCGCACGAATGCCCGGGATGAATCCGCCGTAGCTCTTCATGTTGTCTGCAACTTCGGTCGGATTGAAGGTAATCGACACGTAGAAGTAGCAGAAGAAGACCGTTAACAGGAAGAAGACCACTAGGTAAGTCGAGGAAGATCCCGTGGAGAAATTAGTTGCAATCCACTGCGCCCACTCCGACTGGCTACCAGTCAACTGCACGATCAAAGTCGGCAAGAAGAGTAGTGACGAGGCGAAGATAACCGGAATAACACCGGCCATGTTGACCTTAAGCGGGATGTAGGTAGAGGTGCCGCCGTACATCTTGCGACCTACCATGCGCTTGGCGTATTGCACCGGAATACGGCGTTGCGCCTGCTCAACGAACACCACAAGCGCGATGACAAAGAGGCCGATGGCGACCGTAGCCGCGAAGATGAACCAGCCTTTGCTGCTCTGCACGTTCAAGAACGACTGCGGGATACGCGCAATGATCGAGGTGAAGATGAGGATCGACATACCGTTGCCGATGCCACGCTCGGTCACGAGCTCACCGAGCCACATGACCACTGCTGTGCCGGCAGTCATGACGACGACCATGGTCAAGATGACCCAGATGCCCTGATTGGGAATCAACTGCTCATTGCAACCCTGGAAGAGTGCGCCGGGTGAACGAGCAAGCGAGAGGATCGCGGTCGACTGAAGAATTGCCAGGCCGATGGTGAGATAACGCGTGTACTGCGTGATCTTCGCCTGCCCGGACTGGCCTTCCTTCTTCAGCGCTTCAAGTCGCGGGATGACGACCGTGAGCAACTGAATAATGATGCTGGCCGTGATGTACGGCATGATGCCGAGGGCAAAGATCGACAACTGCAAGAGCGCGCCGCCGGAGAACAAATTGACGAGAGCGTAGATCGAGTTGTCTTGCACCACATCGATGCATCGCTGGATAGCGGAGTAGTCAACGCCAGGAGTCGGCACGACGGAGCCCAGCCTGAAGAGCGCAATAACCCCGAGTGTGAACAGGATCTTTTTGCGCAGGTCAGGCGTACGGAACGCAGCGGCAAACGCGCCGAAGTTCACTAGTGGCCTCCTTAGATCGTACGACGGATTCAATCAGTTTGGCTCACGCCTTGCTGATTGAACCACCCGCCGCCTCGATCTTCGCCTTTGCCGAGTCGGAGAAAGCCGTGACGGTGACCTGAACCTTGACCGCGATTTCTCCGCGGCCGAGCACCTTAACCGGCTGCCCCTTGCGGACCGCACCGGCAGCCACTAGATCTTCGATCGTAATCGCGCCACCATTGGGGAACAGAGCCTCAATGGCCGAGACGTTGACGACCTGGAACTCCACCTTGTTGGGCGGAGTAAAGCCGCGAAGCTTGGGCAGACGCATGTGCATCGGCATCTGACCACCCTCGAAGCGCTCAGGTACCTGATAGCGCGCCTTTGTGCCCTTGGTGCCACGGCCCGAAGTCTTGCCCTTGGATGCCTCGCCACGACCCTTACGGGTGCGCTCGGTCTTTGCGCCGGGAGCCGGACGCAGGTGATGAACCTTCAATGCCATGTCAGTCGACCTCCTCAACAGCGACCAGGTGCGCCACGGTAGACACCATGCCACGGATCTCCGGTCGGTCTTCCTTCACAACGGTGTCGCCAATGCGCTTGAGCCCGAGACTACGCAACGTGTCGCGCTGGGAGGACGAGCCCCCGATCTTGGACTTACGCTGAGTGACCTTAAGACGCCCCATCACGAACCTCCTGCTGCGCGAGCGCGAAGCAGCGCCGCGGGTGCTACATCCTCGAGCGGCAGGCCGCGGCGAGCTGCCACAGCCTCGGGACGCTCGAGCAACTTCAGCGCTGCGACTGTCGCATGAACGACGTTGATCGCATTGTCGGAGCCAAGAGACTTCGAGAGCACGTCATGGATGCCAGCGCACTCCAGCACTGCACGAACCGGACCACCGGCGATGACGCCGGTACCGGGAGCTGCGGGGCGGAGCATGACAACGCCTGCTGCTGCCTCACCTGTGATGGGGTGAGGAATCGTGCCCTGAATACGCGGCACCTTGAAGAAATTCTTCTTGGCCTCCTCGACGCCCTTGGCGATAGCCGCGGGCACCTCCTTGGCCTTTCCGTATCCCACGCCGACCGAACCATCGCCATCGCCAACCACCACGAGGGCAGTGAACGAGAAACGACGGCCGCCCTGCACGACCTTGGACACGCGATTGATTGCCACTACGCGCTCGATGAATGCTGACTTCTCCTCGCGGGGTGCGCGCTCACGGCGCTCCCGCTTATCGGAGCCGCCGCCAGCACTACCGCCGCCGGCACTGCCGCCACGACGCTGGGTTGATGCCACAAGTTCCTCCTAGAACTCTAGGCCGCCCTCGCGGGCGCCCTCCGCCAGGGCCGCGACGCGACCGTGATACTTGTTGCCGCCACGGTCGAAGACCACAGCGGAGACGCCTGCTTGCTTGGCGCGATTAGCAACGAGCTCGCCTACGCGGCGGGCACGAGCGGTCTTGTCACCGGACAACCCTCGGATGTCGCCTTCCATAGTGGAAGCCGACGCGAGAGTCTTGCCGACCGTGTCGTCGACGACCTGCACCACCAAGTGGCGGGCGGAGCGCGTAACGACTAGACGGGGACGCAGCGTTGTGCCGGTAACCCGCTTGCGAACACGCAGGTGGCGACGACGACGGGCAACCGCAGTCGAACCCTTGACAATTTTCGGGGCGAAGGAACTCACTTCTTGCCCGCCTTTCCAGCCTTGCGACGGATGACTTCACCCTCGTAGCGCACGCCTTTGCCCTTGTAAGGGTCGGGCTTACGCAATTTGCGGATGTTGGCGGCGACTTCGCCGACCTGCTGCTTGTCGATGCCCTGAACCTTGAACTTGGTTGGGGTCTCGACTGCGAACGCGATGCCCTCCGGCGCTGTAACGACTACCGGGTGGCTGAATCCAAGAGCGAACTCGAGGTCTCGTCCCTTGGCGGCCACGCGATAACCGGTGCCGACGATCTCGAGGGTCTTTTCGTACCCTTGAGTGACACCAAGAACCATGTTGGCAACCAATGTGCGAGTCAGCCCATGACGTGCACGCGAGTCACGCTCATCGTTAGGGCGTTCGACATAGAGCGTGCCGTTGTCATTGCGGACAATGATCGGTGCGACGATCGTGTGGGCCAAAGTGCCCTTCGGGCCCTTGACCGTCAGATCAGAGCCGTCAATGGTGACCTCAACGCCGCTAGGAACGGGGATAGGAAGACGTCCAATACGTGACATGGTGGCCTCCTCTACCAGACGTAGGCGAGGACTTCCCCACCCACGCCCTTCTTTGCAGCCTCGCGGTCGGTCAGCAGACCGGAGGAAGTGGACAGGATCGCGATGCCGAGGCCACCGAGGACTCGCGGGAGTCCGGTGCTCTTTGCATAGACGCGCAGGCCGGGCTTCGACACACGGCGAATGCCAGCGATTGAACGCTCACGGCTCGGGCCGTACTTGAGGTGAAGCTGCAGGTTCTTGCCCACCTCGGCGTCCTCAACGCTCCACGAAGCGATGTAGCCCTGCTGCTTCAAGATCTCGGCGATGCTCGCCTTGATCTTGGAAAACGGCATGGAGACATCCTCGTGATACGCCGAGTTGGCGTTGCGCAGACGCGTAAGCATGTCTGCGATCGGGTCGGTCATGGTCATGGCCATCGGGCCTTTCTGCTGCGGTTTCCGTTAGGGACCTACGGCAATAGTTTTGGAATTACCAGCTGCTCTTGGTGACACCGGGAAGCTCGCCTGCGTGTGCCATCTCGCGCACACAGATGCGGCAGAGCCCAAACTTGCGATACACGGCGTGCGGACGACCGCAACGGGTACACCGGGTGTAGCCGCGCACCTTGAACTTCGGTGTGCGCTTTTGCTTCTCGACCAGGGCCTTTTTTGCCACGTCAGTTCTCCTTGAACGGGAATCCGAGGAGGCGAAGCAGTTCGCGGCCCTCCTGATCGGTCTTGGCGGTAGTCACGAGA
>CAFBMR010000011.1_pt1 | contig 30546 bp, 32 predicted proteins | sample 7269021 | NCBI WGS metagenome assembly CAFBMR01 (sample SAMEA6814071, study PRJEB35770) | uncultured Actinomycetes bacterium | biome: Freshwater; feature: Freshwater reservoir; material: water | place: Czech Republic | collected 2017-05-23 | depth 30m m
CCGTCAATGATCATGCCGACGAAGAGGTTGCGCGCTTCACGCTTCGAGGCCCCGACGGGCTGATGGTGCAGTCCCTTCTCGGTGGCGGCGACGACTGGGCTCTCGGGCAGATCAGACTTGCCGCGCTTCTCCAGCAACATCACGATGAAGAAGTAGCCAAGGCAGCCAATACCGATGCCCAGCGCAGTCGGGCCAGCTCCGGCTTCGTCGTACGACACAGCCACGAGGTCGGTGCCAACTGCCGAGATAACGGCACCCGCGCCGAAGGCCATGATCAGGCCCATCGTCTGCGGCTTCGTCAGATTGCGAAAGCGCCAGACGAGCAGGGCACCGACGATCAGAGCGGTCTGCGCGAAAGCGCCAAAGATCGCTGCTTCAAACATGGCTTCCTCTCAACCTGAGATGTGCAGCCTAGCCAGAAACCTCTTCGATGAAGTGCAAAACCCCTGAGGTGTAGACATCTGCGTCATCCCACATGGCCATGTGGCTCCCGTTGGGGCAGTGCAAGGACTGTCCGTTGGGCATCTCGGCGGCCATAGCCCGCATGTGTACGGGATCCATCGTGTCGTATTCGGCACTTACAACTAGGGCGGGCACGGTGATGTTGTGTAGATCTGAGAAACGGTCCCACTCAACGAGGCTGCCGCTGGCGCCCAATTCACTCGGCCCCTGCATGAGGACATACACATCTTGGTTCATGTGATCAAACGACTGAACGACAATCTCGGGCCACTCATCAGCTGGTGCACGCAGAACGTGGTGCACGTAATGGTGCTCCATCAGAAGTTCTTGATATTCCGGCTCGGCATACTGCTCCGCGGCTTCAAGCTCCTTGATGCGCGCAAGGGCAGTCTGGTCCATTGTTGGCATGAAGACCTCGTGCGCGTAACGGTTGTAGGCCGGGATAGACGACATCATGTTCGAGATGATGATGCCTTTGACGTTGGCGCCGTAACGAAGCGCGTATTCCATAGTCAAGATGCCACCCCAAGAGTGGCCGAGTAGAAAGAAGTTGGTGTGGTCCAAGCCCAGAGCAATGCGCACCTGCTCGACCTCATCGACGAAGCGGTCGAGATCCCACAGAGACGTGTCGGTGGGCTGGTCACTTCGGTAGGACCCGAGTTGGTCGTATTCGATCACCTCTATGCCCGCAGCTACGAGACTGGCGGTGAGGCTCTCGAAGTACTCCGCTGAGGCGCCAGGGCCGCCATGGAGAAGGAGCAGCCGGGCCTTGGGATTGTTGCCTGTGGTTCGGGTCCAGACCTCGAACTGGCCAACTGGGGTGCTGATCGGGATCCGACGCTCGCTCATATTCGTGAGCCTAGGGCAGCAGGCGCATAAGAAATGGTCGATTATGGGTAACCCAGATGTATGAGCGGTCAACGATCTGGCAAAGCACGGGGAGTTGGCCTAGGGCTCCGAGAACCTTCCACGGATAGGGCGACTTCAAGAGGGCCCGTGACACTGCACGGCCCCCGGCGTAGGTGCCGCTGGGATCGATCCACTGAACCGCCGTCTGGCAGTCGTGTTCCGTGAGGCCAAGTGACTCCAGATCAGCCTCTTGCCAGGCCAGAAAATCGGCTCGTGGTCGCACCCGGCGCCTCGCGAAGTCTGCGCCAATGCGGCAGAACTCGCAATCGCCATCGAAAATGACCAACGCCTGCACAGGAGGAATCTAGCGCCGATGTGCTTCGCGGACACATTCTGCGTACCTTAGAGAGGTGACAGAGAAGCAGGTCTATGAAGTAGTGCGCCAGTGCAGGGGATACGAAATCCGGCGGTATGCCCCGCACTTGGTCGCGGAGGTCACGATTGAAGCCGGTTTTGAGCGTGCTGGCATGGCCGCCTTTGGCCGCCTTGTCTCCTTCATCAATGGCGCTAATGGCACGCAGACCCGGATGGCGATGACGGCGCCGGTGATTCAAAGCCCTGCTGCGCGAGATAACCAACACGTGATTGCCTTTGTATTGCCAGCAGACATCAATGCAGCCGATGTTCCCCAGCCAACCGATGGGTCCGTCACAGTGCGTGCGTTAGAAACCGAAACCGCTGCGGCCCTGAAATTTTCTGGCCGTTGGACCTTTAGTTCATTCGAAAAGCATCGTGCACGTCTACTGGCTGCGCTTGAGCGTGATGGTGTCGAGGCGACTGGTCCGGCTCGCTACGCGCGATTCGATCCGCCGTGGACACCGTGGTTCATGCGTCACAACGAGGTCGTTATTCCGGTTTAATTCGGCTATGACGCAACGCAGGTGGATCTTCGCCGATCAGCTGGGACCACACTTCGTTGATCCCGATGAGAACGTAGTGCTCATCGAGTCGCATAACGTGTGGCGGCGGCGGACGTATCACCGTGCGAAGGCACTTCTGATTCTCTCTGCCTTGCGGCATCGTGCTGCCGAACTCGGCGATCGGTGTACCTACCTGACAAGTGACACCTATGGGGAGAGTGCTCGCGAACTCGGGCCGCTGCGGGTGAGCGATCCGACCTCGCGCGGGGCACGCCGACTTGTGCGTCAGCTTGGTGCCGAGATCGAACCAGCACGCGGCTTTCTCACGGACGAGACAACCTTCAACGAGTGGGCTGAATCGCGTGGGAAGAAGCGACTGCTCCAAGAGGATTTCTATCGATCGGTGCGCACACGCCACGGGATCTTGATGAGTGGCAACAGGCCGGAGGGCGGCCAATGGAACTTCGACGCCGATAACCGTCAGCCGCCCCCCAAGGGGCAGGTGACTTTGGGGTTACGTGCGCCGTGGCTGCCGACCGAAGACGACATCGATGCGCAGGTGCGTGAAGACATTGCCCGTCTTGAGCGCAGTGGCGTAACTTTCATCGGCAATGCTGGCCCGCGTGAGTTTGCTGTGACTCGCGCAGAGGCGCTCATCGTGCTCGAAGACTTCGTGGCTCATCGGCTGCCATCATTTGGTCCATTCGAGGACGCAGTTATGGCGCAAGACCGCACGATGGCGCACTCACGTTTGTCGGTGCCGCTTAACCTCGGCCTGCTGCGCCCGTTGGAGATAGTCGAGGCCGCACTGGCGGCATACGAGAGTGGCGCTGCCCCGCTCGCCAGCGTCGAAGGTTTCATCCGCCAAGTCATCGGCTGGCGTGAGTACGTGTGGCACCTTTACTGGTATCTCGGCCCGGACTACGCGAAGTCGAATGTGCTGAACGCGACGACGCCGCTGCCAGTGTGGTTCGCCGAACTTCGGGCAGAAGACGTGAAGGCTCGTTGTCTCTCTCATGCATTGGCAGAGGTACGCGACCACGGCTGGAATCACCACATCGAACGCCTCATGGTCCTTGGCAACTGGGCATTGCAGCGTGGCTATGACCCGCTGGAGACAGCCGATTGGTTTCGTCGCGTTTATCTCGATGGCTACGAGTGGGTGATGGCTGCCAACGTGATTGGCATGGCGCTGTATGCCGACGGAGGCGTCATGGCTACGAAGCCGTATGCATCGGGTGGGGCCTACATCAAACGCATGACCGACTTCTGCAAGGGCTGCGACTATCGCCCCGACGTACGCGTGGGTGAAAACGCATGCCCGTTCACCGCAGGCTACTGGGCGCTGATTGACCGGATTCGTCCACAACTCGAGGGCAATCACCGCATGGCAATTCCGCTGCGGGGCCTAGAGCGGCTGGCCGACCGCGAAGCGGTTATCGCCCAGGAGTCACGACGAGGTGACGACGCTCCGTGATTGCTTTGACAGAGCAAGCGAATGAGGCCGTCTCTATGCTCCAGAGAGCGCCCCTGCGAGTACCTCTATGGTGTAGCGACCGGCTTTTCGGGCGCGCTTGAGTTCGGTGATCAGCGAAGGAGATAAAGATGTGTACTAACTTCAAGGTCCCGGTTGCCGAGGACGGAAGCGTTGTTGTTGGCCGCAGTCTCGACTATCCAGCACAGTTCCCTGTCTCGCTGTGCGTGCTGACGACCGGCCAAAGCCGGAGAGCTCTTGGACCCGTAGACGCCACGGCAGCCAAGGAATGGACGACACGCTTTGGCGTCGTGGGTCTTGCACTTTTCGGCCAGGAAGGCCTGATCTTTGACGGGTTGAATAGCAACGGACTGTCCGCGCACACGTTGTACATGGTTGGCGGATTTTTCCATCCAATCGAGTTCCGTGGTGATGGCACTGATGTCTCACAACTTGAGTTGACGTCCTATTTGCTGTCCACTTGCGGTTCTGTTGCGGACGTACGCGCCGCCGTTGCCGAGATCAATATATGGGGATGGGATGGCGGGTTGCCCTTCATGCCGCCTGTCCACGTACTTGTGCATGACGTCAACGAATCAGTGGCGATCGAGTTCCGTCCCGATGGCGTTGTCGTCGTCGACAACCCCACCAGCGTGGGCACCAATTCGCCTTACCTCGAATGGCATTTGCTCAATATGAATAACCACGTGGGATTCAGTTCCGTCAACCCAGACGGCCAAGCCATTGCTGGCGGCAAGATTCGACCGATGGGCGCTGGTTGGGGTCTTCACGGACTGCCGGGTGATTACTCGGGGCCGTCACGATTTGTGCGTGCGCTCGTCTTCACGTCTCTCGCGGATACGCCCGCGACTGGCAAGGATGCAGAGATGCTCGCGCTACATATCCTCAATGCATTCGATATTCCTGCTGGTGTGGTGAAAGAGCCAGGGCCGAATCACTCAGTCTTGAGTGAAGTTACTTACGCCGACACAATTTGTAACCTTTCGGAATTGCGATTTGCTTATCGTGCCCTCAATGACCCAATTATCTACGTAGTCGATCTCAAAGAGACCGACTTCACGGGTGATCCGCGAACCACGCCGATATCGCGCGACGGACAGTTCACGCTAATAGAGATCTAAACGCTAACGGTCGCGCCTTCAGATACGCTGTCGGAATGGTTGATCACGCCGGTTTGCGCAAGGATTCTGCTGCTCTATTGGGCGTGCCGGTACAAGCCGCCGCACTCTTCGTAATCGACATTGGTCGACTCGCCCCCACCGTGGGCGGGATTACTGGGGCCGTAGTCGCCGACTCCGTAACTGAGCTCATCACCGACAACGTGTTGGCTGATGGACTTGCACAGGGTGTGGGTTATGTCGCCGGTAGGCATGCGGTCTATGTGAACGCGGCAGGCGCGGCTGGACTGACGCCCGTAATGATCCTCGCGGTGACCGATGAGTTCTTCTCCTTGCTTGATTGGAACGGCAACGTCCGCTCGGGCACTGGTCCCACAATGGTGTTCGCGCGCTTTGAACGAGCGAATGTACAGGTGAGTGCATCGAAAAGTGGGCCAACTCACCACATCACGTTGACGCAAGGTGATGTGTCAATCAAGGTGCAGTGCAACATCGGCCTGCTTGCCCCAGGTAAAAAAGAAATGCGCGATGTTCTTGCTGCGCTGGGAGTGCAGTAGCAATCTCGTTCTGACTGTCAGTCCCCCCTGATAAAAATAGAGATGTCAGGCGAGCGTGTGTTTGCCGGCACTGGGGGACTACATGACAAATCTGATTTTGGTTCATAGCGACGCCTACGTGGATTGGGTGTTCTCAGACTCTCACCCCACCCAAGGGCGTCGATTCAACAATGCCCGCGAGCGGCTCCTCGAGTTCGCCTTGACCAATGGGATTGAGGTGCTCGAAGTTGAGTCCGATCACTTCCCAGAGCGCTCACAACTCGAACGTGTGCACTCGACGGCTTATGTTGCCGCTGTGCTCGATGAGGGTAGGAGCGGGGAATGGTCCGGCGAGCGCCACGAACTTGGCCACATCGCACATCGCATGGTCGGTGGCACGATTCTTGCCGCTGACGCGCTGGTAGCAGGCCAGGCCCTCACCGCGGTTCACTTTCCTGGCGCCAAACATCATGCGCAACGCGATCACTCTAGCGGCTTTTGCGTATTCGCTGATCTGGCGATCACGGCAAAATACCTGCTCGATGGCAACTCTGGCGTGTCTCGCATCTCCATTATCGACATTGACGCCCATCACGGCGACGGCACTGAGGCGCTGCTTCGTGAAGATCCCCGCGTGCAAACAATGTCGGTTCATGACCGCACGATCTTCCCCGGCACCGGTCACGCAGACGACACTGATCGGGAGGTGTTCAATGAAGCCTTGCCGTACGGCTCAGGTGATTCTCAACTCACGGTTGCTGTCGCACGCTTCATTGGCGAGGCTCAACGATTTGCACCCGACTTGCTCATGCTTGCCCTCGGCGCAGACGGCCACGACTCCGACCCACTATCGACGTTGACCTATTCCATCAACGGCATGGTCGCCGCGGTGGGCATGATCCGCGAAGCATTCCCCGAACTGCCCATCCTCATCGGAGGTGCGGGTGGCTACCAGCCTGACGATGTGACCCCAGAAGTGTGGGCCCGCATGGCTATTGCTGCGTGCGCGTAGTGGGTGGGAGCGCGGCGAGCCGCTGAAGCTGCTCGACGATGACGGTCGCTGCCGCGGTGGACGGGTCTAAGAACTCGTAGTGACCCACGTCCGCGAGTTCTACGAGCGCATCCTTGCTGTCCGCAGCCCGGTATCGCGTGATGTATTCCCTGGTGAGAGAGATCGGTACGACCCGATCCGCGACTCCGTGCAACACGCGAGTGTGAGTAGCCGACAATTGCGTGGGCGTGAGCTCCATGCGATCCCATACTTCAGGTATTTCATCAGGTGAGCCGCCCAGCCAACGCGCAATCGCGCCCTCATCCCATCCGCCCTCGGCGGTGCGGCGCAAGTCCGTGACGGGAGCGAGCGCCAGCGCTGCGTGTACCCCGGCAACCTCGGCGGCGAAGTAGGTCAGATAGCCACCTGCACTGTGCCCAGTGACCAGCACGCAGGTGCCAGCGGGTGCCATGGATACGACGTGTGCAGTTGCGGCTCGAACATCGTCGGTGGTCTCAGTAGGATCCGAGCAGGACCCTTGACGGCGATAGTCGATATTGGCAACCAGCATCCCCGACGATGCGAGTCTGCGAGATAGGGGTTCGTTGACACTCCGGTCGTATTCCGCGGCGAAGTAGCCACCGTGAATCGACACCACCCAAATCGGTGAACTTTGATCTCCCCACAGATCTATGACCTGAAGTGGATGCTCACCGTAAGCCAATGCAACCGAGGTAGCGGGGAAGTTCTGCTCGGCGGCTGCTGACATTTGCTCGAACCACTCGCCCAACTGAGCATCGTCAAGTTCGTCTAGTGACACGAGTCCTTCGATTCGGGCGTCGGGACATCGAGCGCTGGATTGCGACGGAAGAAACCGAATGGCTTGAGCATGAAGCCAATCCGCTCCACTGGCATGACTGGCCAGTCTTCCGGTCGCGCGAAGTGAGTGGTGCCGAAGGAGTGCCACACCACGATGGGTTGCTGATGGAGTTCACGATCTTGCTTCATCCACCTCACCAGGCCATCACCCCCGCTGCTCAGATTGGGATAGTCCCCCGAGGGGAATCGTTCGTCGGGGGAGTAGCGCGTCACCCACAACGCAGTCTTGGCGAAGGTGGCTCGACGCGCAACGCTTGAGTCGGCGTCGGCGATCATCATGGCTGTCTGTGCGGGAGAAAGCTTGAAGGCGACAGGGGACCCGAAGTCATTGGACTGCGCTTCGTTGATGATCTGCCACGTGCGCGCACTGCCAAGATTGGTGTCACGGCGTCCTTGTGATTCGCGTTCGACGACAGTGGTTACCTTGCGTATTGCGTTGCCGTGTGGGTTTTCGGGGCCCATCGGCACTGGGACGGCATCGACCTCGACCACTGAATTGAGCGGTCCATCGACGGCCGGATCAAGGCGCACACAGAACATGTGCTGATGGTGTTGTCCGGCAAGCTCGGGCGCGACGCGACCGAGGTAGGGAGAGTAGTCACCCGGTGCAAGATAAGCGGTCTGAATGATGCCGGTTAACTTCACTTCGCACTCGATGGTGCCGTCTTGATAGAAGTACCAGAAGAAGCCGTAGTCGTAATTGCCCACCGTTGCCCAGAAGGAAATAACTAAACGACGGGTACGGCGCACCCAGTTGCCGCCATAGCGCCAGTTGGCACCTCGCCAGAGCACTCCGAAGTCCTCTTCGTGAAGACAGATCGAACGCTCGAGCGTGTAGGGCTCGCCCTGACCGTCACACATGTAGGTGTCGAAGTAGTAGATGGAACCGAGGCAGTCGCAACCGAGAGTCAACGAATTAGCGAGTGCCCCTAGACCATATTCACCGACGTCGAAAGCACTGCGCCAAAAGTGTGAGGGTCGCGGATCGCCATAAGGAACGACCATCTCTGCGAATGCTGCACGGGAAAGAATCGAGCGCTTGGTGCCTTCGTCGTCATAGACGATGTCATGCAGGACCATTCCCTCACGTGCGTTCATAGACACACGGAAGGACCACTTCTGCCATGAGACCTCCCAGCCGTCGACCGTAAAGCTGGGGCCTTCGGGCTGGTGAATCTCTAAGGGCTTCAGGTCGAGACGTGGACTGATGCCGTTGTCGTCGTGGAAGTTTGAATCCTCTTGTGGGATCGGTAGCACTTCGTCATCGACCACCGCGAGAACTCGCATATTCGTGAGGTCGACGTAGGTGACCAACCCGTCAATCGGGTGGGCATAGGCATTGTCTTCCTTGTTGCGAGCAAGGTAGGAGACAGCGCGAATAATGCGAAGGCCTTTTTCGTTCTCAAATCCGAAGTTGCCGCCGGACATCGGATCGACCTGGATCAAATCGAAGTCTTCGACGCCTCTGCGGCGTACGGCGGTTTGCCAGTCCGGTGATTCCTTGACAATGCGTTCCACGTCCATGAACTCATCAACGATGATCGGCGGCTGAGCGGTGATCCCTTGTGCAGTCAGATCTTCGTGTCCGACCACTTGCCCACCGGGGACGACCACGGTCCATTCTTCAGTGTGCCGACTGTTCTGATTCAAAGTGACTACCCGAATGCGTCGCTCCCGTGGAGGCGATTCAAGCAGGCGGGCATCTCCGCGTGGTGGTTCTTCCAGGAGCATCAGGGAGAACAGGAGATCCTTGCCGTCGCTTGCATGCGCTCGTACGGCTGCCGCTGCCGCGTTAATCTCACCTGGTGTCAGTGAGTCCAGCGGATGGCTCGGTGGTGCCTCTGGGTCGAAGACTCGTGCGATGTAATCGGACATGACGAGACGGTACTCCCTAATGCCAGCGAACGCAGGTGCAAACGAACTCGGGGGACTAGCCGCCTAGATCGGCTGAGTAGTCCAGATCACGGCCAGAACGAAGCCGAATCTCGGCCACGATCCAACCCAGAATTGCAGCGATCGGGATGGCGAGGAGCATCAACCGAGCAGACTCAGGTGTAGCGCCAATGATCTCGTAGTTGGTGATTGCGATGATCAGGACAGCCAGCATGCCGATAGTTGCGAGGATCGGCGCGATGATGGTTGTCCACGGGTTGGTCTCGACTCGGGTACGCAGGAAGAACACCAACACCGCGATGCTGACAGCACACAGCGAGATGAGCAGACCCACGGTGCCTAAGCCGACGAGGTAGGCGTAAGTGACCGTGAAGGGATCGGCGCCTGAGAAGGTGAAGGCACCGAGAACGATGGCAATCACGATCGTCACCGTGATAGAGGCCACGATGGGGTTGCCCCGACTGTTCGTACGACCAAGTCCCTTGGGCAGTGCGCCTGCACGGCCAAGTGCGAAGAGGTAGCGAGTGATGAGGTTCTGGAAGCCGATGAAGAGTGCCAAGAAGCTCAGGATCACGAGGTAGCCCAGCAGCTTTGCGAACGTCTCGCCGAGTGCCGTCCCTGCTACTTCAAAGAAGAAGCTGCCGATGCGATCCGGCGGGATAAGTGCAGCCTCAGTGCCGACCTGCACCGTCATCAACCACGATGACACGGCGTAGACGACGATGACTAAGACCAGAGATACATAGACAGAGCGGGGGATGGTCTTGCGCGGAGTGCGCGCTTCTTCGGAGAAGACGACTGTAGCTTCTAGGCCGCTGTAGCAGACCATTGCGAGAAGCAGTGCGACTCCGAAGCCGCCACCAAAGACGAGCGTCGGGTTGAACCCGGCAAAGCTGTATCCGTCCGGACCACCCTGAACTGCAAGAGCGATATCGAGCACGATGATGGTCACAGCTTCGACAGCGAGAAGTATGAGCAGCAAACGCGCATTGAGCTGCACACCCAGCAGTCCCAAGGCAGCGACGATCACAAGGAAGCCGAAGGTGACGAGTCTGTACTGCTCAGGGATGCCTAGAACATCTGCAGCCACTGCGCCGGAGATGGCATAGAAGGCCACGATTGACGCGAAGTAGAAGAGGACCGTGACGTAGGACATCGCGGTAGCGGCACGTTTGCCGAAGGCTCGATCGACATAAGCAACGAAGCCTCCCGCATTGACCATGTGCCTGCTCATTGCGACGTAGCCGACGGCGAAGAGCGCGTAGATGATGCCGGAGACGATGAACATCGCCGGGGTGGCTGCACCCTGGATCGCGAATATGACCGGGATGCCAGCCGCGAGCACCGAGATCGGTGCGACCGCTGAGATCACCAGAGCCGAGATGGAGGGGACCCCGAGTCTTCCCTTAGCCAGGGTGTTGGACGTCCCGGTGCCATCAGACGAAGTGGGTGTTTGGGCGGTCATGGTGCCTCCTAGACGTCGCTACGCAAGGTGCATGATGGCCAAAAACTAACAGGAATTAGGAGTATGTATGTCAAATAGGGCGATTTCTTTTGCAGGCGTGTTGCTTGGCTCACACCCGTGATCTTGATGAATCAGGCGTGCAGGTCGGCGCCTGGGGCCAGTTCCACGACGGCGCAAGCACCGGCTGTGGCGGCACGCACGTCGGCGACCCCTCCTCGGACGGGATACAAGACCCGCTGCCAAGTGTTCATATCGCGGCGTGGATCGGTGGCTGTGGCGACAATGGTGCGAGCCCGAGCGAGCCGTGCCGCGCGTGCGACAACCTTTGTGCCGGCATTGACGGGCATGACCACCGCGGTCACTGACTGGCAGGGCAGCACGGCAATGTCGATGGGCGCGAGGCTCTTGGCGACGCGAGGGGTGGGCTGGTGCGGCTCGATCCAGATCCGGCCCGCGCTGGACCCATCAGGATTTACACCGTCAACGACGTAGCCGACCGCGATGATTCCTAGTGGCAGTCCGGTGCGCGTCACAATGACCTTTAGCTGGCCGCCGTCGCGACAAGCGAAAGTGAAGGTCACCCCAGGTGTGATTGCACGTGTTGAGGCGCAACCGGCTTTTCGTGCCACGGCTGCTGCCTTTGCTGGTCCGTAGATAGGTGTGTCTGCCAACAGCCGTAAGGTCTCGGGCCTCGCGTGATCGTTAACCGACGTACACAACAAGACAGCCGCGATCTCACATCCATCTGCACGAACGTCAGCAAGAGTGGCGAATCCCGCGGTGTGCTGGCGATCAAATGATCCAGTGATCGGTTCGGAGGTGAGCCATGGATCGATCAGAATGCAGGTGCCGCCAAAAAGTATCTGCCAGCTCTGGTAGTCATCAAGGCGACACAGGGTGAGGTCTGACATGGGTCATACATTAGAGATTCCTGACGCGGATCCGGTGATTGGCTAGGGCTGCGTGCGTCGACGGTAATAGGCGCGCCAGATCAGTCGATGCAGGGGAATCCACCGGGGGATCGAGCGTAGCCCCGGGATGAACGGCACAAAGATCAGTAGAAGCATAAATACACCGATGATGCTGAGGATGTAGATGTCTCCATTGGCCGTCAACGTTGCCGCAAATCCGGTTTCGTCCGCGCTATTAAAGATCGGCAGCTGGTACCAGAACGAGAAGGGCATGAGCCACTGTTGTCCAGGGAAGTTGCCCGTCTCGTTCATCATGCCCCACAGATCGCCTTGCAGATGGAACGCGGTGCCCGCATCGTCTAGGTAGGAACCATCACCGAGGAACATAATCTGCTTGGTGCTGTTGGTATTGAAGAACTGCCCGGGAGCAGGGAGCACGCCATCCAGCGCGCCCGAAGTCGCCATGTGGAACAACCCGGCGGTAAGCGTCGTGGTGGGTCCGTAGTCGCCATCGGGCACCTTGTTCGGATCGCCGTCTGCGCCTTCGGGGTCATTGATGGCCGTGTCGAGATTGGTTGCCCACGTCATCTGCTGGTCGGGCGTTGCCGCATCCCACTGTTGAAGCGCAGTCATGACGCCTTGTGGCTGCTGCTGGGACTTCAGCGGAATGATGACAAAGTCGTTCACGGGATCAATCGGCTGAGTGACGCCTGGCCATTGCGCGGGCGAGATGGGACCGATCGCCTGGCTCTCGCCGGCGTTGTAGGGCGGGCCGTACGAAGCCGAGTCAGAAGTGCCCGCAATCTCCGCCACCGTGGTGACGATGAAGTTTTCCGGTGCACTCGTAGCCCAGCCCTTGAAGGTGAGCGCAGGCTCATCAGGTGAACTGAAGATCCATGCCAACCCGATAGTAAGGATGGCTACTACGACTACTGCGATCGTGCCTTCTTTGACGATGTCGTATTTGCGTTTCGGGCCAGCCCATGGCTGACGCTCGATTTCCCTTTGTCGCATAGAGACGCTCATGACTGCATCTCCTCAACCCTGTTGCGCTCTTCAACAAGAGCGGCATCGATCGGTGGTACTACCCCACGCAAACGCACAAAGAGCACATGAGCGACCACGATGATTGCGATGACCGCGGGTAGCAGGAAGATGTGCACCATGAGCATCTGGCCGAGGTTGGTGACGCTGAAGTACGCGCCAACTCCGGTGGCATTCAAACCATCCTTTGCCTCGAAGGCGACCCACTGCGAATCAAAGTTCGTCTGAACTGCGTATCCACTAAGGCCGGCAGCTATCGAGATGACAAAGGCGATGACACCGGTGATCCAGGTACGTGCGCGATTGCCGCGCCAGGCCGCCATCCAGAACTTGCCCCAGAGGTGAATCACCATGAAGAGAAAGAAGAGCTGCACAGACCAAAAGTGCAGACTGTTGACGAAGTGACCGGTAGATGACTCATGCCACCACGTGGGGCCTTCGATTGAGAGAATTGTGCCCGAGACGATGATCATCGCAAGAGCAGCAATCGTGAGGACGCCAAAGACATAAATCCACGACGCGACATAGGCCGGTTGCGTTTCCGGCATCAACTTGTCGTAGGGCAACGCGCGCTGCGCAGACTTGCGAATCTTGCCGGTCCACGTGGTGGGGACGAACTCTTCTACAGACTGCTCGGTGCTCATGATTCATCTCCGGTCGAGTCTTTTCCATGACTGCCAGGGAAGGGGAGTACGAAGGCGAGGGCGAAGAGAAGGACCATTACGCCTATGACGATCAGATTGGGTATCGAGATGGAGAACCAGCCCCACTCGATGAACGTGGGTGTCGCAACTGGCGGATCTGTGATGCCTAGCATCTGGACCACCGTTCCTTATGACGAGCGAAAATGCTCTTATATTTATGACGTTAGCCCTGCGACTAGCCAGAAAGAGCGTTTCTGCCGAACAGTGTGGTCAATGTGATCGGTCAGACAACTAAATCACGCTCAGCAGGGCCCTCCGGCCCGAGAAGTGGGGGTTGGGCGTGGCTTCCGGGAATCTCAGCGGAAGGTCTGTATAAAAGGACGAGACCCCTCGAAGTATGAGTTCGAGGGGTCTCGCATCGGATCTCTCCTACACCAACTGCCCTTGCGGGCTTGCCCTTCCGGGGTGTCTCTCCTCCGGGCCGCCGCACCCGTCAGACGGGGCGCCATCAGTGCAGTTCTTCGATCCGCGGGCCTATCTTCCAGCCGACCACCGCAGACACTCCGCGGCCCGCAGGTTGCCCTGCGCTCTCCCCTTGCGGTTCGAGGACCTTCTTTTCCACCCGATCTCGCCGTTACCAGCTCGACAAGACATTTCTATATGGCTATTGCAAGCACCGCAAGGGGATGTCGAAAAGTTTTTGAAAAACTTCTGACCCTTGTGTTACTCCACGTCAGTCACGTACCACTCGCCACATCCGTGACGTGATTTTTACTGACCCCGAGTCACCGAGACGTTCTACGTCTCTTTAGTGGGCGTTAGCCGGGAAGCGGCAGGTCAGGCGATGGTCTTGGGCTTGGAGCCCACGACGAGGTATTTGCCAGAAGTCTTGACCTTGACTGACTTCAACTTCTTCTTGGCTGGTCCCTGACGAACCTTGCCCGATGCGGTGTAGGTGCAACCGTGCTCGCGGCAGACCCAGACATTGTCTTGCCAGCTGACGAGTGAGTTGCCATGGGTGCAACGAAGCGAGACGGCGCGGTACTTGGATGCCTTGGTGCGGATCAGACCGACGAGCTTGCCGTCAACTCTCCCGACATTGACCGAACCGCCGACGAACTGCAGGCCCGCGATCTTGGACGGATCGACTCGTACGCGGCCGTCTGCCATCGCCGCAACACCATCGGAGATGGGGGCAGCAGACGCGGAAGAGGAAGCCGCGATGCCAATCGCAGTTGCTCCGATGGCCACTGCCGCAGTGGTGAAGAACGCTCTGCGACTGAAGGGGGACTGTTCAGACATGACGGCATCATAGGGCAGAAATAGCGACTGTTGCAGCCCTAGGCGCCACTTTCTCTCTAGGACGGCCTCAATGGGAGGATTTGGGGGAGTTGATCAAGTGGAGGGTCCTGTGCTTCCGACGTACGAAGAGGCTGCCGCCCTGCCCATGGGCAGAGAGCAACAGATCCCCCATGCCTATATCGATCGCAACGGGCATATGAACGTGCGGCACTACATCGGCGTCTTCGACGACTGCGGGTTCCCGTACCTAGATCGCTTTGGCATTGATCACGACTATGTCGCGCGTGAGCACAAGGGTGTGATGGACCTCGAGAACCACGTCCGGTTTATCGCCGAGGTACTTGAAGGGGAGCGGGTATCAGCCCACCTTCGGCTGCTCGACGTCGGACCTAAGTCCATGCACTGGATGAACTTCATGGTCAACCACACCAAGCGTGCTGTGTCGGCCACTCTGGAACTTCTTACTGTGCATGTTGACCTCGAAACCCGACGGGTAGTGCCTTGGAGTGCCGAGTCGTTGGCGGGCATGTCGGCTCAGCTGGAGTTGGATCGCGCCCTGTCCTGGGCGGCCCCTTCGTCTGGCTGCATGGGCATAAAGCGCTGATCGCAATCGGTTATGAAGCGAGCGAATAACCCGCTTCATCGATGGCGGCTGCGATGTCATTAGCGGACAGTTCGTCAGCGCTCTCGATGGAGACATGCCCGGAGTCAAGATCGATCTCAACTGAGTGAACACCGGTGATCGCAGAGAGCTCTGCGGTGACGGCGTTTACGCAGTGAGCGCACGTCATCCCCACGACGGTGATCTCAGTTCTCATACGAGCATCGTCTCAGCGCGCGGTGGCGAGCGGTGCGTGGGTCTGCCAAGGCGCGGCTTCTTCTAACTCGTACGCGACCTGCAGCAGGCGAGCCTCGTGCCCACGTGGAGCGGAGAGTTGTATGCCAATCGGGCGACCATCACGGGTGCGCCCCAACGGCAAGCTGATGCCCGGCGACCCTGTGACATTCTGCGCCGGCGTGAACGAACTGAACTGGAGTAGTCGCACCATGTGGGTGCGGAAGTCGACGTCTGGACCGAGATAGCCAATCTCTGGCGCGGGGTAGCCCATAACGGGTGTGAGGACCAGATCGAAGTTCTCAAACATGGGGTCGGGGTCGGTCGCAGCTTTGCGTAAACGCCTGATGGAGATAGGCATACGTTCGGCTTGAGTGGTGAACATGCGAGCGAGACCTTTGGTGATGGGCTCGGTCTTGGTGCCGTCGAATCCCTGCCCAAAGACTCGCGACCCGCCGTAGCGCAACGTAAACGCGAGCATCGCCCAGTAGCGCAGGAAGTCATTGCCGAACTTATCGGCGAACGGCATCACGGTCTCATCTACGTGATGACCCATGCGCCCGAGTAGCAAGGCGGTGGACATCAATGCACTCGTCGTCTCCGTGTCAACGGTCAGGCCACGGATACCGCCACGGATCATGCCGATGCGAAGGCGCTCCGACGACGCACTCTCGACGAGGCCGATGGCCGCCAGATCAGGATTCGCATAAGCCTTTTCTGCCTGCGCGTAATACAAGGCTGTGTCTCGCACAGACCGGGTCAGTACGCCTTGTACTGGCAGCTTGATGGGTAGTTTGTCGAGGTCGGGACTATCGACAATGCGACCGCGAGTGGATTTCAAGCCAACGAGCCCACATGCCGCGGCGGGAATACGAATCGAACCACCACCGTCATTCGCGTGTCCGATCGGCACCACGCCAGCCGCGACGAGTGCCGCTGAGCCGCCGCTGGAGCCACCGACGGAGTAGTCGGTGTTCCACGGATTGCGAGTGGCGCCAAAACGTGAGGTCTCGGTGCTCGCGGTCAGGCCGAATTCCGGCAGGGTGGTTTTGGCGATGGGTGCGAGACCTAGGGCGCGGAACTGGGCTACGAATGCCGAATCGGCTTCCACCGGACGGTCGGAAACCGCCCACGAGCCATGCAGAGTTGGGTAGCCCGCGATGTCCTCGTTGTCCTTGATGACGGATGGGAGTCCTGCGAAGGGGCCGGAGAGGTCGCCTTCATCGCCCACCTCGCACACGACCGCGTTGAGGCGCGGATTCACTTCGGCAAGGCGGGTTCGCGCCGCTGCGCGCAACTCGGCCGCCGAGACCTCGCGCGACTTCAGGCGAAGGAGCAGCCCCACCGCATCGTCGGTTCCGAGAGCATCATCAGCCACACTCAGAACCTAGGCCTCCACGAGGATTACCGCAATCGCCCCAATAGCCCCGGTCACCTATGCTCAGGGCGTGAAGTCCGCCGGTTCGCCGCTCTTGCAGGCCATGTCCGAACGCGTCGTAGTGGCCGATGGGGCGATGGGCACGATGTTGCAGGCGCACGATCTGTCCTTGGAAGATTTCGAGGGTTTCGAAGGCTGCAACGAGATCCTCAACGTCACGCGACCTGATGTGGTCGCTTCGGTTCATGACGCCTATTTCGAGGTGGGCGTTGACTGCGTCGAGACCAATACCTTCGGCGCAAACCTGGCTAATCTCGGCGAATACGGCATCCCTGAGCGCATCTATGAGCTCGCCCGCGCGGGTGCGCAGATCGCCCGCGACAGCGCCGACCGCTGGTCGAGTGACAAGCCCCGCTGGGTGCTCGGCTCTGTGGGCCCGGGGACGCGCCTTCCGACCCTGGGTCACGCCCCATACGCGGACCTACGCGATGCCTACAAGACTCAGGTTCTCGGCCTCATCGATGGCGGCGCAGATGCGGTCCTTGTCGAGACCTCGCAGGATCTGCTGCAGACTAAGGCCGCTGTAGTTGGCGCACAGCACGCAATGGCACAGACCGGCAAGTACATGCCGATCTTCGCGCAGGTGACCGTCGAAACCACGGGCACGATGCTCCTCGGCACGGAGATCGGCGCGGCACTTAATGCCCTTGAGGCACTCGGCATCGATGGCATCGGTCTCAACTGCGCGACCGGCCCGCAGGAGATGAGCGAACATCTGCGCACTCTGTCGCGTCAGTCGCGCATCGCAATTACGTGTATGCCCAATGCTGGAATGCCGATCCTGGGTGCGACCGGTGCGGTCTACCCCCTTTCGCCGGATGATCTGGCAGACGCGCATGTGCAGTTCATTAACGACTATGGAGTCGGTCTAGTCGGCGGCTGCTGTGGCACGACCCCGGAGCACCTCGCGGCAATTGTGCAGCGCGTTGCAACGTTGACACCCAAGCTGCGTAACCCCCAACCCGAACCAGGCGTCTCATCGCTGTATCAGACGGTTCCGTTCCGTCAAGACACCGCGTATCTCGCGATCGGTGAGCGTACGAATGCCAATGGTTCTCGGGCCTTCCGCGATGCGATGCTCGCCGAGAACTGGGACGACTGCGTGCAGATCGCGCGCGATCAGATCCGCGATGGTGCACATCTACTTGACCTGTGTGTCGACTACGTAGGCCGTGATGGTGTGGCCGACATGCGCAAACTCGCGAGCGCGTTCGCCACATCATCAACGTTGCCGATCGTTCTCGACTCGACTGAGCCCGCTGTTATTGAGGCGGGGCTCGAGGCCCTTGGTGGTCGCGCCATCGTCAACTCGGTTAACTACGAGGACGGTGATGGCCCAAACTCTCGATTTGCGCGGATCATGCCGCTAATTCGGGAGCACGGTGCTGCAGTCGTGGCGCTAACGATTGACGAAGAAGGTCAGGCCCGCACGGCGGAGTGGAAGGTGCGTGTCGCTGATCGATTGATCAAGGACCTGCGCGACAACTGGGGCATGCGCGTCGAAGACATCATGGTTGATTGTCTGACCTTCCCGATCGCAACTGGTCAGGAAGAAACGCGTCGTGACGGCATAGAGACGATGGATGCGATCCGCGAACTCAAGCGTCTCTACCCCGAGGTGCAGACGACGCTGGGGCTTTCCAATGTGTCGTTTGGTCTCAACCCGGCCGCTCGTCAGGTACTCAATTCGGTATTTCTGCACGAGTGCATGGCAGCCGGTCTTGATTCGGCCATCGTGCATGCGAGCAAGATCCTGCCGATGAACCGCATCCCAGAGGACCAGCTCAAGGTCGCGCTGGATCTGGTGTACGACAGGCGTGAATACGACTCCGATGGCAACGTCACCTATGACCCTCTGACTCGGCTTCTAGATCTATTTGATGGCGTCAATGCTTCGGTGAGTGCGGAAACGCGTGCGCAAGAACTCGCAGCTCTCCCGCTGGCGGAGCGGCTACAGCGCCGCATCATTGACGGCGAGCGACAGGGTCTCGAAGGCGATCTCGATGAGGCGCTGGCCGAGCGGCCTGCATTGGCGATTGTCAACGACACGCTGCTTGCCGGGATGAAGACAGTGGGAGAGCTGTTCGCATCGGGTGAGATGCAGTTGCCATTCGTTCTCCAAAGTGCCGAGGTGATGAAGACCGCAGTTGCCTACCTTGAGCCACACATGGAAAAGACTGACGAGGCGGGCAAGGGCTCGATGCTGCTGGCCACTGTTAAGGGCGATGTTCATGACATCGGCAAGAACCTCGTCGACATCATCCTGAGCAATAACGGCTACACGGTGCACAACCTCGGCATCAAGCAGCCGATCTCCGCGATTCTCGAAGCCGCCGAAGAACACAATGTTGACGTCATCGGCATGTCGGGCCTGCTCGTTAAGAGCACCGTGATCATGCGGGAGAACCTCGAAGAGATGAACATGCGCGGCGTTGCCTCGCGATTCCCCGTGGTGCTCGGCGGCGCGGCCCTCACGCGCGCCTACGTCGAACAAGATCTCGCGGAGATTTATGAAGGCGAAGTGCGTTATGCGCGCGATGCCTTTGAAGGCCTGCGTCTCATGGATTCTCTGATCGCGGTGAAGCGCGGGGTGCCGGGAGCGGAGCTGCCTGCATTGCGCGAACGTCGTGTGCCCGCCCGCGCCCAATCAACTGGGGTTCCCGAGACAACAGACACGGTCCGCTCCGATGTTGCGAGCGACAACAGCGTTCCGACGCCGCCGTTCTGGGGAGCTCGTGTCGTACGCGGCATCTCGTTGGCGGACTACCTGCCCTACCTCGATGAGCGGGCGCTCTTCATGGGCCAGTGGGGTCTGAAGTCGATCAAGGGTGGTCAGTCCTACGAAGAGATCGTCGAGATGGAGGCGCGTCCGCGTCTGCGGCACTGGCTTGATCGGATTCAACGCGACGCAATGATTGAGCCGGCGCTCGTCTATGGCTACTTCCCCTGCTACGCCGACGGCAACGACCTAGTCATCGTCTGGCATGAAGGTGATCGGAAGGGCGAGGAGCGCCTTCGGTTGTCCTTCCCGCGTCAGCGTCGCGACCGGCGCCTGTGCCTCTCGGACTTCTTCCGTACCAAGGAGTCGGGAGAACTCGATGTGGTGTCGTTCCAGATCGTCACTATGGGGCAGGTTGTTGCCGATGCGGCTGCAGTGTTGTTTGCAGCAGACGCCTACCGCGACTATCTCGAACTCCACGGGCTCTCGGTGCAGTTGACCGAAGCGCTCGCGGAGTTCTGGCACGCGCGCACTCGTGACGAACTGGGTTTTGGCGTTGAAGACTCTGGTGACATGGACGCTCTCATTGCGAAGCAGGCCTATCGCGGTTCGCGCTATTCATTCGGTTATCCCGCTTGCCCCGATCTTGAGCAACAGACGCAACTTGTCGAGTTGCTTGACCCAGATCGCATCGGCGTGAGTCTCTCCGAAGAATTCCAGTTGCATCCCGAGCAGTCAACGAGTGCAATCGTGGTGCATCACCCCGAAGCGAAGTACTTCAACGCGACCTGACGCTCATACGTCGCGAAGTGCGAGTGCTTCGTAGACCTGACGAGTAGCACTAGAACGATTCAATGTATAGAAGTGCAACCCCGGCGCGCCCTGAGCGAGAAGCTCAGCCGCTAGGTCGGTAGCCACGTCAACGCCCAGTTGTTGCACCGCCGCAGCATCGTCGGAAATAGTCTCGAATTGCTCAGCGAGGTCTGCTGGGAAAGCAGCACCCGATAGTGCGGCAAATCTTTGGATCTGCGCGACATTGGTGACGGGCATCAGCCCGGGGATGATCGGCATATCGCAACCGTGCGTCGCAGCGCGCTCAACGAGATCGAAGTAGTCAGAGGCACGGAAGAAAAACTGAGTAATCGCAAACTCCGCGCCCGCATCCTGCTTACGCGCCAGGACCTGAGCATCCTGATCGCGCGTGCTGGACTCGGGGTGTCCATCGGGGAATGCCGCGACACCGATGCCAAAGTCACCGGTCTGTCGGATGAGTTCGACCAGTTGATCGGCATGGTCGATGCCGCCTGGCGTGGACACCCAAGGGGTGCCTGGTCCGGCGGCCGGGTCGCCGCGCAGCGCAAGCACGCTGCTCACCCCGGCGGCGGCATACTCCGCAAGTATTTCTTCGAGTTCGGTGATGGTGCTGCCCACGCAGGTGAGGTGAGCGACCGGGGCTAGTGAGGTTCGGGCTGCCATCTGGGCAGTGATGCGGACGGTGCGATCTCGCGTCGAGCCGCCGGCTCCGTAGGTCACCGAAGCGAACGTTGGCTTAAGGGGCTCGAGTTCGGCGAGGGCCTGCCAGAGTTGCTGCTCACCCTCGTCGGTTTTGGGCGGAAAGAACTCAAAGGAATACGTCCGGCCGCCCTTACGCAGGGTCTCGCCGACGCGATGCGCGGTCGGGGGAGTATTCATTGCCGGGAGTCTAGTGCTGTTTTGCGGCGGGCGATTAGCCGTTGGGAATCAGGTTGATGGCGCGGCTCAGCGTCACAACGATCGTGACCAGCGCGGTACTGGACTGCACCGTGAACAGGACCTTGACTCGGTGAGTCAACGGCATGGTGTCCGTCGGGCTGAACGCGATGATATTGGTGTAAGCGGTGTAGAGGTAGTCGAGGAGACTGGGCTTCCATCCGGCCTCACTCTCCATCCCTTGCTGTGGGAAAACAAAGTCGGCGCGCTCAACAGTGCCTTCGTACCGCTTGCCTGGGCCGCCCCCATCAAGCCACCAATACACCAGGCCAAAGCTCATGACATTGATGATCAAGACGGCGAGGCCGGCCAACAGAAGTGCGACACCGGAAGCCGACGAACCCCTCAGCAATGACAGGAGAAGCAACATGGCATTGGTGACACTGGCCGCGACTAGGAAGATGAGAAATAAGTTCATGGCAATCCGCACGTACTGCGTCTCGCGGCCCGCGACAGCGCGCAGGCTCAAGACGATCGGGATGCCGACAAGCTCGATAAATGGGATCAACCACACCGGGCCGACGGTGTCAGCGCGCGGTAGCGCGAGTTGAATCCCGGCGATCAAGCACACGATCAAAGCCAGAATCACGACCGTGGCCCACGAAGTTCCCGCAAACGCACGACTTCTACTCATAATCGAAACATTATCGCCAAAGCTTTCAGAGGGCGTCACACGACCGGGCAGATGCAGGCACAATGTGGGTGTGAACATCTCCGCGAAGGCCGATTATGGGATGCGGGCGCTCCTTGAACTCACCGGGAGCTACGCCGTCAACCCCATGGCGTGGTTAAAGGGTGACGCCATCGCGACAACTCAAGATATCCCCATGAAGTTCCTTGAGGGGATTCTGCGCCAACTGCGGATGTCTGGCATTGTCGCGAGTCACCGTGGTGCTGAGGGCGGTTATCGCCTTGGTCGTGCTCCCGAATCCATCACAGTCGCTGACGTGATTCGCGCACTCGATGGACCGCTCGCGGCTGTTCGCGGTCAACGCCCAGAAGACATCGCATATCACGGCACCTCTGAGAATTTGCAACAAATCTGGGTCGCCGTGCGAGGAGCTCTTCGTGGGGTTTTAGAGAGTGTGACCCTTGCGGATCTCGCAAGCGACCACATCCCTGACGGCGTGAAGTCCTTGCTCACCCAGCCTGGGGCTTGGGAGCGTCGCTAGCTAAGTCTCGTCGCATAAGATGTCGACATGTCGAATGCGATGGACGAGATGTTCGAAATTGAGCGTCGTGATTCGATCCTGATTCTGCGAATGAACCGCCCTGATCGTCGCAACGCGGTGTCTCAGGGTGTCTGGCTTGGTCTACCCGACCTAGTAGCCCGCATCAATGCAATGGATGACCTCCGGTTGGTCGTGCTGACGTCCTCGACGCCCGGAATGTTTTCCTCGGGTGCTGATCTCGTCGAATTTAAAGAAGTAGGTTTTGATGTCGAATGGAGCATTAGCAATCAGCGTGCGGTTGGCGCTGCGCTCCAGGCACTCGCCGAGTGCGTGCACCCCACGCTTGCGGCGATTGATGGCCCGACTATCGGTGCCGGAGCGGCGCTCGCCATTGTGTGTGACTTCCGCATCGCGACGCCCGGATCGATCTTCGCAATCCCGCCAGCAAAACTCGGGATCGTCTATCCGCAATTCGCCACAGTCGCGCTAGTCGCGCTGGTGGGCGAACGCCATGCTCGCTCACTGCTCTTGACCGCCCGCACTATCGCGGCAGACGAGGCCGCGCAGATGGGGCTGATTGATCGCATAGTTCCCGATCTGGAGTCGGGAGTCACCGCCGTAGCAGCAGACTTTTCGAGCACGAGCCCGACGGCAGTTCGTCTGCTTAAGCAGTCGATCAGGCGGGCCGTGAATGATCCGACTGCATTGAGTGATGATCTGGTGCGCGCAGCTGTGACGTCGGCGGACTTTCGAGAAGGCGTACACGCGTTTATCGAACGGCGCCCCCCTGGTTTCGCCTCAATAAGCGGTCAAGACTGAGCCGGTAGCCGCGCTCCCGCGAGTCATAACTCGCTTTAGTTACCTATGTGACGGAATAATCCTTATGTGAATCCGTTTACGGCAATTGGTGTCGGGCTAGGTGTCGCCGCCCTCGGGGTGGCGAGCTTTGCGACCGGCATCGTTGTCAACGAGCGCCTCACCGTTGAGCCCACCCCGGTCGTAGCTCAGCCGGTTGCGGTTGTGTCGACCATCACGCCGCCGGATCCTCGTCCCGTGGTTCAGGTTCCCGACAGGCTTTGGCCCCCTCACACGATCCAGGCGGCGCATGTCTACCACCCGGGATCCAAGGCGATGGTCAGTTCGGTCACGCCGTTTGGTACCGGTTCGTTCGGTGTGGGCATCACCATTTCGGTGACCTTCTACTACGCCGTCGAGCCGGCGATGCGCAAGGCGCTGGAACGAAATGCTTTCGTGAAGACCTCTCAGCCCATCGGTACGGCGGGCTGGTCGTGGCCGACTGACCACACCATGGTCTTTCGCCCGCAGAATCTCTGGCCTGATCACACCGACGTCGAGTTCAGTACTAATTGGATGCAGCAGGGGCTTACCGAATACGATCCGGGCCGCAACTTTCACATCGGTCGTTCGTTGATCTTGCGTGTCTCGTATGACACTCAGATGGGCATTTTGTATCGCGATGGCAAGAAGATTCGCGAAGTTCCAGTCTCCATGGGTCGCCCGGGACTCGAGACCTGGTCGGGTTACATGACCGTCATGGAGAAGTACGAACTCAAACGCATGATCAATCCGCAGTATCACTATGACGTCGAAGTGCCGTACGCAATGCGGCTGAGTTGGGACGGAATTTTCATCCACGCGGCGCCTTGGAATGAAGCCAATCTCGGAGTCGTGGCCACGTCCCATGGCTGCATCAATGTGTCATACGAAGAGGGCAAGTGGTGGTTCGAGAACTCCCTCATCGGGGACGTCGTCACTGTCACTGGGCCAAGTATCAATACACCGATCGCGTTTGCCGCTGGAGCCGTCTGGAACATCCCCTGGGGCACGTGGGTCAAGGGAGCCGCGGCGGCTCCGTGAGGCAGCCCCAATTCAGCCTTTACCTTCCCTAAACCTTCTCTGGGGACTCCCCTTCCCCGGCATGGGGTCTCATTGGTTATGTAGGAACGGCATGAGGCCACATTGAGGCACCTTGAGGCTAGGAGAACCACATGAAGCGCACTTCCCGAATCGCCATCGCTGCACTCGCGGCGACAGGCGCCGTGGCAGGAGCAACCGCTGCGATCGCCGCACCGGCGTGGTTCAACCCGGCCCCCAATCATGGCTCGACTCTCGTCGCTGACACGAGTGCTTCTGGCTCACTATCGGCTGCTCCAACGACCAGTAACGCGATTGCCACTGAGGCTCCCGCGACAGATGCGTCCGCAAGCGCAGCGCTTGCTTCCTTGAAGCAGCGCGAACAGGAACTTCGCGATCAGCTTGCCGCGCAGTCTGCGGGGTCGCAAGACACCGGCGAGACGGCCGTCAGCAACGAGACACAAGGTGCACCCGCCGATCCGACCCAGGAGCCGCAGAATCAGGACTCGCAGACTCAGGCGCCTGATCCGACCCCGAGCGCCGATCCTTCGCAGGGCCCGGTGGTAGTGAAGCCAAAGCCCCGCCCCCCGGTCCCCCACACAACCACGGGCGCTTCTGGTGCGTACCCCGGTCAAGGTGGCGACGGCAATGACGATGACAACGACTACGGCGATCAGGGCGGCGACGATCAAGGCCGTGACGACGCAGGCGACGGCCAGGTTGATGATGACAACTGGTCCGGCGACAACGAAAAGCCACGCACCGACCAGCCAGCCCATTCCGGGCAAAAGCCACCACCCCCGCCTTCAGGTGGAGAGGACAATGACGATGACTAGAGGTTCTAAGGCGCGTTGGAGCGCCGCACTTGTCTTGGCTCCGGCTGCCGCCGCACTTTTCGCAGGCACTTCGGCTTGGGCCGCTACCCATAACCCACTGGCGACAAGTGCCCCTGCTGTCAAGCCGGCTACAACCGACGCAGCCGCGTTGACAGCAAACACCACAAATCCGGTGGTCACGAATCCCATCGCTACTGATCCGGCTACGCAGGCGCAGATCGATGCGCAACGTGCGTTGGTCAAAAAGCTACAGAAAAAGGTCGCTAAGGCCGCAGCAGCAGGTGGTCAGACTGTTCAGGCCTGGACGCAGAGCGTGTCTAACGGCTCGACGTCTGGTGGTTCGACGTCTGGTGGTTCCACCCAAACACAGCCAGCCCCTCAGCCAGCTCCGCAGCCGGTCGTTAAGCCCGCACCTCAACCAGTGCCTGCTCCCGCTCCCGCACCGACGACCCAGGCATCCACCGGTGCCTCCGGTGGGTGAGGTCACCGCTTCCAAAGTGCTGCGTCACGAGTTTCGCTGCATGGCGAGCACCGTGCGCATCCAGATCATTGATCCCGTTAGCGATGCACAGGTGCGAGTGCAATCTGCAGAAGGTGTTTTTCACGACGTAGAAGTGACGTGCACACGTTTTGATCCGATGAGTTCTTTGATGCAGGTCAATAGTGATCCTAAATCTCGGCACGTCGTCCCGGTCCTGCTCTTCAATGCGCTCAGTGCGGCTCATGAGGCTTACGTACGCACGGCAGGCCGATTCGATCCGCGCGTGCTCGACGATTTGGTTCGTGCGGGTTACGACCGCAGTTTTGAATTTGCAAAGCCAGGAGATGAGGTCGTGGCAACCACACTGGCTGAGTCGTGGTGGTCAAGATCGCGTCGACGTGAGTGGAAGCCGAAGTTTGACAAGGATTCTTTCGCTGTCTCGATCGGCAATCGGGCGATCGACCTTGGTGGCATTGGCAAAGGCCTAGCTGTTCGATGGGCCATGCAGTCTCTGGCTTCCGCGGGCGCTGCAGTGTTGCTTGAAGCGGGCGGCGACATCGCGACGACCGGTCGTGGTCCCGATGGCCATGGCTGGCGAGTGGCAGTCGAGAATCCATGGAACGTCGAAGGGGATCCGGCCGTAGTCCTCGATGCATCAGATGCGGCTGTTGCGACATCTTCCATTCGACTGCGCACGTGGACGGTCAATGGTGCGGCCCAGCACCATCTCATTGACGCCCGCACGGGTCGTCCAGCTCAGTCTGGTTTGCAGTCGGTGACCGTGGTCGCGAATGACACAGCGTGGGCGGAGGTCTGGAGTAAGGCCGCCTTTATTGAAGGCAAAGCGGGTATTCGTGCATTTGCTGACGAACAACGCCTCGCCGTCACCTGGATCGACGACAATGGCAACGTCGGCATCAGCCGACGAGCGCAAGACCGAGTTGTGTGGAAGGTGTCCCGTGTCCACGAATGACGCTAAGAATGACACCGACAACGACTCCACCTCGCGTGCTCTGGTCCGAGGTGGAGCGACTTTGTTGTCCGCGAGCATCACTGGGCTATTGCTCGGCGCTGGCATCGCATGGATTGTTGGCAACTCCATGGGCACGTGGCTGCTAGGACGCTCGGCTGGCATCACCGCCTACGTCCTACTCACGATCGTGACGCTTACCGGGCTGTGGCTCTCGCACCCCAAGCGCTATCGCTGGCGTCGGCCTTCTCCACCGACTCGCATCCGCATTCATATTGTGTTGACCGTTTTCACCTTGGTCTTTCTGATCATGCACATCGTCGCTTTGGTGATGGACCCCTACGCAAAGGTCGGCTGGATCGGGGCTGTCTTGCCCTTTGGGTCTGGGTATCGACCCTTGCCGGTCACGCTGGGACTTATCTCGGTGTGGGCCGGACTCATTGCCGGCATCACCGCTGCCTTGGCTGGGCGAATGGGTCGCTGGTGGGCGCCGCTGCACAAAGCGGCAGGTCTCACGTGGGTACTGGCCTGGCTGCACAGTGTTCTCTCGGGCTCTGACACGACTGTGATTGTGGTCCTGTACATCGTCACCGGAGTGATGATGCTGGGGATGGCCATCTGGCGTTATTCCGCCAAGACTCCCGCGGACGCTCAGGCGGAGTTTCATGCGGAGGTGACTCGGTGATGTTGGTCGACTACTTCGTCTTGTCGGCACCTGCGGGTCAACGCGAGGACTACAACGCGCACATCCAACGCAATGGTGTTTTGGAGAGGTGCGATCGTTCTCTGATTGATGCTGTTGCTGAGGTAGCACTCACTGGCCGTGGGGGTGCGCATTTCCCGGTCGCACGCAAGTGGCAGCCCGTTCTTCAGGCGATCTCTACAGCTGCCCGATTGACAGTTGTCGTCAACGCTGCAGAAGGTGAGCCTTCTTCTCGTAAGGATGCCGAGATCATGCGACGCAATCCACACCTCGTCCTTGATGGCGCGGTCGCGTTGTCGCAGTCCTTGGTCACCGGCACCTATGCCGCAGCGGACATCGTGGTCTGGTTGCATGAAGGAGATGACATTTCGTTGTCTTCTATTCAGCGAGCCATTGATGAGCGTGCTGGTCTAGACGAGCCACCTATGCGGGTATTGCTCACACCAGCTCGATACGTGAGTGGTGAGTCGACATCGGTCATTCGTGCCGTGCAGTCCGAACGTCGCACAGGCAAGGCGACTGCGTTTCCGCGATTCACCGTCGATCCCGGTCGACCTTGGTTGCAAGACGACGCCGATGGCAATCCGATCTTGGTACACAACTGCGAAACCATGGCTCGGATCGGTCAGATCGCGCGCGTAGGAGCGCTCGCCTATCGAGCAACATCGCTGGTGACTGTCACGGCCCCCGGTGGCTTGCGGGTGCTCGAAGTTGGTCCTGATACGACTTTCGCAACCTTGTTGGCTTCCCTTGGAGTTGTGACGCCAAGCGCTGTTCTCCTCGGTGGTTATGGCGGTCAATGGGTGGAGTGGCTACGTATCGCGGACCTAGCAGTTGACCCCGACGCGTTGCGCACGCATGGTCTTTCCCTCGGCGCGGGCATCATCATCCCGCTTGCTCCCGAGGAATGTGGGCTCCAGAAAACTGCGGAGATCGCTGCATGGATGGCTGGGCAGTCGGCGAAGGCATGCGGTCCCTGCACCTTTGGTCTCCCCGCAGTCGCCGAACTGATGACGAAGATTTCGAAGAAGGCAAAGGCGCGTGATCTGCGTGAGCTTCACGAGGTCTGTGGGCTCATCCCAGGCCGCGGTGCTTGTCGCCACCCCGATGGGACAGTCCGGATGGTGACCAGTGCACTCGAAGTCTTTGCTGAGGATCTTGACCAACATACGCATAGCCGTTGTCTGGCCCACCCTCGGAAGCACCGACGATGACTGACTCCATGACGGTCATGACCAACGTCATGCTTCGGATCGACCCCCAGGCATGTGATGGCATCGGCATGTGCGCACACCTCGCGCCGGATCTGATCACTCTTGATCGCTGGGGCTACCCCATCATCCCGACAAGAGTCCTCGATGTCGAAGAGGTCTCGCAGGCGACCAAGGCAGTTAAAGGCTGTCCGAAAAAGGCTCTGCACCTCATCGCCAACAAGTAATTAGGCGCTGGGTCGGCATCGAACCACAGAATCATCTAGCGTCTAGACCATGAGTTCACGCTCCGGGACCAAGTTGGTCATTGCTTTGTCGGTGGCGGGTTTCAGCGCAGTCGTAGCGATCACACTCATCGCCGCGGGACTGGCTCGAAACTCAGGGAGTCCGACTCCCGCTCCTGTCACGTCCTCGGCTTCCGCGTCTGCGTCCGCGTCACCCACTGCGTCACCCACCGCGTCACCCACTCCAGCATCCACGCAGACGCCCTACGAGCAGTTGCTTGGCCAGATGCTCGAGATCGTGAAGGTCGATGGCGCGCAGGCGGCCTATGACTTGCTCAAGTCGGCATCTTCCGCTGCTCCGCAAGCTGCCGCGTTGTGTCCGCTAGTTGCCTTGGCGCTATCCAATGTCGTGGATACGCAAATCGATTGGCAATCTGCCTGCTACTAACGCACTGCCCTGCATACGTCGGGAAGTTCTGCAATCGAAGTGAGTATGTGTGTCGGTCCAGCGCTTCGAAGTGTTGGTTCATCATGCATTCCGGTCAGCACACCCGCCACCACTGATGCACCGGAGTTAAGCCCGGCATGAATGTCGCTTGCGGTATCTCCGGCCACGGCGACGTGGTCAACGCTGTCGATGTCAAGAAGCATCAAGGCAGTCAAGATCATGTCTGGCGCCGGACGGCCCCGCCCTGCAGGTGTGTCCTGCGGACTGATGACGAGGTCTACTTGTGCCCGCAAGTCGAGCGCATCAACAAGGAGATCGCGAGTCGCCGGTGCGAATCCAGTGGTGAGACATATTTTCATTCCTAACTCACGCATTTCACTAAGTGCTTCGAAAGCACCGGGAATCAGTGACGCGACTCCGCCAGCGACGAGTTCAGCGTAGGCGGCTTCGAATGCCGAGTTAGCGTGATGGGCGCGTGCGACTTCGCCGGTGATGGCGGTGAATACCTGAATCTTGGACTGCCCCATTGTCGCTGTGACATATTCGAGCGTTGGCGAAGTGAGCGGAATATCGGTGCGTTCTAGCGCCCGGATGAAGGCGGCCATGACCAGGCCGTCATCAGACACCGTGGTCCCGGCGATATCGAGACAGGCAAGGCGCAATGGAGTTGGCACGTTCTTGACGGTATCCGGTGCCGGTATGTTTCCGCCTATGAGTTCCGCAGACCTGAATATCGCCAGTCACCTCGTTCGTCGTTTCCGGGAGCGAGGCGTCGACTGTGGTTTCGGAATCGTGGGCGATTTCGCGTTACGCCTGTTTGGTGCCCTTGAAGATGAAGGGTTTCCCATCCACGTCACGTGCGACGAGCAAGGGGCTGCCTTCGCTGCGGATGCCTACGCTCGCCTTCGCGGATTTGGCGTGGCCGCCGCAACTTATGGCGTTGGCGGTTTGAAGATGGCCAATGCAGTCGCTGGGGCTTGGGCCGAACAGGTGCCCCTGCTGATGCTGAGCGGTGCGCCGGGAGTTGCGGAGCGCAAGGGCGAGCCGCTGCTGCATCATCGAGTGAAGGATTTCGACACTCAACTGCGGGTGTTTAGCGATTTGACGGTCATCCAGGAAGTGTTGGACAACCCCCACACCGCCGCAGATCAAATCGATGCTGTGATCTCGCGAATGATCTCTGACCAGCGGCCTGGCTACATTGAAGTACCTCGCGACATGGTGGGCGTGGCGATCGCGCCTCCGTCAGGGGACTTGCAGATTTCCCTGCCTCCGGTAGACAGCGAACGCCTCGCCGCCGCCGTCGAGGATGCTTTAGAGCAATTGATACGTGCTGATCGTCCGGTGATCCTTGCCGGTGCACTTGCGTGGCGACG
>CAFBMR010000012.1_pt1 | contig 30511 bp, 29 predicted proteins | sample 7269021 | NCBI WGS metagenome assembly CAFBMR01 (sample SAMEA6814071, study PRJEB35770) | uncultured Actinomycetes bacterium | biome: Freshwater; feature: Freshwater reservoir; material: water | place: Czech Republic | collected 2017-05-23 | depth 30m m
GTAGATGTTGGGACAGCCAGCTTCTTGGCAGACGGTGTGGAGTCCCTCGCGCTTAACGAGAGCCTGAAGTGACAAGAACTCCGGTCCTGTCCGGGCGCGAGTCTTGATCCATTCGGGCTTGCGCTCAATGGGCGTCTCAGCGTTGCGCGCTTCAATCCGAAGTAGCTTGCGCTCGCCGTTGCTTTGGGCTGTCACGGACCTAACCTTACGGACTCTGGAAGCGGTTGCCAGCGCTGGAGGTGGGCCTCCACTACATCTGCTGCGGCGTGAATCGAAATCGGCCGGCCCAACTCGGCGCTCACGCTAGTGACTGTGGCGTCTTGGATCCCACAGGGAACTATTCGGCCAAACTCGGCCAAATCGCAGTCGCAGTTCAGCGCGAATCCATGCATCGTGACGCCTTTTGCGACCCGTACGCCGATGGCGGCAACCTTGCGATCTGGTCCCTTTGCATCAGCGGCAACCCAGACGCCACTTCGGCCGCTTATGCGCGTAGTCGCAAGGCCCAGATCGGAGCAGACACCGATCAGTAGCGCCTCGAGTTGGCGCACGTAGTCCACAACTGCGAGAGGCTCACGAAGATGCACGATGGGGTAGCCGACGAGTTGTCCGGGTCCGTGCCACGTAATGCGTCCGCCACGGTCCACATCGATGACTGGAGTGCCATCAATCGGTCGATCACTCGCCTCGGTGCGTCGACCAGCGGTATAGACAGCCTTGTGCTCTAGCAGCAGGACCGTGTCTTCTACTCGTCCACAGACGACGTCGTTATGCAACTCGCGCTGCGCTTCCCAGCCTAAGGAGTAGTCGACCTGACTGACGCCGAGATCCCACCGAACAACGCGCACCTACACACGCCCGATTTCGAGGCGTGTTTCAAGAGTCTCGCCGCCGACACGTTCAATGCGGTAGGCCGCAGATTGAGACGACGGCGAGTCAGCAATGACTTCAACGGGTTCAGTGCCCTCATACAAGAGCCCAATGCCGTCGTCGGTAGCGAAGGTGGTGGGCAGCGTGCCGTTTGCTACGAGTGAGTGCACCATCGGACGGCGCTGTGCCTCGCTGTCGTAGTGCACGCCGTTGCCGTAAGGAATGAGCCCCAGGGCATTCGTCACAGGTGCAAGCGTGGGTCCGAATGAGTCCGTGGGACCGCCTACGTGCCAGCAAATTGAGCCAGCGCTGACACCCGCGAGAACGGTGCCGCTGTCCCACGCATTGCGCATGGCGTCATCGACGCCGTGCAGGCTCCACAGCGCAAGCAGGTTGGCCACACTGCCACCGCCGACCCAGATCAAGTCACTGCGGCCGAGGATTTCGTCGGGCTCGCGGTTTGGCATGGTGAACAGCGCAAGGTGATCGACATCGGCGATGCCAGAAAGTGCGGAGTACATGCGTGACAGGTAGGAGTCGGAGTCGCCGCTTGCCGTGAGTACGAGACACACTCGCGGGCGCTCCTTGCCGGTAAGTCGCAACCCCTCAAGAATCGTCTGACCTGGGACCATGACGCCCCAACGATTGGTGGGCAAAAAACCGCCGCTGGTGGCCAGGATGCGTCGTGTCATGTGAGTCCTCCTAGGTGTGTCGTGACTGATTCTGCTACGCGCCTGCCGCTGACCATTGCACCTTGAATGGATGCGGTGTCTCGATGGTCGCCCGCGACGAAGATCCCGCCACCTAGATCGACGGGGAGTCGTCGGGAGAACGGTGGGTCTTGAGCCGGAAGGGCGAATGGAATCTCATACGTGCCGACGAGATCCCAACCAGCCGTATTCGTGGCGTACAACTCCGATAGGTGACCAAGGATGTCCCCATGCTTCACGTTTCCGTGAAGACCGACTGCTGAGGAAGAGACGAGGACTCGCCCGTGGCTTGCGTAGGAAGGGGCCGCATGGCTGAGCACTACTGAGTTGGTGAGTGGTCCACGTGCCGTGCGGCCGTCAAGGACGAGGATAGGTTTTCCACGAGTGAGGGATTGCGGGGGCACGTGTGCGAGGTGGTACCACGTGGTGACGGCTCTCGCTTGGGGCACGGGCAGGTCAGGAACCAACATGGCCACCCCTGGAGCGTCAACGGCCACGATGATCGCTCGTGCGCGATGGCGCCCGCTCGTGAGATGCACGGTGTGCTGGTCAATCGATAACGCCCGCACGCCCAATGAGATGGATTCCCGCGGGATCCCTTCTGCGATCTGCAATGGAATGGATTGCATCCCTCGGGCAGGGATCGAAGGTGTGCCGCGTACAAATGAGCGCAGAACGAGATCCATAAACCGGCGTGAAGTTGCCAAAGACTCTTCTAGAAAGACGCCAGCTAGGAAGGGCCGAATGAATTTTTCGATGAGTTCCGTGGATACCCCTGCCGAGCGCAACGCTTCGAAAGCGCTGACATCTGGACGTTGAGATAGACCGTGCGGCGAGGCAACAGCACATCCCAGGGCGTAGGCCGCGAAACGAGACTTGGCGAACTTGGAACCAACATTTGCTCGAAGTGCTCCGAATAGCGATCCACCGCGACGAGGGTCCGCGATGACGAAGGAACCAGATTCGGTGAGGACCTGTGCGCCTGGAGTGAAACTACGCAGCGCCAGAGCCTCAACATCGAGCGCACGTTGCACCTCGGGGTATGCCGGGTTGATGAGTTGGAATCCACGATCAAGGAGCAAGCCGTCTACTTCGTCTGTTCTGATTCGGCCACCGATGGCGTCCGAAGCTTCGACTACCGAAACAACGTAACCGGCTCGAATGAGTTCGCGTGCGCACGTCAGGCCAGCGAGGCCCGCACCGATAACGATGGCATCGCTGTCGTAGTCCACGTCAGGAGGCTAATGCGCTTCGGATCGCGGCGTCGATGTCTGCGTCCTGCCATACAAAACCGCGTGACTCCAATTGCCGAGGCAGAACTCGTTGACTGCCGAGTACGTCTTGCGAGAACTCACCTAGGACTGCCTTGAGCGCAAATGCAGGGACAGGAAGGATCGTGGGACGTCCTAATACGCGCCCCATCGAGGCGGTGACTTCCTTGTTGGTGACAGGTGTGGGCGCAGTGAGATTAACCGGGCCAGACATGGGGTTTTCCAGAAGGTGTACCAGAGCGGCGACTTCGTCACGAAGTGAGATGAATGACCAGTATTGGCTGCCGGAACCGACTCGTCCACCAAGACCGGCTTTAAAGATCGGGAACAGTTTCGCCCAGGCGCCTCCGGCGCCACTTACCACGAGTCCGGTGCGCGCAAACGCTGTCGGTACTCCCGCCGCAACAGCAGCGCCAACGGACTTCTCCCATTCGCCCACCACTCCGGCTAAGAATCCAGCGCCTTGGGGAGCGGTCTCATCGACCGCTGTATCGGCGGTGTCTCCGTAGAAACCGATGGCGGAACCGCAAATGAAAGCTAACGCTGGAGTCGGCAACGCTGCGATGGCGGTGGAGATGGTGCGGGTGCCCTCCACGCGAGAGTTCAAGATCTCCTGCTTATATGCGTCAGTCCAACGATGGTCACCAACCCCCGCACCTGCGAGATGAAAGACCGCTTGAGTGTCGACGAACCGTGCCATGTCGACAGTTCCATGTGCGGGATCCCACTGCGCCTCATCGGGAGAGGCGGGTGCGCGGCGCACGAGGCGAAGAACGTCGTGTCCGCGTTGGCGTAACGCGGGAACTAGGGCTGACCCGATGAGTCCGGTGCTACCCGTGACGGCGATTTTCATGCGGTGTTGAGGTCCCCTTCGAATGATCCCTCTTCGAGACGATGCTTGATCGCCCCGAGGAAGCGTGCGGCATCGGCACCATCAATCAGGCGGTGGTCGTAGCTCAGCGCGAGGTAGACCATGCTGCGCACGGCGATGAGATCGTTGCCGTTGTCGTCGGCCATCACCACCGCGCGCTTCACGATTGCGCCGGTGCCCAGAATCGCAACCTGTGGAAGGTTGATGATCGGCGTGTCGAAGAGCGCACCACGGCTGCCGGTGTTGGTAATGGTGAACGTGCCGCCGCCCAACTCATCGGGGGAGACTTTGTTGGTGCGAGTGCGCTCTGCGACATCAGCGATGCGCCGGGCTAGTGCTGCGATGGTGAGGTCTTCTGCACCACGGATCACCGGAACTAAGAGACCTCGTTCTGTGTCTACGGCAATGCCGAGGTTGGTGGCATCGTGGTAGGTGATTTCTGTGGAGTCAGCATTGAGCGATGAATTGAGTTGCGGGAACTGACGTAATGCCTCAACTGTCGCCTTGGCGAAGAACGGCAGGAACGTGAGTTTGGCATTTTCGCGAGCTTCGAAAGCGCTCTTGGACTTATTGCGCAAATTCGAAATGCGAGTGACATCAACCTCGACGACTGTCGTGAGCTGTGCACTTGTCTGCAGGGAGGTCACCATGCGCTCAGCGATTACACGACGCAGGCGACTCATGGGCACGGTCGTCCCGCGGAGCGAGGAAACAGCCGGGGATGTTGCTGGCGGTGTTGGCGCAGAGGAAATCGGAGCGTTCTTTGCTGCGGCTGCGGCGAGAACGTCAGATTTGCGAATACGCCCACCGACTCCGGTGCCCACGAGCGAATTGATATCAACGCCATTTTCGCTTGCAAGTTTGCGCACGAGTGGGGTGAGGTATGGCTCCTCATCGATACTCGCCGGCGCTGCAACAGGTGCAGGTGCAGGTGTTGCTACGGGAGCAGGTGCAGGTGCAGGTGTTGCTACGGGAGCAGGTGCAGCAACTGGCGCTGGTGCAGGTGTTGCTACGGGAGCAGGTGCAGCTCCTGCTACTCCGATGATCGCGAGAATGGCCCCAACGGGGACTACGGCGTCCTCGGCGGCGCGAATCTCGAGCAGGGTGCCAGCTGCGGGAGATGGGATTTCGGTATCGACCTTGTCTGTGGAGATTTCGACCAATGGCTCATCTGCCGCGACCTGATCGCCGACCTTCTTCAGCCAGCGAGTGATCGTCCCCTCAGTGACGCTCTCACCTAGTTGCGGGAGTACGACTTCGGTTCCCGCACTCGGGGCGGCGGGTGCAGCAGCGACGGGTGCTGGTGCGGCAGGAATGGGTGCCGGTGCAACTACTGGGGCAACGACGGGAGCGGCTACTGGCGCAGCAACTGGTTCGGGCTGTGGAACCGTACTCTCATCGGCAGCTCCGATAACGGCAAGTTCTCCACCGACGAGAACAACGTCATCCTCGTGGGCTCGAATCTCGAGCAGAATGCCACTTGCTGGAGCGGGAATCTCGGTGTCAACCTTGTCGGTGGAAACCTCGACCAGAGGCTCGTCGGCGTTGACGTGATCTCCCACCTTCTTGAGCCAACGCGTCACAGTGCCCTCGGTGACGCTCTCGCCAAGCTGAGGCATCGTCACGGAAACCGGCATGGTGATTCTCCTTCTTGTGGCTGTGGCTTACGAGTGAGCGTGAAGTGGCTTGCCTGCGAGTGCGAGATGGGCCTCGCCCATTGCTTCGTTTTGGGTGGGATGCGCGTGGACGAGCATGGCGACGTCTTCTGGGTATGCCTCCCAGTTGACGATGAGTTGCGCTTCACCAATTTGTTCGCCCATGCGGCTACCGACCATATGAATGCCGACTACAGGGCCGTCCTTGCGCTGTACCAATTTCACGAATCCGGCCGTACCGAGAATCTGACTCTTGCCGTTGCCACCGAGGTTGTATTCGTATGACGTCACGGCATCTGCGCCAAACTGCTCCTTGGCTTGAGCTTCGGTGAGTCCCACGGAAGCTACCTCGGGTTCCGAGTAGGTGACCTTGGGAATGTCGGAGTCTTTGATGAAGCGAGGACCCAATCCGGCCATGTGCTCCGCAACGAAGATGCCGTGCTGGAAGCCGCGGTGGGCGAGTTGGAGTCCAGGGGTGATGTCGCCAACTGCGTAGACGCCGGGCACATTGGTCTTGAGTTGGTCGTCCACGAGCACCCAGCCGCGCTCCATTGCAATCCCGGCTTCTTCATAACCCATGTCGGCCGTTTGCGGTCCGCGTCCGACCGCGACCAGGAGTAGGTCAGCGGTGAGAATCTGACCATCTTCGAGTGTCACTGTCACACCGGTGGAATCCTGGGTCGCGCTGGCAAAGCGGATGCCGGTGGAGAAGTTGATGCCGCGCTTGCGGTAGGCACGCTCGAATGCCTTCGACACTGCTTCGTCTTCGGCCGGGACCAATCGAGGTAGAGCCTCAATGATCGTCACGTCTGAGCCAAAAGACTTCCATACACTCGCGAATTCGACTCCGATGACACCTCCGCCGAGGACGAGAACGCGCTCCGGGATCCAATCAAGCTCCAGGGCTTGATCAGAAGTCATTATGCGTCCGCCGATCTCAAGACCAGGGAGAGTGCGCGCGTATGACCCGGTTGCGAGTACGACGTTGCGACCGACATAGCGCTCACCGTTGACCTCGACGGTGTTGGGAGCGACGAGGCGACCGGTGCCTTCGACGTAGGTAACGTTGCGGCTTTTGACTAGGCCTTGGAGTCCCTTGTAGAGACGTCCCACGACGCCGTCACGGTAGGCGTTGACTTTCGTCATGTCGATGCCGTTCAAGGTGGCGTTGACCCCGAAGGTCTCGCTCTCTCTGGCTGAGTCAGCTACCTCGCCGGCGTGGAGGAGAGCCTTAGTCGGGATGCAGCCGTTATGAAGGCAGGTGCCACCCAGTTTGCCCTTCTCGATCAAAACGACCGAGAGCCCCAATTGGGATGCTCGTAGGGCGCACGCATATCCACCACTACCACCACCGAGGATGACGACATCTGACTCTGGCACCGACTGCTCCCATCCACAAGGTAAGGATCCTTATCCTCCCATGGTGAGTGAGGTCAGGCGAAGCGCCCCTCAGCGAGGTCTTCGGCGACGCGTACGAGGGTGCGCACCGACATTCCGGTGCCGCCTTTGGGCGTGTGACCGTGTGGGGAGCCGGAGTTAAAGGCCGGTCCGGCAATGTCTAGGTGGGCCCAGGAAATAGTCGCGGGAACGAACTCGCGCAAGAAAACGGCGCCCGTCATCATTCCGCCCATTCGCTCACCGATATTGGCCAAATCGGCGACCTGTGAGTCAAGCGAGGGTCGGAGCTCTTCGGGGAGGGGCATGGGCCACATGGATTCGCCGGCTGCCTTGGCAGATGCCACAACTGCGTCGCGCGCGGCATCATCGTTGCCCATAACTCCGGCGGTCCGATTGCCCAGAGCGATTCCCTGAGCCCCGGTGAGTGTGGCCACATCCACGATGAGGTCGGGTTTGTCTGCGACGGCAGCGACCAGCGCGTCCGCGAGTACGAGCCGGCCTTCAGCATCGGTATTCAATACCTCCACGGTACGGCCGCCGTAGATCGTGATCACGTCGCTGGGACGTTGCGCTTGACCACTCGGCATATTTTCCGCACATGCCATCCATCCGGTGACATTGACCTTCAGCCCCAGCCGAGCGATCGCAACAATCGACTCCAATACGGATGCGGCCCCCGCCATGTCGCATTTCATCGTTTCCATCGCCTGTGGGGGTTTGAGTGAGATGCCGCCGGTGTCGAAGGTGATGCCCTTGCCCACGAGCGCCAGAGATTTCTTGGCACCAGTTGGTCGATATTCCAGACGAACCAGTCGCGGGGGATTCGCTGAACCTTGCCCCACGGCGGTGATGCCGCCAAAGCCTTCGCTGCGAAGTTGTTTTTCATTCCAGACGCGCGCTTTCACCCCGTGCAGGGACGCGCGCTTCTTTGCCGTGTCTGCCAACGCCGCAGGTGACAGTGCGGATGGTGGGGTATTGACGAGGTCGCGGGTTGCCTTTACTGCATCCGCGAGAACTCCGGCGCGCGACAGTGCTGTACGCACCTGCTGAGACTTGGGATCTGAGGTGAGGAGCGAGATTGCCTTAAGTGCCGCCGTGGGCGCAGGAGTACCGGCGCCCTTGAAGCTAGTAAAGGTGTAGGCACCGAGGAGCCCACCGAGTGCGATGGCCTCGAGGTCGTCCACATCGTTGGAGCCGAATGCGAAAGTCGCGCGGCTAGTACCTGCGAGTGCCCGGGCTACTGCGCCTGCAGTTCGACGTAATGTCTCAGTATCAGGGCTAGTACCCAATCCGACTGCCACGACCATGGTGGCCTTCGCGATGCCTGAGCCAGGCACGCGAGTGATTTCGCCAGTGGTACCCGTCGCGCCGAGAGCGCCGAGCGACTCCTCAAGTTTGCGTCGACCAGCCGCGGCTAGGCCCGTATCTGGCCGGACCGTCACGCCCTTGCGGCGCCCGTTGGCGGGGGTCACGGCGACTACCAAGACGTCGGTGGACACGGTGGCGGTGGCGCTTAAGGTCGTCATGAGTGCAGAGGGTAGCCGGACATGACTTCCGGCGCCTGAAGTACCGTGCCATCGTGACGCAGAACCTACGCACCACGCCCTTGCACTCTCGGCACCTTGGGCTTGGAGCCAAGATGGCTGACTTCGGCGGGTGGGATATGCCCATCGAGTACACCGGAGTGCTCGGCGAGCATGCCGCCGTACGTGAGTGTGTGGGACTGTTTGATGTCTCGCATATGGGCAAGGTGCTCGTGCGAGGCTCGGGCGCGCTCTCGCATCTAAATCGCCTCTTGACGAATGATCTTCACCGCATCGCTGACGGGCAGGCGCAGTACTCGTTGATGTGCGACGCGGACGGCGGGGTCATCGACGACCTCATCGTCTATCGCTGGAACGATTCAGAGTTCATGATAATTCCGAACGCCTCAAATGCCAGCGACGTCGTACACCAGCTTCGATCAGATAATGCAGCCGATGTTGAGGTGATCGACCATCACGATCAACGCGGAATCATTGCCGTGCAGGGACCTCGCAGCGCCGCGCTTCTCGAACGACTCGGCCTGCCCGTTAATCACGAATACATGAGCGTGATGGCGACGAGATACAAAGACTCTGATATCGCAGCGTGTCGAAGTGGCTACACGGGGGAACTCGGATTTGAAATTGTTGCCCCTGCGGAGGTTATTCCAGATCTCTGGGATGAATTGCTTGAGCGTGGGGTGGACCTTGGAGTGCAGCCCGCGGGACTAGGTGCACGTGACACTTTGAGAACCGAAATGGGTTATCCACTGCACGGGCATGAACTTTCTCGAGAGATTTCACCAGTTCAAGCGCGACTGGGTTGGGCAGTTGGCTGGGATAAGACCGCGTTCGTGGGTCGAGAAGCGTTGAGTGTCGAGCGGGCTGCAGGGCCTCGCCGTGTGCTTCGCGCAGTGCAGGCGATTGATCGAGCGATACCGCGTGCACATATGTCAGTGCAGTCGGCGGCTGGTCGCGAAATCGGCGAGGTCACGAGCGGCACGTTCTCTCCCACGCTAAAAATGGGTATCGGCTTAGCTCTTCTTGATCCGGCAATTGCGGTGGGTGATCGCGTTTTCATCGATGTGCGAGGCCGGCTGGGCGAATTCGAAGTCGTTGCTACACCGTTTGTTCCGGCACACACTCGATAACTCGATGAGACTCGGTTAGATGCGAGTCAAAGCTGCTCGGAGTGAGTGGAACACAAGTGCGGGCGCAATGCCCGGTTCGTTTACGAGGTGCAAGTCCACAAAGGGGTGCAGATCAAGGCGTTCAAGGGCCACATGGGCGGCCGGGTCGGCAGGGCGTTGCGAAGCCCACCACCATTCCCTCGAGCGGTACGAAATCCTGTGCGCCACCAACGCTGCAGCTAAAGACGTTGTTGAATCAGTAACGACGGGGGTCTTACGTGCAGCGGCAGCGAGTAATGCTCCTGTCATGACTGCGACGTCATGTGCCTGTAACGAATCGAGAAGCGCGACTTCGTCACCAAGGTTTTTTCGCCCCACACGCATGGAGTCACGCACCGTTCCTACGTGGCGCATCCAGGCTGTGGCGTCCAGCTGGCGAAGTGTTGCAGCAGCAGCATCCGTTGAGGTCAAAAGCGCGATCAAGGCGAGGGTTCTCGGCGCGAGAAACGCAGAGTCTTGAAGGATAAGCGCGTCGGCACCCGAATCGACGGCTCTGTCGACTGCGGAGGCGCCGGCGAGGATAGCTTCCAACGCATCCCCTGGAACGTCAACAACTGCGTAAGTGCTTGGCTCGTCTCGTCGAGAGTCCGAACCAAGGGCAACTACGGTGACTGACTGGGGCTCTTTTGGCGGCCAGACGCCTTGAACTGACGCTAACCACTTCACTGCGTCGCCCACATGTCCAAGGGCCTCAAGAGCCGTCGCGGTGGCGCCGAAATCAGGGGGCGTCGGGGTGGTGATTCGCTCAATGAGTGATTGGAGTGGAGTGAGAACTTCAGGCACGAGACACATCCACTGCGCCGACGGTGCTGGCGTCAAAGACGGCCCGCCGTCCTGCTCTGCGTAGGACCGCCAGCGTGGGTCTGCCCAAGACGCTGATGAGCACGACAGCGAGAACCGCGCGGGGGATATCAAACGCCAGCGATGTTGCGATGGAAAAGGCCAGCCAGTGCTGCAGATTGATGGCCAACCCGGCTCCCGGGACGAATGCAATTGCCGTTGCTAGTCCGGTGGTGAACGGCCAGATCCACAGATTCATGATCAGACCGTAGGCGTAGCAGGCGGCGCCCCCGTAGGCGGCAGTAATTCCAATTTCTCGCCACGAGCCATCACGGGGCCCGCGGATGAAGCCCGCGCCCAGTCCAACCCAGGCCGCTGCAATCATCTGGAAGGGCAGCCAAGGCCCGATGCCACCAGTGATGAGAGCGCTTGCTCCCATGGAAATTGCCCCGAGACAGAAGCCGAAGCCTGGGCCGAGAGCTCGAGCCGCGAGGATCAACACGACCCACATTGGTTCGATCCCGACAGTTCCCGCCCCCAGCGGTCGCAGCACACAAATGACGGCACTCAGCACGCCAAGCATGGCGATGGACTTCGCGTTCATCCCCCCGTCGGCCAGCTGAGCGAGTACGACCGCGAGCAGTAGCGGCATGAATGCGGCGAAGAACCACGGTGCATCGGCCGAATGTGCCATGGCTGCGGAAGATTGCGATGCCAGCAGTGGCCAACCAAAAGCCATTATTCCGACAAGGGAACACAGCGCGATGGCGATAGTCGATCGCGTGTGCAACTGGATGGCACGCGTCATCGAACTCCGCCTAATGCCTGTTCGACCTCAGCAACGGTGAGCCACTCCTGGGGCGCTAGAACCTTCCAGACCTGCGGCGCGAATAGTGGAGAGGCAGCAATGACATCTCGGGTCGTGCCGTCGGCGACTATCTCACCGTCTGCAAGCACGATCACGCGAGTGGCCACCTCCGCAACAAGTTCCACGTCGTGGGTGGCGAGCACGACAGCGTGTCCCCCCGCTGCGAGTGTGCGCAGCGCTTCAACGAGTCGTGACTTGGTGAGGTAGTCGAGTCCGCGAGTGGGTTCGTCGAGCAGTACGAGTGGCGGTCGAGCGGCGAGAATCACGGCGAGTGCGAGAGCCAGCCGCTGACCCTCAGACAGGTCTCGTGGGTGTTGGGAAGTCGCCACATCAGGCGCAAGCGAGCGCAGAATGGTTGCGGTAGTGCCGCGAGGAGCACGCGCATCTCGATCAGAGTCGTGGCATTCGGCTTGGACTGTGTCACGCGAAAGCAGGTCACTTGGATCTTGTGGCACTAGTCCAACGCGGGAGATGAGCTCGGGTCCACGCATGTCTGCGGGATCTCCGCCGGACACCAACACCGAGCCGCGCGAACGCTTATGTAATCCGACGAGAGTGCCCAATAGAGTGGACTTGCCAGCGCCATTGCGGCCCATGATGGCGAGAATCTCGCCTGGGTCAACCGTGACCGTTACATTATCCAATGCTGTCTTCGTGCCGTACGCGACGCTAACGGATCGCACGTCGAGAAGCCGCGGGGCAAGTGTGTCGATCGGCGCTCCTGTTTGCCTATGTTCGTTGTGTGCGGATCTCAGGCGTTCGCGCAAAGGTTCTGCATTACGCCGTGCATCACGAACGGAGAGTGGCAACGGATTCCACCCGGCAAGTCTGCCGAGTTGGACTACTGGAGGTGCGACCGATGCTGTCCGCATGATGTCCGCTGCGGTTCCGATCTGAACAGGTGCCCCATTGCCCGGGACATGGATAATCCGATCGGCATACTGCACCACTCGCTCAAGTCGATGCTCGGCCAACACAACAGTTACGCCGAGGTCGTGTACAAGACGCTGGAGGGCAGCGAGAACTTCTTCCGCAGCTCCAGGATCTAGGGCGCTGGTGGGTTCGTCAAGTACGAGAATGCGCGGATGAGTCGTCATCACCGCACCGATTGCGACCCGCTGGCGTTGTCCGCCGGACAGACTCGCGAGCGCCCGGTCACGAATCTCAGGGAGACCGAGAAGGTCGATGATCTCCTCCACCCGCTGCCTCATTACGGAAGGAGCGAGACCGAGGCATTCCATGCCGTAGGCGAGTTCGTCTTCGACATAGTCGGTGACAAATCCACTCATGGGATCCTGCGGAACAACGCCGACGACGTCGGCAAGTTCGCGTGGGGGATGCGTTGCAGTGTCGCGGCCATCTACCACGACACGACCCGAGAGAGTTCCTCCAGAGAAATGCGGAACTAGTCCATTGATCGCGTGAAGCAATGTGGTTTTGCCACTTCCGGTAGGACCAACGACTAGCGCAAGCTCGCCCTCATTAATGTGCAAGTTGGCGTGAGCTATGACCGGTGCGACGCTCCCGTCATAAGTAATTGTGACGTCCTCGAACCGGATCATCGCCTGCCTCTATCTGGAGGTATTGGTGTCAGCCAAGCGGGAAGCACACAAAGAGCGATTGCACAGATAGAGACGAGAGGCACTTGCGGCCAAGAAAGTGTGGTCGGTCCCTGCATAGCGGTTGAGGCAGCCGTACTGATCGCAGCGAGCGCACAGGCCAGTCCGAAGCTGGCGGTAACCCACTCGGGAGTGCTCCACGGGTCCCGGCGATACACCGTTCGGATGCGAGCGCGGCTCGCGATCACGAACGCCACAGCAATCATTGCAATGCTCCCGACCAGCAAGGACACCATGGCGGATGTGGGTATTCGCTCATCAAGGGCTCCGTAAGCGCCGATAGTGGCGCATAGGAGCGCGGCGAGAAACGTCGCACCGATCGTTCTGCGTCGTGCGTCACTGGTGTGAGCCATGCGCCCATATCCACGCGAATCCATGGCAGCAGCCAGATGTAGAGATTTCTCCAAGGCGCCCTCGAGGACAGGAATGGCCACTGACCCAAATCCCCGAATGCCGCGAGTATCGCGGCCGCGCAATCGACGAGCGCTGCGTAAACGATCAGCGTCGCCCACAATCTGTGGTGCAAACGTCAAAGCAACAACTACCGCTACGCCGGTCTCGTATAGGGCCGCGGGAGTGGCCTTGAGTAGTCGGCTGGGCGACGCGAGCGAATTAGCGGCACCCACGCAAGCAAGGATTGCGGCGAGTCGCACGCCGTCGAAGATGAGACTCAGCAGGGCGGGCTCAGTGACATCGCCGCCAAAACGCACTCCAGCTGCCCACTGTGGCAAAGCGAGGGAGGGCAGACTGAACAGCACGTGACCACCATCTGGAGCGCCAAATGCGATGCCGAGCACAACTCGGATAGCGATGACCCACGCACCCAAAATCAGAAACAGGCGAAAAGATCTACCCCAGGCGGCGTCTGGGCGGCGTGCCGCAACAACGTATGCCGCGACAGCGACGACACAACCCAGCACTAGTGGATTGGTAGTCCGGCTCGCCATCACGGCAAGTCCGAGCGCCCATGCCCACCAGGCAAACGGATTCAACCACCTTGGACGTGTGCTCATTGGCGGCCTCGTGATCGGGTCCACGCGAGAACCCCCAGTGAGACGATTCCGGCAAGTACGACGATTGCGAGTAGTGGACCCGTACCTGACGAGGTTGGGGTTGCAGTCTTCGCACTACTGACAGTTTCGGGGGCCACAGTGGACGCCGAGGTGTTTGTGGGTACAGCGATTGCACTCCAGGACGCGGTCGATGGGGAAGACGATGTTTGTAGCGGCTGTGCGTGGGGTGACTCTGTTGTGGGTGTTGAGCTAAAGCTCTCGCGCGGGCTCGGTGTGGGCTCTGCGGATGGCTCACTAGCAGGCTCGATGTGTGGCTCACTACTTGGTTCAACCGTCTCGCGACCGCACCCAGTCGCGGGGTAGCCGCTAAGACCACACACGAAACCCCGCTCAGATCGGATGTCCGTGATCGATTTCAGCGCATCAAATCCAGTTGAGCCTTCAGGTACGGCAGCGCACGCGATGACCAGGCCCGGAGGTGATTCGTCAACAGGTGCGTCAGCGGACGTCCCGTAGTCCAGGACGACGGCGATACGCAGAATCCCAGCCTTTGGCGTGACGTCGCCGCACGCGCGGACATACACATCTGCAACCTCTACTCGGGGCGGCTTCGTCGCGTCCACTCCCGTCACTGCCAAGCGCCAGCCCTCGATGATGCTCTCATCGGCTGGTCGAAATGCCGGTCCGAGCGAGGAGAACGCCCAGTCCTGTGTGGTGGATGTCCAGTAGGTCCAATAGCGATACTCACTTGCCTGAACGGGCGCAGCGAGAACTGCGGAGGTCACTACGACCACACCTCCGCAGCACATCGCCAGCGAGCGCTTGAGTGTCATGCTCGTCGGGTCCCCAAAAGTCTGGCAACCAGATCGATGCGCTGTGGGCCGAAGGCTCGCGGTGCAGAGCCGGTGGCTCTTGCTACTAGCAGCAGCGTGCCAATAGCCGCGGGCATCGTGTCGTCGCCACTGAGAATGTAATCCTCGACGTGTCTAAGAAGTGCGCGAGTTGCAGCGTGCATCGCGTTGGCGCCGAACCCCGCGTTGCGAAGGGCAATGATGGCAAACGCAGTTGCGTTCCAGTCCGCTTGTGAAGCGTCCATGAGGCCGGGGATCGAGCCGTTGTGACGCACGAGTGAACTCACGAGGAAGCGCGACATCGCGCCTGCTCCGGATGCGCGGTTATCGCATTGCGCAGTAGGCGCAGCTTGTGATTGCGTGGGAGAAAGGGCAGTCAGTGGGCCTGCATACCCAATGAGCGCCGCAGCAGTGCTGAATCCATCGGGCACAGACTGCGCGCTGAACCCCAGACCGCCGAAGTGATTTTTGGATACTGAGCAGTCAGCAACATGCGCTCGGATCCATGCCGCCCCGCGTCGAATGGCCGTTCGCAATGACTTGGAATCTCGATCATCCGCTCGCAACGCTTGCATAACTAATCCGGTAGATACCGGATCCGAAGTTAGACCGACCAGCCACGGCCAACCCCCATCGGGAAGTTGTGTGCCGACCAGCCATCGCACCGCAGCACGGCTTGCCTTGGACTCCCCGACAGCAGTGAGGGCGATAGCTGCCGCCGCCGTTGAGTTGGTGTCGGTGCCCGTGTACGTGCTCAGATCGGCCGCAGTGCAGGAATCAGTGCGGTACGCCATGAACGCACCACTGGCGCACTGCTGCTCCAGAAGCCACATCACTGCTGATGCGGGAGGTGCAACACCCACAGAAGTGAGACCGATGAGTGCGTAGGACTGACGCAGTACGCCGTCGTATGTGGGGTCACTCGATCCGAAGAGACCAGAGTCGGAGTGGGTCGCGGCACTGGTGGCCGCGAGGGCGGGAGAGGGCAGCACGAGTGCGACGCAGCCAGCAATAAGGACCGCGGCAATGGCGCCGTGGCGAAAACGAGGGAACACGTGGTACCTCTCAATAGCGACCTGAAGACGGTACGCCCGGAGGGAGCCAAAGCTCTAAGTCCGAACTCCGCCCCGCAGACCTCGACGGGAAGAGCCGCTTGTGTTCGCCAGGTGCTCCGACTTACTGCTCAGATTGTGGGCACTGAGCGGTTCACGGTTGCGGGTCAGCGCCGGATTTGCACCGGCTTCCCCTGGATATCGAACACACACGTATGAAGTTGTGATGACATCGCACCATGGCGAGTAGGTGCACGTCAACACGCCTCGCTCGAATGTGACAGGTGATACTGGGGGTAGGAGGTCACACATGGACTGGAATTGGAAGTACACCGATGCCTCAGGAGCGCAGGTGGTGAGCCCACTGGGTGACCAGAGGTTCCCGACGCAGGCTGATGCTGAAACCTGGGTCGGCGAGACGTGGCAGGACCTGCTCGAGGGCGGGATCGAAGCCGTGACGTTGCGCGAGCGTGACCGCGAGGTTTACGGTCCCATGGGTTTGCGCCCGGAGTAAGACCTACTTGCTGGGTGGCGGTGCGGGAGTCCCTCTGCGCACCTGCGGCTTGGGTAGTCGCAACCGGCGCATCTGTAGCAATCGCAAGATTGCGTACAGGGATGCTCCCTTGCGATCTTGTGCATCGGGGAAGTAGCCGCGCAGTGCGCGATGTAAACGAAACAGCACACTTGCTGTGTCCACGATTACTAGCACTAGTACGGCAAACCAGGCGATGCTGACGAAAGCGCTGACCTGTGAATTTGGAATGAATCCGAGGACAAGAATGCCGACGGCGATAAAGATGAAGTACTCGGCGAGGCTAAATTTGCTATCGACGAAATCACGCACGTACCTGCGCATGGGGCCGCGATCGCGCGCTGGCAAATGCTTCTCGTCTCCCACCATGATTCCGGCACGAGCGTCTGCCCGAGCCTGACGATCGCGTTCACGAGCCGCAGCCTTCGCCGCCTTGGGATCCTTGGGCACTTTCAGCGCCTGTTTGCGGGAAGCCTCGGCCTCACGACGAGACGGTGTCGCACGTCCTTTGCCCGAACCACCTGTGGGGACAGATTCAGCGGTCACATTCTCGGAATTGGAGCGCTTCTTAAACATGAGCGCAGCCTAGTTGCTTATCGCTTGGCGCGGGGGCGGGGGAGAAATTAGTCACGCGCAGCGAGGCCCGGAAGGGCCAGCATGCGGTCGAGTGCGACGCGAGCCCAGCGGGCTTCTTCAGGTTCTACAGTGATGCGATTGACCACGATCCCGTTGACCAGATTTTCGAGAGTCCACGCCAGGTGCGGGAGGTCAATGCGGTTCATGGTGGAGCAGAAGCACACTGCCTTTTCTAGATAGACAATGTCTTGGTCAGGATGCTCGAGAGCGAGGCGCCGTACTAAGTTCAACTCGGTGCCGACGGCCCATTTCGAACCAGCTGGTGCCGCAGCGATTGCGTTGATGATGAATTCGGTCGAACCCACCTCGTCGGCCAACGACACGACCTCGTGTGTGCATTCCGGATGGACGATTACACGCACCCCAGGAACGCGTTCTCGCACGTCGCGAACGCTATCCACTGTGAACCGACCATGAACTGAGCAGTGTCCGCGCCAGAGGATCACGCGCGCATCGCGAAGTTGATCTACTGATAGTCCGCCGCCCGGCTTGTGCGGATCAAAGACCACGCAATCACCCAACGCCATGCCAAGATCTCGAATGGCCGTATTGCGGCCAAGATGCTGGTCGGGCAGGAAGAACACTCGCTCGCCCTGCGCAAAGGCCCATTCCAGTGCGCGCTTTGCATTGCTGGAGGTGCACACGGCACCGCCATGTCTCCCGGTGAAAGCCTTGATTGAGGCGGAGGAGTTCATGTAGGTGATGGGGATGATCGAGTCAGCGAGCCCTGCTGCCTCGAAAACGTCCCAAGCATCCTCCACCTGATGAATCGCTGCCATGTCAGCCATGGAACAGCCAGCAGCAAGATCGGGCAGGAGCACCTGTTGGCTGTCGCTGGTCAGAATGTCCGCGCTTTCGGCCATGAAATGGACGCCGCAGAACACGATGAATTCGGCCTCCGGATGCGCAGCCGCCTGCTGCGACAACTTGTACGAGTCGCCGGTGACATCCGCGAACTGAATGACTTCGTCACGTTGGTAGTGGTGCCCGAGGATGTACAACCGATCACCAAGGACTTCCCGAGCGGCCCGAACACGTTCGACCAGATTCGGGTCTGAAGCAGGCGGGAGACCGCCTGGGCACTCCACGCCTCTCTCGCTGTCGGGATCCGCGTTCTGGCCCAGAAGCAGCAAAGCCAGAGGCGAAGGCTTCGGTTCGGCGAAGGTGCCACTCTCCATTCACTAAGTGTCTCACGTAGCGTGTGTTCCGTGCGCGTACTCGTTGCCCCAGACAGTTTCACTGGCACGATGAGCGCCGCTCAGGCGGCTGATGCCATCGCTGCAGGTTGGTCCAGGGAGGCCCCCAGCGATGTCCTGGACATAGCCCCGATGTCCGACGGCGGCCCGGGATTCGTGGCCTCGATGGCGGCCACACTCAACATCGCCCTGCGCGATTGTGTTGTATCAGGGCCGCTCGGAGACCCGGTGTCAGCGCGGTTCGCGTTCGATGAAGTGACAAGCACTGCCTATGTGGAGTCTGCGGAGGCGGTAGGCCTGCACCTGCTGGACGTTGCCGATCGCGACCCGCGCGTCACGACGTCATGGGGACTGGGGGAGTTGCTGGCGGAGGTCGTGAGGACCGGAGCGAGACACGTGGTCGTGGGTCTAGGCGGAACCGGCGTGTGCGACGGTGGAGCTGGACTCGTGGCGGCCTTGGGTGCCACGGCGACTGATGCAGACGGCGTCGACGCCAGCTTCCTGCTTCGCGGCGGCGGCATCGGACTGGGTGACGTGTCTGGAGTCGACCTTTCGAAAGCACTCCTGACGTTGTCTGGAGTCGAAATCGTCATTGCGTCCGATGTTGACTGCCCCTTGCTAGGTCCGCGGGGAGCAGCCCGGGGTTTTGCAGCACAAAAGGGCGCCGAACCTGATGCTGTCGATGCGCTTGAGGCCGCATTAACTGGATGGAGTGCAGCTCTTGGATCGTTTAACGTACGGGGCACGATGAAGCGGGCCGGTGTCCTTCTCGGTGCCGGGGCCGGAGGAGGAATCGGCTGTGCGCTTTTCGCACTCGGAGGCACCCGGCAGCCAGGTATCGACTATGTGCTCGAAGCCAGTGAGATCCCTAGGCGTGCTCAAGACGCCGATCTGGTGCTGACGGGCGAGGGCAGCTTTGACTGGCAGTCGCTGCGCGGCAAAGCGGTCTCCGGTGTCGCGCAGGCGGCGCTCACAGCGGGGCGCCCGGTTGTAGTTCTGGCCGGGCGTGTGGAGGTGGGACGCCGGGAGTGGGCTGGCATGGGCGTAACGGGCGTCTACTCATTGGTGGACCTGGCCGGATCTGCCGATAGCGCCATGGCGGATGCTCGCCATTGGTTAACGGAGGCGGCGGCGCGGGCCGCAAGATCGTGGTCGCGCGGGTTGCAGGTGCGTAGTTAGGCCACCCTGTGTAACACTAGGGAGCATCCGTTGCTCGTGAGGAGTGCACTATGACCGCTGATTCCGTAGTCCAGTCGACCGATGGCCTCATGCTGAGCGATGCTGCTGCAGCCAAGGTCCGCATTCTGCTTGAGGCAGAAGGCCGTGACGATCTCACCCTGCGTGTGGCAGTGCAGCCCGGCGGATGCTCTGGCCTGAAGTACCAGCTCTTCTTCGATGACCGCAAGATGGACGGCGACGTTCTCAAAGACTTCGGCGGCGTTCAGGTTGTGACCGACCGCATGAGTGCCCCCTACCTCGGCGGCGCGACCATCGATTTCGTGGATTCCATTGAGAAGCAGGGGTTCACCATCGATAACCCGAACGCCACGGGTTCATGCGCCTGCGGCGACTCGTTCAGCTAATTCGTCGTCCTCGTCTCGCGGCCCGGTAGGGTCGCGCCGTGCGCATCGTCATCACTGGGTCCATAGCGACCGATCACCTCATGTCCTTCTCGGGAAAATTCACTGACTCTTTGGTCGTGGACAAGCTCGATTCGATCAGCCTGTCCTTTTTGGTGGACGACCTGGATGTCCGCAGAGGGGGAGTCGGCGCCAATGTGGCTTTCGGCCTTGGTTCGCTCGGTGTTCCTGTGGCCCTTGTCGGTGCAGTGGGCCGGGACTTCGACGACTACCGCTCGTGGTTGGAGCGGCACGGGGTTGATACCGACTCCGTACACGTGTCAGATGTTCACCACACTGCCCGTTTCGTGTGTACGACGGATGTGGCAAATAACCAAATTGCTTCGTTCTACCCTGGGGCCATGTCCGAGGCTCGCAATATCGAACTTCTCCCAGTGAGCGAGCGACTGGGCGGGATGGACCTTGTGCTCGTGGGGCCCAACGACCCCCAAGCCATGCTCCGACATACCCAAGAGTGTCGTGCTCGCGGCACTGCTTTTGCGGCTGATCCGTCGCAGCAGCTTGCCTTTTTGGATGGCGACGGGATTCGGCCGCTGATTGAAGGTGCGTCGTATCTCTTCACCAACGAATATGAGGCCGCGCTTACTGAACAGAAGACCGGTTGGTCTGCAACCGATGTGCTCTCGCGTGTCGAATGTCGAGTGACGACGCTTGGCGCAGATGGCGCGCGAGTAGAACGCAATGGACAGTCGGCCATTCACGTTGACGTACCCAAGGAGCGAACCAAGGCAGATCCGACCGGTGTGGGTGATGCCTTCCGAGCCGGTTTCATCTCGGGCCTGCATTGGTCGCTGGGAGACGAGAGGTGTGCGCAGATCGGTTCGATGCTTGCGACATACGTCATCGAAACAGTGGGGACGCAGGAGTACTCCTTTACGCACACAGACTTCCTCTCTCGCTTCGCTGATGCCTATGGCGCGCAGGCCGCAAGCGAGGTGGCGCCGCATCTGCAACTCACATCGAGTTGACGCGATGAGTCGGTTGGTTCTTCCCTGCGAGTGGGAACTCCCCGACCCGCGTGAGGCCCAACCGGGCGAAGATCTCGTGGGTGTCGGCGCCGACCTCGCTCCAGGCACCCTTCTGCAGGCGTATTCCATGGGTATCTTCCCCATGGACGTTCAGCCCGAGGGAGTATTGGGATGGTGGTCGCCGGATCCTCGAGCAATACTGCCGTTGGATGCACTACGCATCACAAGATCGCTGCGAAAGTCGATGGCGCACTTTTCGGTGACACGCGATGTGGCGTTTCGCGAAGTCATGGCTGCGTGTTCGCGTCCAACGGCTCCTGATGTGTGGATCACGCAAGAATTTCTCGATGCCTATTGCCTTTTGCATGAGTTGGGCTGGGCGCACTCCATCGAGGTGTGGAGCGGCACCGACCTAGTGGGTGGTCTCTACGGGGTCGAGATCGGCGGACTGTTCGCTGGCGAGTCGATGTTTCATCGCGCACGAGATGCTTCCAAAGCCGCATTAGTGGCTCTGGTCGATGCGCTGGGTGGCGCTGATGGCGCCCGTGAGGGCAGGGTGCTCGATGTGCAGTGGCGTACCGACCACCTGGGCACCATGGGCGCAATCGAGATGCCGCGCTCGTCCTACCTCGACCGAATCGCTGAGGCGATCACGCTTCCAACGAGGTTGTCACCCGGGTAACTGAACGACATAGTGCACGCCGCCTTGGCCGTCTATCGCGGCGAAGGATTCGACGACCTGGGCCCCCTTGAGCCGGCACCATGCTGGAATATCCGCCTCAGCCGCAGGGTCATCGGCAATGATTTCGACGATGCTTGCCGGCGCTAAACCGACGAGAGCTTTGCTGAGCGCGATGATGGGCAGGGGACACCTAGATCCGCGCTCGTCGAGCAGTACGTGCGATTCCGGTGTCGTCACAGGAGCTTTCCTCTCGCTTCCGCCACAATTCGCGGTAACTCCAGCATGAATCGTTCGACGTCCTGAATTGTGACGTTCCACGGTAGCCCGATGCGGAGATTGCCGTGGGTGAGGGCACCCATGGCTGCAAGCACGTGACTCGGCAGAAGGTCATCAGCCACGCATGCCGAACCGCTTGCGACCGAGAAACCGACCCGGTCCAGTTCTCGGACCAAGGTCTCGCCGTCGACGTACATGCAGGTGATTGTGACGACGTGGGGGAGGCGCTGGATCGGATGGCCCACTGCGAGGCAATCGGGGATCTCTGCGGTCACGCGCGTGCGGATCAGATCCACGAGAGCGCTCACTCTCGTGGCATGTTGCGCTGCTTGGCGGGAGGAGTCTTCCAGCGCGATCGCTGCAGCGGTGGCGAGTGGGACCGAAGTGCTCTCGTCTGCAAAATCAGACGGGTTCCAGCGCACGCCAGTACGAACCCCAAGAATGCCTATTCCGGATGGCCCCCCGAACGATTCGGGGGCCGCGGTGAGGACCGACCAGACGGGCGGAATGTTGATATATCCGGCGGCGGCGGATGCATCGCACACCAGAGGGATCCCTAACTCGGCGATCCCTTCCGAAACGACCTCCACCGGCTGGAGAGTCCCTACCTCCTGATTCGCGATCTGCAGGCAGGCAAGTGCGGTGTCGGGTCGACAAGCCGCCACAAAATCGTTGGGGTTCACCTGTCCGTCTGTGCCGACACCTACCTCCACGACCGGATGGCCGAACGCCTGTGCGGCGTCAATTATCGCGGAGTGCTCTACCGCCGACGTCACCACAGAGCCGGGTTGACGTGCAACTGACACCAAGCCCGCCAGCGCACGACGCCGGGCGAGGGCCACGGACGGTGTGAATCTGATCTCATCGGCGCGGACGCCGAGTGACGCGGCGATTGACTCCTTAGCTGCGTCGAGCAGCAACTGCGCTTTGCGTGCCTCGCCATAAAGCCTTGTGGGGTCTGCCCAACCGGTATCCAGCGCGGTCAGAAGTGCTTCCCGCGCGGCAGTCCCCAAGGGCGCACGGGAGGTCATATCCCAGAAGCATCGGGTCGGCGACATGTAACGAAAACTACCCCGCCTCGCCCTGAGCCGCCTCACGCCGTGCGCTAAGGTCTGAGGTGTTTGAGACCACCCGTGAGGAAGGCAATCCGTGGCACGTCCGACAGCTCCTCGCCGTAAGGCGAAGTTCTTGGCTGCAGCCGCAGTGGCGGCCGCGACCTTGACCCTTTCGGGTTGTTCGTGGAATGAAGCGCTCTTCTTCAATCTCCCCGAGCCAGCCACGACCGAGGGCGCAGGCATCGCCAATTTGTGGCAGGGAGCCTGGATTGCTGCTTGGTGCGTGGGTCTGGTGACTTGGGCTCTCATGCTGTGGGCCTCTTTCGTCTACCTACGTAGGTGGCGCCGCAACCGGGACATGCCGGTGCAGACGGCCTACAACATTCCGCTGGAACTGCTCTACACGTTGGTGCCGCTCGTCATGATTATCGGTTTGTTTCTGTTCACGATTCGTGAGCAGACTCCGGTGGTCGCAGTGGAGAACAACCAGAAGGAGACCGTCAATGTCGTGGGTTTCCGCTGGTCCTGGGGCTTTAACTATGTAGACCAAAAGGTCTATGACGTGGGCACTCCCGCAGTCCTGCCCACCCTGTGGCTCCCGGTAGATGAAAAGGTGAAGTTCGAACTCACCTCGCCTGACGTCATCCACTCCTTCTGGATTCCGGATTTCCTCTTCAAGATGGACGTCATCCCAGGCAAGATGAACGTCTTCGAGCTCACGCCAAATCGGGTCGGCACGTTCATTGGCCGTTGTGCCGAGTTGTGCGGTACTTACCACTCGCAGATGCTCTTTAATGTCAAAGTTGTCACTCGGGCCGACTTCGATCAACACATGGCTGCTCTTGAGTCACAGGGGCAGACCGGCATGCTTCCCAGCGGTATAACCACGGGCGAACGCGAATCCGAAGGGAAGAACCTATGACGATCCTCAACGAGCGTCCAACGACCTCCGCGCTTGGACCGGAGGCCCGTAAGCAGGTTCGACGTAGTCATCTGGGCCGCACCGCAGTCAAGTGGCTCACCTCAACCGATCACAAGACCATCGGCTACATGTACATCATCATGTCGACGATCTTCTTCATGGCCGCAGGCCTTATGGCATTGGTTATTCGAGCCGAGCTCGCAGTTCCCGGGCTGCAATTCGTGTCACTCGAGCAGTACAACCAAATGTTCACCATGCACGGCACCATCATGTTGTTCCTTTTCGCGACTCCACTCTTCGTCGGTTTCGGCAACGTGATCATGCCGCTGCAAATTGGCGCCCCCGACGTAGCGTTTCCCCGGCTGAACATGCTGGGGTTCTGGCTCTTCTTCTTCGGTGGCATGACGGTGTGTCTGTCGTTTCTCACCCCCGGTGGTTCGGCTTCGTTCGGTTGGTTCGCTTACTCGCCGTTGAGCAGCATCGTCAACTCGCCGCAGGTCGGCGCGGATCTGTGGATTCTTGGCTTGGCGACCGGCGGACTTGGCACCATCCTTGGTGGTGTCAACTTCATCACCACGATCTTCTGCATGCGCGCGCCCGGCATGACCATGTTCCGTATGCCAATTTTCACGTGGACAATTCTGGTCACCAGCGTGCTGGTGCTCCTTGCCTTCCCGGTCCTGGCAGCGAGCCTCGTCGTGCTCTTCGCGGACCGAAAATTTGGCACAGTTGTCTTCAATTCAGAGAACGGTGGAGCGATTCTTTGGCAGCACCTGTTCTGGTTCTTTGGCCATCCGGAGGTATACATCCTCGCCTTGCCGTTCTTCGGCATCGCGAGCGAGATCATTCCGGTGTTCTCGCGTAAGCCCATCTTCGGCTACAAGGGCCTTGTCTTGGCCACTCTTGCGATTGGTGCACTTTCCGTCGCCGTGTGGGCACACCACATGTACGTCACCGGGTCCGTCTACCTGCCGTTCTTCGCGTTCATGACCATGCTCATCGCGGTACCCACTGGCGTCAAGTTTTTCAACTGGATCGGCACCATGTGGCGCGGATCGGTGTCATTCGATACACCTATGTTGTGGACGATGGGCTTCCTCGTCACATTCCTCTTCGGTGGCCTCACGGGCATCATTCTCTCAGCCCCACCGTTGGACTTTCACGTATCCGACAGCTACTTCATCGTGGCCCATTTCCACTACACAGTGTTTGGCACCGTCGTCTTCATGTTCTTCGCTGGGCTCTACTTCTGGTGGCCAAAGATGACCGGGCGGATGCTCAACGAGAAGCTGGGGAAGATTCACTTCTGGACCCTGTTCATCGGATTCCAGACCACGTTCCTAGTCCAGCACTGGCTTGGGGTCGAAGGCATGCCTCGCCGATACGGTGACTACCTTGAGAGTGACGGATTCACCACACTCAACACGGTGTCCTCCATTGGTGCGGCGATCCTTGGCCTGTCCATGATCTTCTTCCTCTGGAACGTGTTTTCGACGTGGAAGAACGCGCCGCTCGTCACAGTGGATGACCCTTGGGGATATGGCGCATCCTTGGAGTGGGCGACTTCCTGCCCGCCCCCGCGCCATAACTTCACGTCTCTGCCCCGGATCCGTTCCGAGCGCCCAGTGTGGGATATGAACCACCCCGAGCACTCAACCGTCTCTACAACTGCCCGAAAGGCGGCGGTGAGCACGGCACTCGGCGGTAGCAGTGAGGGGACTGCATCGTGAGGATTGAGGGCGGAATCTTCGGGCTGGGTGCGATCTTCTTTTGGGTAGTCGCGGCCGCTTATTGGGTGCTGAGCAACGACGAGATCGGCACAACTGCGATTGCCATGACCGGGTTCCTTGCCGGACTGGTCGCTGTGTATCTCTTGGTCACCTCGAAGCGGGTGTATCCGCGTCCCGAGGACCGAGACGAGGCCGAAATCGACGAGGCCGATCCAGAGTATGGATTCTTCTCCCCGCACTCCTGGTGGCCGTTGGTTGTTGCCCTTGGGGCAGCAGTCATCGTAATGGGACTCGTGTTTGCGGTGTGGCTCATCGTTCTGGGGATATTTCTCCTTATCATTGCTCTTGTCGGCTGGCTGTACGAGTACTACCGCGGCAGTTTCGCCCGATAGCATCTCGGCCCTTCCCGAGTTGCTTTAGAGCAGCTCGAATAGGGAGGCTACGAGGGTGTCGCGTCGATCAACTGTCCGCCGCGCCCGTCTAGCCGCAACGGTCTCATTCCCAGCACTGGTGCTCTTGGGCGTGGTTCTCTTCGCTCACCAGCCCAGCATCGCCTTGTTATCCCCGGCTCGAGGCACATCTGACGCCAGTATCGTCGTTGAGTCGCAGGACGGCGGCATTTCGGTCACGGAACCGCTGCGAGTGAGAGCGCAAACCGGAACCCTCGTCGATGTCGAGGTCTATGGCAATGACGGTACGCCGCTTCTGGGGACCATCAGCGACGACGGTAGCTCCTGGGAGTCAGACTCCAGCCATCTCCCGTTTGGAGTCGCCTACGACGTCCAGGTGACCGCTGTGGACGCGTTTGGCTCCGAGGTAAGCCACGAGGAACAAGTCACCACCACGAACCCCGAGGGCGTGCTCAAGGCCCTCATCACTCCCTGGTACACCCAGCATGTGGGGGTGGGAATGCCGGTGACTGTCGACTTCTCTTCCCCCGTTGAGGACAAAGCTGCTGTCGAGCAGGGCCTCTCGGTCACGGCCTCGGTTCAGGTCGATGGTTCTTGGTCTTGGATTAATGATCAGCAGATTGCCTACCGACCCAAGACTTTCTGGCCGGGTGGGATTGATGTGACCGTGACGGCTAACCTTCGCGGCGTTGAGGGGTCCCCAGGGGTATTTGGCGAGGAGGATCAGGAGGTTGTCTTTACCTTTGATCGTTCCCAGGTAATCAACGTGGATGCGAAGACGCTCAGTCTCACGGTGATCCGCGACGGGGTGAAGATCAAGACCATCCCGGTCACCACCGGCCGAGACGGCATGGACACGATGTCGGGAACTACGGTTGTGCTCACCCACGAGCGACATCGCATTATGGACACCGCGACCGCTGGACTACCCAAAGACGACCCCAATTCCTACCGGGTCAAGGTTGAATACGCGATGCGCCTGACGTGGACGGGGGAGTTCTTGCACGCCTCACCATGGGCTGCCGCAGATTGGGGCAAGAACCGCACCAGCCACGGCTGTATTTCCATGAGCCCAGAGAACGCCAAATGGCTCTTCGAAAATACCGAGATCGGGGACCCCGTAGTGGTCACCGGCACACCCAAGAAGCAGACCCTAGGTGATGGCGTGACGGTATGGAACGTCCCTTGGGACGAATGGGTTGCCGGTTCAGCCTTGAGCTAATCGACGAACGGTTAGAGGTGACCGCCGCGGTCGTCAAGCTGTTGCTGGTTGGTCTTCTCTTCACCAGGGTTGTGAAGGACACCGCCGTGGAATGGCACGTTCTCCAAGGCGTCAGCGTGGGCGTGCAGGGGCGCTTCGGCAAGTGCGCCATGCGCCGCATGATGCTGGCCCTCTTCGATCTCCGCGAGTGTCGGTGCCGGAACCTGATCGCCGTACCAGACCCGAGAGAGCTTGGCCTGAAGTCGCTTGGCGCGATAATTCTTATTGGCGACCCCATAGGCATCCACTGAGGCGGGCATGGGCAGCGGAGCGTGGTCTGTCGCAAGGCGCGACTCGATGATGGCCCGTTCTTTCACGTCGAGAGGCTGATGAACCTCGACGAACTCCCCATGAGGCAGACGCAAGATGCGCCCGGACTCGTAGCCGTGAAGCAACTTGTCGCGGTCCTTGCGCTGAAGGCCTAGACAGACGCGCTTGGCAAAGACAAAGGCGAGTGGTGGTACTACGAACAGCGCGACGCGGAGGAACCACGTGATGGAGTTGATAGACAAGTCGAAGGTTGTCGCGATGACGTCGTTGGCTCCACCGATCCACAACAGCATGTAAAACGTGAGGGACATGACTCCTATCGCGGTGCGCACGGGCGCATTGCGCGGGCGGTCGAGGAGGTGATGTTCTCTCTTGTCCCCAGTGACCCAAGCCTCCAAGAACGGGTACAGAGCCATGGCGGTAAAGATGATTCCTGGCAGGACTACGGCAGGGATGAATACATTCCAACTGATGGTGATCCCGCCGACAGCCGTTTCCCAGTTGGGCATTGTGCGCAGCATCCCGTCGAGCCACCCGATGTACCAGTCCGGCTGTGAGCCGGCTGAGACTTGATCGGGGGTATATGGACCAAAGATCCAGATGGGGTTAATGGAGACTAGTCCGCCGAGGAGAGCGATGATGCCGAACACGATGAAGAAGAAGCCGCCAGCCTTAGCCATGTAGACCGGCATGAGTGGATAACCCACAACATTGTTGTTGGTGCGGCCAGGCCCAGGGAACTGTGTGTGCTTTTGAACCCACACCATCATGAGGTGCACTGTGACCAGCGCCAGGATTAGACCCGGTATCAGCAGGATGTGCACGGAGTAAATCCGCGAAATAAAGTCATCGCCCGGGAATTGGCCACCGAAGAGTAGGAACGCTCCCCAAGTGCCGATTATGGGTATGGCTTGGACGATGCCACGTGCGATTTGCAAGCCGGTGCCAGAGAGCAGATCGTCGGGGAGTGAATACCCAGAGAAACCTGCGCCTAGTGCCAAGGTGAGCAGAACAACGCCGATGATCCAGTTGAACTCGCGGGGCTTGCGGAAAGCCCCTGTGAAGAAGATGCGCAGCAAGTGCACGGACACAGCGGCGACAAAAATCAGCGCTGCCCAGTGGTGCATTTGGCGAAGAAGGAGACCGCCGCGGACATCGAAGGAGATATCTAGGGAAGATGCGTACGCCTCGGACATCTCGATGCCCTTGAGCGGGACATAAGAGCCTTGGTAGACAACTTCCACCATCGACGGCTTGAAAAATAGCGTGAGGTAGGTGCCGGTGAGCAAAATGACGATGAAACTGTAGAGCGCGATCTCGCCGAGCATGAATGACCAGTGGTCAGGGAAGACTTTGCTCAGACTGCGACTGAGGAAGCGGTTGGATCCAAGGCGCTTGTCGACGTAGGTGCCTACACCTGCGCCAGCTTTCTCTACAGTGCTCATCCGCGCTCCCAGAAACTCGGGCCAACAGGTTCAGCGAAATCAGCGAGTGCCACGAGGTACCCCTCGTCGTCCACGCCGATCGGCAACTGCGGCATCCGACGTGCCGCCGGTCCGAAGATGACATTGCCGGAATCAGCAAGGTCGAACGTGGACTGGTGACATGGACACAGCAGGTGGTGCGTTCGGTGCTCGTACAACGATATGGGACAACCCACATGTGTGCAGATCTTGGAGTAGGCGAGGATTCCTTGGTAATCCCAGTTCTCGCCCTGCTGTGAACGAATCTCATCGGGTTGCATGCGCACGACAAGAATCGCTGCCTTGCCGCGAGCATTTTGATTGCCCTGCTCTGCTTGCGTCTCTTCGAGATCTGCGGGAACCGCGGAGATTAGCCCACCGACGGGCAGGTCTGTCGCCTTCACTGGCGTGTAGGTGCCATCAACGACGATGCGTGAACCTTTACGCCAGAGCGTGGTCTCGAGTTCTGCCTGCGGATTGGGTGTGTCCGAAGGCTGGATCCACAGATCGCGGAGCAACACTATGAGTGGAATGGGGAAGAGGGCCAGTGCTCCGAGCAGGCTACGACGGATAATTTTGTATCCGGCGAACCCTGACTCTTCCTTGCCTCGTTCGTACTGATCGACCGTGGCTGCGGTGTCGGCCGGGGCAGACTGCATTTCGTGGCGTTCCTGAACAACCTCGACGTCGGGCATGAGCTTCTTTGCCCACTGGATCGCGCCAGCGCCGATCAGGAAAACGGCCGCACCCATGGTCACACCGAGCGCGAGATTCATCGCACCGACGAGGCCCAACACTGGAATGTAGACGTTGGCATCTTTGGGGATAGCTACGTAGGCGACCACAAAGAGAATGACGAAGAGCACAGACAGCGTGAACATCGCCGCGACTTGGCGCTCGGCGCGACGCGCTGCCTTTGGATCTACGTCAGTGCGTCGTGGCTTGTGGGGGACATCCGCAACTGGAAGTCGGCCACCTGCGGATCCGTGGTCTGACTGCTCGTGAGTGTTGACGTCGGTCATCGGGCCTTGATTCCAATCCAGATAGCGGCGAAGGCGAGCACGGCGGCAACTGCAGTGAAGAGGAATACGGTTTCGGTGACCGGTCCGATACGACCAAGATCAAGGCCGCCGGGGCTGGAAGCGTTCTGGAGCTCGTTGATGTAGGCGATGATGGCTCGTTTGTCGTCGGGGGTGATGCTGCCATCGCTGAACACCGGCATGCTCTGCGGACCGGTGACCATCGCTTCCCAGATTTGCTTGGGCTCGGACTGCATCAGGCTGGGGGCGTATTTGCCCTGGGTGAGGGCACCGCCGCCACCGGCGGCTTGATGGCACTGGGCGCAGTTTGTCCGAAAGAGCATGCCGCCGATAGCGACGTCGCTGTTCGCGAAATCCAAGTCGTCTGGACTGGGGATAGCCGGGCCTGGAGCAAGTGAGGCCACATAGGCGGCCAGAGCGGCGGTTTCGGCCGCGTCGTACATCGCAGGCCCAGCCTGGGCCTGCGCACCAGGGGCTGCCAATGGCATACGCCCACTGCTCACCTGGAAATCAACAGCTGCCGCACCCACTCCTAGGAGCGAGGGGCCATTGCTGGTGCCCTGTGCACCTAATCCGTGGCACGAGGAGCAACCGACCTTAAACAGATTGCTGCCCATGGCGATCTGATCTTCAGCAGTATCGCTCGCGGTCGCTGGAGTACCAGCGGACGCCACTGTGTAAATGCCCGCCACGGCGCCTAGAGCAACGAGTAACAGCATTGCCAAGGCCAGCGGATGGCGCCTGCGGGCAACCAAGGAC
>CAFBMR010000013.1_pt1 | contig 29663 bp, 30 predicted proteins | sample 7269021 | NCBI WGS metagenome assembly CAFBMR01 (sample SAMEA6814071, study PRJEB35770) | uncultured Actinomycetes bacterium | biome: Freshwater; feature: Freshwater reservoir; material: water | place: Czech Republic | collected 2017-05-23 | depth 30m m
GGTGCATACGTTGATGGCGTTTGCGTGGGTGCCGCTCATCTTCTTTAATCCGATGTGGTTATGGATGTTCTTTGCCGCGGGAGTTGTCGGCATCAATCTGCTGTTCTGGTTGGTTCTGCGCTACAACCGAGTGCGCATTGTGCGTATTCTCGACAAGCGCATGGCCTAGTCACCGACTCATCGTTTATCCCACTGCCACGCGCGCGCGCCGCCAGATAGTGCCGCAGCATTAGGAACGATCACCGTGTCATCGCCAAGCCGCTCTATTTGCGAAGGCGTGATGTGACGTGAGTTGCCACCGCCGATATATAGCCGATCCCACAAGAACATGGGCCGCAGGCTGTCGATGACACGTACCACTCTGCGCGACCACAGTGCATCGCCGAGTCGGCGTCGCTCGTGCTCGCCGATGTAGATGTCGTACGTCAGTCCCCAACGCACGGGACCTTGCGAGAGTTCGAGATGTGGTGCGAGGTGGCCGCCATCAAACATCGCACACCCCAGGCCAGTGCCCAGTGTCAGCACGAGTTCGAGGCCGCTGCCTGCGATGACGCCAGCGCCATGCACTTCGGCGTCGTTGAGCACGAGTACGGGCATGCCGAGTGCTTCGGTCAGTGCAGTTCGCGCATCGAAACCGTGCCACTGCGTCTCGAGTTCGGGGTCGACGCGAGTGCGTGGACCCCGCGTGGTGATGTAGTGGGGAGTGCGGATCACGACACCGTGTCGGATCATGCCGGGCATTCCGACGGTCGCACGATCGGCACCAGTGAATTGCGCGGCAAGATCGGTGAGCGTTGTGACAAAAAGGGAAGTAGGCAGAGGATAGGGCGTAGCGACGCGGATGGGCTGCGAACGCATCGTGCCGGTCTCGTCGAGCACCGCGCCCTTGATGCCTCCGCCACCGCAGTCGATCACCAGGGTGGATGTCACGTTCATGAGGTTACCGGCTTGTGGTCGGGGTAGCGTGTGCATCGTGGAGAGCTTGGCCCTTCTTGTGGCGATCATCTTTCTAGTGATGATTTTGTGTGCGGTGGGCTCAGTTGTGTTTGCCCTTATCCAGCGCAAGTGGTCGCAGATCGTCGCGATCGTGCTGGCCATACCGACCATGGCCCTGGGTATCTGGCTGCTCACGATTGACGTGGGCAGTGGCGCCCGCACGCTGGGTGGATTAGTGCTCATTGCGGGTATCGCAGCGATGGCTCTGGCGATCTGGGGGCTAGTTCGCGGCCATCGGGCGCGGGTGTCCTAGGCAGCGGCGGGCCTGTAGGCTTGCCCGGCAGTCTGGAGGCGTCGCCTAGTCCGGTCTATGGCGCCCGCCTGCTAAGCGGGTTTGGGACAAAAATCCCATCGAGGGTTCAAATCCCTCCGCCTCCGCCATGTGTGGGCAGGCCCCTTCGGGGACCTGTCCACACTTATCCCCGACGTCACCTTGCGTAGCGCTAACAGCCGGAGTTAGCGCTACGCAAGGTGACGTCGGCGGATAGCGTGGGGACATGTGCCATTCGGATGCCAGCCGGCCCCCTGCCCCGCCTCGTTTTGGGGAGGTAGTGGAGCAGAGTTTTCTGACTCTCACCGCCAGTGACGGCAATGAGTTTGCTGCCTACTTCGCCGCGCCTGCAGAGTCCCCGCGTTGTGGCGTCGTGATCTTGCCCGACGTACGCGGCCTGCATCCCTACTACGTCGCGCTCGCCGATCGGTTTGCCGAAGCGGGGCTCGCAGCGGTGGCGTACGACTTCTATGCCCGCACGGCCGGAGTGCCCGAAGGCTTCATGCGCGCCGAAGACTTCGTCTGGGAGCCACACCGCGACGCATCGACGCAGCCAGGCATTGACGACGATGCGCTCGCGGCGATCAACTACTTGCGCAGTCGCACATCACCCACGTTGCCCGTGATCACACTTGGATTCTGCTTCGGCGGCAGTCAGACGTGGCGGCAGTCCGCGGGCGATCTGCCGATCGCTGGAGCAGTGGGTTTCTATGGTCGACCAAGTCTTGTAGGTGATGCGGCCAACCACGCAAGCAAGCCAGTCATCATGATCATCGCAGGCGAAGACTTCGGCACTCCGCTGCCCGAACAGCTCGCACTTGCCGAGACGATGCGCGCGGCTGGTGCCGAGGTTGAAGCGTACGTCTATGACGGCGCACCGCACTCCTTCTTCGACCGGTCTTTTGCCGACTGGACAGATGCTTGCGCCGATGTGTGGGACCACGTACTCGCGTTCACCGATCGGCTTTCCGTCTGACCCTGTGGACAACCAAAAGCATCGAATTCGCTTTTGAGTAACAGTTCGGGCATGACACATTTCGATGACTCCACCGCATACGACCGCCGCTGGACGCGCGCGTCGATCGAAGCCCAGCGTGAGCTGAGCATCAGTGATCCGTTGTTGTTTATGGCGGACCACATTCCCACCACTGACCGTGCCGAGGGATTAATTGCGGTCTACGCCGGCATCGGCATTGAGCGCTCACCGCGCATGATCTTGTTGCGCGAAGTTCCAGAAGAGTTGACGTTCGACGAACGTCTTGCGACTCTCTCCGCGGTGGTGACACGTTTGGACGACGTCTACGCGAGTCCCGGCACGGACGACCCAGGCGTGATCGCCTTGGGGCTAGTTGTGCACCGTCGTGGTGGCTCGGTTGTCTCGCCGTCTGATGCCATGTGGATGCGGGCACTCCACGCCCTTGACGAGATGACGGGGGTTGATCCGGTCGGGGTGATCGTGCGCACCAAGGAGGGGCACCTGATCAGAGTCCCGCCCCACTCGGTCGCAGCCTGAGGGCTTTCCCACGGTCGCAGTGCTCGTTTCGCCCCGTACGCCCTGAATTGGGGGCCCTTCCCCATGGGGTATCCTTCACGGGCTGCCTTGGCAGCATGCGCCCGTAGCTCAACGGATAGAGCATCTGACTACGGATCAGAAGGTTAGGGGTTCGAGTCCCTTCGGGCGCACACTCTCGGTTCCTTGCACATCAGGGCCTTTCGCGCTCCGAGGCGCTCAACACCCACCCAGATCTGTGGCTGTGGCAGCGATGGTCTTGCAGCGCCTACGTCACGGAGTAGGTACGACTGACCCGGTATGCCCGGTACCCCTGCGTAGCGGGCGCCGTCAGCGTGATCGTGATGCTGGCAGGTGCCTGTCCGAACGTCTGGACGGCGACCCCTCCGCGCGGGCCGGTGATCTGCCTGCACAGGCTCAGGTCCCCGCGTGGCTGCTTCCGCGCCAGTTCGGATACGCAGGTCACAGAGACTGCGACGGGCTGGCCGGCATCCGTGATGCATCCGGGCGCGGCAATGCGGGTGACCCCGACACTCGGCAGTGACTCTGGCAGCGCGGCGCAGTCCACAGACTGACGATTGCCCGGTCCGTCCGCGACCATCCATAGCCGGTAACTGCTGTTGTACCAATTGCGCTGCGCAGCCCACTTCAGCGTCAGGGTCTTGATCGCGACCGTCGGCCGCAGCCAGGCGCTAGCACCCTCAGTCTCGGTGGCTAGGCCCCGCAGCGAGTCCTTGCCGTCCCAGATCGGCTTGGCAGTGGATGGCGGGACCTCGCAGCCAGACGGTTGGTTGGCGCCGACACACCAATTGAACGTGGACTGGAACCACGGCGCGATCTTCGCGGGCTGCCCGTTTACGTTCGTTGCCGAGATAGTGATGCTGTCCACGTCGAGGTCACCGAGTGCGAAAGCCCAGGCTCCTGCCGGCATTGGGGTCGCGAAGGTGATGACAGTGGTCCAGGGTCCGCCCCGCGAGGTGTGACGTTGCCAGAGGTACGAACTTCCCTCCGAGGACCCGTAGGCCTTGCCAACAGGAGTGCTCGCGTTCAAGAAGTCCTCAGTGGCGATCTTGATGCGGTCCGGTGATGGTCCGCTCGCGTTCGTGACAAAAGTGGCCGTGGGGTAGGCATTGCCGAACGAGATGGTGCCAGCCGTTGTCGCTGCGTTAAGGGTCCACTGCGCGTAGGTGCCTGTCCCTTCAGCCGCCACTGCGGATGCGGTCGTCGCAAGACCGGCTGGGGCGACGAATCCGATCGCTACGAGTGCGGTGACGACGGCACATCGGACGCCGATTCTGTTTATCTGCATGGACGAATAGTACTGGGAAAACTTCGAACTGGTGTCGGTCTTGTGCAGTTGAGCCCAGTGCGTCTCAGGCCTATGCCGGCGGGTTTAACGGGAAAACGTCGATATCCCACCACTTCGCCATGGGCAGTGTGTTGACCATAGCTAAGACGTCATCGATGTCATTGCCGAATGACTCTAGGAACACGGTCTGTCGTGCCGCGGTTGCGAGGTAGACGGTGTTGACCCGCCCTTCTGCCTGGAGCTGGCGAACGCGCTCCTGCTCCTCTGGCACCACCGCGAATACGTCGGGCATGTGCGTACCGGGCTTGAATGTGGCGACCACCATAAACGGATTCAAGTGACTGTCCTTCTGGGAGGAGTTGTTGTCGTTGACAGTAATGCACTCATAGGTTGTAAAGGGGCTCTCGCGGGGGTCGTTGTGGCTGCAACAATCCCAAGGCGCTCGCTACACCCTTTAGGTGTGTCCTCAAAGACGGCCCAGGCGCCGGCTCTTTTCCATAGAGTGCTGTCATCAGACATTTCCCGTGGCAGTCAGCCGCAGAGTGCCTGCAACGGACACTTGGGAGTCAACGATGAGCAAACTCTTCCCGGCGATTACGGCGGCCAAATCGTTTGGAGTCGCAATACCTATGGCGCAGGCCCATGACCAAGTTCTGGCAGCGCTACACGCGGGTGGGTACCACCACGTTGATGATCAAAGTGCCGAGATCAAGGCTGAGCACGGAAACACAGCCCTCTTCGTGTACGGGACAGTGAGCGGCGACATTGCGATCGCGCTCGCCGCGTCACCCTCTGCTGAGTATCCGGTGAGCCTTGATGTGCAGTTTCACGAGATTGAGGGGGGAACGCAAGTAGTAGCGAATGCTTCTTACATGCGTCCCATCACGTACATGGGAGCCCCTCGCTTCGGCCCGCAGGCGCGTAAATGGCATGAAGCGTGCGATAGAGCGATTACCGTTGTTGTGGATTCCTGCGGAGTGCCTGTTTAGCTCGGTTCGACAAATAAGGACTTCTCCCTGGGCAGGTAGCCTGAAGCGGTGACTCCGTTGGCAAAGACGAAGAACGGGTTCCCGCCCAAGGTCTGCGAACGCTGCGGTCGGCCATTTGAGTGGCGCAAGAAGTGGGCGAGGGACTGGGAGAACGTGAAGTACTGCTCGGAGAAGTGCAGACGGCAGACATGACGGTCCTTGCAGCGTCCTTCTAGTTGCACCACAGTGCTCGGCGGCAGGTCCCGTATGTGTGGATGGCTATCACACGCTGACGGGCATAGATCGGATGCCTCGAATGAATTCCGTATTCGCGAACTCGACCTCACTGGAGAGTCGAGCGTGTGGAAAGCGTTGAAAGAAACGCGCAATTGCAATATCGCCTTGAGCCCGTGCCAACACCTGGCCAGCGCAACCGTGCTGTCCACCGCCGAAGGCGAGATGCATCTTCTGCACGTTTGGTCGGTCGCCAAAAAAGGTGTCGGGCTCCGGGAACTCGAGCTCATCGCGGTTACCTGAGCCAAGCATCAGAAGCGCAACCTCGCCGGCTGGCAGCACTACACTGTCAACTTCTATGTCTTCAGTCACATACCGTGTGACGAATTGTTCGGGGGTGTCGATGCGCAGAATCTCTGCGACCACCGACATACGAGTCTCTGAATCCTCAGCGAAGGCACGTGCTAGTTCGGGACGCTCAATCAATAGACGAATTCCGTTATGAATCATGAATGAGTTGTCTAGGTGTCCCACGGCATAGAACAACGTGGTTGTTGCCATCACTTCTGCCGATGACATAGCGCCGGCAGCTTCGGCAGCGATAAACGCATCGAGCATCCCATCGCCGGGATTCCTACGCTTATGGTCGATCAACTCTTGAATGTAACTGACATACCAAGCAAAAGCGTTGTGCGCTCCAGCAACGTCGTCATCCGTCGCAGCGGGTCGTAGCGCACGACCGATATCGAGGGTGGCTTGCCGACAGGTCTGAGCTTCGTGTGTGCCGACGCCGAGGATGTATGCCATCGTGCCGAAAGTTGCGGGGAACGACAGATCGTCGGGCACGTTCATGCCACCTTGTCGTGCTGCTTCGTCAAGTGCCTCATCTACGAGTCCGGTCATCACTACTGACCATTCGGCCACTCGTGCGGGCGAGAACCACGAGGCTGAGATCTTGCGCAGGCGAGCATGGTCGGGACTGTCCTGACCCATCATCGAGTCATGAAAGATACTCGCCACACCAAAATCCAACTGCCGCGCTGAAAGCCGTGGATCGCGTAGTAATCGAAAGACATCGGCGTGCCGGACCACCACCTGAACGCCCGCTGGACTCGCATAAACGGGAGTCAGGTCTCGCACTACTTGGTAGTAGGGATATGGATCAGCCTGAAAATTTGGTTGAGCGAAGGGCAATAGATCGGGGTCAATCACCGCATTCATGACCGGACCTTGAGTCGCTCCGGATCGTAGACCGGAGTCGACACCACGCGCGCCGTGGTGGTGCGATCAACGCCGCGCACGACGAGCTCGGTGCCTACTGCAGCTGCGCGCTTGTTTACCAATGCGAGACCAATGGTCGCGCCGTTGAGGCACGGGGAGGGCAGCGGCATCGGTACCGTTCCCACGATCTCACCATCAAGTTCGAGTGTTGCCCCCTCTACACCGTCAGGGTCCCCTTCGATGACCACCGTCACAGTCGATCGGGTCGCATCGGCTTTGCGTGCGGCGAGGGCGGCTGCATTTGGCAAACTCAACTTGTCGAAGTCGACGGTCCAGCCCAGCCGACATTCGAAAGGCGAGACGGTGCGGTCGTAGTCGATATCGCCCATCACGAATCCGGCCTCGGTACGCACCGTCATCAACGTACCGGCAGAGAAGGGCGTGACACCGACCGTCGAAGAGATAACTGTGTCCCAGAGAGTTAAGGCATCGGCGACATCCACGGTGATCTCGTAGCCCAATTCGGCTGTGAAGCCCACTCGTGCGACGCGCGCTGGTACGCCCGCAACCTCGATGTCGCTGAGAATTCCGTAGTAGGGCAATCCCTCATGAGAGACATCGGCGTCGGTGAGTCCCCGCAAGACGTCGCGACTACGCGGACCTTGTAGCGATAGGACGGCGAAATCCGCACGTCGATCCCGCACCGATGTTCCTGGTAGCACAGCTGCACGTAGTTGTGCCTCAGTCTCGTCATTCCCACCGATCACAATGAAGCAGTCATCACTCAGCCTCGATACAGTCACGTCATCCAGCATCCGGCCGTCATCGCTGACGACCACTGCGTAGAGAATTCGGCCCACAGCCAGAGTCGTCACGCTCCGCGACACCACGGCATCGACGGTCGCAGCGGCAGCGGGCCCCTGCACCTCCCACTGGTGAAGTACCGAGTACTCCAATGCACCGACACCTTCTCGCACTGCGCGGTACTCAGTCTCTGGATCAGCTATGAACAGGGGCACGGCAAAGCCAAAGACGTCGACCCACTCGTGGATGTCGTCAGGAAGTCGGGGGCTGAATGGAGTGGGGCGCAAACCGTCTGGTGCAGGCATGGGGCGGTTCCTCTCGCACTTAGGGCACGCAACTCCGGTGGTGCTGGACGGGGCAGACGTGGTGCCTCACAATCTATCCATATGGATAGTTTGTCAAGAAGTCTGTCGAAGAGGAGCGCGTCAGTGCCGACCGAACCCAGCTATGGCGAAGGCCGCCAATCGCTCGTTGATGCAGCTATCGCCGTCGTTGCCGAGTCGGGCTTACGTAACCTCACCTACCGATCCGTCGCGCGTCGAGCTGGGGTGAGTCACGCCCTCGTGGCCCACCACTTCGGATCGCGAGACTCTCTTTTGGTGGCCGCCGTTGAGCGTGCCCTCGAGCGCAGCTTGGACGAGGCCCCGCTGGAGGACTCGGGCGGACTTGAGCGGTGGGGACAGGCGCTGGCGCGTTCGGTGGCCACTCATCCCGACCTGCATGCCTTCCAATTCGAGATGGCCTTAGAGGCGAGACGAAATCCGGAGTTCCAGCCCCATGTTGAACGCCTGTACGAGGCCTACCGCTCAGCAACACGAAGGGCACTGCGCCGCCACGGAATTGATGATCCGGCAATGGCCCAGATTGCCTTTGCAGCGCTCGATGGTCTGGTGTTTCAGCAGGTTGTCCTCGGGCATGAGTCGTGGACACGAGATGGAGTTCGGGCCTTGCGCAGGCTCCTCGCCCACGTGGTCGGAGTTTAGGAAGTTGAGAAATCTAGGCCCAAATCCCCTGACAAGCGCCCTTGTTCCTACTACAGTCCATCCATATTCGTTCGCTCCCGAACGAATACATCCGTAGGCGCGGAAGGATCACCATGGCCATCTCAGAAAAGCAGATGCTCGGCGGTAGCGGGCGCAAACTCTCTCTGGTTGACGTCGTCGCTCAGTCGGTCGGACTCCTCGGACCAGTCTTCTCCATCGCATTCCTCGTGCCCCTGATCGTGGGTCTCATCAGTGTGACGGGCAAGGGCGCGGGCGTCGCTGCTCCGTTGGCGATCCTCATCGCAGGCATCGGCATTCTTTGTGTCGCGTGGATCATCGGCGCTTACGCACGCAAGATACATGCGGCTGGAGCGCTTTACGACTACGTCACAGATGGCCTTGGGACCAAGATTGGTGGTGCCGCAGGCTGGCTCTACTACCTTGGGATAACTGTTCTCGGCGGCGGGTTGCTCGTCTTGATTGCCGGCACGATTCACGACACCTTGGCCGCGGAATTCGGCTTCGAAGGAATTCCTATCCTCGCCTGGGAAATCATTCTGCTCATTCTCGTCGGTGTAGTGATGTTTTTCGGTGTCGCACTTTCCACCCGCGCACAGTTGATTCTGGCGTTCGTATCTATCTTGACGGTCCTGATCTTCGCGATTTATGTGATCGCTCAGGTCGGCGGCAAGAACGATGTGGGTCAGGCGTTTAGTGTCAGCTCAGCTCCCGATGGTTGGTCCGGGCTCCTCTTCGGAATGGTTTATGCAGTTCTTATCTTCACCGGCTTCGAAACAGCGGCCAATCTCGGTGAGGAGACTGCTAACCCCAAGCGTCATATTCCGCGCGCTGTCATTCTCTCGGTCGTTCTCGTTATCGCCTTTTATCTGATCGTGTCCTACGCACAGGTTGCTGGCTACGGATTCAACCTCGATGCGATGGGACTTAACGCTGCGGCACCACTCTTCGGTCTCGCGGCTCCGGTCGAAGCCGGGGGTTATGGTGGCGTGTGGATCGCTCGGCTGCTCGAGTTGGTCGTTGTTCTGGACATGCTCGCTGTGCTGATCGGCATTGCAGTCGCTGGTTCGCGTGGTGTCTTCGCAATGGCGCGCGATGAGCGACTCCCGCGGGGTCTGTCGAAGGTGTCCCGGCGCGGAACTCCTCTCAACGCCGGCATCGTCGTGCTGGTTATCTTTGCCGTCTTCGTGATCATCAACGAGTGGACAGAGCTGTTCGCCATCCCTGACTTCCCGCACTACTTCGCGGTCTTCAGCTGGGGCTCCTCCTTTGGCGGTCTCGCGCTTGCGTCGATCTACCTACTGGTGTGCATCGGCGCCTTCAGGGGACTTCGTGGGTCAAGCAAGTACGGACTCATTGTGGTCACTGCGATTGTTGGCATTGTGATTACTGCAGCAGCCGTCTTCGGTGCTGTGTATCAGGTCCCCGCTCCGACGATCTATGCCGTTTACGGTGTAGCAATCGTGTTCATTCTGGGCCTGATTCTGGCGTTCATCGTCAAGGGTTCTGTGCGTACAACCACCACGTTTGATGAGTTGAGAGCCTCAGAGCAGGGGCCACAGAAGTTGTGACACTTCACGATGCAGGCGGGTCGGACTCAGCTCCGATCCGCCTGCTCATGGTTCTGACTGAGAACGATGCCATCGTCGACTCGCGCGACCTAGGCGGACTTATCCAGCTTGCCGTGGAAGCCGAAGCGGCAGGTATCAGCGATGTCATGCTCAGCGAGCATGTGGCGCTTGGTCCCGACTCTGGTGCCGCGGGTGAGATGACTAACTCGCGCGATTATGCAGCTCCAGGCAATCAGTCTCCATCCACCGCATGGCCCAATTCGATCGTGCTGCTGTCTGCCATCGCTCAGGCAACTACCAGTCTTCGACTTGTAGCGGGGGCCATCATCGCGCCGCTGCGACATCCACTGCTTCTCGCTAAGGAATTGGGCACACTCGACCTGTTATCGCAAGGTCGGCTTGTGGTGCTTCCCACTGTGAGTTGGTCACGCGATGAATACGCAGCGCTCGGTGTCTCGTTTAGCGAGCGAGGCAAGATCCTCGATGAGCAACTGGAGATTTTGGCGAAGTCGTGGGGGCCCTATCCGTTCAATCACCACGGACCATATTTTGACTTCGGCGATGTCTGGCTTGAGCCTGGAGCTTTTCGGCCCACCGGCCCCACACTCTGGTTTGGTGGGCAGGGCATGAACCCAGCTCAGGTACGGCGCATCGCGCGTTACGGAAGTGGCCTAAATCCCTTCGGACCGCTCACTGACGACGATATTGCTGCGCTGGCTACTGGGCTGCGTGAAGTGGGACGCGATCTCTCGGAGATTGAGATGGTCGGCGGCATCCGCGGAACTTTCTATTCACATGACGACGTGGCCGATCTCGAAGTGGCATTAGCGGATCTACCTCGTCAGATCGAACAAGGATTCACCACGATCTGCTTCAAGCCCGCTATGTTCGTGCGCTCCGCTGATGAAGTGGGCGATTTTTGCCGTCATCTGAAGAGCCGGGTGCGCGAGATTGCGGGCTGATCAGTCTCCGAACGCAAGCATGCCCACATCGACAACGAGACCGCCGCCGTCCGCCACGATGGTGGCGCCAGTAATGAATGAAGCATCAGAAGACGCAAGGAATGCCACGACGCCGGCAATCTCCTCGGGCTCAGCGGCCCTTCTCAGCGGCAAATGACGAGTGACGATCGAATAGGCAGTTTCCAGATCGACGCCGTCGCGCTGCATGATCATCTGCATCTCATCGTCTGCCATCGGAGTGCGGATCCAGCCTGGAGCAATGGCGTTGACTCGGATGCCACGGGGTCCGAGTTCTACTGCTTGTACGCGCGTCAGATGTAGTACCGCGGCCTTCGCTGCTGCGTAGGCTGACGCCCCGGCAGCCGCAGAGAGACCGGCAACTGAGGCGATATTGATGATGCACCCGTGCGCTGACTCAAGTGATGTCGTGTAAGCCTCCACCAGAGCTTTCGGTGCGGCCACGTGCACTTCGGAACTCACTGACCAGTCGTCGGTCGTTACTCCTGCGTTATTGACGAGGAGGTCGATGTCGGGCAGCTCGGCCACGATGCGAGAACGATCGCTGGCTGAGGTGACATCAGCTACCACGTAGGGCAGGCCCGTGGCGGCCAGTGGCTCTGCGCGTCGGCCGATGACCGTTACGTGCGCACCCTCAGCGAAAAGTCGCCGCGCAATCGCGGCTCCAATTCCGGTGCCTCCACCGGTCACCAGTGCGCGTCGCCCATTCAACTTCCCTGTCATGGAGATTCGACTTTCCCGAGACCGACCTTGTCGCGGTAGCTATTCACTAGACGCACCATCCCGATGCCCACAACACCCATAAGTTCTGAGCCACGGTGGTAGCCGATGACGCACTCGTCGGCAAGGTCGCCTTCGAGTAGTCGGACGCCATCGGGGTCTGCGAGGCCCGGCATGCCGTAAGACTTGAGGCGAACGTCGAACTGATCACTCCAGAAAGACGGAATCGGTTCGAATGGCAACGCGACAACTTCGTCATAACCTTCGCCCACCAGTCGCGCACCCAGAACCGCACCGGCACGGCGACCGGTGTCGGAGGGCAGACTCCAATGCTCGACCCGCCACTCCCCAGTGCCGAAGAGCGGATTGGGAAAGCGGGCAAGGTCGCCAACGACCGCAACTCCATCTACTGGCGATCCGTTAACGAGAGGTCGTAGCGCAGAGTCGACGAGCACGCCATCGCGCAGGTCAAGCCCATTGCCGTCGAGCCAGCTCACCGCGCACACCGAGCCCACTGCTTCGACGATCACGTCCGCGGTGACAGTGCTGCCGTCGCTGAGTTGTAGCTCAACTGTCGTGCCGTTCTCGGCCATCGCCGACACGGACACTCCGAGTCGGAAGGTGATGCCGCGCTCCTCATGGCGTCGTAGCAGTTCGGCGGCCACGTCGGGGCCGAGTGGGCGAAGCATGGGTAGCGGATCGAGCGCCACACAGGTCACTTCACAACCGAGCCGCACGGCAGTGGCCGCGACCTCACAGCCGATGAAGCCAGCGCCCAGAATGACCACCCGCGCACCTGGAGTGAGTAAAGGACGCAGTTCGAGGGTGTCGTCGAGAGTGCGAACTACGTGGCGACGCACGGAATCGCCACCGGGGATCGGCAGGATTCGTGCCCGCACTCCCGTTGCCGCGACCAGGGCATCCCACGCGAGCACTTCCCCGCTTGCAAGTGCGACCGTACGTCCAGCGAGATCGGCAGACACCACAGTCTCGCCGAGTCGCCACACGACATCTTCGGTCGAAGCCTTTTGCCGAAAAGCCAGTTGCTCGAGGGTCGGCTCACCTGCAAGCGCTTCCTTGGACAGGGGTGGCCGGTTATACGGCGGGTACTTCTCATCACCCACAACAACGATCTCATCGGAGTATCCGCAGGCGCGTAACGCCTCAGCGGTTCGCAGAGCTGCCATTCCGGCTCCAGCAATTAGCACGCGCGACATGCGCACGACCCTAGCCCTTAATGCTGATTGCCTGCACGGGGCACACATCTGCCGCATCTTCGACAGCAGCACGCAGTGACTCGTCTGGCTCTTCGATCAATACGACGAGTCGGCCGTCGTCATCCAATTGGAACACCTGGGGAGCTGCGAACACGCACTGCCCATGGTCCTGGCAAACGTTCATGTCGACGACAACCTTGAGCGCCATGGTCATTCCTTTTCTTCAGTGATGGTCGAGGGATACAAGTCTTTAGATGGTGTGCGAATACCGCGGAATTCCCAGTCGCCGCCCATCGCAGTCGATATGACTTCTTCACTTTCGGAAGGTTGCGCACCCACATCGGAGCGAATAGGAGTAGGTCCTTCGACGATGTAGTTGGTGAGCCGGCCAAGACCCTCGACCTCGACTTCTACAACGTCACCGGGCTGCACGGGCCGAGAGTTGGCTGGGGTGCCCGATAACAACATGTCTCCGGGCAGCAACGTGATCGTGCGTGCGATGTCTGCGACGAGGTAGTGCATGTCCCATTCCATCTCGTCGGTATTGGCGTCTTGCTTGACCACGCCATTGACCAACGTACGAATCTGCTTACCGTGGAAGTCCCAATCGGTGACAAGGCCTGGCCCGACCGGGCACAGGGTGTCGCTTCCCTTGACTCGGAGCATGGATCCGGCATCTGTGTCGCGGAAGTCATGCAGACCGTAGTCATTGGCGACTGAGTAACCAGCGATGTAGTCGCCAGCCTCGCTTGGTGACACGTTGCGGCAGGTACGTCCAATGATTATGGCGATCTCACCTTCGTAGTTCAGCCACTTGCATCCCGCGGGTCGCACAACGGCACCGCGGTGGCTGTTCAACGCGGTTGTCGGCTTGTGGAAGTAGGTGGGCGCCGCGGGCAATCGCGTCATGAACTCCTTGGTGCGACTGTCGTAGTTGAGGTGAACTGCCACAATCTTGGTTGGCTCGCTCGGCGGCAAGTGGATGGCATCTTCGATTGACACCTCACGTCCATCGCGCGCAACGAGGACATCGCCATGACGCTCGGTGAGAACGGCTGAGCCGTCGAAAAGTACGCGTCGGTATTCAGTCATCAGGCTGTCCATCCTTCAGCAGGTCGGTCGAACCACAGATGCACCTGGCCCGTTCCGATGGAGTTCTCGTAGTCCCCGTATTGCCGTGCGGGCGCGGTGACCGCCGACTCTCCCATCGCGCCGATCATCATCAAGTAGTGCGCGAATTTAGCCTCTGGCCGGAAAGGTAAGTAGTCCGGCATCGTCTCGAGAACGCGTGCGTGATTGCCTGCCTTGAACCAAGCGATGCGGTCCAAGTCGGCTGCGTATGCCTCTGGTGTCCGGATATGAATCGGATCGCTCGCCTCGTGGTCACGCAATTCGCGCAGTGGCCAGAATGTGTGTGAGAGAGCACCAGAGGCAAGAAGTACGACTTTGCGGTCAGTCGCTGCGATTGCGTCACCGAGGGCGCGCCCGGCTCGAAGGTAATCCTCTGTATCGCCTGTCTGCACTGTAGAGACGGAGATCCAGCGCTTATCCGGTAATCCACGACCGAGGAAGTGCCAGAGATTGAGAGTGGCGTAGTACACAGGCAGGTAGTTGTCGTTCACGGCCGTTACCCACGTATTGCGCTTCTCGCCACAAGCGGCCATCGCATTAGCTAACTCGGGATCACCGGGCCAGTCGTACGGGATACGGCACATGCCGCGTGGCAGTTCTTCTGATGTGAACAGACCAGCTTGGCGATCTTGCGACGTGACCACTGTTTCTACGGTCGTAAACCAGTGTGAGTCGAGTACGACCACTGTGTCGTAGTCGGCCGTCTCGAAGAAGTCACGACGCAATTGCTCAAGACCGGGCACGAGGGATATTTCTTTGCCCTGGTTCAGCTCGTAGCGGATCTCCTTGGGCAGCATGATCGTGGGTACGTGAGCCAAGAGTCCTGCTCCAACAACCTCACCCATTGCTACTCCATCCATTCGGCGAGAACACCGCGTTCTTTACATCGCAATAGAAATCAAATGACCAAGTGCCACCCTCGCGTCCGATGCCGGACCTTCCACTGCCGCCAAACGGCGCAGAGAGATCCCGAACGAAGAAGCAATTGACCCACACTGTGCCACCGCGAATAGCCGACGCCACTCTCTCGGCTTGCGCAGTGTCGCCCGTGACGATCGTGGCTGCTAGACCGTAGTCGGTGTCGTTGGCCATCGCGAGGGCGTCCGCTTCACTTGCGAAGGTCTGCAGCGTGAGCACTGGGCCGAACACCTCATCACACACAATCTCCTTGGCGGGATCGACACCTTCGAAGACGGTCGGTTGGTAGTAGAAGCCACCAGATATCGCATTGAGTACGTGGTTGGGTTCACCACCGAGAAGAACAGTGGCGCCCTCGGCCTTCGCACGTTGGACGAATCCATCAACTCGCTCCAGATGGGTACGACTCACTAGCGGACCAATCTGAGTGGCCTCATCGCGTGAATCACCTTGCACCACCTGAGCCGCACGCTCAAGAAAACGCGCACGGAAAGCATCAGCGATGCCCTCTTGTACAAGGATGCGCACAGCCGCAAGACACACTTGGCCCGAGTTGTCGAACTGCTCGACTGCAATGTCGACGGCTAAATCGAGATCGGCGCTATCGAAAATAACGAGCGGTGATTTCCCGCCCAGTTCAAACGACACGGGCGTGACGTTCACTGCGGCGGCTGCACCCACTCGTTGTGCTGTGGGAACAGAACCGGTGAAGGCAATACGCCGCACGCGCGGGTCAGCGGTGAGGGGAGCGCCTGCTTCAACTCCGAGACCTTGCACAACGTTGAAGACTCCGGCAGGCAAGCCGGCTTCGTGTGTGATGTCAGCGAGCAGGGATGCTGTGAGCGGTGCCCACTCTGGCGGCTTGAGCACGACGGTGTTGCCAGCCGCTAATGCGGGCGCGATGCGCCATGTCGCCAGCATGAGCGGGGCGTTCCACGGTGTGATGATTGCCGTGACACCCGCCGGATCCCACGTGACGTGATTGCGATGACCACGGGTCTCGAAGTCTGGATGGTTCAGCGCAAGGAGGTGATCTGCAAAAAATCGGAAGTTCATCGCGACGCGCGGCATAACTCCACGCCGATGCGAACGCAGTAGTGATCCGTTGTCGGCAGTCTCGACCTGAGCCAGCTCCTCGATCCGTGCCTCAACGCCATCAGCGATGCGATGAAGGATCGCCGAGCGCTCGGCGGGAGGGGTCGCGGCCCAGGTGGGGAATGCGGAGTGCGCGGCATCGACCGCCGCCGAGGCTTCTTCTGCACCGCCCCTGGCCACCGTGGCGATGACCGTGCCGTCGAGTGGGGAGATGTCGTCGAACATGTCGGCGCTGCCCACGCGGGCGCCGCCGATCCAGTGCCGGGTGTCGACACTGACCCCGGCAACACTGGCCCTCGACATCCCGTCCTCATCTCTGCCGCTGATATCGTTTGGAGCCAAACGTATTCGCCACTGGGGCAGGGAGTCAAGAATGGGTCGGCGTCCGCTTATCGCTGTTCCCGGTCGGTTTTCGACTTCGGCGAGCGCGCTGCGCTATCACGCCTTGGCCAATGCTCAGGCTCTCTTGGCTGCGGTTTGGCGGGCCGGCGGCGAGCCAGTGACGATTCTCCCGTGGGCTCCTGCCGGGACCGTCACGCAAGAGCAGTTGGCAGAGCGACTGGCGTTTGTCGATGGAGTCCTACTGCCGGGAGGCGGTGATCTCGATCCGGTGCAGTACGGGCAATCCGTGAGCAGTGATCATGTCTATGACGTCAACCCTGAGCAAGATGCGTTCGACCTCGCACTTGCTCGCTGGGCGATCGACTCTGGCACCCCGCTACTCGCTATTTGTCGGGGCATGCAAGTTGTCACGGTTGCCCTAGGCGGCACGCTGGAGCAGCACATGGACACACCGCATCGGCATGTACTGCACTCAGTCGACATCGACCCTGAGACTCGTCTGGCGGCCACTATTGGCAGCTCTGCTCAAGCAAGTTGCTACCACCACCAGCGCATCGATCAACTCCCGGCGAGCGTCAACGTCGTAGCCCGCGCCAGCGATGGCACGGTCGAAGGTATCGACATCCCTGATGCGCGTGGTTGGTTTCTTGGCGTGCAGTGGCATCCCGAGGACACCGCCGCAGATGATGCGTCTCAGCAGGCCCTATTTGATGCCCTTGTGGCAGCTGCAGCAGCAAGCCGGCGCTAGTCGTCGAGACTGGCTACTGCTTTACGCAATCCCTGGGTCAGAGTGGCCACCTCGTCAGTCGAGAGAGCCGACATCAGTCGAGCTTCCTCACGATTGAACTCCGGGAAGACTTGCGACATCAACCGCTTGCCCTTTGCAGTGAGTGCGAGGAGCACTCGGCGAGCGTCGTCAGGATGTGTACGTCGGGTGAGGAAGCCACGGCCTTCTAGCGTGCCAACAACTCCGGTAAGAGTGCCCTTCGAGATGCCCGCCTCTGTTGCTGCGTGGCGTGTCTCGATATCGCCCCAGATCCACACCACCCAGAGCACGACCCAGCCGGTCCAGGTGAGTTCATGCGGCGCCAGCACCGTGCTTTCGAGGTGATTCCTGAAGGCATTGGCTGCGCGATAGACATTTTGGACAGCAGCCATGGAGCCCATGTCGAGCTCCAGATTGGCGAGGCGCTCGGATACCGCGCTCTCGGTTTCGGCGAGAGTGTGATGTCCACCCGCGGGCGATTGAGCGGCCGTCCGCGAGTAGTGGCCACTCGTTGACCGTGTCATATGGGGAGCCTATCCCCGATCCATATTGCCTTCAGGTGGAGTGGTCGCGAGCCTTGCCACCGGCGGTCCGGGCCTCTACAGTGTCGCTGACCGTTTGGACCCGAACGATTTGGGGAAACTATGGCTTCCGCACGAGACCTCACTGACCTGGACGTCTTCGAGGACGGGCAAGCGTGGCCCCTACTCGATGACCTACGTGAGAACGAGCCGCTGCACTGGAATGACGAAGCAGCGCCTAACCACGGCTTCTGGTCGGTCACCCGCCATGCCGACATCGTCAGCGTTACTCGCGACGAGGAGTCTTTCTCATCCGAGGTAGGCGGAGCCAACCTCGAAGAACTTGATGAAGAGCAGGTCGAGGTACGCAAGTCCATGCTCGAGACCGATGGCGCTCGACACTGGGCCTTGCGCCGGCTCTTGCAAAACCAATTCACCCCACGCGGCCTCGCAGGCTATGAAGTCTTTCTACGTGGCCTCACGCGTACGACGGTCGATAAGGCACTTGCGAAGGGCGATTTTGATTTCGTTAAGGAGGTGAGTGCTGACTTCCCGATTCAGGTGCTCGCACAAATGCTGGGTGTGCCCGAGGAGCGCACCGACCAGCTCATCGAGTGGGGCAATCGCATGGTGGGCAATAGTGACCCGGACTATGCCGATGTTCTGGCTGACTCCGAGGAGAGCGAGGAGTTTCGGCTACTGCCGTTCCGATCTCCAGCCGCGCTGGAGGTATTCGAGTATGGCTTCCAACTTGCCTCTGAGCGTAAGGGTGGCGACGGCATCGATTTGGTGAGCACTTTGGTCAACCAGATTCCCGAAGATGGCGTCCCGATGTCCGACCGCGACTTCCGCAATTACTTCCTTCTCATTGTTATCGCAGGCAACGAAACAACGCGTCACGCCATCTCGCACACAATGAAGGCGCTCATCGACAATCCCGATCAGTTAGCGCTATTACAAGCAGAGCCGGAGCGCATTCCCGGTGCCGTTGAGGAGTTTTTGCGTTGGGCATCACCGGTCTACCATTTCCGGCGCACCGCCACTCGAGACGTCGAGATGTATGGCCGAACCATTCGCGAAGGTGACAAAGTGGTTGCGTGGTTTGCCTCCGGCAATCGCGATCCACGTGTGTTTGATGATCCTTACCGATTCGATGTCACTCGCACCCGCGTTGACCACGTGACCTTTGGCAAGGGCGGTCCGCACTTTTGCCTGGGCAACCAACTTGCCCGCCTCGAGATCCGTCTGATGTTCGAGGAATTGATACCGCGTATTCCATCGGGCATGAAGTTGACTGGTGACGTGAAAATGGTACGTAGCAACTTCATCAACGGGATTAAGAAGTTCCCAGTGTCCGTCGTCTGACTTCAGATCGGAACAGTCGCCACCTGATCGAGGAAGTTGTTGACTAGTCGGCGCGCACGGACAGCAGCGTCAGACTCAATGTCCTTGGTTTGCTGAATCATCGCCTCAGCGTCGTAGCCGTACTTCTCAAGTTCGGCGTATCCACCGTTTTCGAGCCAACCCATAAGTGTGTTCAGGCCCACCTCTGGGTGGAACTGCAAGGCCAATGACCTGCCGACAACAAAAGCCTGATCAGCCTTCGCTGTGCGGGCGATGGTAGTGGCTCCTGCTGGAGGGACCCAGCGGTCCTGATGCCACTCGAACCAAGGACCGCCACCGAGTAGGTCGGGACGAGTGGTTTCTAGCGAGGTCCAGCCCACTTCGCGTGCGGGTGCTTTATGTACGGAACCACCGAGCGCCGCGGCCACTGCTTGGCCGCCGAAGCAAATACCGAACAGTGGAATGCCCGTGTCGTGGGCTTGGCGCAGGAGTGCCAACTCGTCTGCAATCCAATCGATCACGTGGTGGTCGTATACGGCCCAAATTGCGCCCATCGGGACGATCACGTCGTACTGCAGGGGGTCCGGGAAAGTGACTTTCACGTGCGGATCTGGGAACTTCTCACTCGGCACGACCAAGAAGTGGTCAATGTCGTAGCCGCGGTCGGCGAGTGCTTCGCCGATAGGACCAGTGGGGGACATGTGGTCCTGCTGAATGAACAAGGCGCGCATGGGAGTCCTCCCTCCTCGGCGGTCACTTCAGCCCCTTACCTCACCACGATGGGGAGAAGCCCAAGTTGACCCTCAGGCTTTCACCCCAAGCGCTTCCACGCAGGGCGACAAGGCATTAGTCTGCGGTCACTATACCGTTTGGGTCCGAACGACTGCAATGGTCGCGGGCGACTGGAAGGAACTGACGTGGGCACAACTCCCGATATCAGCGATGTGGTCAAGCAGCTGCGTGAGCGCGGAGTCGACGTAGTACGACTTTCGTACTCCGACCTGATTGGTGTCGACCGCGGCCGTGACGTGTTGATTGATGAACTAGCCAATGCGGTGGGGCACGGAGTCGCCTTCTGTCGCGCAATTTTCCATACGACGCCACGCGGCGACGTGGTGCCTGTCCAGGGCGGACTCGAAAGTGGCCTGCCCGATCTCTCGGCTACTCCGGATCTCTCCACGCTGGTGGATATGCCGTGGGAGCCAGGTGTTGCGTGGTGCCTCGCCGACACCACAGTCAATGGCGGGGAGCCTGCGATGGAATCGCCACGCTGGGTGGCCCAGCAGGTCGTAGCCAAGCTCGCTGAATTGGACCTCGCCGCCGTCATTGGTCCCGAGTTGGAGTTCTACCTGTGCGAGGAGGATGGTGCGGGCAACTGGGTGCGTTATGCCAACGAGCCCGGCAATGCATATGTAGTGGGCCGCAAAGGCGATCCGCGCGGCATCCTGCTCACGATGTTGCGCTATCTGCGTGATGCATCGCTTCAGGTCACTGCGGCGAATCACGAGTTCAGTCCCGGTCAGTTCGAAATCAATCTCAATCACTCCGAGCTCGTCGATGCGGCTGATCGCGCATTCCGGATGAAGTCCGGCATTCAGGAAATCGCGCGACATGAGGGGCTGCTCGCCACCTTCATGGCCAAGCCATTTTCAGATGAAGGCGGCAGCGGTTTCCACCTGCACTTCTCGCTGGTTGACAAAGCGGGCAAGAACATTTTTGGGGACCCCGCAGGCGCAGACGGACTGTCCAAGCGTGGACGCGCTGCTATTGCAGGTGTCCTTGCACACGCACCGGCTCTGGCTGCATTGCTCAATCCCACTATCAATTCCTATAAGCGATTCGGTCCTGACACTCTTGCGCCTTGGCTTATCGACTGGGGCCTCGACAATCGCAGTGCGATGGTGCGCATTCCACCAGAGCGTGGCGAGGCGTCCCGGATGGAGGTGCGCTTGGGAGATGCCACAGCTAACTCATATATCGCTATGGCAGCTGTGGCTGCGGCCGTCTACCTTGGTATCCGCGACGAGCTCGAACCGCCCGCACCGCTTGAGGGCTACGGCTACGACCCGGCGTCTGCACCGATGCTGCCGCAATCGCTGGGCGAGGCACTCGATGCTCTCGAGGCTGACTCGGAACTAGTCAAAATTCTTGGCGAATACTTCGTCACGTCGTTCGTCACGTACAAGCGCAATGAGATTGAGCGCTTTAACGCTTCCGTCACCGACTGGGAGTTCCGCGAGTACGCGTACCACCTCTAACCACCTGTCGTTTGCGCAACCACCTTGGCCGCAGCAGCGGCGCAGGCGCGCCACCGAAAGGATTCACCATGACTACCGCCACCGATGCGATGGCTGCGGCACTGGCCGACCCCGACACGTTCGTGGCCGGGCCGCCGTGGGAGTTGTTTGCGACCCTTCGAGCACAAGAGCCGGTGGCGTGGTCCCCCGAACCGTTGCCACACCATGGGTTCTGGTCGGTCACTCGGCATGCCGACATCGTGGCCGTGAGTCGTGACGTTGAAAGTTTTACTTCTACACGTGGCGTCTCACTCGAAGAACTCGACGATAACCAACTCGAACATCGCACATCGATGATCGACACCGATCCACCGAGGCACACTGCGCTGCGAAAGATCCTTGCTAGCCAGTTTGTTCCGCGTGTCATTAACGGCTATGAGTCATTCTTGCGCGGAGTAGTAGCGCGAACTCTTGACTCGGCTCTCTCGCTCGGCACGTTCGATTTCGTAGAGAAGGTGAGCAGCGAGATTCCGGTACGCGTGCTCGCTCGCATGCTCTCGGTGCCCGATGCCGATCACGGCAAGCTCACGGCGTGGGGAGACCGTCTTGTGGGCACCAGCGACCCGGAATTCGCTGATGCACTCGCCGGTAGCGAGGAGAGCGAACAGTACCGACTACTTCCGTTCCGTTCACCTGCAGCACTTGAAGTGTTCGAGTACGGCCGCGCGCTTCAAGCCGAGCGTCGTACACACCCGAAGGATGATTTGCTCACCCGCCTGGTGGAAGCAGAGGTAGATGGTGAGCCGCTATCGCAGCGCGATCTTGACTCGTACTTTCTGCTGCTATCCCTAGCGGGTCAAGAGACCACACGTCAGGCAATCACGCTGCTAATGCTGACTCTCATCGAAAACCCTGCCGCGCTGACACGATTACAAGAACAGCCCGAATTGCTCGCGGGCCCGGCGCTTGATGAACTCCTGCGCTGGGGGCCACCGGTCTATCACATGCGTCGTACCGCCACGCGTGACGCAATGATTGGTGAGACAGCCGTAAAGGCCGGCGACAAGATCGCGATGTGGTATCCATCCGGCAACCGTGACAGCGATGTAATCCCGCACGCCGATGTACTCGACTTGGACCGCAGCAACGTTGACCTGCTGACGTTCGGCAAGGGCGGACCGCACTTCTGCCTAGGATCTTTCCTCGCCAAGATGGAGTACCGCGTCACGGCCGAGGAGTTACTCTCGCGCATCGACTCAGCGGTGCTAGCAGGTCCGGTCGAGAGACTGCGCAGCAACTTTGTCAACGGGGTGAAGCGGATGCCCGTGACGGTGACTCTGCGTTAGCGGTGCGCCAAAGTGGTGCCGCCATTCCATGATGTGCCCACTTGGCGGTAGAAGCCGCCGATGATCTCCTTGATCGGCAGTGCACTGGCGAGTTCATCCCAGGGTGAATCAAATAACGTGAGTTCGGCGTCGGCTTTCCATGCTGGGCCGGCTTCACCGTCGTAGCCACTCATGGTCACCACTTCATCTAGCGATAATCCGCCATTGCGCTCAATCTGGCGTACCTGCCGGTGGTGCACCATGGGCAGCGCGTTGACGAAGCCGTTGGTTTCGCTGGGCCCCGTGATGGTAATGCGAGCCTCAGCGAGCCGGTGATCGTACGCGGAGACCGTCGCACCAAATCTTCCGCCGACATCAACGCGAGGTGCTGCCTTGCCGTAGGGCATCGGCCGAGTCTGATGAATCGAGCCCAACTTCTTTGGGTAGCCCTGATGCAACCCCCGAGCAATAGCAAAATCAGTGGAGACCCAGATAAACACGCAACGCGAGTACGTGACTCCTTCGTATTGACAGCGCACGACCACAAACGCTTCTTTGTATTGACTACGCGTGGGGTCCAGCAATTCTTCGAAGGAGTCCGAGCACGATTGCCAGTCAGCCCAGATGAACGCGACAGCGCCTGGGTCTTCGGGTGCGAGGTCAAGGTCGCCTGGCAGCAGGGCCCGAACATTCACGGGGTCTGTGCGGTATTCAACGGTAAGCAGGTCGCCGCTGTAGTGCCATGGCGGATTCGGGATCACTCCGCTTCGGCCGGTGGCGGTGTAGGGCGGGGCGAAGCCGCGCAACTCGGTCATACCTGCTCCATTCATTTGGGTCCGTACGAATTCTATGGCCAAGAATTCATCGCGTCCAGCGCCCGGCTATGGGCGTTCTGCGATTTGTGATGACGGTCGCATTGTGGTGGCCTAACCTGAGCAGACCATGAATCACAGTGCGGACAAGTCTGACTCGACCCGGGTTCTTCTAGTCGACGACGATCCCTTCACGTTGACGGTGGTCGCCGCGATGCTGCGTGGACTCGGCTGCGATGTTGTGTCAGAAGAGACTTCGGCGGCTGGTGGTCTACAGGCGGCGCAACGGCTCGAACCAGATGCCGCCGTACTTGATCTTGATTTGGGCGAAGGACCAACGGGCATTGACGTTGCCCAGCGGCTACGCGCGATGTTGCCGGACATCGGCATCGTGGTGTTATCGACCTACGAAGAGCCTCGACTTATGGGTTATAACCAGCCGCCCCTGCCCGAGGGATCGATCTATTTGGTTAAGCGAACCGTGACGGACCCAGGAATTCTCGAGAGAGCTATTGCGGTGTCGCTGGATCCTGAGGCACGGGCGATAGCTCTCCCAGTTAGTGGAGCACATGTCGCGAGCAAAATGACCGATCTACAGATCGACCTGATGCGTATGGTTGCCATCGGTCACTCCAATGCAGAGATCGCCCGACTGCGTTCACTCACGGTGCCATCAGCGGAGAAGGCGATTGCCCGGCTCATTAAGCAACTTGGCTTGCAGGCGACACCAGCGCAAAATCAGCGGGTGCTGATTGCACAGATGTACTACCAACTCACCGGTGCCGTGAGTACCCGACGTGCCTGATCTGGTGAATTCGCGCACGTGGCGCGAGCGTGTGGGTGGCCGATGGGCAGTGTCGCTACTCACCTTCGCGATCACGACGGCCCTTGGCCTATTTGCACTCCTGGCTGGTGAAGCCGCAACTATTCGTTCTCCTGCAGATATCGGGTCGTGGTTGCTGGTCTGGTGCTTCGCAGTTTGCGGACTTGGAGTGTTCGTGTGGCTTGGCAACTTCACCTTCCTACGCAATCGTCGTATCACGCCAGTACCTGTTGTCTTAGTCTTCATTTTTGATGCCCTTTGTGGCGCGATCTTTGGACTTCTAGTGAGCGCCGGGGCGACGTATCTCGGCCTGCCCACAGCTCAGGGCACCTTCGAGCGCACCCTCGCCGACACCGTCACGGCGCTCTGGTGGGGACCCACGTTGTCGTACTTCCTCGACTATCGCCAGCAGATGGCGGAGGCTCGTCGAGAGTTGATCGCGACAGCCGTCGAACTTGAACTTGCTCGATTGCAGTCCGGTGAGATTGTGGAGTTGATTGACGAAGAGTTGCGGGAGGAGATCGGTGCCGAGTTGCTTCCGGCGCGTGCTCGCGTCGCGGAGCTTCTCGCAGGTGAGCCCCATCGACAATCAGCAACGGCACTATCCGAGTCTGAATGGTCTTCAGTGTCGGCACTCCTGAGAGGAACGGCAGATGAATCTGTGCGTCCGCTTAGCCGACGATTGTGGAGTCAGCGAGAGGAGCGCTACCCCAAACTCCCCTGGTGGAAGTTCCTTGCCAATATCCCCCGTTACCAGCCCTTTCGCCCGCTTGCCTATGCGCTCATTGACGTAATTGGCACGCTGGCCGCGTTGATGGGCACCTTTGGGTTTGAACGCGCAGTGGTACTTCTTGTCTCAGGGTTGGCCATCACCCTCTCCGCAGGGCTGATCGGCAATGCACTCATGCGTCGCTTCCCGCAGCACCATGTCGCCATCTTCCTAGTGATGATCATGGTGATGCAGATGAGTGTCCTAGTTCGTGCCCTCTTGCGGAGCATGTGGATTCCGGGGTCGTCATCTGCCACCTGGGTGATTACTCAGGTAGTAGCCGGAGTCGTCGTGGTCTTCATTACCTCTGGGTTCGGAGCTTGGCGTGACAAGGCGACGGAATTGCGCATGAATCTGCGCTCAGATTTGCGGACCGATCGCATCGTGTCCATTGCCCGAAGTCAACAGGTCGCGCTGTTCGCTCGAGAGGCCGCACAGGTACTACATGGATCCGTTCAAACGCGTCTCGTCGCTTGCGCTCTTGCCATCGAGCAGGCGGCTGTGCGAGATGATGCGCGCGCGATCAATCTTGCTCTCGTAGATGCGCACGATGCCTTGAGCGCATCAGTGGCGCTTCGTCGCGAGGAGGGCCTCGGCTCCATCGCCGCAGAAGTAGCTCGCAAGACCTCGCTCTGGGATGGGTTCTGTACCTTCGACATCGCCATCGACCCGAAGGCTGCAGGTGACCCAACGATCATCGGTCGAGTAGTGGAAGAGGCAATCTCGAATGCGATACGTCATGGTCAATCCACTCATATTGCGATCACTATTAGTGGACCCGTTGGTGGCGGAGTAGAGGTAGTAGTAGACGACAACGGCAGAGGCCCCCAGCGTGGTGCAGGCGGCATGGGCTCGGCATATGTAGCTCAAGTCTCGCGTGGTGATTGGTCGCTCACTGCGACGGACACAGGTAGTCGGCTGAAGGTAGCGATTCCCTCGAACTAGGTGGCGCGTTTGTGGTGCTCGCCGACGAAGCCGCACGTGGGAGTGTTTGGTGAGACACTCCTCTATGACGTGGAACCGGGTGCGGGCTCTGATCGTTGCCTGTCACCCAGGGCCTTCCGCCACCGTGACGGTTGTCGTGGTCGCACTCTCTGCAGCTGCGGGGCGAGACGCATGGGGGCTCGTGTTGATGGGTGTCGCAACACTCACGGGACAGCTCTCGATCGGCTGGTCTAACGATGCGCGTGATGCGGAACGTGACCGCAAAGCTGCCCGCACGGGCAAACCCACGGTGCGGGGTGACGTGGCCGCGGCCACGTTGTGGCGGCTTGCTGCGGTGGCGCTCATGGCGACGGTGATTTTCTCCTACCTTGCTGCCGGCCCCATCGGTGGCAGCGCACATGTAGTTGCGGTGCTGTCCGCCTGGACCTACAACGTGTTGCTGAAGTCGACGGTCCTCTCGCCTCTGCCATATGCGGTGTCATTCGGGCTCGTCCCGGTGTTCGTGACGTACGGCCTCACGCCCCCGATCGCGCCCGCGCTGTGGTTGGTTAGCGCGTGTGCGCTGCTCGGCGTGGGCGCACATCTGGCTAACGCGATCCCGGATGTCGAAAGCGACCTAGGTGTAGGCGCGGGCGGGCTAGTTTCGAAGGTGGGAGTGCGCGCGGCGGCGATTTCGGCGCTTGTCTGTGTCGTCGTGGCCTTGGGCCTGCTCTCGGCCCATCTCAATGTCACCCCCGCAGTGGCCGCCGCGATTGTGGTTATTCCGGCGATTGGTGCAGTTATATTCGCGGTCCGTGGCGCTGGTCGAGGCCCAGGGCTGTTTCGCTACATCCTGATCCTCGCCGTGCTGGCGGTGCTGATGCTCTTGGTATCAACGCGGACGCTAACCGGCGCCTAACGCCTACTCGGTTCTGTCACCTGACAGTTGCTGACTTGTGCGTCGCCGCAACGATGCACCTTTCCACATCCAGTTACGCGAGAGTTTGCGAGAATCAAGACTCTTCACTAAGTCGGTGGTCCAGCGCACGTCCTCTAGTGCGATTAGTCCGGCTCCGGAGTACACCTCTGGATACTGATTCGGTCGGTACTTCTGACGACTAATGAAACGGCTGCTGTGCTCGTCAGAGCCATTGCGCATGTAACCAAGCCGCTGGATCTCGTCGTTGCAGGGGATGCCCCAGTTTTCGGCAATCTCAACCACCATCTCGGGATTGCGTACGACTTGATGGTGTACCACCCACGAGGAAGACAGAGTCGACGATTCGCACCAATCATGAAGCTGGCTGTAGTAGTCCAGCCACCGGCGAACCCAGTCTTCGATGGTGGTGCGAGTAAGTACCTGAGGTTCACGACGTTCTCGTTTAGCGCGGTAACGCTCCAGCGAATCCATCCAGACAACGGCATCGCGTACGCACACCAGAATGCGCAACTCTCCCATTTCGTAGGCCCGCATAATCTCCTGGAAGTCTTCCGTCGCGAGATCTGTTTTGGCGATCCCAACGTCTCCCTCGCGAAGGCGAGCCACCGCAGCATCGAGATCTGGCAGGTCGTGCTTGGTACCCAGAATGCTGGCGAGGACACGCGCTTCGGGGCAGAGTGATTCGATGAGGGCTCGGCTGTAGTTGGTGCCGCTTCGTTGCAGGCCGTACTGCTTGATCCAATACCGAGGAGCCACGTGCTCACTCTGGCATCTTGAGGGGAAGACGTGTGGATGTGCGTACATGTCGAAGTCGGGGCCCTAACTCAGATTAGCCATCTGACTTAATCAACAATGCTCAATTGCACGACCGACTAACGGGGTGCGCAAAGAAATTTATGGCCCAAGAAAATCGGCGTTTCCACTTGCAGAGTCCTGCAATGAGGTAAATGGTGTGCTCCGACTCCATCAGGAGCCACCGCGCGGTAAGCACTTCGCTCCCCGCCTAGAGGAGGTTCAATGCCTAGCACAGCCGACAACGTTGTAGAGGTCCTCTCCAATACGCAGTTCCAGACCGTCTACAACGTGTTGTCCTTCGCCTTCGCCGCCATGTTGGCGACGACCGTTTTCCTCCTGGCCGTTCAGGCCCGGGTTCTTCCCCGTTACCGGCTTGCGGTCGTCATCTCGGCGATGGTCTGCCTAATCGCGGCGTACCACTACATCCGTATCTTCAACTCCTTCACCGACGCTTACGTCGCGGTGGATGAGGGCGTAAAGGGCGTCGCCACCGAGTTCAACCTCGTCAAGGGCGATGGCTTCAACGAGGGCTACCGCTACGTTGACTGGCTGCTTACCGTGCCGCTGCTGCTCTTCGAAACTGTTGCGGTGTTGGCATTGCCAAGCAAGACTCGCAGCAGCCTGCTGTGGAAGCTCATTCCTGCTTCGATCCTCATGATCGTTCTTGGCTACCCCGGCGAGATCATGGCCGGTGGCTTCGACTCCATGAAGACCGTCTGGGGCGTTCTCTCCACGATTCCGTTCCTCTACATCCTCTACGTCCTCTTCGTCGAGATGACCAAGGCATCCAGCACCCAGCCGACTCAGGTGGGCAAGGAACTGCGTGGCCTTCGTTGGCTGCTTCTCGCGACGTGGGGCGTCTACCCAATCTCCTACCTGCTTCCGCAGCTGGGCATCAGTGGCGCCGACTCGTTCGTCGGTCGTCAGCTTGGGTACTCGATCGCAGACGTGTTGGCCAAGTGCCTCTACGGCCTGTTGATCTTCAAGATCGCTCGCATCAAGAGTGCCGACGACGACGCAACGTTCGCCGCGGCAGAGTTCAAGGAAGCACCTTCCAGCAAGGCGTAACCACGAACCAGCAATACAGCTCAACTGAGGGGCTAGTCGCCCACTCCCGGTAGGGAGCCGACTAGCCCCTCAGTCGTTTTTGGGGTGCTGCTTCACTTCCTCCGGGGACTTGGGCCTGCCGGACGTAAATCCTTTCAGGATTTAGTCCTTCGGGCTTTTTCGTCCCCTCCGGAAGTGCTGCAACACCACCAGAGCAGTCCGAACAGATTGCTGCGATCGCGCGGGCGTTTGTTACGGCTGGGGAGTCGTGCCCGTCTCGGTGCGCATCGACACAACAAGGGGGCTCAAGCCACGTTGTAGTTGGCGTTAGGGAGCGGATTTCGTGGCTGGTCACTACAGTCGCGGCATGACGTTTTCGATTGTGGCGCGTAGTGAAGACGGCGATCGCTGGGGCGTAGCCGTCGCGAGCAAGTTCCTTGCGGTCGGGGCGGTGGTGCCAGGTGTGCGTCCACCCATCGGTGCGATCGCGACGCAGTCGTTCGCGAACCTGCGCTACCTGCCCGACGGGTTCGCCAACCTCGCCGCGGGCCTTGACGCTCAGGCCACCCTCGATGCGCTGACTGCAGCCGATGACCTACGAGGGCAGCGCCAGGCCGGGGTGGTTGACGGCTTCGGGCTCGGTGCGACGTTCACGGGAGACGAATGCATGCCGTGGGCCGGCGGAGTGACGGGGCCGGGCTACGCCATCCAAGGCAACATCCTCACCGGACCAGAGGTGGTCGCGGAGATGGAAGCGGCCTACCTCGCGGCAACTGGCCCCTTTGAGCGCCGCCTACTCGCGGCCCTACTCGCGGGCGATCGCGCCGGCGGAGACTCCCGCGGCCGCCAAAGCGCCTCCCTGCTGGTGGGCGGAGTCGGAGCCGGCTACGGCGGCGGCAGCGACATAGCCATCGACCTACGCGTGGACGACCACGCCGACCCCTGCCCCGAGCTCATCCGCCTCCTCGGCATCCACGACATGCTCTTCGGCACCCCCGAAGACGTCCGCCCCCTAGAAGGCGAAATCGCCCACCGCCTCACGGCAGCCCTAACCGCCCTCGGCTACCCCACA